>Ga0179591_1175908_pt1 | contig 17046 bp, 19 predicted proteins | sample CZOMad2_1_08_16f_FD_182891 | JGI IMG/M metagenome (GOLD analysis project Ga0179591, IMG submission 182891) | Vadose zone soil fungal communities from Angelo Coast Range Reserve, California, USA - CZOMad2_1_08_16fungal (PacBio error correction) | ecosystem: Environmental > Terrestrial > Soil >... | reverse complement strand
GCATTTTTCCCCCCCTGTGAGGGTAAGGGGGCTTCGTGTATTTCTTTTTTTTGGGAGACGGTTTTTGTCGTCCGTCTTTTTTCCTGGTAGAGGATCACCCGATCCGTGCTGTCCAGGGGTAGAGGGATCCTAAGTGAGTGTATTTTTTCTTTCCAAGCCCCATACTAGAATGGAGTGAACTCTTTCCTTGTGTCCTTCTGGGGTTCATATTCTCGGTTCTCAGCCAAAGAATTCTTCGAGGTAAGCAATTTTTTCCCTTTTGTACTCAAGGTTCTCCTTCTTTCCCCAGCTTTTCCCCCAGTTCCCTCGATACTCTCCTGCGAACCAAGGAGAAGAACCTCACTTTTTCTTCCCCCCTTGTGGCGGGCAAAGGTGGACAGTTTCTTTCCATATTCCCCCCCCCTTTTTTACGCCAAGTAAGTGTTCTTTTGATGTAGGGAAGATACTGGACCCCCTTTTTCCATTCTAAGGGGCACACCCTTCGGTTTATCCTTGGGTAGTGGACCCTAGGTCCCCATCTTTCTCCCCCCCTGGTGTTTTCCAGTGTCCTAGTTAAGCTTACGGTCCCGTTTCCTTTTCCAACGTTTTTGATCACACTCGGTCTTTGCCCACTCCGCCGAATGCAGTGTTTTACAGGCGCACCTTACTTCCCCTTTTACGGACCAAAGGCCCTGAAGTGAACTTCTTCGTTTTTTTCAGGTCCCTTATCTCCTCGCATAAAGGATCTTTTTCTTCCCCCTGAGAAAACGGCTTCCGTCTTCACATCAATCGAAACCCATTAGTCTTGAGGGGACCCCCCGTTCTTTTCGACCGCCTGAACTTTACCTTACTTTCCTTACCCTTCAAATGCTAAAGAGTGACCTTTTTTTTCATTGGTCAACAAAGTAAGCCAGGCCTTCCCCCCTCGTGGAACGTTTTGTCCCCCTTTGTTGGTGACGTGCTTTATTGTGTTTTACCTCGGAAGGGATCTCGGCTTGATTCACCTCGATTTCCCCATTTTTTCCCCGGTTATTTGTCTCCCTCTTCCATCGCTCTTTCTTCAAGTACCCCAGCCCAGCGGGGACTCCCTAGTCGAAAAAGTTCCCCTCTTACCCTGCGATCAGAGTCCGTTTAGTGGTGTAGTGTCTGCTTTTTTGGACAGACAGGGGCGGAAGTGTTGAGGTTCTTCTCGTTTTTTACCCCCCCAGGTTTTCCCCTTTTTGTTTTTGATATAATGGTTCCCTAAGATTGTCATGTGACCCTTTTCCCCTTAACAGGGGTCAGAGCTTCTCTCCTTCCATTCCCCCGGGTGTGAGGCGTCTGCCGGATTTTTCTCTTTTAGTCTTTTATTCCTTGCATTCCCTTCCCCAGGCACCAGGGGTAGAACCTAGCCTCCACGTGAAAAGAAGTGTCTCCGGGACCGATTTTCCGCTGTTGTTCCTTTCAACTGGAGGACCAAGTTTCCTCCGTGCCCATTCTTACGTGGGGTTTTTATTGTTGGTGCCATCAAACTTCCTTGTGTTCCTCCCAATATAAGACAGTTTACATGGAAATTCCCGTTAGGATGTCCAAGATTCCTTGGTGATTTTTGAGTTGTGCTGCCCCCCCTTAGGGTGTCGATTAACGAAGTTTCTCCCCGTTTCCCCCCCATTCCCCGCCCCTGACCTGACCGTGGCTAGATATCCACGTCCGTGACAACTCATCCAGTTTTGGGGCTTGGTATTTTTCCGTGTCTTTTGTCACCTTTGTCTTTTCGGAAAGCAGCAGTCCTGTGTTTTTCCCCAACCTAAGTGTAGAAGGGAACCTGTCAGCGGCATGTTGTTTCCTCAGTCATAACTACTTTTTCTTTCCCTTGCAACAGGCGCAACACCCCACCTCACCCCCGACTCAGTACCTTCCTTCCGTGCCCCCCCCCCCCATCCTACCCCGGGCAACCCCTCCTTCCCATTACCCACCCATGCATTGATCCCCCCCCCAAAAGTGGCAACGGGTTGATTTTTGTTCTAGGAAGGGTAATTTTTGGTCCTAGCAGGAAGCCTCGACCCTCTTCTTCGCTTCTTCCCGGGAGATTTTTCAGTGTAGGTGCCCGGGTCCACCTTCTTCTCTCCCGAGTTTTTTGTTTTTCCCAGGGCGGCTTCTCCACGGGATAAAACAGCCCCACCCCACAGAAGGGTTTCCTGGGTTTTCCACTTTTTACTTTGTTGAAGCAGTATCGTTGTTTCCCGGGCTTGTGTAACGTCCTTCTTCCCGGTTTCCCTGGTCTACGGCCCCGAAGAATTTCCTTCATCAGACTACTTTTTTCTTTTGGCCCAACACCCCATAAGCCTCTCAGTACCACCCCCCTATCCGAACGGGGACTGAAGTACAGGCCAATTTCTTCTTGTTTTTTTTTTTTTTTTCTTTCCTTGACTAGTCCGTACAAGGGAACAGGTGGTGTTCCCTTCCATAACGTATCCCCGAGGAGCGAAAACTCCCACCCCCCCCCTCCCAAGTATACCATGTCCCCTGTTTTTAGTCCCCCCTGTTGGTGTCTTTTCTTGACCAGGAGGCGTCGTCATTGTTTAATCTGGGGGTCGTGAATGGTTCCTCTGAGGCCCTGTTTCCAGGTACACCCCTCCAGTCGAAAGCGTCTGCGTGTACGATCCTTGGTCTCGTAAGGTGGGTTTTAACCCCCTCGTTTCAAGGTAAGGAGTTCTCTATTCCTCCAGACACGTTTATTTGCTTACCTTGTACAAGGCAACCTCACTCCCTCACATTCAGTATTGGGATCCGGGACCTTTTTCTTTCGGAGCGGCAGCTTGAATCCCTTTCTTTTTCCACCCCGTGTCCAGATGGTGGCCTTCTGTGTTTTTTTTCTGATACGGTCCCCGGATTATTTCGTAGTCAAAAATCCTCTTCCCCGAGTTTGTCATTTGAGATTTTAATTTTATTGGCCCTAGTCTTCCACACCCCTGCGTGTCCATTTTTTGCAGGTGACTAGGAGAGCACCTTGGTCGTTGGTTTGCGTTCGTTACGGCAGAGGTAAGGTTTTCCCTTTGGGATAGGAGGTTCTTCCTTTTGGTTTCTTCACCTTTTTCTTTAGTGTCGCGACAAATGAGTTTCCTGGTGGGTGACACTTCTCCCTACATGGGGTTGTTTGGCAGTGGTGGTTTTTGTTCCGGTGTTTTCTTGCACAGGTGGACCCGTTGTCAGGAGATTCTGGTCAACTGTTGAGTAGCGTTTTTTTTAAGAGTCCACAGTAAAGAACGGTCAGCTTCAGGAATTTTGTCTACAATTGATGGAGCTAGTTTACTTTAACTACTGTTTCGTTCGCTATGTTAACCGAAAAATTCCCTGTTAGGTATCTTTCCTTTGGCTAGGGGAGTCCGTTTGAGATTGAGACCCCCCAGCCCCCCACTTGCGAAGTCCGTGTCTTTTCTTTTCGGATGCTGCAGACCCATTGCCGTGTAACCGGCCCTCCTTGCCTTTCCCCCCTCTGGCAGGCCGATTGTCTGGTCTCCAGTGCCGTTTTTTTTCCCCTCCAATGATGAAAACCCCCCCTTTGCTTCTTTTTTTCCGTTGCTCTTTTTTGCTTTTGCCCTGTGGCCAAGTGTACTTTTTTTCCTTGGCTTACACCTCTGGGACCTTTTATTCTCCCCCTCCTTTCTTTAGGACATTCTCGGAGGCTTTGCGGAAAGAAGTTCCGGACACCCCAGATTTTTTTTCTGGTGGGACGGTTTCCACACCCGGAACCCTTTCTTTTTCCCAGCCCAGTACCCGTTGGGATTTTTGCGGAGGTTGCGCTTTTTGCCCCCCCCTGGTGCGTCGGCCTGGAACTATTTGGCTGGCGTCCCACGTTTCCCGGGGCAGTTTTTTGTTTCACACATGGCGTCTGGTCGTTTGTTTCAACTCCAATGGACCAAGACCACTCCTTCTTTCCACAAACTAGACAGCACCCGTTCCTTCTACAAGTCGGTACGATCCTTTTACTTCTGCCCCCTTCTGGAATACAGCTAGGATTTTTTTCCTCCCCCCACCACAAGGGGCGTCTTGCAGCTCCCAGTGCGTGTTTCTGGTTGGAAATGAATAGCCCCAGTTGACGCCGTCAATGTAAGTTACCCTGCTTTTTTTTTCCCTCTTCTTGCTTGTCATGCCGCCCTTTCAGGTTGACCAAAGATGGTCACCAGGGCACCAATCGTTCATCCCCCCCCGTTTTTTTTCCCCCTTTGATGACCCCCCAAACCCGTAGGGCTGCCCACAGTAAGATTTCCCCGCGGCGGTCCCCGCCCCCGCCAGCCGGTGGTTATGAAACAGTTTTTCCCTTTCCCCGTCTGAGGGCGGATTGGCTTTCCTTTGTTTTTGACCTTTGGCAAGTTCCTTCGCAGTATAATTTACACATGTTAAGGTTTGGTTCCGACCCTTTTTTTTTTCCCGTTTCCCCATGAACTTTGATACCTCCCTTGCTGGCCATAGGCTGTTGTTTGTCGGTACACCTTCCTTTGATCCAGCTGCCAAGTCCGTGCTTCCCCTTGTTTTCTTTTCCAAACGGCTGTAGCTTGCCATACATAAATGAGTTTTGATGTGGTCCCCCCTCATCGGTGGGTTGTATCACCCCAGTTCCCATGACGTGTTTGTTTCCCCCTGTTTTAACCAGGCAGTTGCTTTGACAACACTTTTTTTATTCTTCGGTCCCCACCTCCGGTTGTTCTGTTCCTTTTGCAGCGTGTCCCTCGTTTACCGGACCCCGTGAACCTGACACCCGTTGTCTTTTTTACCAAAGCCACCCATTTTGTTCCTTTTTTCTGTCCCGTTGTGGGGGTTTAATCGCTCACCTTGGGGCACGGCAACCCAATTGGCTTTTCCCCTGGGCAGGTTAAGAAAAACATTTAAAATTTGTTACCTGACAGCTTCCGGGTGTTTTCCCCCCCCTTCCCACTCGACATCGATTTGCCCCCCTTTCCTTTTTTTCCATCTCTGTGTTCCTTGTCCATGTTTGCGAATTCCTCCTGTTTGCGATTTAATTTGGTCCTTTTTTTTCCTTTTCCCTTTTTTATTTGTGTCGTTGCATATTCGTCCTTCTTTCCCGGTGGCGCCCAACTTTTTGGGGTGGTCGAGTCCAGACCCCCCCCCAAAGTGCGCGTCAACGGCCGTCGCTATCCCGGGTTTCTGCCCTTGTTTAGAAGTGCAGCACACCGTGCCGATACCAGTTCGTTTTCGCCGAATGGAGGGCTTTTTTCCAAAGTTGCACAACAGACAGTCCCCCTTCCACTCCGGTTGAGCTGAAAACTTTTCCCACTATTGCCGGCGGGCTGCTTTTTCAGGAAACCCTCCCCTTTGTTTGAACTTTTGCTCTTCCTCCTCACCCAGCTTCGTGCGGAGGTGCCTTGGAAAGCAGTTTTCGCCTTAAGTCACAGGCGCCATACTCTCTTCCCTTTTCCCCCCCGTCGGACGGGCCGGATGCGGCCCTTTCGCTTTTCCCAGGACTCTTTCCGGACAAAACTCTGCCTCTCCTGCAGGGCCCGTTTCGAACGGACGTTTCTGGTCACGGTATGCGGTCATCAGCCTTTCCCATTCCCTTTCATTTCCTCGGACTGGATTTGGGAGTTGCCTTTTTCCAACTCATAAGATTAGTCAGGCAGTGAAGTTCCTTCTTTCTCTCGTTTTTTTTCTTTTAACCACTCCGAAGAGCCAGGGCTCGCACTTTTTTTTCTTCCTCGAGGATGGCACTGCATTGGTCCGGGAGGCACACTCCTCTGCTGATTCCCACCCGAGCATGAGCGGAATAGTGTGCAAGGCCTTCTTTCCCCCCCTGGTTGACCAGCACCTCGTGCAACGGTTCTTCCTTTCTTGTTTTACCCCCCTGGTCAATCTCACCTCCCTCCCGTTTGTTTTTTTTTGAGAAGAGATTCCTTTTTCTATACGGCAAGAGTCCCTCACCCCTTTCTTTTTGACGGGAGTGGATGGTCTCCGCCCCCCCCTGTTTCTCTTCCCCCCTTTCCCCTTTCCGTGCAGAAGTGGGAAGTCCGCTTTTCTGACAGGCCAATTTCGGGAAGTTAGGCCCCCCTTATTCTGCAGACCTGTTGCTCATAGTTAAAGAGTCTTTCTTTGTTCCCTCGTTCAAGCGGTATCGGGGGTGGACTTGAACCCCTCAGCATATTCTGGATGGAGGTCTCACTGTCGCGGCTCTTTTCACTCTTTGACGCACGGATGCAGGATGATGAGCTTCTGTTTGGAGTATCTCTCCGTTTCTGGTCCGCCCGAGTTTAAAAGCATTTTTTCTTTCCTGTCGTGTTCCAGTCCGCCGTCTATATGTTTTCTCCTTCTGCGACCGTGTTTCCCCCGGGTTTTTTCCTATAAGACTTCCTGTCTTTTTGGTGGTACCCCAGTGCTTCCAGAAACTTCAGCTTGTGTTTTCCTTTGTTAACGCCTACGGCATTCTTTGTCCTTTTTTTGACAAGTAGCGAAGTGGTTCGTTCTTCTTTTTGTTTTTTGGGTTGAGCCAACTTTCCCATCTGCAGGGGACAATTGATACTGCAAGGTGGGTCTGTCTTCCCCCTTTTTTCCTCCTCTCCAGTTTTCGCCGAGGCCGTTGTTGCGCCTTGTCTTCCCTTAGGTTTGCGCGTACCACCAGAAGCCTTTCCTCTGTCCCAAGAAAAACACCCCTTACCAGGGACGACACAGGCAACAAGGTCTTCGTTTTTTTCTGATTTTGGTATGATGTATGACCAGGGGGACACAAACCCCTGGTTCTCTGGTAAGAACCTTTCCTCTCTTTTGTTTCCCAAAAAATCGAGTCGTTCCCCCTTCCACCCAAAGTGGGGGAGTCTTTCTGCCAGGAATGGTGTCCGATTGTCCTGGTTGAAGTTGAAGGTGAGAGATGAGTACCAGCGCCCCCCCCCTGCCTACACTGGGTTTATGGTTACCCAAATCACCCGTGTCTAGCCGGTTAAAGTACTTGCCTAATCTCCTTTCCAGCCCGCGCCGAAGTGCCATCCCTTTGACTTTTTTTTGGTATACCCGTTTGCCAGCAATTTCCCTTCTAACGAGTTCCACGGGTTCTTGATGTTTGTATTGAACCTCTCTGTCGTCAAGCAGCCGCTGACCCTTCCCCACGCTTCCCCTTTTCCCCCGTTGGGGAAATCATTTGACACGGCGGCACTCGATAAGTTTGGTAAGGACCCCCCACCCCCCTTCAGCTTCAGTGCAGGGAGGGTGTTTTAGTTCTTTTTTTTCTTTCCTTGTACCTTTTTGTCTTCGTTAAAAGACTCACCGTTTTTCACTATGCCGAGTGACGTTGACACCAGGTCACCCCTTCCCCAGAACACCTTCCCCTCACGGCTCGGGCCTCCTCCTATTTTTTGAACCAACGGCTGCCCGTCTTGTTCCGCGGTTGTGAAGTTTTTGTCCCTGGACGCTAAGTTTTGTTTCTTTCCTCCCCACCTGCGAGGAAAGGATTTGGCTGGTACTTGTCCCAGTCTTTGAATGGTCGTAATTTCCCTGTTTTTTTCCGGAGCTGTTTGAAACTCTTCCGTTTTGCGGTTCCCAACCTTGAGGTCCCTTTGAGAGGTTTCTTTCCACCATCCACCAGATACATCCCACTGCCCCCCACCGTTTGGGTCCGTTCCATCTGCTCTCTGTTTCTCCCTGTCCATAGTAAAAGGCCAGTGCTACTCTTTCCTGACTCTCTTTTTTCGTTGAGTTGAAGAACCTTTGTGCTGGCCATGTCACCAGGAAACGCTTCTCTTGTAAGGAACACCCAACTGCCGAGGGCCATGTCGCCACCCCTTTTCGAGGACTTTTCCCTCCTAAGGTCAAACTCCCCCCCCCGGAAACCCCCCACCGGTGTAATCTTGTGACAGGAAGGGTTTTCGCTCCCTGATAAAAGTAGTGGGCACAGTCCTTCAGTATCATCCCCCTTCCCGTTTTTCCGTAATGTGATTTCTTTGTAACAAGCGTTTTTCAATTTTTCACCCCTTTTAGTTCCACTGATGGAGAGGGTCCCACCTTCCCTTCATCAGAGGTGACCACAGCGCTTCCTTTTTTTTTCCTTTCTCCAATCCCCCGATTCACTTATAAGGAATACCGTTTTTCTTTCCTTCTTTTTACCACTGTGCGCGCCCGGTGCCAGGTCGGCCAGTTGTCCCTGGACAAGAAAGTTCCCCCCCTCTTGCCAGGTGTTGTCTAGGACTGGTTTGTATCCCCTAACTTCAAAGTGCCCAATCAGAGTCTGAAATAACAGACACGGGCTTGTTTTAGTTTTTACACTTCTTTACCCTCCCGGCTTCTTGCTTTTAAAGATCGTTGCCAGACTTGTCACCCCCAATTCCAAAGACTAGTTTTCCCCGCTTCCCCGGGACTGACTATAGACGTTTCCGGACGTGATAGTTCCTGCCTTTGGCGGGGCCTTCAGCAGACCAAGTCCCACCTCAAGAGGACTTCAGGATCCCCTCATCTGCCCGGAGCAAAATCCCAGCCCTTTCCCCCCCACCCCTCCCCAGCATTTCTGACAAGGCCCCTGTTTTTCCGCTGGTACGAAAACGTTGTGACTTCCTTTTTTTCGTCCCCCCCCCAGACCCATGCTGCTTCAACCTATGGTGTTCCCCCTCGTGCGTTTGCAAAACGGCTGGCCATGACACATGAAAAAGGGGGCCGTTGCGCATATTTTTTTGCTTCTCAGCTACAAATCTACTGGTTCCCATCCCCCCCCCGCCCCCACCCTTTCACTTAACCCAACACCAAGCCTGGGAAAGGGTTGTTGACCCCGAGGCTTGATGCAATCTTCCTAGTCTTTTTTCCCCTTCCTCTCCCATATAGGGACGGGTTGTTTCTTGTTGCCCCCCCCCTGTCGGTCGGGATTTCCCCTTGATGCTGGAGGGCCCTACCTCTTTTGTACCTGGGTTGTTTCCTTTCCGGTCACCCAACCCACCGGACTGCCCCCCCCTTTACGAACCAGCGTTTACCGCCGTCGACCGGGTCATGTTGTTCCAACTTTTTCCGTTTTCACCCGTGACTCGGAACCTTTTTTCCCCCCCCCAAACTTTGCACGTTCTCCGGCTCCTCCTACTGCACTCCACAAGCCCCCCTTTTTCCCGAAACACTTTCCACAAAAGTTGCGTCATCGGTGTGTTTTGTGAGGTTGTCGCTCTTTCCGCAAGAACCACTTTTTTTCCCGGAAGGCTTCATTTCCACCGTACTTTAATTTTAACTCTTTTTTTCTTTCAGGATTCATTACCTCTTATCCCCTGTTTGACCTCGCTTTTTACGTAAGTTGTACAAGGTATTGCTTTTTGCTGGATCTACACGGCCCTGTAGATGCCGGTAGGCCCACCCAAAATATCCCCCCCCTGAGCGAAAAGATCGAGTGACCCATCTCCTACTTGTCGTGCTGCTGTATTTTTCTTCTCACCCTGAGAAATATGAAGACCTCTTCATTTTTTGCCCCCAATGCCAGCAAGGGTCGTTTCCGTGAAATAATCGCACCGGGCATTGAACTCTCCTTCCCCTTTTGGTTGTGAAAGGTAGTGTTTTCCCTCATTGGATTTTAGGTAAGGTCTGCTTCCTGTGTAGAGTTTTTTTCCACTGTTCTTCTTTTGGAGTGCCTTTGTTTCTTCGTTTGGTTGATTTCTGCCTTGTGTTGACCTGGGGTGACACCACTTTTTCTGTCAGGGTAGCCATTTCCTTCTTGCCTTCCCCCCTGGCCTACTGTGTTTTTAAGTACCTTGAAAGGCGGTTCTTACATCCCCACCTCCCCTACCGTTCGGGAAAGCGTTTACTCCAGTTTTGGTTCCCCCTCCACTGTCGTCTTGCCCGTGCCGGATAGAAAGCGGCCCGGGCCGTTTCTTGTTGCCACACAGGGGCGGACGGCTTTTTTTTGATAACCCTCAGAACGATTTCATTCACAAGACACCTCCCCCCTACCCCCCTTTCCCTTAACCGGGGTCCTGCGTCAAGGAATAAGCGGTCGCCCCCTTCCTGTCCGTTTTGTTGTGATTCTGACAACACACCACCTTTCTTGTTCACCCTGGCCCCTCTTTCTTACCCAAAACGCATCGGACCTGTAGAACGTCTCTTCCTTTCTTTTTTGGTTCCCTCCATGTGGGTAGGGTATTTCTCCTTCCTCACGCGGAGACTATAGGAAGCCGTTCCTAGATCACCCGGTCCCTTTTCTCTTGTCGAAGCTGCAACACTTCCTTCCGGTCCCCTGCCCATTCTTTCGAAGAAATGATTCCACAACCACCCTTGCCAGTGTACTTGGCACCTCACTTTGGCCCCTTCCCCCCCCTCCCTCCCTGTAACCCTCGACTCCACGCCCCCTCTTCTCCTCTAGTCCTCTGCTGTACTCTTTTTCTCGGCCTGTAGTCTGTTTTTTTCGTGGCCCACCCACCCCGATTCGGCGATTATGAATCGCCAACCTCCCCCCTTTTTTTTATTCATCTCGCGTAATCCACCCCCTTTGCTCTTACATTTTCACACTGAAAGGGAAAGTCTTCCTAGCCGGGCCCCGGGACTGGGGTGCCCCTAACCCACTTTTTTCGGTTTCCCTCCTTTATTGTGATTTTAACTGTGTCTCCCGGTCTTTTTTCCCCATTGAGTTGCGTTTAATTCTTTTCGATTTTCTTGTTCAGAGTTATTTTTTTGCCCCTCTTTTGTTTATCAGTGGGTTCCTAGATACATTTTCTCGTGGCTCCTGGAAATCCTCAGTTTTTTGCCGGGCCCTTTGGTCGTACCGGACCCCGTCTGTTTTTGACCTTACACACAGCCTTGCCCCTCCACTCCGTCTCCTTGAACGCCCCCCGTGACGTATGCCCTTTTTAATCTTCACGGTCAAACGGGAGATTCTTCTTTACCCTTACAACAGTGACCTCCGTCCCATTTCCCTTTACAGATCCCACGGCGTTGAAAGGGGCCCATTGCTTTTACCCCTCTCCCTATTTCTCTCCTCCGTTCTTTTTTGTGTTTTTTGCCTTCTCTCTCTCCCAATGGGAACTTGACCCCATTGTCCAATCGACTGCCCGATCGGTGGGTTTCTACTGTTTCCCCTTTGGTTAAAAATTTTTTTTGATTTCCCCCCCCCCTGTGAACTTTTCTGGGAGGGTGAGTTACCCGCTAAGGCCGTGGGCTTCCCCCACGTCTCCCCTACTTCGCGATTTCCAGAAAGTGGACAACCCCCCCCCCCATTTTCTCCCTTTTGCTCTGGTTAAGTTCCTCCCCACGACTGAAGATTTTTCCCTACCCGGTCCTTTTCTCAAGAACCTCTCCAGCGTCCTTTTTTCCCCTAATAAAGGTGATTTTTTATCCGTCACTGCGTTCGTCCCCCAGCTGAGTCGGAGAAACTCCTTTCCTGAACGTTCCTCCGCGTTTCCCTTATGTCGCACCTCAATGCACAAATACGCCGGGCGCCCGCACCCCCTTTCCCCTCCCCTCCCCCAATGCGGGAACTTGTCGGCACCCCCAGTTCCCCCGCGCCTTTTTCTTTCTGAGTTTCCCGGTTTCCCCCCTTCGGTTTGATTGTCCCTCCGTTACCCTCCGCTTTTTTTCATTTTTGATTGCCCGATCTTCCTTCCCTGGTTTTTTGCGTCTTCAGTTCGGTATCCCTCTTTTGACCCGTTCTTTCCCCAACCGGAAAACCCCCTTGAGTTTTTTTTGCCCCTTCTAGAAACGAGTGCTCCCCGTCTCTGTCCTTCAGCCAGGGGCGCGGCGTTAGTCGAGGGGTGGTTGATAGACGCTTATCTGGCGGTGGTCCCGGTCCTTTTTTTTCTTGTATCTGTTCTTCCTTTTTACGAAGATTTGCTAGTGCCCTTACCTTGGGCACTTTTTTAGCGGTTCTGTCCTCTAAGTACTTCCAAAGGTACGTTTTTTTTTTCCGCCTCGTCTGCCCGTCTGATCACTTGAGTTTCTGATCCTCGAACTGACAGTTTTCTCTTTCTCATTCCTTGCACCCTCCTGGGTAGTGAACCACGTTCGATTGGCTTTTTTTTCTTTGAGTCAACTTGTCAAGAAACCTGTGACCCTATGGCCGCTTTTTTTGGTTTTTGCAGGAAAATCCATCCCCCCTCTGTTTTGCGAATATAACCAGACTCTACGACCGAACCCCCCCTAGGTGACAAGGGTAGTCTAGACTGATAGTTTTGAGGTGTCTTTGGATTGGGACTTCTTTTTGTTTTTTCTCAAGCAAGATCATTTCCTGTTTCCTCTTCTTCCCCCCCCCCCCCCGCCCCCCTACGTACCTTTTCGGCCCCCCCCCCTTTACGTTTCCCCGGCTACTCATCAATTTGAGGTGCCTTTTCTGCGGTTCTTCCGTTGGATTCATGACCTATATCCTTTGGCCTTTCTTCCCCATAAGTATCCTCTTCTTTGGTTTTCTTTGTTTCTTTCTCTTCTTTTTTAGGACCCTCCTTTTTTTTTCTCTCCATTGTTGCGACAGTCCCCCTTCCGTTTTTTTTTCAGACCCTCCCTTTTGATTGTTAGTACACCTTGCCCCGTCACAATCACCCACCTAAGTCCCCGGCTTGCAGGCGCCACCATCTTTGGCACCTCCGGTAGGGGGGACAACGCTCATTCCACTTTTTCAGACCACCCTACCGTCTTTTTTCCTCCCCCCACGTTTCGTGCCCTGGCTTTTTACTGTCACCACCACGGCCCGACCCCGATGCCTCCCCCTCGCACCCCCCCCGACCCCCCCGTTCCTAGCTTCTATCTTTCGGGTACCCTTTGCCCCAGGGTTATTCGGGGATGTTTTTTTTTGGAAATTTATTTTCCCACCGATGGATGGGAAAGCTACAAAAACACCACCATGGTCTTCTGCCGATACGGTGGAGATAGGTCTAACCCCTGCCGCTTTTAAGTGGGTCTACCCCGCACCCTCCCAATCGGTGCTGGAATGAAACTACCGAGATTCACCCCAATCCCCCAACTGGGCTTGATTCCGGACATCCAGACCTGCTGAAGCCCCCGCCAGACCGCCCCAGTTGCCACACCCGCTTCATGCATTGAAAGCAGCGTGTACCCCGTTTCAACGGAAGGGCCCACCCCCTTGTTCGATATCGCTCCTTACGAAAGTCCCCCTTACCCCCCCCCCTCCCCCCCGGTGACTGCTGTGTTTTTTTTATTTGTGCGTTTTGACCCCGTCTTCGGAGATTTTCAAATTACCCCAAAGTCCTTCACGTACCGTTTGCGTTTCTTTATCGGGGTAACCTGGTGTCTTTTTCCGTCTTTTTGTTAGATTCCGTGCTCCGTGCGTTTTTGCCACCTTTTGCAAGTGACCGGCCACTTTTTTACTCCCCCGGTCCCCCGACCCGGCCTCGCTCGTAAATGAATTCGACATGGTAAAGGTTGCGTTTTTTCTGTCAGTTTTTGTGGTGGTGTACCGCCCGTTTTTCCACCGGTAAGATCCTCTTTGCTATCCCCGTCATGCCACTTTGCGGTGTAGACCCCCGTCCCACCTTTGACACCTATCCAATGACTTGGCCGTTCTGAACTTTTTTGCTTAACCTGGCGTACGACTTTTCTCGCCTTTTCCTTTTTTGAATGCTCCTCTTTGGCGTCCAAGTCCAGAGTTTTACCCTCCTGCCTTTCTTTAGACTTGCCACGATGTTCTTCGCGTTTCAGCAACCCCATGAGGCTACTTCTTTCTTTTTTTTTCTTTTACATCCTTTCCGACGCCGTTCCCCTCCAATTTCTTTTGATGTCGATGGCCCCCCCGGCTTCCCAGGTATGAGAACCACCTTCCCTCTCGCCGGGAGGACTGCTCCCCCCCCCCCCCCCCCTATCCCCCCGGGTACGTGTGAGGTTTTTGTTCTGTCCTTTCTTTGTTTTTGCATCTGGAGTTTGGTTTTTTCCAGTGTACCGCCCCTACTTCCTGTGGCCAGTTTTTTGGGGTTACGACGGATTTTCGCGGGATGTAGTCTTCCCCGGAACGTGTTTTTTTTGATTGTTTACCAGGGTATTTTCATTTTTCCTTCTCTGGATGCCCTTCGAGATTTCCTTCAAGTCAGAATGCTACGCTTTCTTGTCCCCCCGACTCTGATCTGCGCGCCTTCTTCGGAAGGCGTGTCCATTACCTCTCCTCTGGCCTCCCGTGCCCCCGCCCCCCCCCCCCCCCCCCCACCTTTCACTCCCCCCTCAGGGGCAGTTTATATCTCACGTCTGCTGTTGCGAGGTCCCGAAGTTCTTCCCCTAATCCGCCCCCAGCGTGTGCAGGCGCCCCGTCCTTCATGGTTTCCTCACACGATGATGCCCGGACCGTTCCTGGAACCGGACCTGTTTCACTTTTTTGCCACATTTCATTTGCCCCCTTGACCCCCCCGCCGAGCGAGCTCCGATCTTTTTTTGGTCCTAAAACAACTGTAACAAAACCTTACATCTCCTGTTTTGTACCAGGCTCTGGCCCTTCTTTGGTGCCCCTTTTTTTATCCGGGCGATGCTACGTTCGTTGGCAGAAGTTTAGACAAGAAGCTGGGGTCCCCCCTCCCCACAGTTTCCAATTCTAATGCGCAGCAGCGCTCCCTAGTCTTCAGCTATAGTACCGGTCCGGAACGCGGCCTTTAAGGGGCGGGCACCACCGTGAAACCGGGCCGTTTTTTTAACCCCACACAACTCCCCACGAGTTAACGTGGGTATTCTTATGTGTGAGGTCCCCCCCCAGCCCTTGCTTATTTCTTTATCTATCTCTGTTTGGCGACCCAATGGGGCGAGGTACTTGCCCCCCCCCCCCCCCCCCCCTGCTTTTCGGTCCCAAAATTTCTCCCCGTTCCGTTCCTTTTTCCTTCTGTTGGTTTGAAACACATTGACACAGCCAACGCAGCTTCATTTACATCACACAGCCTTACTTTCCAGTTTAGCCCTTACAACCCACGCACCTTTGTTCGTCATTAAGGACCCTTTTGTGATGCGATTGTATCCTCGCGTCTCATTTATAAACTTCGCCCCTGGTTGTGAGTGTGAGGTTAGCCCCTCTGGGTTTCTGTTAGTTTTGTGCCCCCCCTTATCCCGGTATCCGGTTTCTGTGTGGAATAGTGCTCCTGCTCCGCTTCAGTGACTCGCCACTAGTTTTTGCGGAGACCCTTTTTGGTTTAATTGAGCCAGTTTACAGACTTTCACAAGAAACCCGTAAGTCGGCCATCGTTCCTTTTTCAGGAGATACAACTTTCCGCGCCTCGCTTTGTCACAGAGGTCGCCCAGGCCTGTATTGTCCTCATTGTCGGTAGTTTTTTTTGCAAGTGTGTGTAAGCGTTTGATTTCCCCCCCCCCGACCCCCTTCTGTATCCCAGGTCGGGTATTGGACGGGTCCTCCCACCTTTCTCCTTGAGTTTTGTGTTGGAAGTTGCGTCGCGTACTACGTAATTTAACCCCCCTTTTCCCCCCCCCCCCGTACTACCGGCCCCCGCGCCAGGTCCTACCTAGCCGAATTCTTTTGAAACCCGCCTAACATCCCGCTGAATGGGGGTGCTATCTGTTTACGGTAATTTCCAAAAGCACCCTCCCGACTACCGCACATTGTGTATGGCCGGATGTAACCAAATTTTTTTACAACATCTTGGCCATCATCACTTGTCTGTGATGCTCTTCTCCGCCCCCCCCCCCCCCCCCCCCCACCCCTACGGGGTTGTGTTCAACCACCACCCCTATTCCTGTTATTGTAATAGGTTCCAATGTTTTTCTGCCCCACACTTTTGCCGTCTTCCCCCCAAACATCAGTGGGTGCCCCCCCCCCCCTTGGTCCTTTTTGCGACGCGCCCCCCCCTCCCCCCCCCCCCCCCCCCCCCCCCCCCCCCCCCCCCCTCCTCCTAGTCACGTAAGAAAGTGTGGTCTTCCTCCAGCCCCCCTCCCGGTTTTTTAACTCCCCCAGTTTCACAAGCAGTGTCCCATTCAACCCCCCCCCCCCCCCCCCCCCTTCCACCCCCCCTTGTTCCCCGTGCACGGGTTTGGGTTGGTGTGTCCCCTAACTCTCCTGATCCCCCCTTGACGGGCACCCAGGCACGATCCCCAGGCCGCCCACTTCATCCACACCCACGCCTCAGGTGTTTTACCCCGTTTTTTTTTTTTGGTGCGACGCCACGGTGTACATTCTTTCGGATTCTCCTTTCCAAGTTCGAGCCGTCCCCCGGTACCCTCTGTTTCTAGATACATCTTCCGACTTTTCCTTGCGTGTTCTTTTTTTCTGTTCGTGGTCATATTCGTTTCCGTTCCCCGTCCTTTTGTACCCCGCTTTGGGGAACGCCACAGGTCCGAGTCCCCGCCACCCCCCCTCCCAACCCCCCCCCCCTCCTCCCCCCCCCCCCCCCTGCCTCGCATTTTTTGCGGCAGACAGGGGAGTGCAGAAGAACCCACCTTTTCTTCTTTTAGTGTTCCGTCGCTTTGGGGCGCACTTTGACACACCCCCCACTAAGCGAAACAAGACCTCGTTTTCACCCCCCCCCCCTAGTTGCCACCCCAGCCGAGTTCTCTTTCGGAGTTCCGTGTTGTTCAAAATCTCTCCTCTCCCTTTCACCTCCCCCAAATTGCTGTTTTTACCATCACTTGTGCGGCCATTAAATTGTTCCCCGCTCTCCCCTTTTATTTGCGTTTGGTCCCCCGTGTTCTTCCGCTTCCTGCAGTTCATAAATTGGGGTTCGGCATCACAACCTGATGGACGCCTTTTGGCAACACGTTCACTGGACGGACAGAGGGGTCTTTTTTTTCTGTCAGTGCTCGACTAAAGCCCCCCGTCCCACTCCAGCAATTTTTTGTCCGTTAGATTACCTCCTGTTTTTTTTTTTCCCGAGGCGTGTTTTACCCTCGAAGAAAGGGAATCCCTCTTTGGGGGTAGTTTGTTGGATTGGAGTGCCTTTTTTCTTTGCCCCCCCCCCTTCTATGCACGGTATGAGACTTGACCAGTTTTCTCTTCTCTCTCTCTGTTTTCGTCAGACTGTCTTGTTCCTTCCTTTTCCGAAAGTATTGGGCCTCCATGGTCTACTCTTTGAAACTGGGCCTCTTGGCGTCACAGGCTGTTTTTCCTTACCACCCCGCGAATACTTGCGGTGATGTTTTCCTCAATGGGCAGGCCTGCCAGACCTTCACGGCAGGTCCGAAACCCTTCGTAGTCTTACA
>Ga0179591_1346797_pt1 | contig 17048 bp, 17 predicted proteins | sample CZOMad2_1_08_16f_FD_182891 | JGI IMG/M metagenome (GOLD analysis project Ga0179591, IMG submission 182891) | Vadose zone soil fungal communities from Angelo Coast Range Reserve, California, USA - CZOMad2_1_08_16fungal (PacBio error correction) | ecosystem: Environmental > Terrestrial > Soil >... | reverse complement strand
TTTTTTGTTCCCAAAAACCTTGTCTCGTATCCTACCATTTTCCCTTTTCCTGAGAGGCGGAGATAATATGCCTTCCTTCCCTGGATGTTTTTTCAGGGCGCCCCCTAGTGGAAGGTTTGGTGGACGGTCAATTCGGCGGACCCCATTGCTTTTCGAGGTTTCTCAATCAGCAACCTTTTTTCCCGCTTGCGGCGCGTTTTCTCCCTACGGACCCTTTTCCCCCCCCCCCGTGTTATCCTCCAGCTTCTTCCGAGGACCATCCCATTACAACAACCCCCTGTGGACTTCTTTTGGACAAAATCCGAGACGGATCCAAAAGCTTTTTTTTATGCTCATCCATGAAAGCCTTGCGGCAAATATTAAGCCTTTGTTGGGTTAGTTTCACGGTGGTGATGAAACAGGTCTTCTCCTCTTGGAACCACGCGTGTGCCCCCCAGGGACAAATACGGAACTTTCCCGGCTGCTCCGCTCGCCGTGTCGCATAATGAACTTTCCTTCCTGCTTTTTATCTGTTCTAAGAAATTTTCATGAAAACCCCTTCCCCTCCAAATTGATTTTGACTTTTTCGGGCAGAAATCCCACGCCAGGATACTTCCCTCTTTCCCTAGGTTTGCTGCAGAGGATGTTCTTTGTGAAAAAATAAAGAGTCACCAATCCCCAAGGAGAGAAACTTCCCTGGTTGTCAGCTTGCGACATTTACTCAATCTGGGACTCCTGCTTTTTTTCGCGAATAGATATTACACGGCTCCTTTTCGACGTCCTCAGAAAATTATGTTCTCCCTCTCCCAATCGCGGCCTGATTACGCTATTTTTTGTGTGGAACGGGTTTGTCTTCCTAGACCTTCTTTTTCTTTTTTCCGTGGTCTGGCGTAATTCTGTCTTCCTCGATTGTCAGGGACCCGATATTCAGCTATCCTGGGGTCTTCCCCCTCCCTTAATTACCCCCCCCCTTTGAGCTTATCTTGGGTGGTGGCCGTATTGTTTTCCACCTCCGCACAGGTCCCTATTCCGCCTTCATCTTTGGCACCCTTTTTCCCTATTAAGTGGTTCGCTAAACCCTTCCCCGTTTTGTCGGTCCCGATCTTCCAATCAAGGATTTAGTATAACTCATCCCCGGCCAGGATTATGTCCCCCCCCGTTTTCCAAGTTACATCCTAATTCTGTTATGGCTTCCAACTTTCTGGGCCAATTTGCCCCTTCCTTTAAGAAGTGGGCAAACGACACGGAGCGCCGGGTCTGTATCCAGAATCGTACCCCATAGTCCTGTTAGTGCTGCATTTAGGGTCTGGTGGTTTTCATTGTTTTGGGCACACCGGGGTCTTTTTGCCCTAACTTGATTGCTTTCCCGGTCCTTGTTTAAATAACCTTTTCCCGGCTGGACTCTGGACACTTTTTAGTCCAACGTTTTTTTGTGATTACGTTATACCACTACCCTTGAGATTATGTGTCGGCCTTCTTCCCTGTAGTGTTGATTCGGTTGGTTTCAGTACTCACCCCTTCCCAAGCAAAGAGCTCCGTTTAATGCCTCTTCTTTTGGGGTACGCGTACGCGCCCCGCTCCCCTACTGTAAAAGCCATTTCCTTTTCGTTTTTGACGGTTTTCTGTGAATAGGTAATAGTGGTCTCCCTTTCCTTTCGATTTTTGGCTCCCGCCGTGTTGTTGTTGCTCCTTTTAATGAGTTCAACCTTTCGACAGCCCCAACCCCTTTCCCCACTCAAGGGATGCTTACTTCTTCGCCCAAAAATCGTGACGGGCCTTCTTGTCCCCCAACCCAGATTTAATTTCTTTACTTGCACGCTTTTCTTGATCTGGCGCAGATCTCCCCCAAACTTTAATGCAACCCTACCCCTCTTTGCAGAAGGGCGACCCATTCCCCTCATTACTTTATTGTTCCCAATACAGACCACCAACCAAGGCCATTTTTCCAGTTCCACCCTCCCTAAAGGGAGGTACCCCAACCCCGCCTGCCGGAATGCATCCCCCAGTTCCGTAGACCAACGACCACAAAGCCCTTTTTTCCCCTCACCAAATTCCTTACTCCCCCCCCCCCCTTTCCCAGGCGCCAGCTTTTGACCTACCACGTAAATAAGTTGGATTGCATTGTATTGAACCGTAGAAGTTTCGTATTCCATGTATTTCCCTTTTTGAATTGGTTTTGCATAAAGGGGGCCCTCATGACACCACGTCCCTACCTGAAGGACACTTTCCTCCCCTGGACAGCCTTTGAAGGGTCGCCCGTAGGCCCCGGTAAAAGGTTTGAGATTCGGCTACCCCGCTTTTACCCCCACTTCCCCATCCCCACCTCTCACCTTTCCTTCCCCAATACGTTTCTCCCAACTCTCCCAATTCTTTCGACCCTCCCATGTACTACTTTTCCTCCTTCTCCCCTGCGTTGTCTGACCCCCCCGTCCTCTTTCTTTTCCCCCCACCGCGACGAGAAGTTACGTGAATCCGGGTTATTCTCCCCCTCGCACTTGCTACTCGCCCCCACACCCTCCTTCTTCTTCTATCTTCCCACCTGCCAACACCCACCCCCCCCCCCATCCTCTTCACTTCTCCCTCAGCCTCCTCCTCGAATTCTACCTCTCCCCACATAACCCACCTTTGAGTAGCACGCAAACTAACCCTTTCTAATGCTTACCCCCCGGTTTAATTTCAGCTCCCTACCCCCTGGGGCCCCTAACCAATACCCATGCCCCCCCCATCTTCCGGTCCTTCTTCCGGGCGCTGCCCGTCGGTGCCACACGTCTGCTATCGGGACGTGAGTTCTTTATCAGAGTGCCGTTTTTCCACCCACTCAGACCCCCCCCGCGGCCTCTAGCACCCCCAGGCCCCCCCTAGTTGAAGGGCCTAACGTCCCAACCGGTCGGCTTAACATTCGTCTTGATTAGGGTCCCTGAGTACCAGCTTTACCCCCTGAAACCGCCGTTTGACCCAACACGTGGACAACGACGAAACACTGGGCACCTCGGCGTCTTTCCCTCCCCTACAACTTCCCCCCCGTTGCTTATAATGATCACTTGACTCACCTTCTCTTTCCTCTACCCCTCACCGCTTTACCCAATACGGAATCCATTGTACCCATTTCTTTCGCAAATATTTATTTGGTCATGATCCAATTGCGGGTGTCCCTTCCCTTCCCGCCATTACGTTCCCAAAAATCCAGGATTCAATATCCCCGTCGCTGATAACCAGGGTGTCCATTTCTCGCCTTTTTCTTGGTCCTAATGGATTGCCAACCCCCCCCAGCTCCTCTTTCTACTGCAGTCAATCAGGCCTATTTCTTTGATATCTGTTAAGTGTTTTCTTTTCTTCCTTTTCCTCCCTAATCCCTTTTGACTTCCCCATGATTCGATCCACCCTTTATACCTTCCTTCCGGTACTCCCTGCACATGATGATATTCCTTGCCGGACTGTTCTTTTCATCAGCTCTCTTTCCGATCGACAGCAATACCACTCCGTTGGCCCTTCCTTCCTGAGGATTCGGGTAACCCAACGTGCCCCCCCCCCCCCCGACAGTTCTTAATAATTGCTTGCTCGCTTTTTTCTTTTCTACATCAATCTCTTTTCGCCCTCTTTTTTTCCCCATTTTTCCCAAACCGGATGAAGGGAACCCCCTGTTCTTTCGCTAACATTTTCCCGCGAACGTGGGATTTTCCTTATAATGGTCTTCGGTCAAACGCCATCCTCTCCCATGGAATAGCCTTTTTTCGAAAATTTTCCTAAATCCCTTGGGGTTTTTTGTCGTGTCCCACCCCAAACAAAACCCCTCATTACAGGCTCGGTGCGCCCCCTCTGCCCCCCCATTTCCCTTCCCCTCCCTGCCTCTTATATCGACTATTTTTTTCCCCAAAAAATCCCCTTGCGCAACTTCGATCAAGTTTTGAACATCCCCCTTCCCCCCCTCTCTTCTTTAACCGTTTTTTAGAGATGATTTTTGCCGGTCCCAAGGATTTTACGTTCCTTTTTCCTTCGAGGCGAATCGGCTTGGTTGCCAGGGGCGACGTTTCTTATGAAGCGGTTTTTTGGGGTCAGGTCCACCACTGGGTCTCCCCCTACAGTCTTTACATCCCTGTCCAAAGGTGATGGCCATGCGCTTGCTTCCTTTTGAGTGGATGTTCCCGAAGTTCCCCTTCCTTTTTGGACTCAACGCCAGCTTTCAATGTTTCTAGCGAAAAACCAATTTTGTTGGTGAGCCTACAACTCTAGAGGATTGCGAAAGCCGGGTCTTTCTCTTCTCCTCAGACGAAGGCCTGATGGCCCTTCAAGAACTCTGTCGGGTGGCCCCCCTTTTCAATTCAGTGTATTTTTTCCCGTTGGTGACCGGATTCCTTCCTTGGACTACCACTCCTTCTGTCGCGCCAAATCAAACTTTTACCGGGGATGATTTTTCCCCCCTTCCGGCAAGGCGATTTCCCTTCATCTTTTTCCTTGCTGAAAGTGCTGGGTCTGTTCATCAAATCTTTTCATCGGACCGAGGGATTTCCTTTCCTCCGAAAACCACAGGAACCTCCAATTATCTGTTCCCCCACGGGGATTTAGTTTTCTTAGCGAGGAGGTGGCAATCCCCTCACCACTGCCAACCAGTCGAGAAAATTTTTCCACAGGGGGATCAGGTTTAGCATCTTCAGTAAATATGTCCGGTCCCCCCCTTTTTTTTGAACTTTGCTGGATTTTGATGTGGGAGGCCTTCTTTCATGTCTAGTTTTTAAACCTCACATCTGTGGACAAGATTTCCCTTTGGCACTGATCGCGCTTTGACATCCGTCCACGGAGCACTTTTTTTCCGTTTTTGCTCTTTCTTTGACAGCTTGGCTTCAGGAACATTCTCTGACTTTTAGAATGGTATTACTTCTTTTTCCAGGTGCGCTTGCGTGTTGGGTGGCCTTCTTGGGTTCTTCCATGCCTCGTTCTAACTCCCCGCAGCGTTTCGATACTTGGGGCACCTTCTCGATTGTCAACTCCTCTGCTTTTTCCGTTTCCAATTTCCTTCTTCTTTAGAAAATTGCCAGTTCTGTGTCGGCTTCCAGTTCCCATTATTTTGGTTTCCCTTTTCGATTTTACCCACCTGCCCAACCCAAACTTGAAATCCATACGTCTTTTCCCCAAAGTAGGCCGCGGGTTTTGGCACCCTCCTCCAGTTTCCCCCAGATGCTTTTCTGCCCCGTTCCTGGCGGGGGACTGGCTGTTTTTTTGTCCTTCTTGGGTCGTTGACCGGGGGATTGGCGTTTTCCTCCTTTAATCGCTTCCCGCGCATTTGTGTAACCTTTCGTTTGGCCATTCGGGGACATTGACTTTTCCCGATTGGTTGAATTCCCTGTATGAACCACTACCTTGAGTTTTCCTCATTATGGACGCATTTCACTGGGTGGACTTGTGAGTGCATTTCCTTTAGACAATTCCCCCCAAGCACGAACTGCAGTACATTACCTTAACTTGTGGGGCACGCTCGTCCCCTTCCTGAGTTAGACGAGCCCGACGGCTCGACTGAGGAGTTTGAGGGTCCCCTTTTTTCATAGGGTACCACTAATTTTCATATCCATAATTAATAAGTTGTTTTTTTTTTCCTAGACATATTCTCAGCCCCTTCCACCTCCCTACACCCTCCTCCAGGTTCATGCTCCCGTCGGTGGCTGACCCTAGTACGTGCCATTAGTTCTTCTTACACAACACCCCCTCTGTTGTATTAATGCTACCGCTTTCTTTTTAGCTTTGGATGAACAAACCCTCCTGCAAACCTTTTTCCCCCCCCCTCGGATGACACATTCATTTTCCTTAAACTTTCTCTACCCCCGATAATCTTTTAGACCACTGTTCCACTATGTCACGATTTCCCCCCCCCCAGAGTTCCCCAATGAACGACGTTTTTATGGCAGAATTTCGTAGCCAAGCCCCCCCTTTTGCAAGAACCCATCCGGGCCGCCCCCCTCGCCGTCAGGAGTCCTTGCATTACCACGGAAAATCTCCTCGTTTGATCCCGGAAAGCGTCTTTTTCTTTTCCGGCACCCATAGCGTAAATTTGTATTTCCCGAATTGTCCCCAAGGATGTTGGGTAACCAGTTTCGCCCTTTTTCCAACCGTATTTTGAACTTAACACATCTCCTGGCCCCTCTTGATATAATGTGCTCTCGGACACGACCGCGGTATTTAGGTTAGCGACCCCCCCTCTTAGATTTAGGTGCCCAAAGTCTCGTTCATGCGGGCTAGCAACGAGGTCTGTCTTTCAAACCCATACGTCACCACCCGTCCCTCCCGGCACAATATTACTTTGAGCCAAAGGCGTTTTTTCTGATTTAGTCAAACTCCGCAACGACCGTCCACGCCAACCACTTTTCCACCCCACCTCTAGGCGGTTTTACAAATCAAAGGCCCCCCAGACAGATCTAGGCCAAACGCGGCCCCTTTCTTCCCATTTATAGGTTTTACTGCTACTACTGACTTCTCGAGTTTCCCCCCCCCCCCCCCAAACCATTCATGACGGCCTTCCCTTGAAGATTCCACTTTCATTGAAGTCTGAGCAGCTGATCACCAATTTTCTAACCTTTTGGGAAGTGTTTGAATCCTGGGCTTTTCCCCCCGAAAAGATTCCCACTCATCAAAGTTCTGAAGGATGTTCCCCTTTGTTTTTTGGCCCGTGAAAGTCCCCCCACCTTTCCTTGTATTGACCTGATTCGGATAACTCCCCAGCAAATTTTTTTAATCCCATAGATGCCGGATCTACCCAGTCGGTTCCAGTTTAGTATCTTTTTGTTGCGCAGGCCATCCCCTTCCCCCGGTTTCACTCTCTGAGATCGGTTCGTAATTACCCCCCCCCCGTGATTTTCAACCAACCTTTTACCAGAGGTCCCAGATTCTTAAATTCATTTGCATTCCTTGGGCTAGGAGTCTTTGCCCCCCTCCCCGATTCTTTTCCTCCCCCAAATTGATTTCCCAACACAGTCTCCTTTTTATGGTCGCTATACAAAAATCTTAGCTCACGCTTTTTCTCCGGTAAAAAAAACCGGTCCCTTCTTAGTATTTCCCAGCAACGCCCATGCGCCCCTTCTCCTTTCCTTCCCAGCCTTTTTGGATTTTCTGTGCCTTCTACCCATCCTATGGTTCAGACCTGGTGTTTCCCCCCACCCCAAAACCGCTTTCCATAAGCTCGGTGGAGCCCCATCAGGCCCGCACTTGTTCGGATCTTTTCGCCTCGCTGACCTTGAACTTCTCAGTCCTTTTTAGTTTTTCACTCCGTTTTCTCTCTTTTCCTCTACTTTCGAGATTTTTTCATTGATGTTAAAAAAACCTTTGCGGTTCATTCTTAGACCTTCATTTCCAGGTCGGTTTCTTGCGAGATTATTTGCGGGCATGATGTTTGCCGGTCACGAAGCGGTTTTGGGACCCCCTTAACCATTGTTTTTGAACCAAAGGCTTTAAATTAGGTCTCAATCAAGGTTGCACCTTTGGACTCTTTTCTCGTGCGGTGCTTTGAACCGCCCCCCCAGGAAATTGGAACTTTTCCTGAACGCCAGGTTCGAGAGCTATTTTTATAGAGTCCCCATAACCACCCTGTTTTACCCTTCATCCGGTTTGCCCCCTCTTTTTCCTTCTTCAACTATCGGGTGATCACTAATCGCTGATGCACCACTATCTCCTCTTTCCTTGGGACAGAATTGTTGATTTTAAAGTGGTATGGAGAAACTTCTTCCCTCTGTATATTGGGAAGACCACCTTTCTCAGGCGCCATAGGACCTACATGCTGATTCCCTCTTTTCTTTCTAAGTCGATAATAATGCTATCCCCTGGCAATTTTCTTCCAGGGGTGTTTTGGGTATGAGTGATTCCTCCGTTTATGCACACAGGCGACCTGGTATGAGTTTCCGCGGAGACCCCCAGGAAAAGATCCTTTTTTGGAGTGTGACGCATAGAGAGGATTTTTGGCCCCCTCCCCCCGTACGTTACACCACTCCCCCCAGTTCGAAAATGGGCCCCCCCCGGGTTTCGCTGTGCCCCCTTGAGCATTCAATCCAATCTTATGTTTTGCCTCATGATTTGGCGGTATTCTTCCCCCTGCATTATTGCCCCCCCAGTCCCCCCCCAACCTCATACATTTTTACTTCGTCCCAGTTTCCTGATCACTTTTTGGTGTTAACTGTGGTTTCCTTTCATTTGGGCCCAATTGCCTCGTATTTTAAGTTTTGGATTTTCGGCGTCGTTTGTTCAAGTTGGCTCAGGACCCCGCATTTTCGCCCTTTTATCCTGACAGTATTGTGCCGGTGTCTAGCTGCTTTTTAAGTGGGGTCTCAACGGAAGATTCCACTCCCCCCCGAGTTAACCGCTTTGGGCACCCCTATTAGCAGGGGTCGCCTCTATACGTCGTGCCCATCCCCAATTGCCGTGAGTATCCGGGAATCATGTGTTCGTATCCGTTCACATCTTGGTTCATGGAGAATTTACCTTATTGCCCATACCAATTCGGGACTACCCCCCCTGCTATTGCCGTCCCACGGCCCTGCTGGGGTTAGGGCATTTTCCCTCTCCAGGTCCGATATTCCGTGTATGAAAGTTTTGTTGGACTTTTCTTTGATTGGTTGTGGTTTCGTCTTTTTTGTCGGGGGCTGTGTTTATCGTTGGCTCCCTCCCTGAATGCCCCTCCTCCGGCCGCTTCTAATTCTGGCTGGTGGAATTACCCTTTTCCCTTCCCCCCGATTGTTTTTTTCGTCTCTTTTATTGACCACAATTACCATTTGACTTTCTCGGGATTCCTTACTGTTTTTTTTCAGATTGTCCATTTTTTGGCTTATTGTGTGCAGTTCATTCTGTCCCCTTTTAGAAAGTAATAATTTCTTTGTTTTTTCTCCGGCTTAAGGGTGACTTCCGTGGTTGCTAGCTTCCCCTTGGTACCATTCCTGGATGAGTTGTGGTTTGCTCCTCCCTTTTTGTCGCCAGGTTAACTGCGCACCTCTTTCCTCCTCCTGTTTTTTTGTTTTATGCCCTTCTTTAACTATTTCGTCCAGACCCCCCCAACCCCTTACAAACTAATCGGAATGTACGTCTGGCTCGGGAACTCGGAGTGGTTTCTGCGTACCCACCAAAGCCAGCAAAGTATTACTTTACCTCCTTGAGTGTTAGAGAATGGGTGCACCCCCCCCCCTCTTCAATTGACAATTCTCCCCTTGAAGGACTACACATTCATCCAGTCAATTTTCCCCCCTTTTACCACCGATGTGCCCAACCCCCTCTTGCCTTCCCCCCTTTCGAACGGGGAGGTTAACCAACCTGGTCGCGAGGGGTAACTTATTTTGCAACGAAGCCCCCAGTCACACGAACCCCTTCCCTGGACCACCAGCCGTTGTGTCAGCATTCCCCCTTGGATCGTAACTCAGCCTTTATTGTTTACCGGGATGCATTATGACTCCCCGCGCCGCCTGTTCGTTTCCCGCCCCCCAATCCCTCTTAAATTTCCCCGTGAACTTTATGGATAAAGGGGTGTGTTCTCCCCAACAAGCCTGATTGGTCCCTGGGAAAACCCACCCCCTGCCGATTGGACAGTTATTCCTCATCCGTCCAATTTTTCCTCGGGCCGTTATCGCTTTTAGCGACCCGTTTCACCGCGCCTTTTCCCCAAGTAGGATGAAAACGGCCTTTCCTAGGGTTTCTTTAAGCAACCGAGTTTAATTTCCCCCCCGGGCACCACCACGAACCGCTAGTCCTGCAAAATTCAGGGTATCCTGACTAGGGAGAATATTCGGTGCTCAAGATTTTCAGGCACTCCGGACCTCCAACCACGGCACCTTTCCGTCAACTGTTCGAGGCACTGATAACCCCCTTACACCTCGTTTCTCTTGGGACTCTGTCGCAAATATTTTGTTCCTCCCCAAAGAAGGGCGGTTGACCGTGTTTACGTCACGGCCAAAATTCAATTGCTTTTACCCCGGAAGATTCATCTTAGCCAGCTGAGCCCACCTTTTGCTTTTGTTTGCCTTTGGTGGATTCTGGGATTTCCCCCAACGATCTAATGCAGTCAACCTCTACCCGTGGCCATCTCGGTACCTTTTTTTTTGCTTCACAGGGCAAGATAACCTACCTTTGTTCTCTTTGCCTCTCTTTTCGCCAATGATCCCAAGCCCCCCTCCTTCCCCCCCATTTCCGATAATCATTTTTCGGAGTCGTGCGGAGCGAACCATTGACCTCCTTAGATTTTTTTTTCTGACTACACTCCCCACGCGTTTGACTAAGGATAGAACGGTACAGAATTCCCAACCTCAACAATCTGTGATTGCCATTGGCTCGCCCATTTGCATCAGGCCTAGGCTGATGACTGCCAATCAGCGCATCTTTGCCGATTCCACCCCCCCCTTCTTGAAGGGTTCCCTGGATTTGTTACGCTTCTCCACATTATTCGCATTTTGCTCCAGGACAACCCATTCTTTCTGCAGCAACGCCATTGCCTTCCCTCTGGTTCGTTCCTTGATTTAGACATCATTCCCCTCACTCTTTTTTCCGCCCTGGGCCGTTCCCCAAAACCCGCTTCCATAATTGTTCTTCCCATAGCCCGCAAGGATCTAGCGTTCCTGACCGCACCTCCCTTTTAAGTTTCATCAAGGGCATCCCTCCTTCTCCTAAAGCTGTTGTTGTTTGTACCTGATGTTCAAACCAGGGCTCTTCCCCAGGATTTAGCATGAATGGCCAGGGCTGATTGCGAGATCATATGCTTTGCTTCGCAGGGCGACCAGCTCTTCTTTTTTGTCCCCCCTTGGACCCATTAGATTGAGGGGATCTTTCTTCCCCTAAGTCACCGGTGCTCCTTCCCCCTGGAGGTCTTGAGTTGCTGAAACCTCCCGCTTTGTAAATGCCCGCATCGGATTATGGTTATATCGTCCCCCCCCCCAAAACCAATTACATGTTGGCCTACTTTTTTTTTTTTAAAATCCGATTGCTCCCCCCTTGATTCTTTTTTGGATTGCTCTTACCCTTTTTCGCCCTTCTGCAATTATCAGCCTGGTCCGGTCCCTCCCAAAGAAGGTTTTGATTCACGTTTTTTACATTAACCGGATCTCATGGCCCTTTTTCTGATGTTGCCAAATCCCCGGTCAATCTCCCGGCTGATTACCTCACTTTTTACGAAGGAGATAATTGAAAGTAGGACATGAAGGACAGTGCTGGCTTTTTTTTATCATCATCATGGTCATGCACCCAATTTCTCCCAGGTGTCACTAGCCGCCCCCCACCTCCCCTCTACCGGGATGATCTTCCTGCGCTAGGAGTTCCACACCAGAGTCACCCATGAACACGGCGAGATGTTTGCAATTGACAATGAGCATTATTAAGTAGGAACTTTTTTCCGTAATTTTTTTGGCTCGATTACTTTCCCTTTTTCGCAGGGTCCCACACCTCACCCATTGTAGTCCCAGTGGCATCCGCTTCTTTTGTGGTCCGGGGTATTACTGGCCGTTCTTTGTTTTTCCGGTTCTTGACTTCCGGTCGTTAGGGCAAGCGTGTTTTTGCTCAGTTTTCCCCCTTATCCTTTTATCTTGTGTCACCCCCCCCCCCCCCCTTTTTTTTTTTTTTTTCCTTTAATTGTCTCCGGATCTTTGTGGGGTGCTTAGGGGGTTGTCTCCAGTTTTTTGAAAGCCCCAGCACTTTGCGCTCTTTTTTCCATTATACTGCGATCTCCCCCACCTCTACCGGCGGTGTTACGACCCTTTGTGGAGTGTGTATAACTCTTTGGAGATGTTTTCGGTCTTCCAGTTCCCATTCTTATTTTTAGGCGACTGTTTACCACCTTTCGTGCCTACAAATGCGGGTTCAATTGGCGGGCATCAACATTCGCTTGTTTCTAAAGTCAACCCCGGACGAGGGACCTTGTATGCAGTTTTTTTCCCTTGATTTGTCCTGGCTTTTGGCAAAACCAGGTTCTTTGTCCTTTTTTCTTTAAATAGCCCCGCTTTTTCAGTGGGGGGTGCCCGCCTTTTTTGGTTTGGTGCAGTTGCAGGCCTCTTTTTTGGTGTCTATTTTGTCCTTGAACCCCCCGTGAATTGAACTTGGGTGTCGGCCCTTTGGCATATCTTCCGGTTTTTGCATGCTTCCCTCTAGAACAGCTTCTCCCAACCGCGTTAGAAGGAACAACTCCTTTTCAGTTGCTGGGGTTAGCCTCGGCCCCTTTTCCCTAGCCTCGCCCGGCCCAATTCTCGTTGATGGCTTATTCCACTGTTTTGTCGCATAGGTAAGTAAAGCTGTTTCCCCTCCGTTTTTGTTTTGGCATCTTAGTTCCGTACCCCACGCCCCTAATCCACTCCCTCACCAGGCACCGTCTTTTCGCGAAACCTCTTTCTCAGCGTTACCCAACAAGAAATTTCCCCAGTCGACTTGCTATGTGCTTGAGCTGGTCAGTCTTCCCACCACCCCAATAACGCCCCCTGACAATTCTGCTTCCTACGCATCCCTAAGTACATTTTCAATTCCCACGGATCCCTTCGCCCCAACAATCGCGGTCCAATTTGCTTTCCCGAGCCCACCTCCCGTCCAGAGCGTTTCCCACCAATGACCGTTCCCGTTCCCCTAGCCAAAGAAACCCGTTTGCCAAGCAAAAACAAGTTCCCCCGAAACCCCCCCCTCCTTTTTTCCCCCCCCCAGGAACCCAACCGTCCCACGCATTCTTTTATTTTTTCGAATTGACCGAACCCATAGCCGCGTCGTTCCTCCCTAGACTCTTAACCGGGTTATGGGATAAAGTGATTGGTCAACAGTCGCCCTTCCACACCACTTTGATACCCCTTCTTCCGCCGCGAACCACATTCCCCCGCCGATGACTTTAAATCATTCCTCCCATTTGGAGATCGGACACCTTCCCCTCCGGTATGTTTTCTCGACCCCGATCATGCAGTATAGGTGATTTTCTAGCCCCGTGAAGGCGGAATGCCTTAGTTCTTTTTCGGATCAACCCACTAAGACCACTCCCCCTGCCGCTCGCACCGGTATCTTTCTACCACACGGTCCGTGCTTTCCCTTGTTTTTTCCCCAGAGGGATCCGCCCCCCTCAATGTGCAATCCAACCACGTAACCAGGCATCCCGGTCGATGCTACCCACCCCCGTCCCCCCCTGCCGGACCCCAAAGATGGACTGCCCCCACTTTTTATGATTGTCTCTCAATGAATGCCTGAAAGTTATTTGCCTCCCACTCTGACGTCAAAACCCAAGTTGAGCCGAGGTACTGTACGATCTTTGTCTCCCCCTGTCCCCCCCCTTTTTTTCTGCCGTGTCCGTGACTCTGATTTGCCACCCCACTTTTTCCTTTTTATTTGCTAAACACTCTCCTGGCCGAGTCCTTCTGTGTTGTTCTGCTTAAGTCCCCTGTGTTGTGCGTCCTCGATCAACTCTCCCAGCACTTCCATCGGATATCATGAATTTTTCTTGCGCGAAACAAAAGGTTTCCTTTCGCCTTAGGATGCCCGCCTCCCTACCCCCGCTTTGGTCCTCGTCCCTTCACCTCCTGTCCCAAAGTGACTCAATTTTCGACCACTTTCCCGATTCTTAATCTTTCAGGGACGGCGTCTTGACCCTTTGGTCATCAAGCTTCGAATCCGCTTCCCAAACCGGATGACCAGGGTCCCCACTCTCCCCCGCATCAAAATATTCTTCGAGCATCTGGCTTCTTTAACCCCGGTTCAAGTTGGTTCAAGCAACCGCCATGGCCCGCCTCTTTTATTGATTGAGACATACTATCCCTGGTTCCCTCCCCTTTGGTAAGGGTCCACCCCCCCCGTTCCTAACTCTCCCCCCAGGGAGGCCATCCCCCTAAGGTCCTCATGGACTAGTATTTCTCTTTGACTTCCCTTTGTTTTGACAACCTGACAGCTCCCACTTTTTCTCAAGTTCATCCTGAACCCCCCCCATCCCCCTCTCCCCCGTTTTTGTTGGAGAGATTTTTCATGTCCCCCCACCCCAATTGTCGCGGAAAAGTCAAATGTCCACGTTTCCGGTCTCTCCCTAGGTCCCTGCGGGGCACTGCTTGGCAGGGCGCACCGAGCTTATGTCCCTTGTTTTTTGGGCCACCTTCCCCTTTGCGGAAACAATTCTTGCGGGTTTTTCCCCATAGGTCTTCCCCCCGGCTTTCCCTGTCGTGCCCTTTGTTGCTGCACAACCCCAACATCCGGAACACCCTTGAACGCCCCGCGTCCGTTTTTTTTCCTTGTCTCTTCCCCCCCCTTCCCATGTTTCCCCCTTTCCTGTTTTGGAAACATCTCAGTCTTCGGGTTGATGGCGGCATTCAAACGCTTTTTGATTGCACAAATTAAGAAACCTAATCCCCATGAAGGTGTGATTTCATTGTTCTTGACCCTCCCCCTATCGGGTTCTACGCGTTTTTGTGCGGCCCCCCCACCTCGGGAAATAGGTGCTGAAATTCCCACTTTTCTTTTTTTGGAGATAATACTTGACCTTCGGGAATTGTTTCACAGTGCGGGTATGATTTTCATGTCAAAACAGGCAAGTGGATTTTCCAGGGCAGCCCCCTTTTTTCCCAAAAGATTAGAGGCCACTTTCTGATTTTTTCCGCATAAGCAGCCAGGTTCTCACTTTTTCGTCAACCACTGATTCATGGTTTTATTGGTCTCAGCTTTCGAGGCATCCCCCATTTCTTATTTGTGAAGTAATGATTGCTCCACTGTTCCACCCTTGCATTTCTAAGTAACGTCACTTTTGTGGCAAATCTGTCCATTACCCTGAGTCGCTTTTTTTTTTCTGTTAGTACATGCGTGAATACTTTTCGATGGTTTCAGTGGTTTTTGAGGAGGTTTTTGGTCCCAGACTTGGGACCCCTTATCCAGATTTTTGGTCTTACACTTAATGTGCCGCTACTGTCCTTATTTGTTTGATAAAAGACTTCCGTTGCTACTCTACCCCCTTCCCTCCCCCTGAACCTACTGCGATTCGCGGGTCGTTTTATCTACCGGTCGTACGTTCATTTTATGAGTAAATAACTCAGTCGGCAGGATTTTTGTTCGTTCTGGGTTGGGGGTACAGCGAGGACCCCACCTCTTCATAACAATTCGGGCTCCGTTACGCTATTGGCGGCCCAATTACCAGCGGCTCTGTTCGGGGCACCCTTGAATCCCCAGGGACCTTCCTTCTTAATGGATGCAAGTTGGGACTGCATTTTTTTTTTTCGGTCCCAGGATTTTTCGGGGCCACGTGTTTTTCAACGAAAATTGTTCCCTGGAATCGTCATTGGGTCAATTTTTCGTCTTTTGTATTTCCCAGTCTGGCCCGATTTTGCGCTGATTACTGTTCTACCCGACTTATGACTGTTTGCACGAGCGTGTTGCACGTTTTTTCCATTCCATCTCGACCATCATCGCGGATTGGCAATCCCTTACTTTTTTTTTTGGGGGGGGTTTCCTACCGGGCCACGTACGAGATTCTCCGACTTTCCTCCTCCTGTATTGAGGGAGTATTGACCAAGGGTTTGCATAGTTAACTAAGCTGATCTCCTCTCTCTCATCCCCCGTTGGTTTGAGCTGCTTCAGCTGTGACTAGTCCCTTCCCTTAAACTCCCCTCAAATCCTCCTTTTCATGCTTCCTGGGCTCGCGGAATCGTGTGGCTTCCGTTACCCCACCCCTCCGCTAAGTAACTACCTTTTTTTTCTATGAACAACATCCTTCCCCCCACCCATTATGCTGAAGAATGACACTTTTTGTAACCCGTTGCCCTGCCCCACCTTCTCAGTAGCCCCACACTCTTGCCGCAACTGTATCCACCAGACTAAAGGGGAGGTACCACAAGGGCCTTGACTCGATGGCATCACCTCTCAACCGAAAAGCCGTTTTTCTGAACATACCAACAACCACACTTCCTAACAGTCCCCGCCCCTTCACTGATACCCCCAGTTAATCCACTTGTTACCCTGAGGCTTTATGACCAGTGCGCTCCCTGTTGTTGAATGCCCATAGACGTACATTTCCCGACTTTTCTTTTTCCCTTTGGGGTACGTTCCTCCCCCCACCAGAATTACTTCCTCCTCCTTGACCCCCCTCTCCTTTCCCGATGACAGTTCCTCATTCAGGGATCGGACGTCCGAGGTATCCTTGTTAGAGACCCCACTCTCAGTATACACCCCTTTATGATGGGTGCGGAATGCGGGCTTAGCCCGAGTGATAAAACACTAAGGCCACCCCCGTCAACAGCTACCCAGTCCCCCCACGGTTCCTTTTCACTCTCCAACTGGGCTCGAATTCGGGTCCTTAGCCCATCTCCCGACGAAAGTAAAGCCCACACCACCGTCCTTCTGCCTTTCCCTAAAAACTTCCTTCTCCCCGGCAACGATGGAAACTTTACAAATATTTATGAGGTGTCTCTTCATTTGGTCCCTGTCCACGTCTATGAATAAACCCAGTTTCTAAATATTACTTAAGATTTCGCTCATCTTTAGAAAGTTTCCTTTATACTTTGTTGCAGTTGGGGGACCCTACACTCTCCCTTATATTTCACTTCCACCCGGTTGGCCCTGAAAGGATTTGGCTTCTGCCTTTTCCCTCTCCCCACCTCCGTGTGCTACCATGATTCGCTCACTCCTTCACCCTTGAAAGGACCCTAGATGATGGCTCTCCTTTCCGGAGCCCCCACCCCTTCGCTACGATTTGGCCGACGACATTCACCACCCAGTGGTCCAAGTCGTCGATCGGTTAATAAACAAGACCACACCCTTGAGGGCCTTCCCCCCCTTTTAACCCTTGATTTTGCGTCTGCCTTCAAGCCCTATCTTTTCTACCTGTCTCGACAAACCGTAGTACCCCCCCCCCCAACTATCGTTCTCTCCAATATTAGCCACGCCTTCAACACTTTCCCCCAGTTTCCTTGCTTCGGTCAGCAAACGCCATCCCCTTTTTCCCCATCTCCTTCTGTGAAATTGATTTTGTCCCTCAAATCCTTATGGTTCCCTTCATGGGTCCGCCCAAACACCCTCTTCCATAGCCTGTTGCTTCTCCCCCCCCCCCATCCCGGCCCGTCGCAATGCCTCGATCTCTCCTCAGCCTGACCTGGAAATCAATTTCTTTCGTCAATTTTTGA
>Ga0179591_1275966_pt1 | contig 17052 bp, 19 predicted proteins | sample CZOMad2_1_08_16f_FD_182891 | JGI IMG/M metagenome (GOLD analysis project Ga0179591, IMG submission 182891) | Vadose zone soil fungal communities from Angelo Coast Range Reserve, California, USA - CZOMad2_1_08_16fungal (PacBio error correction) | ecosystem: Environmental > Terrestrial > Soil >... | reverse complement strand
ATGCGGTATCCTGTCTCCAGCGTGAACTTGCCTTCTCCCACTGGTCACGTATTTTTTGCTGCTCCGACGGTTGGTCCTTTGGTTCTTTTCTTCTTTGAGACTCTTTTTTTCCCTGCTCCCGCTGCCAGCTTCCACCTTTATTGGCCATGCCTCGGGATAGACCTGGTTTGTGGGTTGCTGGGGAAGACCTTCGCCTGGCAGTTTTGATTCCAGACGGTCGAACATGGTCTCTCCTCCCTTCCTTCCGGCTTTTTTTATGGCGGTTCACGTTCGGGTTACTTTTACTCCCGGCCGGTCTCGATTTTTCACCCCCGACCGTGTTTCCCCAAAGGAGCCCCTTTTTTTCTCCGGGATGCTTTTTTCTCGCGGAGCTCACCGCCTTTCTTCACAGTTTCCTTTTCTTTTTTGATAGTTTCTCTTCCCGGCACCTTCACCCATTGTGCACCGCACCGGCAGTCCTTACGACTACGACGTAGTTTTTTCCAGTATATGGATGGTTTCGAAATGGACCCCTTCAGCTTCCTTTTTGATCCCTCCCGCTTTTCTGCACAATGGCGTGTGCGAGTTGCTTTTTGAGGAGCAATCGGAAGGAAGAAGCGCCGAGAGTACTGTGGATCTGACGACGGGCTAAGTCCACAGTTCTCCCCCACTCTCCATCCTCCTTGCCTGATGTAGACACGGTGTTAAGTTTCGAGGGCCTTGGTTGGGTGAGTGACTTGAAAAAAGTGCAGCCATGGCCTTCCCGTCCCCCTTTGGTTTCACGTTTCTCTCCCAGAAACTTTGGTGGCCGCATGCGCGCCCTGCCATGAAGTACTCTTCAAGCTAAGCGCCGCGGCCTTTACCCCCTTTTCCGACCCCTTGTCCGGGTCGTTCTTGGCGGTGGGCGGACCAAAGCGACCGAGGCCAACCCCTTAGGAACATCTAGTGCAACGGTTTTTCGTCCAAGGCCGATTCTTTCTTCTCTCGCGCACCTCCTTTTTTGTAACACCGGGATCGCGACACTTAAGGTGTACTCGACAGTTCACCTTGTTCCACGAGACCTTTCCCACTCCCTCCCCTTCCCCAGTCTTTACTCCCTCCTTACAAGACGACAGTCTTTCCTAAGGTTATACCATCATAACGAATCCCTATCTCCTGCCCAATGCAAGTCCCCGCGGGGCCGACACCTCCCATTTCTTTCCTCCCCCTGCCGGACTTCGAACGGTTTTGCCAACCCTATGACTTCGAAGCTGCAGTTAAGGCCTGGTCCTCAGCAATTTCCCCCCTGATGCGGTTTTCCCCGATTTCTCGTTCCGTCCCCTGTTCAAATAGACGTTATTCATGAGGCCAGCGAGCTCTTCCTTAGCCTTTTCCTCCGCCTCCTATTACGGTGGACTCGTGGCTTTTTTACAGTGCGCTGTTTTGATCTTTCCCCTTTACCTCTTGGGCCTGCGACATCATTTGTATAATGCTTCTTAACATCCCTCCCCAATGGCCAAGAAAACTGGCGCGCTTTTGAAGCGCCCGGTCTCTCTGGTCTGTTGCACCTTTCTCCTCTTCGAAGCGGTTTAACGCAGAATCGGATGATGCAAAAGCAACTTTTCCCGGAAGAGTCGTACTCTTCCTTTTTTTCCACACCCCCCACCCAAAACAAAACAAAAACACAATCACCCCACACAAAAAAACAAAACCAAAAAGAAAACCCCCCCCCCTGTCTCTCTTCCGGGGTTTTTTATTATGTCACAAACACATACCACAACACACAAAACAAACAACCAAAAACAACTACCCAAAAAAAACGCCTAAAAAAAAAAAACCTAAAACAAAACCACCCTCCCAAAATACCCAACTACCCATCAACAAAAGATACCAAAACAAAATACAACCACAACCAATAAACTCTACCAAACAACCCACAACATAAACAAAACACACACAAAACAAAAAAAAACACACACTAAAATACCAAAAAACAATAACACAAACAAAACACCACACCACACCAACCACCAACCAACCACACACCCAAAAACCCTCCCCAAACAAAACCACCAACACAATAAAATCAAAAAAACAAACACAAAAAAAATAACACACACCGCTCCACACACACCCCCGCCCCTCCTACCCCACCCTCCAAAACAAACCAAAAAAAAAAAAACACCACCACTCCAAACCCCAAAACACACACCTCTCACCATCCCACAAACCCCCCCCACCCCCCACCAACCCAAAAAACAAAAAAAAACCCAAAACCACAAAACCAAAAACAAAAAAAAAACAAAGGGGGTTTGGGTTTTGGGGGGGTTCTGGGTTTTTTGTGATACTTTGGGCGCGGGTGTTAGGGTTTATTCTTCTTTTTACCGGGGGGGGCGGGGGGGTTGGGGTTGGTGGGCGGAGGGAGAGTTTTGGGGGTTGGCGGTGGGGGCGGTGCGGGGGGAGAGGTTGGGGGGGGGGGGGTTTTTTGTGGGGGGTGGTAAGGTGCGTTGGTGGGGGCGGGTTTGCGGGGCTCCCTGGGGGGGTGGGGGTGTTACGGGGGGGGGGGGTTTGGAGGGGAGGGGGAGGGGGGGGTGGTGCGGGGTGGGGGTGGATTTTTGGGGGTGCGGGGGGGGTCCGTCGCGGTTCTAACAACCAAAAACAATAACACAACACCACCAACACCAAAACACAACCAAAAAAAAAACACAACAATAACCCCACCAAACACAAAACAACCCACCCCACAAAAAAAAAACACACAACAAAACAAACCCCAACCCCCAACAAAACCACCACAACCAACCACAACAACTCACAAAAAAATAAAACCCCACAACACCAAACCAAACCCACAAACCCACCCAACAAAAAAAAAAACCAAACACTCAAAACCACCAAAACAAACAAACAACAAAAAAAAAAACCCCAAAAAAAACACACAAACAAAAACAAACAAAAAACACACCCCCCAACAAAAAAAAAAAATAAAACACAACAACCAACACCCAACCCCCACCAACAAAACCCCCACAAACCAAAACACAAACCAAACAAACAAACCAAAAAACAACAACGGTTGGGGGCCTCCCCCCCATTCGGGCTCTCATGGGGTTCACAAACAACCCCCACCAAAAAAACCCACACAAAAACCACACAAAAAAACAAAAAAAAAAAAACAAAAAACAAACCCAAAACCAAAAAAAACCAAAAAACCAACAAAACACACAAAAAAAAAAAAAAACAACAAAACAAAAAAAACAAAAAAAAAAAAAACAAAAAACACAAAAAAAAACCAAAAAAAAAAAAAAAACAAAAACACCAATTTTGCGGGGTTCGGGGAGGGGGTCGGGGGGGTGGGGGCTGGGTGGTGGGGGGCGGGGGGGGGGGGGGGGGTTGGTAGGGGGCGGGGGGGGGTTTGGTGGGGTGGTCCTGGCTTGGTGGTGATGAGGGGGGGGTTTGCGTTTGGGGGGGGTGGGGGGGGGGGGTGGGGGGTGTGGGGGGGTGGGGTGGTTTCTGGTTGTGTTGGGGGGGGGGGGGGAAACAACAAAAAAAACAAACCAACAAAAAAAAAAACAAAAAACAAATGACTCCTCCAGTAGAAGGGCTCTGGGGGTTGACCCTGACAGACGGCCCCTTTTGCTTCCCCTCATGTTCTCACCGCCCGCCTGGGCTCCCTCTGGGCCAATCTGAGTCAGGGTAACCCACGTGACCCACATCGTTTCATTAAGGGGCCTTCTCTTTAAGCCCTCCTCCGACTGGCTAGGTTTTAATCCAGAGTCCCAGGTAATCAGCGGCGACACACGATCATATCCTTCCCCTCCCATTTTCGTAGTGAGACCTCCGCTCTCGGTAGTGATGGCGAGGGGTTGGGTCTTCGGTCGACCATTTTAGTTTTATCTCCATTCTTGGGACGTGTGCCCCGTCGTAACGAATACCCTCGAACGGTTAGACCCCCCCCTACGAGTACGGGTCATTCGGACATAGTGGTTCGTTTCCCTCCCCGAATCCCCTCCTCCTCCGTTGTTGTTGAGTTTTCGAGATCGATTGGTGATCCCCGGAAGAAGGAATGCCCCCTCGTAGTCCTTTGTGATCCGACCCACGTCCGCCCCGGCCAGTGTGGTTTATGTCTCCTTGAAATCTAGCTGAGGTAGAACCGTCCTCTCCAATAGTACCCCATCGAAAGGAAAGTTCTTCCCTGCCCTTCTCATGTACCCCCTTCTTTCCTCCCGACGAGCAATGGGGGACCGATTCAACAACCTGAACCGCCCCCCTAAGTCTCTATCTATCTTTCAGTTACAAGGAGTATTGTCACGTCGGTGACCCCTCTCGATCGATGTGTGAACCCCTCCTGAGCGAGGTTCCGTTTTTACTTTCTCCCCGGTATTGGGCCGTCTTATCGGTGGCCCCCCATGCAACCCCTTTCTCCCCGATGTAGGAGTTTCTGGGATGGGAATATGAGACGTGCTGTACTCCTCGTAGCAGTTGAGGTTGTTACCTGAATTCGGCCGCCCCTATGTTTACAAGCGGTCCAAAAAGAGGCCGATTCCCCTCAAAGATCTAGTTACCAACGCCCTACTCTGGGAGCTTGCGAACGGAGGAACTGTTGCCTTTCCCCCATCCGAGTATGGTCCTCCACGTAATTATAAACCCGTGTACTCCGCGGACCCCCCCCCCTTCTGTTTTCCCTTTCCTTTTCTCAGGATCACCTTGACAGAAGGTTCAGCTGTTCTGGCCCAGTCAAAAGCCACAATTTCTTGGCGTGCCCACGGACTTGATCCTCTCTCAGCACCTTCCCCCCTGTCGATTTCACGCCCGCGACCACTTTTTTCTACTCGCCAACATCGAGAAAAAGACCCTTAGGCGGCGGATCTCCCCCAGGCAAACCGTTCCAATCGCCACATATTTCCCCCCAGCGTTTAGAATTTTAGATACCGAAGACAGTGGCTTTGCCCTCTGGTAGGAGACTTTAATTCAAGAGGTACCCTTTCCTTGGAAGAACTCGTCAATCGGTTGAGCTCTTCTCCTCCCCCCCGTTGACCTAGTATTTGATTTGACATGTCGTGCGATTGATTTCCTGAGGGATTGTTCTCTCCTTATAGTTTCCTCTTTTCCCCTTGTTCCCGGTGTGGTCCCAAGACCTTTTGCTTCCCCCCCCTAAAGGGGGGCGACCCACGTGGAATTTGCCGAGCGACTCTTCCCTGTGGTCGTCACATGTCTACCCCGTGCTGCACGACGATTGCCGCTTTCCCGTGGGGAAAGTTGATGTAGATATTTGTCCACCGCCAAGAATTTCCAGAAACGACTCTTTTGTCCCCCCCTCCCGCTTTTTTTGTCCATGCGCGAGTCTAGGTAGAGTGTCTAGTCAGGCAGTTTTCTCAGCTGACGTCACCCCCCCGTTTTTCTTCTGCATCTCACCCATGCGTCCATTGATCGGCCATGGGTTCCGGTTCCCATCGGCATCCCACCAAAACACAGGAATCGCGGTTTAACAACCGCTAGCACATGCCCCCCCACAATCGTGATTTTAATCTTGACCGTACAACTGTCCATCTCTGTTCGAACGAAAAGGACGCTCGGCTCCTCCGAGCCGGACGGGAATGTATCTCCCAGACACCCTCCTTTAAACAAGCATCCCTTGATGTGCCGTACCTCCCCCTCCTCCAAATTTTTTTCAATGTCTTACAAGATGACGTGAACCAACTTATGCCTCTAAAGGAAGGGAGGTGAGGGCAAATTCTTTTCTTTTCATTTTCTTTCGGCATTGTCTCCTCAAAGATGAGTCTCATCCCTGTCCCCGTTTTCCGGTCCTGCAAGGACGTATTCAGGTGGTCACCCTTCCCTTTGGGGCGGGACGGTCAGGGTTCTTGAACCGTAGGCGATCCCCCAAGTTCTCGACGGTGACCCCCCTCCTTCCCCGCCCCTTCCCTACGTGCCAGTAGGCTCTTCAATGCGGTTTCCGACTCCACCACTTCAAGGACTTGCATGTCGTCCCCAGCAAAACAACCCCCCCCGTTCGAGTACGAGGCTTTTCTACTCTTGTCTCTTCTGATGCGCTTTTCCCTCTCGGATTTATTCCCCAAGGTGCTCCACGTACCTTTCCTCCGATTACCCACAGTGACATTGGCGGCGGATGAAGTTGAAATAGAAGATACAGGCAATTCCCCCCCTCTTTAATCCTATCCCCTTCGCTGTTTTCCTTATTCGGGATCCTGTGACACTGGTCAGATTAGTGGTTACCCTGCCTCCCTGTGGGAGCCCGTTTGATGTGGATTTCGGGAGTCCTAAGATGGGAAGACCTCCCCTTTTCAGCTGCCACTTGTCCCCCCTCCCTAGAGGCATCGATATTCCCTCCCATGGGTTTTCCCTGTCCTCTCCCCTTGACGGTAGAAATGGAATAACGCATGTGCACGTCGGGATTAGCTGTCTGAGGGTCCGGTGGGGTAAGGTCATAGAGGCATCTATTATTTTTTGCCCCTTCCCCCCACTAAGGATGGCTTATCGCTTCTTCGGATTTCCGGAAAGTGAAAAAGTGGAAAGTTCAGATGCATCCCCTCAGTTTCTTTTTGCTACACTTTCCCCGGGTAAAAGGCTAATGACCTTGGAAGACCTTACCTAGATACAGAATTTCCTGGGTTTAAAGTTCCCTTTGTGGAGAGACATTTTCGACAGATGCCTTGAGATCCCTTCCCTTCCGTTCTTCTTTTTTGAAGACGTCTTTTTTTTTGCTTGACAGGCCCGGCCCCTGGCTCTTCCGAGGGCGAGATCCTGAGTTAGAGAGAAACGTATAAGCTTTGGTCCCCCCCGGCGGGCCCCCCTCAACCCCATTTACACCCTTTTTATGGTTGGCCGCCCGGGGTCGCGCTCTCGGCCGGGGGTTTGGGTGAGTCTGGGAAAACTGTTTTCCAAATGGCTCTCTTTTGAACTTCTGGGTTCCCTCTAGTTTTTCCCTGCCTCTTTGGTTCTCCCGCCTGCAGGCTTTCAAAGATTTCACTTCGGCATGAGGTACACCAATAAACTGTAGATTGGACAGTCCAACCTTGTCGTTCCCAGTGGCTGTGGGCGGACCCCTAGCGCCCCTTTTCACCCTCTGGCAACCCTTCCTGGCCGGAAGGCCCGATCTGGAAGAACAAACGAACTCCTTCGCTCGGCACCTTTACCCGTTTTGTAAAAACCCGGTACCCTTTACACACTTACTGCTGTCCCCCCTCCGTTCATAGAGTTGTAAACCCACCCGCAGTCCACAGCCACACAAGTTTCGTAAACGTACCAGACATTCCTTGCAAAAAGTTCTCCGTATACGAATACCCCTATGCTAATTCTCCTTTGTATCTCTTACACTTTCCCACGCGCGTTTAATGCAACACTGCTCTTTTAGGCGCTGCTAAGGCCTCGAAAGTCTGACAAAAGTCTACTGAACCGGCGAAGTTCGTTTGCTTTGACACGGAAGGCTCTCCTTCCCCAAACTTTTATTTCACTCAGTATTTGTTTTTTCCGTTGTAGTGGGCTTTACCCCTGAAGAATGGTCAGGGCCTGATGGTCTCTGAGCTATGATCGCCAAGGGGCGGACGCCGTTTTCCCTGTGGATTTTTTTTCCCAGCTTCCTTCCCATTCCCCGCAGTCCCCCGCATGTCGTGTGGGGCCTTCTTAGTACAAGCACTCGAATGACTGACCTTGCGGCCCCCATCGTGACGGCCACTCCCGCCTTTTTTGGAGAAGCTCCACCGCGAGAGTGGACCAGATTATTGGCAGCTCGGGCCATCTGTTTTCTTCCTTGCCTACTGTTTTCTTTCCATCGCTGCTTCTCACCCTTCTCGAGGAGAGTCGTACTCCCGTTTAACTCCCAGACGAACACCCCTCGTCGCAGGTTGTATTTTCGAGTCCTGTCGAAGCCGGCAAAATGCGTCGGGGGACTCTCGCGCGATCTAGTGGCCTATAGATAGTCCCCGTTGACCATCGCCGCCCTTACGGTACTTCCCCCAACCTCCACTCTTCTCACGTACCTTTTTTCCGTGCAATACGCTGTCACCCAGGTCATAGCGGGAAGCTGCCATCGGCCCTTCATTCGCGTTCAGAACTCGGTCTTTCCCCTTGTGATGGACGCTGGTTGGGACAGGTATTGATGCCACTTTTTTCCTCGCCTCCCTTAGTGAAAGTCTCCAACCTTACGCCCCCGAATAAACAAGTTCGAAGACGCACGGGAAGTTAATTCTCCCTTCCCTTGGTCATTTATACTTTTGCTAGTTTCTCCCCCTTTTGAGAGTCTGTTGAACTTTAGCCCCTATTAAATAGACAGTAATCGTCAAGAAGGGAAGATGTGTCTCCCCGTTTTGCCGACGGTCCACTTCGAACCTTCTCGGATGACACCCTATATTCTTCTCCTCTCACACCCCTCTTCCTGACTACGCGAGTTTTACGCCTCTCAATGAGGGCATGATCGTTTTACCTCCCTCGAGACTGGGGGTACTAGCGATCAACAAAGCCGCTGCCCACGACCCTAAGTACTCTTCTCTCTTTTTGTGTTTTTTTCCCCCCCCAGGCTGTCGATTGTCCACACGGGACAGACCTCATCTCTGTGGTGGACCCCTACCGAGACTCGGGAGATAGGCCCCTTCCGGGAGTGGTACTCCGTCCCTGCCGTTCTAGGTGACACCCCTCCCTGCGACTAATGAGTCTTCGTGGATTTCCTGTATGTTTATCTGAAAGTACTACCCGATTGATTTTCGCTACTAGCTGTTTCCACAAGCTTTCTCAAAAAAGTTCCCCCTTTTTTTATCTCGCTTCTCCAGCCCTCTTCTCGGTAACCGTATAACATCTTGGCGCCCGCCCACAGCTGAAAGGGTGCCTTCCTTTCTCTTTTACTCCTTTTTATAAACCTTCGTTCGCGGCCCGATCATATCGGGATGAGAGCTAAGGATCCCCTGGAAGAGCACTCTCTTCCAGCTTTTTCCCCCCAGACCCCTTTCCACGTTCCTTTCGCCAAATGGAAGGCGAGTTCGAGAGACGCGTAAGGCAGTGACCCTGGGACTTAGGGTACCCCCATGCGACACTTAAAACGTGCAAAAAGAATCTACGGGTAGGCGGCGGATAGCCCCCGGCAACTGGTCGCCCGAAGGTTCATAGCTCTTCAGATTTCCCCTCCCATCAGAGCATTATACCGCCCTCCCTTGATATGCGCTCGTATTATCGCGCCGAGGATACTTGAATAATTGGACGACCTCTCTCCCTTATTTTAAACTTTTCTCGTTACGAGTTGACGGTTTGTTGTCCCCCCTTTCCCCCTTGAACACTCTAGTGGCCGTTCCCTTTTCGCGGTGGATTCAGGTGCTTTTACCTGCCTTTTTGGTAACCTCTTTGACGACTTAGAATCATCTTTGTTGTCACCCCCAATAGGTCCGTGCGTCAGCCATGAAAGACGCTGTGCCTTCTGGGCCCTCCCCTCCTTTTCTTGGTCCTCCCCCCCCGCATCACAAGGTGCTTAGTTTCGCCAACGAAGTTTTTTGTTGGTGTCTCATGTGAGGAGGCTGAGTAAAATAGTCCCATTCCCCATTGATCCCTGCGCCGCACGCAAGTTGTCTCGTCACAAGAAATCCAAACTCCCCCACACCACGGAGTGCAAGGCAGATCGGAAATTTCAAAGGGTACCTTCCCGGACCCTCAAAAACACCCCCTGACGAGCCCCACGACTCACTGCCATCCCCCTTTTACACTAGTTTTGTTGTAATTGTGGTCATCTTTTTTTCACGCACGGTTTTGTTTTTCACTTCTCAATGTCGCTCATCCCCTTAAGCCGTCAGAGACAGGCAGTCATTTCGCCGGCCCAGAAACAGGTCTTCACAAGCCTTGTATAGATTTTTCCTATTCGACCGGTATTCTCAGATGAGCTTCTTCTTAATTTTTCTCCACCATAACTCCCCGTTAGATCGTAACTACTGGCTTCCGGTGCTTGGTTTAGTTGGCGGGTCTTTGAATGTAGACCATTCCCCCCCCGATGAGATCATCCTGATTGCCGTTGCTCACGTTTCTCTTTTTGCGACCGCCCTTCGCCACCTCCCTCGGATTCCCACGGCTCCTTGGGGATGGAAGGATGTGGTGGCCAGAGTAGAGACTCCCCCCCTTAGATACCCGATCCCTATCCAACTCCGCCCCTCAGCCTAGTGCCAGTCTTTCGGTCCATGTCCCCTGTCGGCGATATTACCCCCCACTTCCAAGGCCGCTTCCTAGCAAACCCACACCGTTCTTTCCCTTTCCCTATAGTATTTTCCTATGTAGTCGAGGGAGTTCAAAGTCTGACGTCCTCGATTGAATCCAAATCCCAAACGGTGCTCAAATGAGAGCCGATAACCCCGAACGTGTGACAGTGGCGTTTCCGTTCCCTCTCCTCAGACCCCCTAGATAATTCTTTTTCCTTTGTTTTATTTTGAGTTCTCTATCGGCGATTCCAGCGTGCGAACGCCGAAATTGTTCAACGGATCGTGGTTATCGGCGACGAGAACAGTGGTCTGTGGATGTCCTTTGACGGCAGACGATCTGCCAGCCCTCAACTATCGTGCCAGATGGTGTCCCCCCCTGGGCTCTCCCATTGAGTAATGCAGCGGCTTGTAGTCGTCCGACGGCGAAAAAATGGACCGGCGAATCAGTAGGCTTCGCTGTCGCTTTGGGGCCGTTCGTTGTTTTCTTAGTTTCACTTTGAACGGCCCACAACGCCCTTCAAAAAGCTTTTGGACCTCCCCTTCCCTGATGGGAGTCGTGGTAGAGTCTCTCCGGACAGTTTTCCTTTGTGTTCTATTCTGTTAGCCTCCCCCGGGACCCACGACCGTTCCGCACCGAGTTCCTCCGTTCGTCAGACTCTACGTCATTTTCGATTTTAGCGGGAAATCGGCCCCCCCGCGCTTTCTTTTTCCTACGTCGATTCTACAATTTTGGGGGTTTGTGCCTTTTTGAAGCCTGTCTGTGATGGGACGGTCAAGGCCAGGCCGGATTCTATGCGCAGAGAGTCCCTGTTCGTTCGAGCGCCCCCTTCAGTTTTTACCGACCCTTTAACAACCCCCCATCCCGATGCGATTTTGTCCTCTCCCGTGTTGTACGGATGCCTCAGGCGGTTGGGGGTGAATTGAAGATGGGACCCCCCCAGTGGAAAGCAATGGCTAGGGAAAGAATATGTTGGGCATTTTTCTCTTTTCCCTCCCCCCACGCAGACCCTTTTTGTTTGCGCCTTTACTCCAGGACTTTCTTCACCCTCCTCGTATTTGCTTCCCCCAACAACCTCCCCACCTAGATGGTATCAGCACCCTTTTTCGAAGTATTGTTTGGATACCTGAACTGCATCTTCCCAATTTTTCTGTGAACCGTCTGGACGCTCCCCGAACGGACTTGAAGACCACACAGCCCCTTCGCCGTCACCCTTTCACCAACTGATAGAGCCACCTCTTATGGAAACGGTCATTTTCCAAAGTTTTCCCTTGAGCCCTTGTGTTCAAATCCGAGTTCCCGCCACCCAAGGATCGTAAAGACGACAGTATCATGCCTTTTATAACAGTTTCCTTCCCATTTCCCCCCTCTGCGGCCCCTCCATATTTCTCCTTCAGCTTTTGCCCCTGCATAGGCTCTCCCAGGTATGCCCTCTGAAACCAATTAGACCGGCGGACCTTTTGTGCGACCAGTTCCGGAACGGCTTCCACAGCCGCCTACCCTGATTCGTTTGGGGGCAACCTCGATGGTTCTTTGCCCTTTTCGCTCTTTTCTCCCTCGACTTCTTCCTGATTGAGTCTTCTCTCCCTTCCTTGGATCCGACGTCGATTTTACCGGTGGACTCGTGGCCCGAACATTGAGCATGCTCTTCCAGGTGATCTTTTCAGTTCACGATGCTTTTTCGTTTTTGCCTCCCCTCTCCCCTCTCTGACGCGTTGGCCCTCGGCAAAGACAAGGGGACCCCGGGTCTTATCGTAAACGCAAGCGAGATTTCTTAGATCTGGGACGAGATCGGGCCGTTTTGCCAGCGTGTTGCCTGCGAAGGCGTGGTGTACATTCCATCAGGATGGCTGTTTTTCCTCCCACGGCTACCTGATCTTCTTCACTCCTTACTCACATACTCCTCCTTCTTTTCTTCCTTTTTCTTTTGGTGCAAAGACGACGACGGCCAGGACCGCGGCGACTCTTACCTTTTTGGGAAATAGAACCGGCCTCTTTTCGTCTTTCCCTCGATCGTAGTCCGACTCTCCCCTTACTTTTGCGATGTCAACGCCCCTAAATCGCGATCCCCTCGTTGTAGGGGGCCCGCACGTGGACGCGAGTCCCTTCCCTTTGACGGGCCGATAAGGACCTCCTCTCGTTCGTTTTCGAAATGAGGAGTCTTCTCTTAGGGTATTGTCCTGAGGGGTGGTCTCCCTTGTAGACCTCTTTTTCCAGTTTTTTTCTCAAATAGCAAAACCCTTCCTGCGGGTCACAGTTCAACGTAGACCAATCCCCCCCTAGACCCTGACGCGAGTTACGGTCCTCCGAGCGTATACGTGATCTCTCTTTTCCTCTCCCATCAGTTGTTTTTCTTCTTCGATTTTCGTTCTTCTGATGGGATACCGTTCAATTCCTCGGTCATGCTCCCTTACCGATTGGGATTAGTGCGACCCGGTCCCCCTTTCCTCAATGGACGGGTTTATTGGGAATGCACTCGAGTGGGTCGACGGTCTCCCAGTAAAGAACCTCCCGGTGAAAAAATGTTCTTATCCGTTTACCTTTTCTCCTTCTCCAGTCTCTTACCTGTTACTTTTCCAGATTCGCACCAACCTTCACAAAGACACCGTCTCAGTACCCCGATGGACGGTGTTCCTTCAGCATAGTTACCGTAATTCGTAGTTTTCCACTTCGGTTACCTACCCCTGATAGATGTGGCCCTCGAGAGCGGCTTTTCGACTCACTCCCGCATGGTATTACCACTCCGCTTCTCTATTTTCAATTACCTTTAACAGCTGAGAAGATTTTTAGGAGGTAGTCCTGGGAATGTATTTTGATTTTCAGTACGACTCTCTCTCTTCTTCTTCGGCCGCTGTTGCATCGGCTTTACACACTCTTCGTCGGCCCCCCACGCGGGCAAACAGCGTCTATCTCGTCCCAGATTCCCCCCCCCCGGTTCCATTCTAGGGCGCTGCGCCCATTTTTTCTTCTAGCTCTTTTCTTACTACATTGTCATTATTACCCCCTGAGGTGTCGCTTCCCCCAGATCATCCTTTGTCACCCCCCCCCCCCCTTCCCCGTAGATAAAGGATTAACTTCAGGCGCAGCTTGTTTCCTCGTCTCGGCGACGTAGGGCAGCGCCCTATCTATGAATCAGGACCGTACCCCTTGCGTGTCGATTTAACCTCCCCGCGAAAACCGTGCCCACGATTCATCCTTTCTGATCGCCTCGGCAACGTTTTCTCCTCGGTTCTCTTGGGTAAGATTTTTCTATTTAGAAGATCCTCTGACCTGTTGCTTCTGTCCCCTTCTCTCTTCAAGCGACATTCTGCCGACCACTTCTCTATTATGAGCTGAATTTTATAAACGTTGGAATGAGATCAGTATGTTAAGTATTTTTCCTGGGTCTTTCTTTTATGGGCTTTGCACCCCCTCGTTTTCCTATGTTCCTAAAGTCCTAAGGGGGCCGGATCCTTTTCTTTTTCCCTTTCCCGTTGCCCTCTATCCTAGGATCCGTCGTTCTTCCCATAGGGATTTTCTGAGTTAGCCAGTTACGAAGATTGATGTGCGCTCATTGGACTCGGTAGTTACTTTTCACCAACCGCTTCAATTCCCCCCGGTTCTTCCGCCACGGCCTTCTTCTGGTTTTCCATGAAGCGATTGCCGCTTATGTGAAACTATGACATTTTGCGCGCCTTCCCCTTCCTTTTTCCGCCACACTCCCTGCCCGCCCCCACCAGCTCCGGGCTGTCCAGCTTAATTTGATGTTCCCGTTTAAAATGTCACCCACCCCCCTAGAGGGTTCAAACACGTGGTTCCTTTTCACTCCCCTCGCCCCCTTTCTTTTGGTGTCTTGGGAACGGGGGGTCTCAACGACGGTCTTGGGGAACTACCCTGCCCGTCTTTACTTCCCATGGCCTTGCAAGGCCGGTTCTGTCCTCCGCCACGACTCCACCACGCCCTTGTTCCTCTTTGCCGGAGCTACGTGCCAAGCTTTGTATGGGTCCATTCTACTCGTGAAAACATTAGGAGCTCCCTTACGCTTGACGTGCGGGCCCCGTTTCGTGGAGCGGGGGGTCGGAACAGAGCCACTGATAATCTACCTTTCGTTGCGCACGTTTTTTTTTTTTCGCGACCCGCCTTCGCCTGAGGTCCAAACGGCTACCTTTTTCCGGGAAGGTGGTGGCGAGGCGAAGACGTCGGCAGATACCGTGACGAACGAACCTTCCTCGCGAAGCCTCCATGCCTCCATGTTTGAATTTCCTCTTTCTCACCCCCAGGTTTCCCCCGCGACTGTAGTCAGAAACCCACCTGGCAGTTTAGAGTAAGAGGCGATTGGTCTCAGTTGATTTTTTGTGGCAGCTGATCTCTTTTTTTTTTCTCCCCTCTCTCCCCCCCCTCCCCCAGGTCCCCCCCTTCTAGGATCAAGAGCTTAACCCCCTACTTCCGTGACCAGTCTGACTGCGAGCGTTCATGAATCGACGATCCCGGCATATCCCTATTTAATACTACTCCTTTGCTGTTCTCCTTAGATTTTTTTTCCTTTGATTCCATCTTCTGCAATGGTCAAGGTTGGTGACGGCCGGCTCCTCTTGGAGCAACGTTTTTTGAGGGATTTTCATCGGAGGACGGTCCTTATGGGACGCCCTCCCCTCTGATGAAAGCTGCGCCTAAAATCGAGGACCTAGCATCGTGTTCGGTGCATGTGGGTTTTGTTCCTCAGCATGTCCTTGTCCTTTTTTACGCAGGTAGACCTTGACCGCTCTTTCTCCCCTGCGTCGTCTCTTGGGGTCACTTCATCGCCGGCACGGTGCCTACGGTCCCCAAAACGACTGTCCCGTCACCCAACGTTCTTTTAACTCTTTCCTGTGTCCGGGGAGGTCTCCCTGGCTTCCCCCCTTGAGCAACCGTGGGCCAGTCTCTGATAGCCTGGCGCTGGTCGACATTCCTTGCAACGGAAACCGAGTGCCCCCGGAAGAACGTCCTCTAAGACGTTTTTAACGCTGTGTTTTTTCCATGGCGCCCTCTTTTGTCTGCCCCGCGATCCGGCCTAGACACGGCGTGTGAAGACGTCTTTTGCTGGGCCGTCCCCCTGAACGGCCGGCTTTGTACCCCTTCGCCGATTAGTGAGTTGATGTATCTCAGTTTTTAAACTCCGTGGCTCCCCCGATGCCCAATTGACACTGATCGTAGATTTTTGATCGCAACGGTTTGTATGAGGCCGTCTCGGTTCCGATTTTTCCCTTGCTTCCCCCCCCGTCCGTCTGGACCTACTGGTGTGCGGCTGGTTTCGTTGCCGGAACGTGAAAAAATTTGCTTCAGGAAGCGTCGAAACTGCCTGTTCCCTCACGCTCATTTTCGCGTCAGACCCCACCCCCCCTCTATTGCCATCCAGCACCTGCGGCGGCAGTTCTTGGCGGTGTTCGGACCACTTTGAACCGCGGCCCCCCTTCCCTTACCCTCTTGAACCGTGTCTTCCAACGGCCATGTACCTTCCCCCTTTCTTCGCATCGGCCCTTCCTGTGTTCCCCGGGCTCGCGTACACATGTACTTTACCGCAGTTCACCGTGACAGGACTTTAAGGGGTGTAAAGCGCAGGTCCCCCCACCACGGTTTCCTCGCCCCACAGTCCCTTTCATATTCGAGTTCTTCTCTCTTTTCGCGGCCCCCTCTTCGACCATGTGCAGCGGCGTACAATGCATGTCTAGGCTATAAGGAATGCGAACGCTGAAGTCTATCTAAACCTTCTAAGTTGCCTACCCCTTTTTTGCGGCGTCGCTTCCCTTCGGGTTTTTTCTTTTTTTTGGGGGTGTTTTGGGGTGTTTTTTTTGGTTTTTTTGTGGAGGTTTGGTGAAGTGGGGAGTTTGTTGGGGTGTTTGTGAATGTTTGGGAGGGTTTTGGGTTGTTTCTCGAGTTTTTGAGTGTGTTTGTGGTGTGAATTTGGTGGGGGGGGGGTTTCTGTTTTCTTTACTTTTTTTTTTTTGAGTGGTTTTTTGGGGGTGTTTTTGTTTTTTTGGGGGGGTAGAGTGTGTTTTTTTTTCTTTCTTTTTTTGTTTTTTTTTTTTTTGGGGGTGCGGACTTTTTTGGAGGGGGGTGATTCTGGATGGACACTCTCTTAGGTTCCTTTTTTCTTTCCCACCCGGCGGCATGCCTTCTCTCTGCTAGATTTGGGAGACGACGACGACCCCTGGGAAAGGTGGACTCTTCCCAGAACAGATTCCTCTTTTTTCTGATCTGCGAACTTTCCCTGCTTGCTCGCTTACCCCGAAGTGTCTCATGAAGAGTTGAGTATCCTCGGACTGGCAAAGGGCTCTCGGCTCCTAGCCCCGTCCTTTCCTCTATCCTCTGATCGTTAGGTCCCGCCTGTTTGCCTTTTTTTCCCTTACTAAGCTTTTGTGTTCACGCCGAAATCGGCTGACTGTATCAAAGAAACTGGCTACTCTTATTTCTCCCCCACCTAACGTCCCATCTCCGAATTTTAAGGACCTCCTTTTGTGTGGTTGTTTTTTTTCCCAAAGTTGGGGGGGCTTGTGGTTGAAACCGAGATCATTCAAGGTAGTAGACTGCCGTCCCCTCAACTTCGTATGTTCCGCACTCGGGGACACCCTTCCGTCACACTCGGGCCTCGACGCCATTTCTGACTGGCGTGAGCACAGACATCGCGAGATTTGTTTCGGGTCCACTTCTTGCTCCCCTTTCAGGTCCGAGTGTCCTCCTCGAGCCTCCTTGAACGATCTCACTCAGTAGCAGTGGAGAACTAGCGTCCAGGCTGGTCCGATGGCTTTCTACCCTTTCTCAGTTAATATTCCTCTTCTAATCGAACACTTTCCTAGCCTTCTTTTCACAGTAAGAACCGATTCCCACACACGTTCTAAGCTTTTTTTACGTCCTTTTCCGGGCGGTTCCCCCGTTATCAGCCTCCCCCTA
>Ga0179591_1320747_pt1 | contig 17055 bp, 11 predicted proteins | sample CZOMad2_1_08_16f_FD_182891 | JGI IMG/M metagenome (GOLD analysis project Ga0179591, IMG submission 182891) | Vadose zone soil fungal communities from Angelo Coast Range Reserve, California, USA - CZOMad2_1_08_16fungal (PacBio error correction) | ecosystem: Environmental > Terrestrial > Soil >... | reverse complement strand
GCCGCATCGAAATGGCCCCCCTTCATATTAGGGCCTGGGTGAGAAGTGTGGATACCATACTCTTCACCTTGTTCCCGTAACTACTGCGATTCCGGGCCCGCAACCTCCCGCAGTTACAGACCCTTACCCAAAATCTTTCCACCGGACATGGAGGACACCAGTGAAAGCTTTCCTCTTTTTTCAATCACCACCCGTTACCTTCTAATTCCCCTCGCGGTATGGCGTGAGGGTGTATCCCCTTCGGCAGTCAAAGAGCGCCGCGTGGACAAACTGTCTTCACGTTGATTTGCTCACCGCATTTTTTGAAAGAAGATGGAGTACTCTAGCTGCCAATGAGACCCCTGTTTTCAGCAGAGCAAGAGAGACACCTCTCTTGTCCCCTTCCCATTCCACTAAATCCCGTTGAGCACCTGGGGCCCCGGCTTTGGCCAGCTCCCCCATTTCGCCGCGTTTAACTTCGTGGACACCAAAAAAGGGGGAGGTTCTTAGGTTATGACCGGCAGCCAAGCTCCTTCAACCGCCGGAGACTGTGAGCATCGCTCGACTCGACATTCAGCTGTTACCTTCCGCCGAAATTCCGCAACGGCGGAACTCGGATAGGCGACTCGATCCTGGCTACTCCCCCCTGGTGTCCAATCTTCTTGGGATCCTTGCGATAGTTGCAACGGGGAAGACCTTTTGAATAGGAAGCGACGACTGATCTGTTAAACCTTTCATCAGGACTCCCCCCGGCAGCTCCTTTACCTTGTCACGTGCGATTGTCGGTGAAATGGCACTACTTTTCCCTGACCCAGCTTGTGACGGCTTTTTTTCACGCGTCGTTATGCGCTTGACTTGAGTAAGGCCCGAAAAAAAGGGCACGCCAAGTGATGTCGGCTTTCTCTTGTGAATGTGCCTGTTAGGGCGATTCCCCGAAAGGGTATGCGGGACCGATAGCTCCCGGCTTTCACGGTGGGCCCTAATTTGAGTTTCGGTTTCCCTGGACATTGGCCTTGGAAAGACGCTCTTCCCTTGCCTGTTAATCACTGCTAGTTAAGTTTTTTTTCACGTGCTTGGAACATATTCTTTCTATAGTTTTTACTCTCCCTTATGGAGCCAAGGGATAACAGTACTTCGAAGCGTACCCCCCCCATCCTATGTGTCCCCCGCCTTTTGAGGTACTTTTCCAACTTTTCACCGCATCAGAACGACCCTTTTTTCCTCTAAAAGGAGGGTAGAGACCTGTGAATGGCCGCCCGTTCCAGTTCGTCGTGTGTTACCCCCTCTTTTTGAAGGTTGACTAGGGCACCAACAGTCAAATATGTAGGGATTTGGCTGCCATTGTTGGCCAGACTTTTATAGCGCGTCGTCTGATAAACCAAAGAGACTTGCTAGTGCAAGGCTCATGGACTCAAGTAAGTGCCTCTTCGCTTCTGTCATTCGATGATGGCTTCCTCCTTTATTTTTCCCTCCTCCTCTGTTTTGTAGATTCCTTCTTCCTCCCTCCCCGCCGCTGCTTCCTGCAATGACCACTAGCCCTTCAAGAAAGCGGCACTTCGATTTTTTCAACGTCGCCCCTCTTTACCGGACGTCTCTCTTCGACTTAGCCGACCTCGGCCGAGGGACTGTGGCAAGCGCCGCTTTGGCACTAACTTAGAGTTTTTCCTCAAGGTAAGTGGGAAAACTTCCCAAAGTGATTCTTCGGTGCGTGCGTGTCCCAGAATAGGGAGTGTTCCGAGAGGCGACCGACCCCCCTCGTCTTGTTTGATCGTTTTGTTTTTTTTTCGTAGACAGTTCTTCCCCGGTAAAAACGGTCACGGCAAGGTTGGAGACGGCTGATTCCTTGGTCTGCATTTTTTTTTCTTGAGAAGTGTCTTGGTTTACTAGATAAGTGGAACGAGCACTGGTACCCCCGGCCTTCAACCCCCCCCATGCCGGCAACTGGTTTGCGCTGCTACTCTTTCCCGCAATCAAAAGTTTTAGTGCAAGTCCGTGCCATTCCCCGTTTTCTGTGAAGGTTCGATCCTTTCGGTTGCAATTTGAGGGCAGTACTCCTAGATCCCTTCGCAGACGAGACGCCGATGGTACGTCCCTCTCGGGCGGGTATTTCTTCGGCTTTTTGCCGAGCAGATCGGGACGATGCGATCGAAGTTCCCCATAACTTTGCTGTTTGTTGTCTTTTGAACGACACAGTCGTCGTTGTAAATGTAAGGGAAAAGACTTCTCTCCCCAGCCGATTGAGTGAACATTAAGCCTTCAGCCCATTTTCGGTTGCTTGACCAAATTTTCCATCTCGTTGAGTCCTCTCTTCAATCAGTCCCCGTTGCGGTTTTTTGACCTCCCCCAGAGGACTTTATGAAGTTCTTCCTCGAAAACTACCTGCTACACCTCGGTGCAGGCCTCCCAGGTTCCACGGTTCTCTCTTTGAAGCTATTTTTTCTTTCTTTTTCTTGACTTCTGGCCAATTTGTTGCCTAAGCGCTTTAAGTGTCGTGAGTGTGGTTTGACCCGATCACCGTAGTCCTTCTCGTTCTGTAAACGATGATCCTTTTTCGCTAGTCCTTTCTAAGAGTCCCGCCTGTCGCCTCGCCACTTTGATGAATATATTTGCAAGACAGGTACGCGGACGCGATTCAGGATGGTTGCTACCCCCGCCATTCACCCCCTCTTGCCTTCATGCAGTTTTATTCCGGGTCCGATTGTAAGTATTTTGCGTCGTGTGTTGCTGTCCAACTGAAATTCTCGTAGTACGGAGGTAGGGTTTAGAAAGGCGTATTTCTGCCGTTCTCAAACCCATTTTTTCCGATTTTCTTTCCTTCCCCGTCACCCCCCTCCTCTTTTCCTTTTGTATGCGAACACTCTCTTTGTTTTTCGCTCGATGACAGCCAGTGGCTGCGACACGTAGGCGGCCACCTCCCGCGGCAGGGGAGAAGTGGAAGGCCTACTCCCCTCTTCCCCCCATTCGAACTCTTTCAGCCCGTCTTCCCCTGAGGAAGAGTCACGTGTCAGACCTGGCTGAAAAGCCCGTGACATTTCTCGTCATCACCCAAAAGGATACATGCTTGCGGCACATCTTCTGCTCCCATGTAACCTTCAACACTCAATTTTTTTCTTCTTTCTCGCATTACCCCTGCTCAAATGAGACTCCAGACGAGCGACGAGAGATCTAGAAAAGATCTTGTTCCCGAGCATCTTCCTTCCCCCCTTGGAACTTTTTGCCCTATCTTTCGCCCGGATGGGTCCCTTTAAAACCATGACGTTTTCACCTCTGAAAACCGAGGGCTTAGGTGGCGTAATTACTACACGAATACCCGAAATCCTCTTCCTTTCCCCTCTTTCTCGAAATTCTGTCTTTTTTCAAGGAATACTCAACTCTGTATTGTTCAGGATCTTGCGAAGAATATCTGTTACTCGGGGCAATGCATCAAATAATAGAGGGCGGAAAATGTTCACCCTTTCCCTTTGGAGCTCCTATTTGAACGTGGTTTTTCTAGTCTCTTTATACAAAGCCCCTATCATGCTTCTACTCTGTATAGGGTGGCGGAGTAGATCAGTAAAGTGCGGTCCGGGACATGGCCTGACTTTTTGACCCCTTGTGCAGCTTTCGGTCATTGTATGTTCTCATTTAGGAGTCCTTAAGACAAACAGTTTTTTTCACTCACGGACCTTATGAGAGAGGGTCGACGGCCTGACCCTCTCGCATGCTTTTGACCTCAGTTTTTTTAGGGATTAATATCTTGGCTGAGAAGGTCGGTTGGAAAAGTTTGGACCTTTCGTCTGGACTGGGGTTCCTGTTGACCTCGGACCTGTAATAACGGTTCTATCCTTTAGGCTTGTGGGGAGGAGGGACTGACGGGCTGCTTCCTTTCACCTGCTCGTACCTTTTCTTTTCCGTTTTACGATTCCTTACTTCGACGCTCAACGAAAGGCAGCCGTGGTCCGCATCTGCGGTCGCCTCGCTCCCCCCATATTTCTTCTACCCCTCGTACTTTTGGGTTTGAGGCTGGAACTTCTTTCTCCTTGCACTAGGAGATCTACGTGCAGGGACCTAGGAACGAGGCGGTGCTCCCATTATTCCTCGGCTTGGCCCCCCTTGTCTCGGCGTAGCTTTGACTAACCCATGCTCCTTTCTAGTATTGAAAGGGCAATGGCATTCTTCCTCTCTTTTATTCCATTTTCACTCAGTGCCCCTTAATACCTTATTGGCTGAGATCTTAGCAGTAGCCATCGAATGAAGCCCTGAGAAGATTCTCTTATCCAGCCCTAGAATCCTTGCACCCCTTTGCGGGGATCCTTCCCCGCCCCCTCCTTTAAGAATCAGGAAAGGAGGCAAAGGCGTCCCCGGGTCTGCTATTAATCCTTTATGTGTTACGCTGGAACCCGCCACTTCTCGTATGTGCCAAGAGTCACGACGCAAGAGGCAGGCCAGCATGCCTCACCTCCATTTTCTTCTTCTTAGGGCCTTGGCAGGCGCAATCCTTGGGCCAGGATCGGCTGATAATGTAGTTTGACGCGTCGACGTACTGAAGCGGTACCCTGGAGGAGGTCTCCTTCGAGGTCGTTTTTCTCTAGCCTGGATTCAGAAGTGTTCATCTTCCCTACCGACCACCGATGGAGACCTAGAGAAGGGTATTATTCTATCCGCCTCGAATTGAGGGCCCTTCCCTTCCACCAACGTCATACTGGTATTCACGGGACCAACGCGGAGAAGCATTGGTCTACTTTTCCGTTTTTTTTATCCGTTTTCCCCCACATCCGTAAACAGCCGTTGCCCGAGAACGGACTAGCGAAGTTAGGCCTTTCTCTTTGACCGTACTCCTTCACAGTCGCAGCCCGCTCGGCAGTATTTTCTCTAACAGTTGAGGGACGACCTTGGGCCAGGGGGGAGCGCCGGCCTCCCTCATTCTTTAACGCTGAGTGATCCCAGACCAGTTTTTCTGGGGAGAGTTGGCGAGGTCACCCTCCAAAGTCGTCGCTTCGAGTACATGGCGCACACGTTTTCCCGATCGGCTCGCTCATTTTTCCCATCCGCGATTGCCCGTTTTTAAAAAGGGTCTTTAGATTCCTCTTCTTTATGAGAAGATGCGCCTGCCAGCCCGGTTGCAGGTTGAGTCTTATTCCCGCAACTTTTTGACCACGACTTGTTCTGCGGTGACCCCCGTAGTAGACTGTAGGTTCTGACGACAAACGCCCGTGGTGGTAGGGAAAAGAGGCGTGTTTGGGGTTCCCTACTCTTCTTAGGGGCAGGCGCTGTCCGTCCGCCTTCAGAGGAGAACATTTATGTGCGGATCCGGCTTTTGTTATGACAACGTCTGGAGACTATGTCAGATCGGCCGTTTTTTATTTTCTGGCAGTTTCCGTGACCTTCCAGTGTACCCCGGTAACTTGTTTAAGGTGGCACGCATACAATGAGACGCTTTTGAAGTAATCATGTCATTATTTGCCTTTGATGAAGAGCCCGAGTTTTCGGAGTGGTGGCCGTCGTTTTCCCCCCCTGGCGTAGGGAGCACCCGGACAGCTTCTCTTTTGCGGAGGGTTACGGCTTCTTCTCCTTCTTTACTCTTTTTGTTGAACGGCCGATTGGTCTGACTCTCCCCCCCCTTCCCCGAATTACGGTCGGAATTTTGAATCTCTTCTTTCCCCTGGGTTGTTGTTGATAGCCCGCCCGTAAGTGGAATGCGAGGAACGCCATCTTCGGGCCTTCTGTTTCATTCAGGCCTTTTCCACCATTTTCCACGCCGTTTTCAAGTCCTTCATGTCCGGAGTGCTCCTTCTAACGTATACACCCCCTCGCCAACGAAAGTGCAAACGCGTTGCGTTCTTTTCCCCTTCCTGATCCCTTCCTGCCCCAAGATTTTTTGGCTATCCTGACATTGGGTGCAAAACGGCTTATTAATTCAATTTTGGTACTGGCCTCCCGGAGGTCCAAGGAAGAGGCCTCCCCGCCTCTCGTAGCCCATCTACAGCTTTCCTTTTTCGGCAGGACCTTCCCCCATTGTCCTCTTCGGGCTCTTCTCAAAACGCTAGCTCCCCGATGGGACAGGCATAGTAGTACACATGGACCGCCGCTTCACAACAATTCTTCGGTTCGATTCAAGAGACACGCAAGTTCACTAGGTGTCATTTCTTTTGGATCTAAAGGCGGAGACACCTTTTGGAGGCAGAAGTACCTACACATTGCTTCCTTCAGGATCGGCCATCCGAGCGGTTTTTTTCTCAATCCTTTTTTTTAGGATTACCTTTCAAGCTGCTTCTCGCCCGCTTAGGTGTCCACCGTGGGACGCCAGTCTAGGAAGGCGAATACTTTTTGATTCACCTTCGTTGTCCCTCCCCCCCCTTCCGTTATTCGTCCCTGAGATGGTAAAGTTGAGCAGTTTTCGGCGCGGACCTCAGAAGTCGTCTACCATCTTTTTGTTAGACGCGTTACTGGCCTTGGTCCTATCAGGAGTAAGTGCCAACAAGGGACACTACCCTGCGCGATCAGCCGGACCGACCCTTTCTGCTTGGCAACGAACTTTTCTCTTTACCAGACTCCCGGCTGCGCAGGTTCGGGGATGGCCCCAATTTTCTTAACTCCGCCATTTGGTTTTGACCCAGAAGATTTCTTGATAGGTTCCCCCCGGATAGAGATTATCCAGTTGGGGAGGAGGACTCTGAACGGATCTGCAAGGGCAGCTACCTCCACGATCGCGTCCCGTTCTGGGCCGCCGGCCTGGTAGTTTCCTCGTACAACGCCTATTTGCCCTCGTGGTTTCTCCTTTCGTCGCGTACACTCAAATATGCTGAAGACCTCCGCCAGCTCATTCTTAGCATGGTGTGGCGAATCTCCACAGCCCTCCAGTGCAGGTCCCTGCCGGCCCAGCGAGGGCATACGTAAAGAGGAAGGGTTTTTTTGGGTTTCCGACTTCTTTTAACCGAGGTTTTTGCCGTGCTCGGCTTTCCCTTTCTCCTTGAATTTAGACAGGAATACGACATGGTGCGTCATCTTGAGGCTGACACCTCCATTCTCTCTTTTCCTCCCTTGTGTTCTTTTGCCTCCCTCCCTTTCCTGCAAATGAGTGTCTGTCTGAAAGTCTAAATGCCAGGAGACCCTTATCGGAGAAACGGCGCTTGGGTATCCTACTCCTCCACGCCTTTATTTATCAAGTGCTCGACTCTTTCTACTGCCGTACCTTCGAGGAATGTGTAGAACGTCCCCAGCGGACGGAGGAAAGTCACTCCCTCGCGATCTTCCCCACGAGATTTCATTTTCCCCGATAGAGATCGTCTGCCGAGGGGGATAACAGACTCTTATCATGTGGGTGATCTCACCCCTGCTGTCTTTTTTTTTTTCGGTTTGTACTCTCGACAGGAAGCGGTCCCAGTCTTTTCTTCGTTGACTTTTCTCGATCATTTGGGCCGCCCAGAACATCCTTCTGGCAGCGTAAAACTTGACCCACACGCTGGCGAAGCTCGATCCTTCCGCCTCCTTTGATCCCTGCAATTCTGGCAAGTAACCTGCACACTTTTTCCAGACCCGACCGGCGGGAAGCTATATAGGTAACGAATCGTTTCAACCGTTTAGGACAGTTCCCCCCCTAATATTTCCCCCTTCGTAGACCTTAATTAGCGAGAGAACGGGTTCACGTTGGACGTACCGCGGTCGCAGGACGAGCTTAAGGCTGGCGTGACGCCGCTTTGCCCCCATTCTCCTCACTTGGGTCTTTGTTAACTTCTATCTTCACGCTCTAGGAGCCGTCCCAGATTCTCGTCTCTTTCGTCCTTGGCGGTAGTATTTCCCGAGTCCCAGGTGTTGCTAGCCCACGCTTGAAGGGTGCCCGTTCCCCGCACAGGAGATTTGTTGAGAAGGAAAACGTCTCGAGGAGGCGCATGCAGCCTGGAGAGTTCTCGGCATTTCGGGCACCCCCCCCCCCCCCTGCCTTCAGCACACTTCCCCACGAAATGCTCCAACTCGTTTGGCCGGCAAAGCGGCCAAGGTAGAGCTGTCCCGTTCTCCTCTCACATCAAGTCGTTTTTCATTTGTGTTTATTGGGGCCGTGACGATGCATGAAAAGTCCTTGGCCGAGCAGTGCTAAGAGGCCCTGATTGAGTAGTGGTTTCAGTACAGTAATTTGCTTTTCTTTGGGTGAACTTGGATTCCTCTTATTCGAAGTTTGGATTGTCTCGAGGGTTCACGAAGTAGCCCTTCCCAAGTGTTTAGCCTTTTTTTTCCCTCCCTTGGCGTCTTTTTCCTTTTCTAAGGTTTGTCTGCCAAGACCGCCTTTAATGCCATCATTTACTATTTGGGGGGTGAATGAACGCCCAGAGTTCGTTTTTCAAGGTCGTTCTGGTTCAACCGGAAGCTTCTGTAAGGCCCCTTGTTTTTCGCCAAGGTTTAGAAGGCTTTTTCGACATGGCCACATTCGGCATCGATTATGTAGGCTTCCGTACCCCCTCGTAAAGATGATTAATGTCTTTTTTCTTCTTTTTTACTCCTTCAGTTTTTTTTTTTAGAGAGTTGCACCTTCGGCCTGCGACAAGTCGGCGTCTTATCGTTGCGGGTGGATGCGGCTACCATGGAATCTTTCCACTGTGCCATCTAAACTTCCCCCCACACCGGAAGCTGGTCCTTCTTTTCCACTGAAGCACTCTCCCCCCCCTCGCAACAGATGGCGGGCCCAAATTTCAGAGTTCTCTTATCACCCCCCTCTCCCCCTGCATTATCACTTTTGATCGTGGCTCCCTCTACCTGGGCGTGAACCTTCCTCTTACCCTCTTTACGAGCTAACGTGGTAAAACGGCCGATAATTCTCCTCCCCTTGAGCGACGCGATTGCTCGCTCGACAGCGACCATATCCCTTCCTCAACTAATCACCAAGGGACTCGGAGAAACTTGGCCTGGCCCGCTGGGCCAGGGCATCTTTAAACAAAACATGACCGCCGTCACTCGACCATCTTTCGGTGGGTCACTCATTTTATCTTTGCCTGTTGCGTTGGCGTTTAGTTATTGGGCGCGATCGACCCTCCGCACGACCTCCGAGGGAAGTTCCCGAAATAAAAGAAACGGGTCTTGTGCCAGGATCCGGATTCCTTGACCCTCTTTCCTGTTAACGCCCTCTCCTTTTAACATGGTAAGATGAGTTTTTTCGATTGTGAACAGCTCAAATTGGAACTGGTGCGACGACTGTGAGTGACCACACCCGCAAAGGACCCCCGAGAATAAGAGGCAGGAAGCGGCTTTTTTTGCAGTTTTTTGAACTGGAACGCTCCGGACCTCGAAAAGTGGGAACCTGAACTCCTGAAGTAACTACTTTGCTCCTTCTCTCTTCGCTTTTTATTATTACCCCTCTCCCCCTTGGTCGCTGTTTTTTGCCGCGACGTGCCCCGGTGTAAGAAGAGGCAAGGTGTGGAACTTTCCTTTACTGTCATAACTTTTACTAGGCGCCTCTCCGGATTGTGTGATTTCGTTGCAATTCAAAGCAATTCCGACGTGGAAATTCGTGTGGCGATGGCCGCTTAGAGGTTCTCACAGTTCTCTAATATTTTGTGGTTGCCGGTCTCTCCGGCCATCATATAGAGAAAGGATAGCGTAACGCCGTCTGGCCCGAAAGACCTGGCATCTTCAATGCTCCCCCCCAAAGAACTCCCAATTTCAGGTAGTCCGCGAGACAATCAAGATGTTGATACCGCTGCGCAGACGCCCCCAACGTGGGTTGCTCCTTCTTTTCCAGGCCCTTCCCCGTCTAGGGAAAATTTTTTTTGAATAGCGCGAAACGTTGAATTTCGGCAGGACGTTGAGGCTCTTCCAGCTCTTCTCACTTTGTTCTGCCGTTCGTCATGCGGAGGAGTAGTCGTAGCCCCACAGATTTTTCTCTGATCCTTGGCGTCAGGCTCTTCTCCGTGGGAGTAATTCGATGAGGCTATAAGGCATCTCCTTTCTTCCTCCTCCTTTGGTGTTCTACTTATCTCCTTTTCTCTTTCACCTATGTAACCCTAGGCTGATGACGTATAAATGCCGACATAATGCCTCACGAGAATGAGCTTGGGGCCGAAGACCCTCCCAGTCGTTAAGAAGGAAGTAGGGTACCAAGCGTATTTCAGCACTGTCCGCCTTTCTACTGGACTGTTGTAGAAAGCGCTTGGGAAGGCCGCGAACTTTTCCCCCCGATGTACCCCTTTACTTGACAGGGAACCCCGCGCATAACCCGCCTGAGATTTTGACGCGGGGGGGCCCGCCCTCTTGATTGCGCGCTCGTTACCCCCAGCTATTTATTCGGGACGCGTTCTTATGACATTCAGAGGTAGCCCGGTCGTTTTGGTATTTAGTCTACTTTCAGCTCAGATCCAGCCCACTCTTCTAAGATACTGCCGTGGAGGAAATAGATCAGTCCCTCTTATTCCAGTCTGGTCCGGCAAGACCCGACAGCGGTCTTCCTGGGCGCCCCCATCCCGAACGGCGGCACCGAAGGGAGCTTCACTTTTTTTTCCGTTCTTCTGAATGCCACACCAGTGCAATTTGGGTAAACGGGCAGCCTTCTCCTGAATCGCAGCAGGTAGGCTGCCGGTGTGGACCGTACTACATTATTTGTCTCTTAGGAAGGCTTGACGTCCTCTTGGCACTGCGGGTAGAGTTCCCGTCGGAAAGGGCCCGAGAAGCGCCCGGGACCGCTAGCTTGTACAAAGACTTTTTTTCGCGCCTTTAACGTCGTACTTTTTTATGAGCTTCCCCAATGGTGTCTCGGCTAGACAATCATTGAAGGTTTTTTCACCATTTAACATCTCCTCGAGGTGATGGACCTTTTCTATTATGCAGTTGCCCGGTTGTCTTTTAGTTAGGAGGATAAGGAGAAGTAGTCGCCGAGTTAGAGACTTCTTCCTGACCTTCCCCACCTCCTTGGCGACGTTCCTGTAGGCGGTTGTCATTCCACCTATTCTCAGTTCAGAGTGAACCTCCTGCGGTCATGTGGTGTGTTGTAGAAGATGCCGGCTGGGCCGGCCGTCTCCTTTTTTCTTGTCCTCTTCGGAGGTTCTTAAGGAGCGTTTCGGTGGTAGCGTTCTGATGGAAAACGATCGTGGCCTTTTTTCTCGTTTTTCGGGGCTCTCCTGACGTTCCCCGGCCTGCATTTCCAATAGCCGTTTGTTTCACCTGCTTACGCGGCGATTTAAGCTTTTCCTTCGGTCTGCAGCCATCCACTCTTTTCGTAATGTTTTTTTGGAGTTGTTTATGAAAGAGAACAGCGGGCACGGATGGAAGACAGGTCTGTGGATGTTGGTGTTCTCCTTGTGGCGGCAGTTCTGTTGTGTCCCTCTTTTCGGGAGTTTCTCCTTGACGAATTTGCTTCTTCGTTCCCTTCAAACGTTCTCCGCCGAAGATGCTTCGACAGTGTCGAAGGCCACGACGGTTCCGCTCTCTCTTTTCCTTCTGTTGTGTTGAGATGATTTCAATCTCCTCCCTCCCCTTCCTTTCCGCCTTCGGGTAGGTTTCTAAAACGGACCTTCCCCAATTGGGCAAGGCTCCCCTTCTGAATAAGCAGGGCTCAACCCCTCCCGAAGATACTACTTGTACGGTGCGCCCTCCCTATTATACCCATCACTGGCCAAGTTTACGTTCCCAACATTCCATAATTTAAGGCACCTCCCTCTCCGTTTTTATGAGTGGCGTCCCACACCTTCCGGCCATCATGAACAATGCTGTACCGGGGCGGTCCCCACTGCCCACGTGGTATTTCCCTCCTTGTCACACTGAAATTGCGCCGCCTGCGAGCGACGCGAGCTGCCCTTCACTTGTGTTTTTTCCCGAGAGTTCCTTTACTCTCACCTCGGCTTTTTTTTCCCCCCCGGTTTCCGCCCCGGCTCCATCCTCTTTTCAAAAAATCGCCGCGTTTAACCTCTGACTAGATTAGGTGGCTCCGACCCTGCAAACCGCCCGTCATTAAATAGGTTCTTCCCTCACTTTCCTTCAGCTTCTTCGAAAATAACCGCCCCCTGGATGAACCAGGACGGCGCTAATAGATGTCCCGGTGGCATGAATAAATCCCGCCTTTTCCTTTTTTTTTTCCATGTTCACCTTCTATGGGATCTCTTTTTTTGGATGAAGGTCTTTCCTGAGTTAAATCTGCCCTCATTAATCAAAAGTAGCAGCTATAAGAGTACTACGGCGACGTAGCGGTAGTGCGCGGAGGCGCCTCTTTGACATATGGTCTTTCTGACCTTCGACAGGGACGTCTGCGACCTGACGTCGTAAGGAATCACCCGGTTCACTCCGGAGGTTCGTCCAGCTTTCGAGGACGGCTTTTACATTGCTTGCCGAAGTGAAGAAAGGGTTGAACCGTATCTCCCTGGCTTCCCTGTGGTTCTTCCCCTTGTTCTGACACTTTTTGGCATTTTCTGGACGGGAACCTTGTGAAGTCAGGAATATTTTTCCTCCCTGTCATTTTTCTCCCCTTGGGGCTGGAACGCTCGTGTCGCAGGGGGCACTACCGCAATGATCTCGCGCTCCGGCTTTCCTCCCGGTTTATCCTCCTGAGACGCGTCTCATCACTTTCTCTCGGTCGGTCGCTCTCGTCCCACTTAATATGTTTTTCCCCCGACGCGCCGAAGATAACGGCGGTCGAATTCCTGGCTTCTTCTAGTCGTTTACAAGTCTTCCTTAGTTCTGCGGAGTCCCCCCGTAACTCTTCCTATTTCGGATAGGCGGGTGGAGAAGCCTGTGTTTTTAAGGTCGTCCTGCAAGTCGTCTTCGTTTTCCCCCACTGCCTTTTCTCTGGCCGTCAGCTTGGAGTTCTATGAGGCTGACAGAAGGCAATCTTTCCTCCTACTCTTTGTTGTGTTTATTTCTCTTTTCTCCTGCTGTCGCCTTGCCGCCTGAAGATTTTCCGTCAGAAAAATTCAGGAGCTACAGCAAGCATCCCTTTTGGGTGTTGCCTCTCGTCCGTTTAGTCCGGAAAACAAACGTCGCCACCGGTAGTCCGCCGAAATCGGAAGCGGACTGTGTCGCCGAGGGCCGTCCTTTTTGGCCGTGCTCTCACTCTTTGGCGATTCATTCGGCACCCTCGAAACAACGACTTGAGATCGTAGGATCCGGAGGGTATACCCCCCGCCATAGGAGTGGTACGACTGACTTTCCTCCGAAAAAACGGGCTTTTTTTGGGGTTCTCTTCCTAAGTTGAAGACGGTATCGGGAGGCCAGCCGTTTTTTCGTACCTAGTGGGTTCCCTCTGAGCCGTTCATCTCAATCCCTCAAAAACGCTAGAAGCGAGAGTGTATGGGTGGTCACCCCCTCCGTTCCTTGAGAAGACTACAGCAACGCAACATTCTAAGGTGGTAATGCTGGGCAGCACCGACCTCCCATCCTTTCTAGTCCCCCTCACCCTTCAAGTCGGTCCAAACCGATTTCCCCGGCAGGCCTCTCAGGAATTTCGGCAGCAGTTTTCGGCTTGGGACCTTGGGCCTCGCTACTGTTCTCAGAAGACTGGAGAAGGAGCGTGACGTCCGTCCATACTCTTCACGAGCGTTTCCTTGCCTAGGCCCTGACTCTCCCTTTGAACCGATCACGGCGACGTAAAAGACGCGTCTTCTAGGTTGTCCTTGGCGGAAGTTCCCTCCGTCCTTTAGGGTTTGACCTATCTTCTCAGACAATAGCTGACGGTGGAAAAGTAATAAGACCAGATTGATGAGAAGGTCCCTCTGAGATTCTCCTCCTGAGTTTTTGTCGTCCTCCATGGAAGGTCGTGCTCCTTCCGTTTAGAGACGCGCCCACGAACGCACTGCTCACCTTTCAGCGGCTTCCCACTGGTTCCGTTCTCAGTCTCTAGAATTTTTAGCGTGAAACGCGTGTTTTTTTCCTTTGGTGGGTCCGATTCTGACTGAACAAGCCGGTCAAGCCCCCCTCCTCATTTTGTCTCGCCGAGGACTGTTTATTGAACTTAAAAGCGGTGATTCGTCTAGGGATGCCTCCGTGGCCTATGCCAGCGAGCGCTGGCGGCGCAGTTTCTAAGGTCGCCGGACCCTTAGTACCCCGTTTTTTCAGCCCCGCGTTCTTTTTCTTGGTAGACATTCTTATCACATGAGAGAGTGCCGACATGAATGTAAGGACTTTGGTGGTTAAGACCTCGGCGTTGGCCCGTCTTTGCTGTGTTGGTATAAGGTGGCGTCGTGGCGCCTTACCAGTTCTTTATGCGGAGCCCCCTAAGTACCTTCCAGTGGTACCTGGTTAGGACCCTGCCCGTAAGAGTCCTCCTATCGGGTCGCCTTGGCCAACTGACGTTGGCAATCTCTATTTTCCTCCTCGTTTGTTGTTTCTCTCTCTTGAATGCCTCCATTCGCTCTTCTTAAGTTCTTTTTTCCTGCCGTAATCATCGCGCACCCCCGCCGCTCCTCTAGAAGATGTAGGGTTCTAGCCACAGAAACGTATAAACAAATCGCCAACGACATGTCCCCCAACGCCGTGCCTTTTCCATCACCCCACGATCACTTCCCCAATTCGCGTGCTAGAAATTTCTGAACAGCGCCTCCCGTTCTGGGCAACAAGGTATCATCAGTGGGACGAGGGGCTCCTGGTTAAAACGGCCTAGACTCCAGCCGCCAGACTCTTGGTGCCATATCCACTCTTTTTTCAGGGCATGGTAACCCTCCTTCTTCCCGCGGAGCACTTCCCCGGATGGGCCCTGCATAGTTAGTAACCAAAACAATGAAGCATTAAAATATGACCACCATCTTATTTTTTCTTCTTTTCAGCCTCCCCGGGGACAGCTCTTCCCTTTTTGAGCAACCGAAACAGTCGCACTTCTACCTCAGAGGGAAGACGACCTCACATAAAAGGGTAAGGATAGGCGCTCTCCCCCTTTTTGACTCACCTAGTCTTTTTGAGACACTCTCGGTGGAACTTTCGAAATGGATAAGTCGACGACTGTGAGTTAACCTCTTGAGAAAAGGACCAGAGCAGACTCTGCTGGGAGGCGCTTCGTTGTTAATCGGAGCTCGAGGAATCGCCCCATCTTTTTGTTCAAAGGATCTGGCCCGACGGCAAGCAGCCAGCCTGAGATTTCTTCGACCTTTCGGAGTATAAGCCCTTTCCCTTTACGCGCTACGGCCTTCAGAAGCGGAATGGCATGGGACAATGCTGGAACGACTTTTCACAGAAGGGTTCGTGGATGTTTTTTTTGGTGTGGTTTTTTGGGTGGGTTTTGGGTCCCTACTGAGCCTCCTGGCCCTGCATGTACAGACCGGAGTTCGTGGAAATGGTAGGCTTTTGGAAGGGAACAAGCAGCAGTATGTTTTTCAAGGATATCCCTCCGAGCTTCCGTTGGGTTTCATGAAGGATTGCGTTCTGCTGACTGATCTCGTACCTCTAAAGGCGGCCGCAGAAATCTAGAAAGATTAATTTTCGGACTTCAACCCCTAGGCGATTCTTTCCGACTTCTGTTTCGCCTCTAACACACCATTTAGGGGATCCGCAGAGAAGAACCCATCAAGGCGCTAGCATTTTTCGGCCCCACGGTTTTCTCGAAGGACAGGCTCTTCTTCGGGATACACCCGTACAGTCTACGAGGTCGGATCTGGATGACATTTTTGCAGACCTGTCACCACGGGAGTACTTATCCCCCCCCATGCCCGTTGAATCGGTCCGGAAGCCTTGACGCTACGCGCCTCTCCTTGGTTACTTTTCTCTTCTTCCCCAGACTCAATCTTTTTAGAGATTCCCTGGAGGTTCACTCCCCTCTAATGAAGCCCGAAGAGGAGCTGACTAAAGGAAAGTCTTTTCTAAAATACGTCGAGGCGCGGAGAATCTTCCTAGTTTTGGACAAACCGGCGGAACCCCGTCGAACAACCTTCTGCCTAGAAGACCCCGGGATTTGAGGGGACTGGGTCGCAATGCGGGCACGGCCTCCTTTCCCTTTTTTCCCCTCTAGGTTTTTCCCGTCCGGGCTCCCCGGAAACCCTCGCATAAACCCGCCTGAGATCTACTGTCGCCGTCCTTTATAATCTTTTGTAAGCGAACCCCCAAGGATTTCTTCTTCTCGTGGACGCCGAGCCCGGAATCTTTATCCTGGACTCTAGACGGTTTATCTCGGGCGTTGTCTATTCAGGGCCCGCAAGCCGGCAGTCAATACGACCCACAATTTCAAGGATTTGTCTCGCGTTCAGCAATTCTTATGCAAACACCCCTTTCCCCCCTTCATAAGGGCGGTCGCAAACGGGGAACAGAACTAGGAGAAGCCCTTCCTTCGTTCCTGACTACTCGTGCACTCTCCAGTTTTAGGCCTTTCATAGTTGTCGACTCCCTCTGAGCAGTTCCGTGCCCGGTGTTCCGTCCTCCCTTTTTATGTCGCAGTCCTTCTGAGGGGTTTCTTTCCGGAAGAACAGTGGTCTAGGGAAGTAGGCCATGGAAGCGCCGTGAGCACGGTTAAACCTACGGCGCAGAATAGCGGGGGAGTATGATGGTTCCCCTTTCCCCCCGATGTCGACGTAAGAGTAATGGAGTACCACAGTTTCCCCCTATTTCTTTTCCCCAGCTTGACCTGTTCCACATTCCTTAGTTCCGTTTATGTAGGAGACTATCCTTTTCCATGAATGCCTCCGTGAGGTTCGTCGGCCGCTGCAAGCTTCTTTCGACCAAATCTTAGGAGTTTCCCAAGGGTATAGTCTCTTTGTATTCAAGAAAAATTAAGCCCCCTTTGAGTCAGAGTTAAATTTTCATGGGAGCGCTCTTCCTCTAGAATTCCCAGAGTTTTACCCGGTAAAGGATCTGGGCAGGATCGCGTTTGCTGCCCTACTTTGGAAGCTGGAGGTTTGGCATGTGACACGCTTTTCTCCCTAGTAAACACTTCCCAAGAAGCCGTTGTTGCACCGCCCCGGCAGAGCTGTTCAGCTTTTCGGTGTTATCCCTGCCACGCATCTAGCTATTGCTATTCTTTTTTTTAAATGTCAAAGTTGGTGTCTGATTTTTCTCCCGTTTCGTTGGGGATGGACGCACCACAGATTATAGACGTACGGAGGAGGGTTTGTTTACGGCGTATTCGCCGTGTTTTTAGGATGCCAGATTTTCTTCCTTCCCAGTATCACCTCCTGGACAGCCCTGTCCAAATGACGCGTTCAA
>Ga0179591_1288022_pt1 | contig 17058 bp, 18 predicted proteins | sample CZOMad2_1_08_16f_FD_182891 | JGI IMG/M metagenome (GOLD analysis project Ga0179591, IMG submission 182891) | Vadose zone soil fungal communities from Angelo Coast Range Reserve, California, USA - CZOMad2_1_08_16fungal (PacBio error correction) | ecosystem: Environmental > Terrestrial > Soil >... | reverse complement strand
CCCTTTTCTCCCGACCCTGCTTAACGAAGAAGGCCCCAATAGGACGATGGATTCCCTGTTTTCTTCCCTCTACCTTTGGTGTTTCTTCTTTGGAGAGTTCAGGTATACCAACACGGTGTGATTAAGCCCTTTGTGGCTACTCCCGAGTCGGCGGCCGACCCAAATGCTACCCCTAGTTTACTACGTTGTGTTGTGAGCTCTGATTGTCCCCCCTCACCGCTTTTTTCTCGCTCCGATTGCATGTTTGCACTCACCCTCTCAGTCATCGCCCCATGAGCAGACACGCAAGTCCTTTGCTTTCGTCAAAGAATAGCTTTTCTTGATTGCATCGTCATATTCAGGTCTGCGTACTGCTTTTTCGTCTAGTCTCTCCCTCCAACCCCCCTGTTCTATTCTTTTTTAAGTAACTCTCCTTTTTTGTTTCCACTCCTTGGTGCTGAACACCGGGTATAAAAGTTACCTATCTGCTCCCTCCCCTGATCACCCCTAATCCGAATGTTGACTTACACCTTTTCATTCGATGTGGTCTTCAGCCTTTTTCACCAAAGAAATTCGGCGGCTCCCTATCTGTCCCTATAAAAATCATGTCGGATCTCTTACTGATTCAGGTATCCCTTTCTCCCTCAAAATTTCCCAACTGAATACCGTACAATTGTTGGACTTGCCCCTCCGAATTGCTCCCCCTCCCTGCTTGCTGGCGGGATATAAAAGGGTCCTACAGCCTCCTTTACTGCACTCGTCTTCTACGTTTGGGATACCCAACCTCGGCCGATCAGTTCGGTGTTTTCTCTGTTCTTCCCTCTTTTTGGGGAGCCAAAATTGCAACCGACGGTAACCGACGTTAGCGATGTTTAAACTTTATTTGAGTCTACGAGTAAAACCCTCTTTCCGCCAACGACAGCGATTTCCAACTTTTATCTTCCTTTCCTCGCCTTTAAAACGAGATGGAAGTTGCACTTTCCCTCTGTCGGCTCTTGACAGCCCAGTCCTCCGATACTCTCTTCCACTGACCCTCCCCCTTTTTTTTTTTTGAGCCGCGTGGCCAATACCAGCACTTCCCTTGTTGCGACCTGCATATTAAAGACCTATCCACACCTCAAACCTCCCCCCTTTCCCTTTCTCTTTTTTTACCCATCCATCCTCTCTGGCTGTAGATCTTTCCCTTTCTCGCCACGACTATATAAGGTCCGAAGTTCCTAGTACTTTTCGTCACCTTTGGAGATATAAAGAGCCCGAGCCCCATTGACCTTTTTCTCCTTTTACCTGGGCAAATAGTTTTCACAATGAGAGGTTTCTTCTCGCCGCAAAGGATTATTTGCTGCAGTTCCAAACTCTCCCCGTCTCCTTCCCACCCAGGCACCCCCTCCCTCGTTCACATTAAGGGCACAGGAATCTACTTTGCTTTTTTGAGTACAGTAAAACCCCACCACCTTGCTACGCCCGCTCTTCGCGAAGCGGCTCCTTGATTTTCTCGAGACGATCTTTCTTCCAAGATGTGGAATGTTTCCTTTCCCTTGCCGAACCCTTTCCCCCGCCCAGTAAATAAATTCTCTCTCCTTATGATCGTAGCGTCGGTGCTTCCCCCTCGGTTTCTTCTCTTTTCCAGTTTCCCTCCTCTACCTTCCGGTTATATATCCTTTTTTCGGTAACCTCTTTCGTTCGGACAGATTCTGACGCTCCCCTATGCTTTCTAAGTCGTATTTCTTCCCCTGACGGAAACTCCTCCCCCCAATTCCGGCGAACTTTGACTTCCGACTCGAAGATCCGTCACTACATCCCCCCCTTCTTCCAGCGGACATCTCTCCCTTTTTTTCTCCAGACTGTCCCCCCAAAAAATATTTCTCCCGTTTAAACTCTGCCAAGTCTCCCCGCCAGCTTGCTCGGTTCTCCGGTGAACACCGTTCTTTTCAGTCCCCACCGTTTTATACTGCAAGATTGCGTCCAAACCCCTTTTTTCTGAGGACCACCCAGGGCTTTTTCCCGTGTTTGCCCCCCGAAGATGGTATCCCCCCCTCGGGTCGCCAAGCGCTGCTTTGTGGTCTTTCCTCTCTCTGGACGCATTTCCCTTTTGCATGACGCGACTCAGTGTCACCGACACGAAACCCCCTTTTCCCCTCCCGCCTCTCGGCCCCCTCTTTTCGACCATTTGCAGACCCCCACCCCCCCCCCCAAGCGCTTCACCTTCTTCACAGCTCGCCCTCCCTTCAAAAAAATCCTTCCCTCGTGTCACGCGATGACGTGGTTCGTGATCTGCTATCCACATCCCTGTCATAGCAACTGCCAGTACGTATGGCTGTTCTGCCTTTTTTTTCCTGAACTTACCGCGATATGGTAATACGTCCTTTTTTCACGACGGCGGTTTGCGAAATAATGAGTTCTCTTTCCTTCCCCCCCGTTTTTTCAATGCCAATAGGGCCATAGCGGCCCCCCCTCTCAGGAAACTCCAAACTGTCCCACATAGTGCATGAACTCTCCCCCCCGGTGAATTTACTAGAAGATAGACGCCGTGTATCCTTCCATTTTCCTAGGGGGTTCCCCCTCCCTTTGGACGTTATAGATCCTTCCCCCCCTCCTTCTATTGTTTTCTTTATCGTGAGCCACCACGAACTGCCTCCTCCTCCGGTGTTGTGGTTCTTCCTCAGAAAATCTTTCTTTTTGCCCTCTCCAGCCCCTTCTCCCCCCTCTCCTTTCTGGTGAAGGTAAGTCTTTTTTTTCCCTTCACTGCTTCACAAGAACCCACGCATCTTTGGAATTGACTTCGACCTTCCACTTGCAGTCGAACCTTTTCTGAGTGCGCTTGACAGGTGGCGTTTCTCAGAGGCGTCACGATTTTTTGCCCCTGATTGGCCTCCTCTTCTATTTGAACGGAGTTCCCTCCTTTCGCTACGCGTGTAACTCCAAGATCGGTAAAGCCTTGCTCCCTGACCAAAATTACCACTCCATTTTCGTACGTACTTGTTCTCTTTTTTTCATAGGATAGCACCCTTGTCCCCTTCTTTTTCTGTGACCTTGAAAGGTCCATTTCCTTTCTTTTGACGGCGTGAGGATATGGGTCCCGAGTCCTCCTGCTTTTTGGTTTCTCCCCCCTTTAAACGTTGCTGTATGGGCTCCGTCGGGTGCCTTTACCCTTGCGTCGGGAGCGGCGATGTCATTCCCTCTAACCCAATGGAGATTCATTTAGTCCTCCACCCCACCCCGGCCGAGGCTGTGTCATCGTGGCCGTGGCATGTTTTTATTCTCAGTCATCGCGGGGCCCCTCCATGGTGTGGGAATCCCCCCCTTTGTTAGCTCGGCAACTTGAATGGAACGTTGGTCCTGCTGACTCTTTAGTTTTAGTTTAACCCCCGAATTCCTTCGTTTTTGGAGAAGTTTTACGTTCTGAGAATGAACTTTCCCTTTTTCCTCTGACAAACCCTTCGATATTCTCATTTGGCTAAGGTGTTCCTTACCTTCTGACTACAAGACTTTTTTTCCTTCTTGCTGATTCCCAGGGAGAAGACTTCCCCTTTTTTTTCAATCTTTTCGCTGCTCAAGTCACCTTTGATGTTGCGAACCTATTCTCCGTAACCGAAACCAAAATGAGCCCCTGCCTCTCTGACCTCCATAAAATTTGCCTGCATTTCCCTCCCTCGTCCCTCCGAATAGACTTTTCTGGTCCTTTTCTTTCGTTTCAGACAATTTTCTGGGAACTCATTCGCACATTTCTGCGGATGTCGATCCCAACTCAAGTGGCCCACTTTCATTATCTACCCTAAGGGTTTTCCCCCGATTTTTTGGTTACTTCCCATGCGTGGTGCCCCTTTGAAGCGTTCCTTCAGGTGAGGGAGTTATGCGCAGACTAGTCCTTCCTCTTTTTGTTCAGTATTGGAGTGCAGGAGAAGACCCCCCTCTCATTTTGACGCCCCCCCCTTCCACTGCTGTCTCTGGTAATGGCGGTCCTTTCTAGAGAAGGATCCACCGCTAAGACCAGTACTATTCTTTTTTCTTCGGATAATGGTCGTGCGGCCCTGTCCTCCCTATCACATGGAATTGGTGTCCTTTGATTTACCCCGCCTCATGAAATGTTGCGATTGAAGATTTTCCAGGTCCTTCTCGCAGGTGGCGTTCGCAACATTTCTTTGCGGCCTTTGGTGCAAGAATGTCCAAATTTCCCTTCAAGGTTTCCCCCATCCCTCTTCAAATGGATATGCAAGTCTTCTCTTCCCGCCCGTGTTTCCTTCCTTCATAGAAGTTTCACTCTGCAAATTTCTATCCACGACGCCCCCGATTTCTCTCCTTTTAGGCCTGACACCTTTTTTCCCAATAACGTTTCCCTTCGGTTGCGTGTAGGTGAAGTATCTCCCCACGATCCCGGACCCCTCTCCCCAAAAACCGGAATCTTTTCCTGATGTTTGCTCCCCCCTCTACTTCGCAGAACCTGGGGGATCGATTCGCAAAGCGTCTGTTTTTTCCCTACCCGTAGAACCCTCTTCTCTTCAGGGTAGCCCCCCAATGCCGCCCCCACTTAGGATTCTTTTCCTTTTCTTTTAGAGGGCACCTTTCCTCTTTAGTAAACTCTTTCTTCGGCATCTTAGATTGGTATACATTAGGCGCCGCTTGCCTAGTTTGCTTCCCCCGTCTCATCCGCACTCCAACTTTTCAGGTCCCCCTTTTAGTTCTAGTCGTATCCCCGTATCGCCACTTCAAAAGTCTTCCCCGTTGATAGAGAAGGGCAGTGTCTTGAACACCTATCAGAAACCCCTAATTTCTTTCTCACCTCCCTTTTTCGGCGTGAGCCGACTGACGCTTTCCCCCTTCTCCCCTCCATCAAAATCAGCAATCGATGCGTGGAGTTGCAAATTCCCGACGGTGCGTCTTTCTCGTGGTTTGCTTATATCGGTCCTTGGATTGACCCTATTTTTGTTTTTGAAGCGAGGCCCCTTGCGTTCGTCTCTTTTCCCTCCAATCTCTATTTTCTCGTTGTGTTGTTGTCTTTATTCTTCTTGTCAAACTTTGATCCCCCCTCGCTCATACCCCAACCCCCTGGTTTTCAATCCCTCATGCCCGCTTACCCCGTCACGCGACAAGCTTTTTCCCCCCCCCCCTCACAGTCGATAGATCTTGTCCAACGCCTTAGCTTTATCCTTTGATGATTCCCACCGTAATAGGGGATTCCCAAGTGTGATCGCTTCTCCCCCACGTTCACCCCCACGCGTGGCTTTATTTCGTAAAATACATGTGGTCTTTTGGACCCTTCCCCTCTTTGCTTTCTCTACAAACTGTCAGGTTTCCTATCTTCCCTCTTCTAGAATCTTAATGTTGACTTTCCCCAGTGGCTTCGTTTGTTTTTTCGCCTTTTATTAAGACAACGAATTGCATTGCTCTTCTTCTTACCTTTCCAACTCAGATCTTTTGAACAATTCGTATTCTGTCCTATAAGGTGCCCTCTTCCACAGTCCCCCACCTTCACGTACATGTGGGGAACTTCCGGACTTGGACTCCCTTTTTTTCTGGCGCATGCTTCGAAAGGGGTTCTGACCCATCGCCGCTTTCTACTTTTCCTCTTCCCAATTGAGAGGCTAGAAGTGGGCACCCCCCTTTTCACTTTCGGTATGGGTACTCCTGTATCTGGGGTCTCCCCCCCAAATCACGACTACGCAAGACCTTAGCTGTTCAACGGGATTTGAGCACCAAGTTTGCCTCGTAACCCATCTCCCTTTCCTTCCCATCCTCAGCTCTGGCCCAACCCTCCTTTTATCAGCGCTCGCCTGACCCCCCTGTCCGTTAAGGAACCCTCCTTTTTCCTCGAAGCGAAAGAATGGCATAGCGCACGATAACTGATTCCGAAAATATTTGTTTTTACTACCATACCCCAGTAAGTACCCCTCATGTGATCCCTCCTCCCTTATAAGAGATACCTTCCCCTCTCGCAAGAAAACTCCATGCTATCGGGTTTCCCGCAAATAAGCCGTGTATTGCATTCCCCTGTTTATCTTATTAATCCTTCTTCCAAGCTCCGAAAGAGACCACTCAGAGACAGACCTCGCTGCATATAGCACAGCTTTCCGCACTTACCCTCTTAAGTTTACCGGTTCCCCCATATGTGGTTGCCCTTCCTGGCCGTTCGTCTACTGCAAGCGCCCCTTCCGATTTCAGGATGCTAGCCCCCCCCCCCAACCTTCTCCGAGATATCATTCGACTCCTGCATGAGGTGATTGGGCAACCAGGAATACGCACTCACTGGAGTCCCAGTCCAATTTTGGCAACATCTTTGACCCCTTCTGCGAGATCTTTTCAATTGATTTTAGCCTACGAGCCTCGGATTAATGGATGTTCCTCATGATCTACCTTTACAGTTCAAATTCCCCCAAGATATCCCTACCCCCAATTGCCTCTCTCTAGGCGGTCATCTCTCCGGTTTCCCCCGATGGTGAGGTAAAAGCTTACATCTACATTATAACCTGTTTTGGTTTGTGGTTCTCTTAGACCGATGTGTTCGGAATGCTTTCGAGTTTAGACTCTCCAACGTTTTTTCTTTTACCCGTATTCTGCTTCGCTTCCTCCTCCCATACCCCTTCCCTCTGTACTTCAGATACGATCTTTAATTTCATCTAACCAGGATGATCTGACCTCGTCCTTTCTGCTCAGGACGTTTACGTCCAACCTCACCGGCAACTCCCACAAGCGCGAGGATTCTAGGTTTTTTCCCTGCAAACCTTCACCTATCCAGGTTGAATCTCTTAATTGTTCCCTTTTGTTTCTACCCCCCCATGGAGAGGCAACCCCTCCTTTCCCCTTTCGATGACTTTGGCTCCCCCACGACGACGGAGCCGGGATCCGACCCCCATCTTTGTGTTTGGGATGGCATCGTGTCCTCCCCCAGTGTCGTTCACTCCCTCCCGCCGCAATTTCCACACGCCGGTTCTAAGACCGCACGCTCGCCGCCACTCTTCCCCTCTTTCCTAATGCAGAAAACCCAGATCTCCCCCTCTTCCCCCTGATCCCCACGCCGTCACCATTAACCTGTGTGAAACTTTCCCGGGTCCCGCTACCCCGTGCTATATATCCCCCCCCTCTGCAATAGGCCACGGGCGAGGTGCGTGGATGGACGGTGATCTGTTCCCTTGGGCCTTGCAAGAGCACCTTTCGGACCCCTCAAATTGCTTTCGCGACATCCTTCCCCGTCGGGCCCCCCTCTTAACCTTTTCCTCCACCTCCCCCGGTAACCTTTTACTCGTTAGACCTCGGAAATCCTGTTACGTTCCTGCACTCATCCTCGGCCCTTAGCTTCACTTTTCAAGTCTCTTTCTGCTTTTTCAATCCGTATTCGGCAGGGATGACCTGCCTCTTTCATTCTTACTTCAAGAAACCTCCTCTTTCCTTAAGGTGCTCGTGAGAACAAATACACAAGGATCTCACTCCTCTCTTTTCTCATCCTCCTTTTTTGATCTTCGTTAAGTCCTGTTTTGCTCTCCCGCACCTTATATGCTTCTTCGGTGTTCTTTTCGAGTGGACAACTGCCTTCATCACTGCGGATTCCCTCCTTTAAGTTTAGCTTTCTTCCCGAGACGCTACGGGATAGAGTTTCCGAGGTTCTTCTTCTTACCTTGGACTTTTGCTCCGGAGTATACTTGCGCCTCTCCTCCCTCTTGAACTTCTTTTTCCCTCCGTCTCATTTCTTCCCCTCCGTTCTTTCGACCTCCTGGATATTAAACGTCCCCCCCCTTTTTTCCCCTCCTGCGGAGAAAGAACCACTTCACCGTCCATCACTACTGTTAGTAAGTAAGCCGTGGCTATCTTTGATATCAGATACCCCCTCGTTTACGCGGTGAACCTTAAGTTTTTTTCCAACAGTATGTGAATTTTTCCTTTTTTTCTGAGGATCTGGGACTTTCTTTTGTTTTATGAAAATTTTCTTTCCCCTCCGGACGAAGGGACTCGGTCGTTCGCCCCCTTTTTTGTCTTTCCACTTGATTGGCGGTTCTCTTCATGGACCAGGTTTCCCCCCCCCATCGATAAGATGGTCCATCCCCCCCAAAACGCCTCTGCTTTTGATCACTGTTGCGTCTAGGTGGGTTTTTTTGATAAACGTTTTTGAATGGACCGCTTTGTTGTCTGGGGTTCGGATCTGTCCCTGGCAGTCTAAGGTTCGGGCCATTCTTTTCCTTGGGCAGCCCTCCACCCCACTTACGTATCTCCCTCCTTTTTTCTTTTTCCCGTTTAGACTTTAGTAGAATATTTTTCCTCAAGTGGAATTCCCCCCCCCCCCCCCCCTACGAGCATCCGTTTTATAAGGTAGTGGACTTCCCTTCGTACCCAGATCTTGCGTAATCCTCGTCTTGGAGTTATTTTCCGAGACTTGGGGGACTCACCTCTTATACGCAATCCTTTTTTTCCTTTTTACCGCTGTCATTCATGCTCTTTGCGCCCACACATTATCTATCAAACCACGAACCCAATAGATTCTATATGCTCCCCCATCAAACTTCCTGTCGCTCTGCTCAATATCGTTCTCCGAATCGACATGGATGCGGCCCCCCTTTGAGCTTGAGGTCGAGAGGCCCAGTTGACGAGATTAGAACATAGTTACCGCGGAGCGTTATCCAAACCGTGGAAGCCCCAGTTCTTGCGTTTCGTCGGGTAGCCCGCCACCTTTTGCCCCCCAAGGGGTTTCCCGGGACAAACCGGCCACCTTCGAGATTTCAGTTTTTCGGAAGGCAAAGGCGCCGTTTTCCCTAGCGGAAGGCCGAGTTGCCCTTCCTTCCTCAACTTCACGCACTTTCTGCGCGGAGACAAGGTCCCTCATGAAGACCTCTTCCCCTGTAGTAAATCCCTCCCCCCCTATTTTTGGTAAGGCGATTGAAGGTTCGAAGTATCCCACGGCCTCCACATTCTTTCCCCCTTCTCCTGCTGTGCAGAGGCACCCCCTCCATCTAAAAAGGTCATCGCGTTTCTCTCATTGTGACAGATGCTGGATTATTTTTTCCGTTCTCTGATTAACTCTTAGACTTTTCTTTTGCCCCATGAGGTGCCTTTTAGTAAAAAATCCCCCCCCCCCATAGGCATTAAATCACCTATGTTTTTTCTATGCCATTCTTCCTCTCTCTCCGCTTGTCGTGCATGCCGGTTAGTTATTCCCCGATCTATTTTTTCCTCCTCCCTTCCGATTCGCAGATTGTTTTTTTTCTTCTTTTTAACGACACTTGAGAATACCCTTTCCCCTCCCGCCGGTCTTGAGGTAGGCTGAACTTGGATTTCCCCGAACTTGGGTCCCCCCCACCCAGAACTGATCGTACCGCCCGACAAATTCTCCCCCCTCCCCCCCTTTTCTAGAAGCAAGCTTTGCTTTTTGCGGCCCCCCATATCTCCCCCTTGGCTTGCCCCGATAATCTTTTGCACATTGCCGTCCGTTTACCTGTTCCAGTGAATGGGTTTTTACCTTTCGTAGAGTTTTTTTTTGTATAACGAAGCCCTTTTTCACACTTCCAGATTGGACTTTCCCCTTCGATCTAGGGCAGATAGGCGCCGGCCTTTGATGGCCCTAAGATCCAGTCCCGAACATCAGCAGTTATTCAAATTCTCTTTCTTCTCCAGTTTATTTTTCTCGAAATAGGTCACCCTCTGACGTCTCCCGTTTGTTTTTAAGGACTCTCCCAGTGTCGGTTTCCCATTCTTCCCCTCCCCAAATGTTTAGGTTCCTGTATCAAGCCCTGCCAGTTTTGTTCCAGTTGAAGATAGTTTTCCGATCTACCGCCTCCTCCCCTCAGTAGGCATCCGGACCTACTCCTCCTCGTTGGCGATATAACATGACGGTTGTAGGTTATCGGATTGGTAATGTAATCCGGTAACAGTTCTTCGCATTTGTGGGATAGTTGAGTCCCTTTCTTCCTCGTTCGACGGTCCCTCCCCCTCTCTCTCTTGAATAATAATAGTTGTGCGAGATCTCATCTTGCAGGATCCCCGTCCTTCTCTACACCCCACTTCTTTCCTCACTGATTTCCCATATTTCCCCCACTATCCCCTCTCTACAAGCCCAGTTAAGGATAGCCTCCCCCCTGCTCGATTATAGGGGCTTATTTTCCGGTTGCGGAAGCATTTTCTGGATCGCGCGTCAATCCCCCCCCCCCTTCTTTTGTGACTTCCCGTAAAACCTCTTACATGTTCCTCTTTTTCTTGACACCGAATTCGAGAGCGTGTTTATAACAGTCGCTTTTCCCTCTTACCCCTCCTTTGAATTGATTGTGGACTTTCCCAAGGCTTCGATTTTAGTTTTCCCTCTTTCCCTCCAAACAAAAGTATCTCTGTCCCTAGACCCCATAGATTCTCCCACTCTTTACATAATTAGGTCGCCCTAACCCTTTCCACCCATGGAATCCCTTTTTTTCCCCTTCTTGGATAAAATAGGTTGCTTCTGGGAATTTCTCTACCCTTTTCTGCTCCGTCATATTCTATCAAGCATTTTCTGGACCCCCCCTTTATTGAAGGGTGGGTACCCATCCTTTCCCCTTCCGGTGTTTTTCCTTTGGTCAAGTATATGGAGAGCATGTCCCCAATACAGCAATTCACCTTAGCCTAGACTTTCGACCACGATTTCAACATAGACCGGCGACATCGTCAGCCCTCTTACGTGATATTCTTCCGTATCCCCCCCCCGGCGATGAGTTTTTCCCGCACAGTCGGAGCGATCGGAAGCGCCCAGTTTTTTCGCTCTTACCGGAGGACAGGTTATCTTTTTTGAAATGCTTACCCCGACTTTTGCACCAACCCCCCGTCCTTAGACGCTACCTGTCATACTCTCTCTCTTGACCCCCGTCGTACTTCCACCTTAAAACCGGGTTGCAAACGCCCAACCCCATGCCGCTTCCAGATGTTGATTCGGCAATATCCACGACAATCCGGCTAGCACGCTTGCTCCTCATTTTTTCCCCGCATGGCGCCTTCTCCGGCACCCGAGAGCAACCCTCTATTGCAGAGTTTAGGTGGCCAATAGGTCTCGTAGTTACTTTTTTCTGTGATCCTCCTTCTCTGCCCCCCTTCCGTGAGTTCTGCTCTCCCTCTACCCCCCCAATATTCTCTTCCTCATTTGGAAAAGACGCAGCTGTTCGTTGCCCATTCCGAGTTGCCAACAATATCCCCCGGAATTTTAATGGCACGAAATTCCCCAATTGGCCCCCCCCTCCCCACGACGAGCCCCGGCTCCCCATTGATTTTTTAATCCTCTCCCCCTTTGCTTTTCTCCAAGAAGTCCATTCCCCCTTCTCGAGTGACCTTCCCCGCCCTAGAAGTAAATTGAGAGTCTGAGCATTCCGGTGATCCCCTTTCTTTTCTCATAGCTGGCAGTTCCAGACCCCTTTTTCCCCCAGGTACTCTCTTCCCCCCTTCCCCCTGAATTGAGTCTAAGAAGCCGTTATTGTTTTCTACCCTTTAGCGGTTTTCCTCACGCCCCTCCCAATCCGCTCCTTTCTCCTTTGAATCCAGCGCTTCCTACCCCCTAAACTATAAAAAGGATGAAGACAACTCGTCATGGGTCTCCCTCGAAGTTAGTAACTACTCATTCCCCTTCCCTTTCTACAACTTCCCCGGACTGACGGCAGTCAGCTCTAATCTCCCCCCCCCCCTGTGGAACGTTTTTTACTGGACCCTCAGGAAAGTCTTAAAGTTAGATCCTTCCCGGGGTCTTCTCTTAACCCACGAGCGGCCCAAAAGGACGGGTCCCAGTTTCCTCCTTTCTTTGGTTTAACACCCTCCTACTGACTCAATCAGGGATCCGCCCCCCCCCCCCCCCCCCCCCAACACCCCCCCCCCATGGGATTGTTCGGGAATAATAGTGACCTTACCTTGTTTGTTCCATTGGTTGCCTTAATGCCTCTCCCGCGGCCCGCGGTGTAGGTGGCAAAACCCCTGTAGCACAGAACCGTACTCGTGACCTCACAGATCGTGTTTTTTCTCCCGTTGGAAGAAACAACTCCTTCACTCGGCTTCCCCCTTCCCCGCAAAGACCCTTAACATACGGCCCTCAAGGTTTCAGCCCCCGATGCTCACGGGTGCATTGCCTATTTTTCACTCCGTACGATCGACCCCTTCGTTCCCCCTAGAAGATGCCGTGATTATCTCTGGTGATTTCGAGGAGTCAGATATGGCAGCCTGTTCCACCCTGCCCACAGGGTTCCCTAGACATTACTGCGGATTTTTTCGCACAATCTCCTCGCCCGTAGGTCCACTGCCCTAGTCAGACGCCTAGAACCCCCTCCCATTTCGTCCTCCATTCAATTTAGATCCCTTTGTTCCGTACCCATTCGCTTCGGATCGACCCTTACGAAGGATCACTTTCTCGTTCAATCCATTATTTCTACTTCCCCTTTCTAAGTCATGATCTGCCACACCATTTTTAAGGTGTATCCTTAGCACCTACGTCCAACTTGGCTTAGACCTAGGGTCGCCCCCGTTGTTGGATTTTGCCTAGAAGACCCTTGAGTATTGGTGCTTCGCACCCCTTCAAAACGTTTATTTTTGCCGGATAAGTAGCGTGGAAGCAATTCCCACTGACCTACTTATTTCCCTCCATTTATTCCTTGACTGGTCGTACCATTAGCTTCTCTGAGAATGCCCCTCTCCCCCTTCGGTCATTCGAGGATGTTTTAAGGTGTTCAAGTTATTTTCCGTGATTCGTCTTGTGGTTTGGGTGTTTGGTGACCGCGATGCTTTGCTCTTTGAAAGTTCCCCCCCTCGAGTAGGTAGACCCGTGGTAGACAGCCCGCCTATTACAAGCGTTTCCATCAGTCGCGCCCCGAGCCATTCCCAGTACTCCTTCTCTGCGAGTGGATGAAGTAGGAGATCGTTTGACTATAGAAGATAGCACCTCGTCACGACCCTGTAAATTATTTTTTCCTTTGTTTCCCGTCCGTTCCTTGTCTGGGCTCTTTCCTCCGTTTTGTATGAAAAACCCGCCGCCTAGTTGTCTCGCATTTGGCCTTTGCTTCCCTTGCGCGGTCCTCTTCTTTTTAAGAGGAAACAACAATCACGCTTTTTCATCCAACCCTTCATCTAGGTTTGAGCCCTTCTTTTTTTTCAGGATAAAATTTCCTTTCTCAAAAGGACATTTTTTGTGGCCTCTCAATTGGTACGATAAGGAAATTGACGCATACGTTTTAAGCGTTCCCTTGGGCAATAGTTCCGTTCCCTCTTCCCGATGATCGCTCTGACCTCTTTTTTTTTAGTTAATAGGACGGTTTTGCTAGTTGAAGGAAAAGTTGAAGCCGAAAAACCACCCCCTTCTTTCCATACTTGTTCATATCAGTTCTTCGACATCTCGTCTCGATTTCCTCCAGGCTTCGCGCTTTGGTTTGCGTGCTCGCAGGCCGTCTCTCTGTTTTAGCCTTCCCGCTCTCTCATTCACGCAGTTGCTTTTTTTCCACCTCTATCCGATCCCCCGAACACCTGTAGATGTCGGTTTTCAACTGACTTATTCCCTCCCACTTAGGTTTCAACCTCCCAGCTCTTCTGCCCTACCGACATGTCTTCCTTCGAGCTTGAAGTTCGTCCTGCAGGATAGAGATTTCGAACATTCGTGGAAGGGCTCGTCCTTGGGCCCAACCTCCTCCCCGCTGGCTTATTTCGTCTTTGCAAGATGGTTGCCAACGGGGGAGGGTCCCCCCCCCCATCCACGGTCGCTAGGTCCCCTAGGAAGGGGCGTGAGGGCTTTATGAGAGGGAAGCAGATTTTGCGCGCTAATCGCGTTTAGTTTCCGAGTTTGCCTTTTCACGAACGGCAATCAGAACACTTGCCCCCTTTCCAATTCCCAGTTGTTCTTTATTTCCGCGCCTTTTTTTCGGGAGATCGATAGGTTCGATTTTCGTGCTTCTGGTCCGGCGCCGGAGAGATTATTTTCCATTTCCTGGAAATACGCAGCCATCGCGGATTCCCATGGAGTGGTCTCCCCCTGGAAGTGTGAGATGAAGCCGTGGTCAAGAGTACCTATTGCGTGCGTTCGACTTAATTTTGGTCTTTTCCTGTCCAAAAAATTTCCCCCAGGTATCGCGACAATGGCATATTCGTTCGCGCCGCTTTGACTTCAAGGAATTCTCTGTTTTGACGCTTACCCGATCCCATTCGAGTCGATCTGGTGTGATGTAATTGAGAACTTTGCTCAACCGTTTTCGAAGTTTGCTTTTCTTCTTCGTTTTCCTTTGGCTTTCTCCCCAGAACTGCCCCCAATTCAAACACCCCGCCGTGATGTAAATGAGGTTCACCCCCCCCCACTTCGATTCTCCCCTACCAATTGTTAAGCGTCTGCCGTCGCTCGGTCCTTCTAGATCTTCCCTTCGTTTTGAGAGAAAAGTTAACGTCCCAATGTACGGGAAAAATTTTCGTTTTCTTAGTAGGTCCCTTCAGTCCCTTCTAAATATTGGCTGATTTTCCTTTTGCACTTATTGCCTTCTCTTCAGATTCGAATGGTAGTTGTGGCACTCTACCGTGGAACGGAACATAGCATTGTCCCATCCAGATTATATTTTCTCGCGAGGTCAATAGAAACGAGCCATGTTTTCTAGGTCAGCTTCCCATTCTGTCCAAATGTCCAGAAAAAGTGATCCGTCCCTCATAAATTCAGTTTGGGTAGCGAATGGCAACCCCATTTATTTTCGGTAGAATCTTGAAATCATACCGTAACTATGGTTGGAGGCAAGCTATACCCTCTGTTGACTTGATCTGGGGCGATGTGTCTCCTTTTCTATTTGTGGACAGAAGGGGGAGAGAAGAGAAGCCGCCCCCACTCCTCCGAGGGCCACAGGAGAGCTTTGGTAACACGCTCCACCCCTCCCAACCCACCCTCACTTCCCTCCCTCCCCCACTCTTACTCCCACCTGTCCTCACGCCGCTGGCCTCTTTCACGTACCTTACCCCTCAACGCCCCCACCCTCCCCTATTAACCCCCCCTCTTTTTCTCATAATCACGCAATTATATGCCGAGCAAGGAGGTATCGGGAGCATCAGGAAGAAAAAGCGAAGATAAAAACAAGCGAAGGAAATCTCTTTCTCCCACGAGGCGCACAGGCACATTCGGCTCCTCCTTCTCCCCCCTGACCCTTTTGCCTACTCCTAGGCGGAGGGCTAATTGAGGAGATTTGAATACCAACGGATCGGTTCATGCTTAGCAGTAAGGGGGTAATGGAAACAGATGAGGTTTATCATAGTTCGGGAGAAGTAGGGGCTAAGCACTGAACATACTGGCTCAAGATTGGTGTGTTGTTGTGTCGTCCTTCTCTTCACTAGTTCTAGATCCTCGATCTGTGTACTTGAACCGGGTCCACTGACGTTTTTCCGAGCCCCTTTATATCACCCACCTCGGAGAACCCTTTTCATTTACCGCTAGTGAAACATGCTACCTAAATTCTTAACCTCCACGCACGTAAGGGAGAGATCGTGCCCAAAGCGCGATTTATCGGTGAGAATCTTTTGGTAGGTTCTTTGAGCGTTTGGTCTTTTCGGTCGACTAATTCTAAACGATATAAACGAAAACACCCACAAAAGGTCTGGTTGTTTCTATGGGCTCTTTTGAGGCACTGGGGCAGGGTAATCTTTTAAAATCTGAAAGATTTTTTGTGGGTAGTCTTCTAAAGGGACCCTGATCACCACCCGCACTTCCTTTTTCGAACCGAGAAGCACTGGCTCCCATGTTTCTTACTTTCCCCCTCCCCCCTAACCCCTCTATTCGCTAGGAATCGATTTTTTTGGACCTGGCAAGTGTATGTGGTGTTCTTCTCTTAAGTCTCATCCCACGCATCTGTCGCCCCTCTTTTCCCTCTCCCAATCTGCCATCTGCCTTTTTTTCTGGTCTTTTTGTCCCCTGCTAATATCAAGAGATAGCCCCCTTTAACACCATGACACTAATAGTTACATGTGTCAGGAACATGGTACACGGACTTTTTTCTTTTCGCCTTAGTAATCGCGGTATTCTCCACGCCTCCAGTTCTCCGCCTTGCGGCGACTTCTCTTTTTTCCCCATTTTGGATCTCCTTTTACGGGCTGTCTGTCCTCTTCGAGGTCAACCCCTCTCCCCAAGACTTAGCGATGGTTGAAACCGTTTCTTGGCCAACCCTTCTCTAAATCTACACCTCTGGCCCATCCCCAGAGATGGAAACTTTGTCGTATACGTCTAGACCAAACGGCGCGCCGCTCAGGCTTCGCGCGCTCGAGCGCCGCTTTTCATTAGCCCTAGGTTTCTCTCGAAGGAAGGGACCCCTAATTTGGTTTACCTGGCGCCCTACCCCTCTCCCCCCGCCTTTTGCGTCACAGGCCCGGTCCCTCCCTATTTCCCCCCAGTCATTCGCAAACATTTCCCCTCTTTGGGAACCTCAACATTTCTGCGAGACGCTGTTGATGTTCATTTGCTTGTAGCCCTCCCCTAGGCCCGGACCAGACGACTTTTACACGATGACCTTCGCCCGAGGCAATTACATGCTCAGAAGTTCTCTTTTTCAATAGTTCTGCACTGCGTTTGGGTCTCCTGCTTGCCCAGGAGATGTTAGGCGCGAGCCCCCCCCTGCTCCTTTTTCTCAGAAGTCCGACCCCTTCTCATCCCTTCTGTGCAAACATATAGGTAACCTTTCTTTATGGTGCGTCCCGAAATTCCAACCCTTCCAATTTGCGGTCCTCCCTCCCTCTCCTCGCAGCGGAGTAAACTGATGTACTCCTCTGCCTACGTAACCTATGTATCTTCCATTCTTTCATGATCTAAATTAACGTACTTCGTCCTCTCCCCCCTGTCGATTCGTCCGACTTTTACCTTTGGTTTAACCCTTCCTTCTGCCCTTTTCTTCCCTCTACGTTTTCCGTTTTTCCGTAGATGTGTGATCCCTCCACTGAGTTCGACCTTTCTTAGCGCGACCAGCGTCGCGGACCTGATTTTCCTGCTCCGTGCCTGCGCCCTCCAAATACGCATGGGTCCTTCCCGTCCTTTCGCTCCGATGTCCGTCACTCTCTTAGACTCCCTCTTCATGTTGGTGGTGGCCTTAATGACTGGTGTTTTTTTTTTTGTTTTTTTTTTTGCGAAGTTTCGTTGGTCTTCCGGCCTACTTTTGC
>Ga0179591_1268694_pt1 | contig 17058 bp, 22 predicted proteins | sample CZOMad2_1_08_16f_FD_182891 | JGI IMG/M metagenome (GOLD analysis project Ga0179591, IMG submission 182891) | Vadose zone soil fungal communities from Angelo Coast Range Reserve, California, USA - CZOMad2_1_08_16fungal (PacBio error correction) | ecosystem: Environmental > Terrestrial > Soil >... | reverse complement strand
TTCTCTCGTTATGTACCCTCTTTTTCTTCCTCCCTCTTCTGGACTGTGACCCCCACAGAGAGGAGCGCTTTTTTTGCCCCAGGCTGCTCCCCTTCCCCTCCCGGGAAAGGTTTTGGTAAGTGCTGGCGAAGAGCTTCCCAGACGGCCCCCCCTCCCTTCTCCTCCCCTTTTTCCGAGATTTTCTTCTTAGTCGAACCGGGATCGACACGTTTTGATCGACGCCTTTCTTTCTTTTCGGCTTACGCAATCCCCCCAATGGACGCCTGTAGTTTCTCTTCTAAGGTCCCTTTTCTTCCGCGGCCATGAAATTCTACGACCCCCTCCCCCCTTTTTAAAGCTGGTTGGTCCCTGCTTGATCCCAAGCCTCGAAGGAAACTCTCCCTTTTTTCCTTTTTGTTTTCTGCCCCTTCGCCTGGCGACTTTTCTATCGACGAAGAAGACATGCGCGTTCTTCTGGGCGGACTAACGCTGCCTCCCCCTCTCCGGGAGCTCCCAGCGCGGCGATCCTCTTTTTTCTCAGCGTCTCGATCGGGCTGTCCAGACGTCGATCCTCTCCTTCTGCCGCGTTCCTCCCCCCTATTCGGCCCGGGAAGCCTCTTTCCGTTCCCCCCCTTCCCGACTGCCAAATGCAGCGTGATCAGGAAGTGGACGGCCTCTCCCCTTTTTCCCAGAGGAGCGCGCGTTCTCCCGCCTAGAAAACCCTTTTCTTTTTGTGGAAGGAGGATTTTCTTTCTCCTAGTAATTATTCCCTCCCGAATAGTGAAATGATTCTGGAAGTAAAAGGGAGAACTTCCCCTCCTAATGTAGTTTTCCCCCGTTTACTGGAATCCCTTTCTGCCAGGCGAGATACCTGAGCGTCCCCCCCCGAGAGCGGAAATCCTTTCTTTTAGCGCGCTCCGCTTTCTAGGCCTTTCTTTTTTTTTTCCCTCTCGAGCTTCGATTAGTAGCGCGCCCCTTCCCTTTTTCCCGGCGACGCCTGCTCCAGGTTTCTTAGTTTTTTTTCTTTTTACGAGCAGAGACACCGACGTACGATGTTTTAACCGCACCCCCCCCCTCCTTTTCGCACGCAGCGTCTTGAGTTTTTCTCTTCAACGAGGAAGATTTTTTTTTTTTGTCCTTTCCCTGATTTCAGAATAGGGCAGGAGTTGATTTTCTAGGGTCGAGCCCGTTTCCTCTCTATCGGGGGACACCACCCCCCCTTCTTCTCCTCATCAGGAGACCTCTTTCCCCCCTCTCGGCCTCTTTCTGTAGAGCCCTTCCCCCCCCTTCCTCTCCTTTAGCATCGTCGGCCGGTCGGTCGGCAGAGGCTCCCTTTCTCTTAAGAGTTTCTCTTCCCTCAGAAGACTGATAGCCCCCCCCTCCTTCCCCCTCTCTCTCTTTTCCTCCTTCCTCCTTTTTTCTTTTTCCCTCTCCCAACCCGATAAGGCGGCTTTTTTTTTTTCCAGTCCGGCCAGTGTTGGAACGAGGAGAAGCTGCTCTCATGAGGGCGAAGATAGTAGCGCAGTTCTTTTTCTCCTCTCGGGACGTGGCCTCCTATTTTTTTTCTTCTCTTCGGCGGCAAAGTTTTTTTTTCTTTTTTTTTTTCCCCCCCCCCTCGGCGCCTGGGAGAGGACGGGATAGCGCTGCATTCAATAGAACCCTTTTCCCCCCTTGTAAACGTGTCCGCTCCCACTTCCCTTTTTTTTCAAGCGAGACCCCTCCCTTCTTTTTTCTTGAAGCTCAGAGGGTGCGGGATCTGGCTTCTTCCCCCAGAGACGTAAGCGTTGTTCTCCCCCCCTGCTGAGCGGCTATCATTTGCTCTATCCTCAATTCTGTCTCTCTTACGGAGCTCGCGAGGCGCGACTATAACCTCGTTTCGCCAGGGCGCAGTTGAACAAGCTTTTCTCCTAGCAGGCGAGCGCTCTTCCTCCTTCTCCGGTATGTGCCGAGGGATTCCTTTTTTTATCCTGAATAGACCATGAGGCCAGGCCAATGATCAAACATGTTTTTTTTCGGGGGGCAGGGCTCCCCCTCCCCCCGGCGTTTTCGGCGCGCTTCCTCTTCGCCCGGAATAAGTTCCTCCCCCTTTCCTAAAATCCTCACCGCAGAAACAAGTGAGGATGTGCGCTTCTTTAAGGAGCGCCTCCGCCCCCCCCCCCTTTTCAAGGCCGTCTCGCATCAGCCTTTGCCTTTTCTGCGGTAGCACTCCCTCCTTTTTATTTTTTTTTATCGTATGGAACGCGGCGGAGAAATGCAGGACTAGACGTCGGCGACGCCTCCCGAGCGAGACGCGGATTCTTTCAGGCTCTATCGAAGAGTTTCGTCCCCTTCCGCCCCTTTTTTTGAGGTCGACACTTCGGCAGGCCGGCGAGCATGTTTTTTCTCCCCGCCGAGGTTTAAGCCAGAGCATGTTTCTCCAGCGGTCAGCAGTTCCCTCTTGCCGGAGAGTTTCCTCCTGTCCCAAGCTAAGGCCTCGAAGTTCATGGTAATATTTCCCCCTTCCCTGCAAGTAAACGGACATTGATTCCTCCTTGGCGTAAATTGCCTTTTTTTTCGCCTTTTTCCCGTTCTGCAGTAGATAAGCCGGTCTGTTACAGGTGCGATTCCAGTTCTTTTCTCTCCTCCTTCCGCTCAGGTATTTTTTTTTCCCGCTTCGAAGAACCGGCGCCAGCCCTTTTTCCTCTTCCATGGAAAGTCTCGACTTCCCGTGCCCCTCGGCAACCCCCCTTCTTTCTCCTTTTTCTCCTGCTTTGGGACAAGGCAACGACGCCGGTCCTTTTTTTACCCCCCACATTATTGTAGACCCTCCCCCTCTACGCACATCAGGAGCTCCCTCTCCCGGTTTGGTTTTCGGTAACGAACCCCGAGAAGTGCCCCTTTTCTCCGCGTCAATATTTCTCTTTCTTCTCCCTCCTTAGAAGTTCTTCTTCTTTCCCTTCGACTTTAGGGTTGAGACGCATTTGAGAACAGGGCCTGTCTCCCCTCTCTGCGAAGGTTATTGGTCTTCTTCGTCTTAGTAGACTTTCCTTTTCCCTTCGCGAGAAAACACTTCCAGAGTTTTTTTCGCCGGTCATCATCAGCCCTTCGACCCCCGGCTCGACTTCTTTCCCCTTCCGCCCCAGGATTCAGCGCGCCCCCAACGTGAATACCCCCCTTTGTACTCGCCTTTTTTCCCTTGAGCCAAGCACCTTTCTTTTGCTCGAACCGCATCTCATCGCCTTAGCTCGGGTAGCAGACTTTTTTTTACTGCGGGGAGAAGACGGCTTCTGTCTTCCTAAGGCGTTGAGCCCTCTCGGTGTTCTTAGAGGCCTTGGATAGAGAAGGGGTCACCCCGCGCCGAGGTGTCTCCCGATTTTTCTTCTCGAGATTCACGGGAGCCTAATTCGATTCTCGCCTCCCCTTGCCGACTCCCTTTTTTTTTTTGTGGTTTTTGACTTTCCGATCTTTTCCCTCACGTGCAGATAATTTCCCAGAGAGCCGGGGTATCTTTTTCTCTCTCCCGCCTTCGTATTGCTCTTAAGGCTTCCTGATCGTTCCCCCCCCTCGAAGATACTGCTTCCCCCCCATTTCAGCGTAAGTCTTTTTCCGCAGAGGTGGAATTCTCGAGACCTTTCTCTTGATGTCGGTGAGTTTTACCGAAATCCTTCTTTTCGCCGACCAGCGACGACCCACCTTTACAGGTGTGGATGTTGGGACAACTTCCCTCGGAATGGCCTGGTGTTTTTTTTCGTTGTACATACCCTTTCTGAACCATACGATTTCTTCCCCCCCCCCCCGGTTGTAGGGCCTTCGCCTCCTTTTCCCCGTGGAGCTTTTTTAATGAACCTCCCGGTGCGGTTCCCCGAGACTTCCTTTATGTTCAGGTAGACGTTTCCGCAGCCGATTATTTTTTTTGCTCTCGGTTTCCTTTTTTTTCCTTTTTCGCCCCCCAGTCAGGAAAGATTTCCGTGTCAGACTTCCGATCGTCGCTCTGGAACAGTGCTGAAGTCGACGTCTCCTGTGCCCCTTTTCCCACCGATAGCCTCTTTTCTCTTCCTCAGGATAAGGAAAACCTTTGCAAGTATTAAAGTATGTCCCCTTCTTTATGTTATGCCCATTCCCCTTTTCTTACCATCGAAAAGGGTTTTTTCTTTGTCGCATAGACGGTCCCTTTTCGGGAGAGGTTGTTTACTCTTTCCTCCCCTTTCAGGTTTCCCCTTCTGAGGAAAACTGGGTTTCCTCAGGTACTTTTCCAGTATTTTCTCAGTTTTGTTAGTGAGGAGTTAGGCGCCTTCCACCTAATAGGCGCGTGGTGGTGACTCCCAATCTCTTTTAGTTTTCCCGTCGTTCGTAGATACAGTTTTGATCCTTTTTCTTAGTCATACGGTTCGGTGGATAGGATCGGCGGTTTGTTCCTTCTGATCTGAACAAGTAGGTCCCTTTTTCTTTTTCTCCTTTTTCGATAGCTGTTCCCCTCCTTGGCACCTTTTTTCCCCTTGTTCGTACCTTGTATTAGTACGTCCCTCCCTTGTAGTCGATCTTACCCAGTTGTTTGCCCAGCTTTCTGAACCCTCTTCTCCTCCTCGAGAGATAGTCCTTTTCCTCGGATGGGTCCCCATGGGAGTCGCCGAAGAAAGGGATAAAAGGACCCTGGTCTTTCCAACAAGAAAGAACCCCCCCTACCAAAACTGAAAAAAGAGTGGCCCCCCCCCTCCCCATGAAAACTCTTTCTCTAAAAGTAACCCCACAAACCTTCACGTGACCTTGTAGAGATTTAGTCCTTCCTCCCTTCCCCTTCTTCCTTCTCCCAGTCCCCAAGATATAAGACAGTAGTTTTACACTTCGGCTTCTCGACAAATACCCGTTAGGAACCCCCCAAAATTGCCGCCCCCCCTTATTGGACGCCCTAACCTCCACTCTGACCCCCTTTTCTCCCCCGCCACTAACCGGAAGATTTCACCCAGTTTGCCGACACTACGGCCCCCTGAAAGGTGCGTCTCCTCCCCTCGAAAAGATAAGACGAGTGTCTTAGACGCTCCCCTTCTCTTCCATCCCTTTTCCCTCTGTTTGGCCATTGTCACAAATCCCGCACGTCGAGAGTCTTTCGACCTTGCAGGGGGGTTTTTTTTTTTTTTTTCCCCAGGAAGCGATTCTCAGCCCCCCCTACCAGGTCTTTTTTTCTTTGTAGTGAAACCCCCGATAGATACTTTCCACATCCACTACCAGCCCTTTTCCCCTATTCTAAATCGACCCCAGGCGACACTTCCTTTTCCTGAATGGCATGGTTTCCCTTTCAAGCCGAGAGCACTTCCCTGCGGCCTCTTTTTCCATTGAACGTCGCCCCTTTCCAAAGATTCCTAAGTACCCGGTCTGTTCCCTTTGTCGGAACTTTTTTTTTTCCGCCCCCCCCCCCCCGGAAACGATTTCTGAAATACAACTTTTCTGGGAACGTATTCTTGTTCCCGAATGCGTCTTTGATTGTGGGGAAAAAGACCCTAGAACATTTCTTCCCGTATTCCCCCCCCTTTAGAAACCCCACTGGTATTAAAGAAAACGTAAGTTCCAGGAGTGAGCTTTAGGAGGCACGCAGAAGGCTGTTCCCCCCCCCCCGAAAGAAACCCCAAGCGATAACCTTTCCCTTTCGAAGTCCCCTGTGCTTTGTTCTGTTTTATGTGGCCGTAGCGTTTGTCGTTAACGATCCCCACTGCCGTGACGCCCCCTTTCCCTCCACCGCACCAGGCGTTTTTCCAAAGGAGCGGTCTAGCGTTCCCTTTTTTTTAGCGTCCGTTCGCTCTTTCTCTGGGACCTTTTTTTTTTTGCTTTTCGAGTGTGACGATCCTTTTTCGACCCTCCTACGCACATCCCCTTCGATGGGCCCCTCGCGGTTAGTTCAGTACGCCCGTCTCTCACCGCCCGGTGTACTAACCAGGAGGCGGGCTCCCGTGAGCTCTCTTTCCTCCGGCAGGTTTCCGTCAAAACCCCTTCCCTTTTCCGAGTGGGATGACAGATTTTCGAGCGGTTCCCTTTGCGAAGTTTTCTGAATTTCCCTCGGGCGAGTTACATTCAGTTGAACGCGTCTTTTCCTCTGGTCGGCTATGAATTCTTTTTCCTCCCGTAGAGAAGGGGAGGTCATTCTCCCTGAGGACTTACCCGTACTTAACCAAAAATGGGAAAGGGACCTTCCCCTTTAGAGAGAACCCTTTTCCGACGTCTTCTCTCTTCTTGCCTTCCCGAGCAAAGCCTCAAAGGGGATTTGGACGTTCCCGAATTGACTTTTCCGCTGAGGAGAACCTCCCTCCTTACAGGCCCCCTCCTTCTTCCCGAAAAAGATGTCGATGATTGACTTTACGAGCGCTGGTTTTTGATAGTGGGAAGTAGGGTACATTTTTTCTCGAACTTTCGGAATCCCCTTTCTTAAGGTATAGTTTTTCTCACAGTACCTTCGTCTGTTGCCTTTTTTTCAATGAAGAAGCTAATAAGACGGTCTCCGGCACTTCTTCTTCCATAGGACTCTCCTTTTTTTGAGAAGAGATTCCCTTTTCAGAGAACTTCCCCCCCCTTGAGCATTAGGCCCCCCTTAGGATCAGTAATCTTCTTGGGGATCGCCTACCCTTCCGATCCTCCTGCCTGACTTCTTTTCAGGGTCCCGCAGATGAGAAAGCTTTTAAAAGGTTCCCTCCCGGTCCGTTGAAGTCGTCTCCCCGCAGAGGACTTCTTCCCCCCTACGGAAGAGAAAGCTGTTTTTTTTTATCCGGCCAGGATTTTTCCCCTCGGTCAAGGATGAGTATTCTTCGATGGAGAAAACCTTCGGACCTTCTCCCTCATTGCGAGCCTTCCTTTTCTTTTTTTTTTCTTTCCGATGACTCGGTTTATAAGGTTCAATAAGAGCCTTTTCCGCGTTCGCTCGGTCCTTTCCCCCTTCGCCCGACGGTCTCCTCCCCCCTCCTGCATGTCGAGATCTCTGTCGGCGGTGCCGTTTTCCCCGCTGATTCGCGACGGCAGTTGACTCGCAGCGATGAACTCGCCTTCCCCCCTCAGAATGAGTGTTCTGGAGTTTTGTTGGTACTTCCCCCCTTTTTTTTTTTTTTTTTATAATCTTTTTTTTTTTTTTTTTAAGTCATAATGATTGGAATTCTCGCGAGCCTCTTCTGAGCCGAAAACGCCTGATTTTCCCTTTCCCTGGGCTCCCTCTGGTCCCCGTTGACTGAATAATTATGAAAACGGCCCTTTTCAACACCTGCTCTCCCCCCCCGCGAGGGAAATCCTCCTAGGTAGACGTCCTATGATAGCATATAGGCGCTTTCCACATGCGTGTCTTCCTTCCCCCCCTCTACGAGCCCCCTTACTGCAGATAATGTGACTGCGCCTCCTTATTAGTGACTTTATCTCCGCTTCCCCTCCGCTCTCCCTCTTTTCTCACCGTATGAAGTAGAGGCTGACTCTAAAGAACCGCTCCGTCCTCCTCGTAGAATCCGCGTGTCTCTCTCCCCTTGTCCCGAATTTTTCTTTTTTTTTTTTGACACCCCCCGATGAGGGAATAGGGGAGGAGTTGATTCCCGTTCCCTCCAGGAAGCGAAACAGCGCTTTCCCACTCTCATGCTCCCCCTCCCCTCACTTTGAAGCCCCTCCCCCCTTCCCGCAGTTTGCATTTTTTTTTTGCGAAAGCGCCTGCGAGTACTTCCTGCGGCGGTCGTCTGTTTGAAGTTACCTCGGTCAAAACGTAGGAAGGCCCTCTCCTAGTGCGGAGGCGAGAGCCGAATCCCTAGTTCTTCCTTTCCCCTCCCCCTCCCTTTTTGTGGCTTCTTTCTTCCACGTTCGGTCTTGCCGGCAGATCGAAGACGCATCTTTTTTTCTACGTGTTGAAAGAGGAGCCTCTCCTCTCCTCTGAGACGCTCGTCGGTCATTTCTTCTTCTTCCTTCCCGTGGCCGCGAGAGGATGGAGCGCTCTCTTCCTCCTCTTTCCCTCTTCTTTCTTCGCGTCCACGATATAGGCAGCTGTGTTCTCCCTCTCGGCATCAAATCGCCACCTGTTCAAGGTCACGTTCCGCTTTCCCCCCTTCGGAATCTTTTTTTCTCCTCTTTTTTTTCACGCTTGGCAGCCGAGCGGGTGCTCTGGAGACCGCGTCTTTTTTTTCAGCTTTCTCGACGCCTTCTTCCCTTTTCGCCTTCACGAAAAACTGCTGGTCTTTTAACAGGATTTCTCGGCGCGCTATAACCTCTTTTTCTATCGTATTTTTTCTCATAACGCGCGCCGAGATTCTTCGACGCGAGCTACGACCTCCCCTATGGCCGCGCTGCTTTTTTTCCTTCAGGTAGCTCTTTTCCATTTCAGGCAACTGCTACCAACCATTTTTTCTTTAGCAGGGAGCCCGTTCCCTTCCGGAGTTTCGTGCTCTTTCCCCTTCTTAAGAAGATCATTCTTCCTTGACTTACCCCACGCACGAACCACGCTGCTTCTTTGTCATTCTTTTTTCTCTGCGTTTTTCCCCAGAGAGTTCCTCTTCCCTTTTTTCCCGCCTTTCGCGAATCACGCGGCAGTTTTTGACGGTGAGCATCCCTTCTTTCAGGGTCCGATCGCGGCCCTCTCCTGCCGGAAGCGATTTCGAAGTTGCCTCTTTCCCCGAGCGATGACCTGGATTTTTTTCTTTCTTTCGATTTTGATAAATAAAATGGAGAATTCTGTAAGAAAAACTTTCCTTCCCAACTGGAACGGAGAGATTTCTTCCTTTTCCCCCCAGTTTAACCCCCTCTCCCCCCCTGTTCGAAAGAGTCAGAAGACCCCCCCTTCCTTGAGATCCCCTCTTCCTTCGAGTTCTCTACTAATTTTTTCTACAAAGATTTACGGTCGTAGCTTTCCCTCAGCGCTCTTTCCCCGTCAACGGTCCCTTCCTGGTTTCTCCTTGCGTGGCGCAGAGCCTGTCGATCAGAGCTCTTTTTCTTTCAGTCGATCCGCTCCTTTTTGTCTTTCCTTCGTGAGTGACGATCTTCCTTAATGCTCATTTTCTTTCTCTTCGAAAAGCGGCCTTCCTCTACCTCCCGGACAGTTCTCTCAACACGGACGGAGCCCTTCTCCTTGCCCGAGCCCCCGGCGTTTTTTCAACCGGCCCCCTCTTCGTTTAACACTCTTCTAACGAGACCGCGCGAATCTCAGCAGGTCGAGACCCCCCTCAACGCCGCGGCTTCACTAGCACTTTCCCCTCCGTGCCCGTCAATCATCTCCCTTTTCCGGAGATTCCCTACTGCGCCGGGCCTTCCCCTCGGTTAGGGTGGCTGATCGGCCCTTCCTCATTCTTTGCCCCTCCTGGTCGATGCGCAGGCGGGTCCTCCCCCGGAGTGAGTCGACTTCCCCCCCTATTTTCGAGCGAACTCACGGATTCCCTTTTCTTTTGATTGTTCCTTTTTCCTGCTCCCTTCTGCATGGATAGGCCTTTTCCGCTTAAGCGGCCCCCTTTCAAACGTGAAGACTTTCTTCTCCCGTGAATTCTCCCTCCTATCCGGCCCACGATAGACCGTCCTCCTCCGGAAGGAGGATAGGCTCGCCCTCTTTTTTCCTCTCCATGCGGGCGAGCCGCTCTTCTTTCTCCTTTCCTCGGCGGGGATTTCCTTTTTTCCCTTTTCTCACTTTCCTGTAATCGAGACGGGAGTTAATCCTTGCGCCTCCTCGACGAGGTGCTGGCCCCCCCTTCTTTTATGACTGTCGAGCTCCCCGGGTCTCGTAACCTTTCTTTCCCCCTTTTTTTTTTACTCAACGCCGACGCAGAAAGATCCCAAAAGAAGAGAAACTCCTTTCTCATTGGTCTCTTTAGCGCTCCTTCTCTTTTTTCTGTTCTGACTTTCTTCTTGATCTGAGGAAGACGTGAAAGCCCCTTTACGGAAGGACCCTAGTAAGGACTTTTTCTTGATTTGATTAGAAGATTTTGATAGTCTTTCTTTTCTTTGGTGACGCCCATCCTGGAGAGGGACCTTTCCCCCTCCTCCAGCACGGTTTTTAAATTTCTTTAACGGATCCCCCCCCTTTATGGGGAGATTGACGTTGTCGTCCCCCTCACACAAAGATGGCTGACCCACTTCTTTTTACAGCTCCCCCTCCTTTCTTCCGATTTTTTGACTCGCGCGTCTGCAAAAACCTACTTCGTCCTTTTTTTCAGGTAGACGGCTGAGCCTCCCCCCCCCTAAGGCTTCCTTCTCGTGAACGCATTCAGGACTCTGCGTGTCGCCGGTGTCGTCGACTCCTTCCTTGGAAATTTATTTGGTATCCTTCTTTCCTCTCCGTTGCGACTTACACACCCGATCCTACCTCCTTTCTCGGTTGGAACACCTGCTCACGTCGAGAAGCCCCCCTGCGTTCTTTCCCACTTACCGTTAATGCTTCCCTCCCTTTTTTTTTACGAGTAGGGTTTCCTTCTCCCTTTCCTTTCGGGCAGGTTGTTGAAGGACTGCCAAACAAACACGGTCTTTCCCTTTTTTGAGGTTCTGCCGTAGTTTTCTTTTTCTTTTTCCACGGTTTCATGTAGTGTTCGGAAGACGCTAGCCCCTCATAGGGCTGACAGTTTTCTCCCCCCTAAAATCCGTTGGCCTTCCTCCGGCCGGTCGAGCCCTTTTTTTTTTCCTTCTTTAGCCGTAGGTAGGTGAGACGCAGAGGAAGGTGCTTCTGAAGCCCGGCTCCGTCCTTCTGGTCAAGTTTCCTTTGCAGTAATTGGATTGTGGTGGCTTCTTTTTTTCGTCGTACCGTTGTAGTCTCTTTTTTTCGTACCCTCTTCCCTCGTTGACAGGTTGCCAGCACGTTATGAACCGGTAATATATATACTAGTTTCCTCCTGTGTTGTTGTTGATCTTGATAGGCCTCTTCGTCCTCTGTCGGTTCAAAAATGCCCTCCCAGGTGTACACGATTCCTTTCTCCACCAAAAGAACCCCACCTCTAACAACATCACTTTCCCACATTTGAAAAAGAAAATCTTCCTTATCCTTACCCCCCGGAAAAAAATAATAGTCTTTTGAGTATTCCGCCTCCTCTTTTTCTTTTCTCCTGCCTCAAAAGGAAAAGCTCTTCTACGAAGAAGTAGGTACTAAAAGGCCCCCTTTTCTCCGAGACGATGACAAAATTAAACTTTGGGGAGGAAAAACCAGCAATATGCCTTTCAGCTTGAGTCTTGAGACCTGAAAACTCTCTTTTAACCTTTTCCCCCATACCCTCCCTCAAACAGTTTGAAGACTACCGTGGGCCCGAAACGGTGCTCGTAACCCTTTACCCCAGCTAAGACGCGTTTCTTAGCTGCTCGTACAGCCCTGTTTCCCCCGATGTACCCTTCCTCCAGGGGAATACCCCTTTTTCCGGAAGAATACTTTCTTTGGGCTTTTTTTCCCCCCTCGACAATACAAGGTCGGCGGTTTTGAGTCTCCCTCCCTGGAGACGTCTCCCTCAACCCTGGCAGCCCTCCCTCCTCTTTCCCCTGCCCAGGCAGAACTGCTCATGGCGATTTTCCTGAAAGGCGTCGACTCCCTTCCTCTCCTTCCCCTTCGGCCTCTGAACCGCGACAAGGGCCCCTCCCCCCCGGGCTGTGTGTGCCTGACGAGCCTCTTTTCCCCTTTTTCGGCCTGACCTGGAGATGGCCTTTCCCGAAAGCTATTGGGCTTCTTTTTACCACACCTCAAGCGCTTTTCAGTCCGATTCCGATCCGTTTTCAAACCTGTTTTCTCACTACCCCGTGCCGTTTTTCTTTGCAGGCTTACCCTTCCCCCGCATAAGTCTTTCCACCCACAGACAGCAACGCTCTTCCCCAAGAGTCAGCTTCCCCCCTTCCCCCTCAAGTCCCCACGATGTGTCGACGGGGTTCCCGATGAGGAACGTTTTTCCTCATGTTTGCCTCCTTTTTCGGACTCCTCCCCTCAGTGATCGAACCCCCTCAAAGGAGATTTTTCCTTCAGAGAGACAATGCTCCTCCTTCTTCCGTTTCGGAGGATTTTCCTTGTGCGGCACTCAGTTATCGTGTTCGGCGGCTTTTCTTTCTCTTCCCCGTGAAGAATACCTCTTCCTGAAAGTGATAACCGCCCCCCCTCCACATCGGCCTTGGACCCTCGCGGAGTAAGCCGTCTCCTTTTCACGGTGTATCTCGACCCGGAGGCTTTTTTTGGTCGCGAGCACGCGTGCTCGCCCGGGCCTCTTGCAACCCCCCCTTCTACCGCTGCTCGTCGGGCCCTCGGTAGAGCCCCCCCCCTTCGAATGCTTCTTTTTCTCTGCGCCGATTAACACCCGGTCTTTCACGCTGGCGCGCTGTACTTTCGGCGGCTTTCTTTGGTCGGCCGGCTTGCTTGTTTCCAATCCAAAACTCGTTTTTTTCTAGTTGTCGTTTTCTGCACCGGCTTTTTTTTTCCATCGGACTACGAGCCGTCGAAATGAGCCTCCTGGAGCGACTGCCCTTTCTCCTCCCCTTTCCGCGTGCGTAAACAGAACCTTTGCATCCCTCCCTTGCTCCGGCGTTCCCCCCCCTCTTCTATGGGATTTTCTCTTTTTTTTTTTTCCTGAGAGAGGGTGGAACGTTTTGCGCTCCCTTCACAGTATCGAAATGCGTTCCCCGGATATTTCTTTTTTCTCGTTATACAAGATTTTTTTTCCCCCGGGAAGACCCCCTTGCTGTTGATCCGCCCTCGAAGAGATCCGACCTTTTTTTTTTTTGAAGGCTTCTTTCACTGGCGATCCTTTTTCTTGTCCGGGGCGGGCGTCTTTTTCTGAGACGGAACGTTTTTTTGAAATACCCTTCTCCCTTGGCGACCTGGCTCCGTCCTCTTTCCGCGCACAGGGATCTCCCCCCTGGATAGACTTGGCGTGCTTTGCTACAGGCGCTTTTCCACCGCCACCTTGACCTCTCGGCATATACTTTGAGAGCAGCACTCTTCCCCATGCAACTGCTACCCCCCCCCCCTCCTTCCGGCAGGAATTTTTATTAAGGCCCCCTCGAAGAATCGCTTTTGTTGCCCCACCAAAGTTTGATAAATTCGGTCCTATGAGTAGCACCCCAGGAGCGGCTCACCCTCGGCTGATTCCCCTTTTTTCCCCCCGCCATGCTCCAAGGGAGAATTGTTCCCCTCTGAAGCGTCCCCCCTTTCTCTCCAGCATCTCCTTTTTCTTATGTGGAGCAGACCCCTTCTAGAATAGGGATGTCCCCTCCCCCCAGTCTCTTTTTTTACGTTCTCCGCCCGCGTCCCTTCCCCTGGAAGACGTCGGCGTGGCTAACCGTCGTTTTTCCTTCGTGATTCAGCGCTACGAGGACAGATGGAACCTTCGCGCTGAACTCGCAGAGCTTTCCCCCTCCTCAAGCTCCTGAGGTCGTGGAGGAGGTCTGAAGTTTCCTTTTAGTTTGGAATTTGCGAATAGTGACCTGCTTCCCCCCCCTCCCCCCTCCTCTGCGTCAACGGGCTCCCAACGAATTTTTGTAGCAGTTAAGAATGGTCCTTCGGAGCTTACCCGATGCTTCCCACCTTTCATGACCCTCCTTTCCACCGCGAATTGATAGTAGTAGCTTCCTTCCTCATTCGGCGCGAGTCTTGTCCCTCCGAAGATCGAGCTTTGGTTATAGCGCTCCCCCTCCTTCTCTTGACTGCCCCCCTCTCCTGTGTAGGCGGGAGGGAGTCTAGACGCCTTGTCCTTTTCTTCCCCCCTCGAAACGTTCTTCCTCTTCAAAAGACCTTCCTTTTCCAAGAGGGAACTCCACCTCCCCCCGAGTGTCTCGTGAAAAGTCTTCCCTCCTTTGGTTTCCTTTCGGTGACATGACCCAGCCTTTAGTTGATGCAGGAATCGTGATGCTCGGCCGCGCCCAGCTCCTTCTAGTTTTTTTTTTGTTCTACAATGGCGAAACTTGCCGCGACTCCCTCGTCGGAAAAGTAAGGACGATTCTCCTCTGCGCGACGAGCGTTCTCTTTCCCTTCTTCGTGAGTAGGCGAGGCAGAGGCAAATCGTTCCGATGGAAGAGTGAGGAGGACCCCTTTTTCTGATCGTGCTGCTCCTTTCCTCATCCGTTGTTTTCTCTCTTTTTTAAATAATGTCTGATAGAAGACGAACTCCCCGGCCTACGTTTGCCCTTCCTCCTTGAATTCCTCCCGTTTTCTCGTCTGCCTGCTGCGAGATCGCGAAGGAAAGTGGCCTTCGCGACCCAGTAGGGACGATGCTTTCCTTCTCTTTCCCACGATCTCGGCGATGGGTCCTCTTCTTCGCTCCCCGACACTCTCCTATCCCGCCATCGGGTCAATGTCACGTGCCCTTTCACGGAGAAACGAGTCATTTTTTCCGCAGAGCGGGTGCGGGATTTTTTCCCCCGCTTCACGCGACCTTCCTCTTTCCTCTTTTCTAGGATCTCATCGGATCGACCTCACGAATCTTGCGTCGCAGTCAAAGGAGCGGCCGTCTTGCGCGCTAAAACTCGGGCTCAGCTTCTCCCCTTTTTTTCCCTTCCTCAGGGAAACAATCCTTCCCCTCCTTTTTTTCCAGGCGAGCGCGCGCTCCTCCCCCTTCTCTCTGGCCGAGCTCCCCCCTTTTCCCCTTGAATTCGCCGCAGGGTTCATGGCCTCCGGCAAATGATAAAAAGTTGGATTTTCTTTGTGACGCCATCGGGCCCTTTTCCTCTTTCATGGTACTGTGAGGCGCCCGGGCCTTCTTCCCCCCTGCAAAGCACGTACAAACTCCTGAGGATGTTTCTATTCTTTTCCCGCGCGCTAAGAGGTTCAATCTTTTCTTCGTCACTGCCGTAGTTCCCCCCTGGTTGAAGTTGGCTTTTTTACCCCCCGAAGGAGGAAAGTTTAGGAAGCGAGGCTTTTTCCCCCTTAAGCTCCTCCCCTTCTTTTTGATTCCTCGTTGTGGGTTGGGTCCCCTAGACGCGGATCGCGCCCGATGATGAATCCCCCATCTCAACCGCGGCCATCTTGCTTTTCTCTGCCCATTTCCTTCTTCCGTGTCAGTACTTAGTTCGAGATTTTTTTTTCGAAAGAGAAGGGGTTGCCCCTCGGTCCGACGTAGATTTCCCCTCATGGCCCTCCTTAGATTTCAAGGTCCACCCATTCCCCTGCCGGATTTCCTCTTTTTTCGTTTTGCGCCGCCGCTGCTCGTCAAAGCGCTCACTACGTTTGTTTGCTCAGAGAATTTTCTCGTCCCTCTCCCCGGTAAGGAAGTCAGATCAAGAGTATGAATTTTCTTTTTGCGATCCAGATGACGAGCACGCCTCCGTAACAGCAGGAATGATAGGTATTTCCAAGGAATAGAGAGGAGCCTTTCGTCCCTGGACCGCTCCCATCCCCCTTTTCACCGTGAAGCCCCTTCCCCCCCCCTCCGGATTTTTAGGAGAGGAGTTGAGGATACTCTACCACGCCGGTCGGTTTTTCCCCCTCCCCTCTGTATCCCCCTTCTTCATCCGGAGAACGATCCGCTTTGGAGGACAAGAACGCCCCTAGCACGTCCCCCGAGCTTTTTTTTTTTTTTCCACTTACCCGGGTCTTGGCAGAGGAGGAATTTTTAAAGGAGAAGATTCGGGTGCGCCGAATCGGCCCTTTTTTTCCCCCCTTTCAAGTCTCTTCCTTCCTTTTAGCACGGGGTCGGAAGCGAGCGTAGTATATTCGCGCGAAATAACGTATTCTTCTTGTGATGTCAGACTCCCTTCCTCCCTCAAGTCCCCTCCTCTCGTTAATTGGATAGGAATAGCCTCTTCAGAAGAGTTCAACGTGAAGACTTCTCCCCCTCCCGTGCCGTTCCCTCCCTACCTCCCCTTTTTCCCAAAGACAGCAGAGTTATCCGAGTAGGTTTTTTGGGGTGCAGTATACCTTTGCTAGCATTCTGTTTTCGATCGGCGTGGAGCCCGCAGCCGTTTTTTTGAAGGTGGAATGAGACTTTCTCGTGGCCCGCTCTCTTTCCAAGAGCCTATTTCTGTTTTTGTAGTAGAAATGGTTCCAAAGAAATTAGATAGTCTTTTCCCCCTTTCACGCGAGACGCTATCCCCCCCTCCCCCCTCCCCTATCCCGAGACTCCCCTCGGCTCCCCCCCTTATCTTTGCCGTTTCATCCGGATGGCGACCTTTTATTATATGAGGCCGATCGTTCCCCTCTTCTTGCCGGGCCATCAGCGTCCTTCTTTTTCGTTCCCGCAAGAGTTTTTTTTCCTCCTCCTCCCCGCGCCCCTCGGGTGACCTTTTTGTGGTGAGGTGTTGGACCGCCATTTTCCTCCCCCCTTCCAGCGCGACCCCCTCCCCCTTCCTTTCTAACAGGTGGTGATGTTGCCACTTCTCCCATGGAATGGTGGAGATTTCCCCCCCCCTCCCACCCGCTGCTGGAAAAGCCCCCCTCCTCTCCCAAAAGGTTTTCTTCTCGTTTTTTTTTTTTCTGAAACCCCTCCTTTTCGTGTTCTTGGTCGTTAGTAGACGGGACGATTTTTTTATAGGCACTCCTTGTTAGTTCCCCCGAATAAGAAAGTAAGGGATTTTAAAAGCCCTTTCGATAGTAGGAAGTATTCCCTTTCCCCCCTCTTTTTAGAAGTAGACTTCGTCGTTTTTTTCCAAGATCCCCCAGACGTTAGGTATCGCTGAGAATAGGCTCCCGTCCCCCCCGACCAATGAAAGTTATTTTCTTCCCTACGCCTCGACTCCTTTTCTTTTATGCCCCCCTTCCCTTTATGCCTAACTCAGAGTTTTTGATGGACGATTTTTTGCGTCGATCGTCCTTTTTCCCCTCGTAGATTACTGTTTTTCCCTGGACGGGCGCAACACGTTCATTTCAAAAGTTTCCCCTGGGGAGGACATATCTGGGTGCTTGAGGGAGGCCTCTAGGAGGAGTCCTTTTTGTGGAAGGCTCGGTTCTGTCTCCCAACTACTATTCCTTTTTTTAAGTGGGGGGACGAACTTTAGGTTGGTCCTCGCGTCAGATTTACGGGGATCACGGAAGCGTCTTCCCGGCATAATCGGACCAGATTCTTTCTTTCCTCCCAAGTTGTCCCCTCCCCGGGAAGGTGTTGCCGTCCTTTCTCCTTTTGTCGTGGAAAATATTTTTTTTTTCGTACCGTTGTAGTTCGGCTTGTCTTCTTTAGACATTGGTCTTAGATTTCTTCCTCTTCAGCGTTTCCCTGG
>Ga0179591_1367763_pt1 | contig 17059 bp, 14 predicted proteins | sample CZOMad2_1_08_16f_FD_182891 | JGI IMG/M metagenome (GOLD analysis project Ga0179591, IMG submission 182891) | Vadose zone soil fungal communities from Angelo Coast Range Reserve, California, USA - CZOMad2_1_08_16fungal (PacBio error correction) | ecosystem: Environmental > Terrestrial > Soil >... | reverse complement strand
CTTTTTAGTATCTCACACGTAGCTTTCCCCCTCCCCCTCCCATGATGCTCTTGCTATACACGCGGACACTTTTCCTTGTTCAATATTTTACTCACGTATTGAATTGGAATTAAACTTATAAGTCTGTCTTGGGACGTTTTTTCAAAAAGTTATGTTTTTTTCTTCTTTTTTTGATTATAGAGGGAACAGTATTAAAATTCTTCCTTTTTTCAAGCATTTTTACTAAGATACCTAAATAATATTAAAAGATACGACTTAGGAGCCCTCCCCATATGGTACAATAGTACCACCTTTCCCCTTTTAAAACCCCCCCCCCCCCCCAAGTCCCTCATTTTATTTAATCAATTTTCATAATAATGAACTGAGATAATCCCGATTTATAGTTTTCGAGATCTTGAAATATCTAACTCTTCTTTCCTTTTAGAGGTAAAGCTATATGACTTCCCCTCCAAGTATATTGCAGTGTCTCTCCATGTAATCTCGGGTTCGAAACTTACACGACGAGCACTTCAGATGTAGAAACTTGTTCTGGGCCTTTTTCCCTTGAGTAAGGAGATCGCAACACCCCCCTGTTTAGTGTCGTCGAACTCGTGCGTTTCTTCTGATGTCCAAGTGACGGTACTATACAGATGACTTCCAATCGTAAGTTGCCTACCCCCTTCCCTTCATTACCGGATGATATGTTCTGCTCAGTTTCCGCATGGGAGTTTTTTTTTATACCATAAATGCAGTCTTACGAACCTTGTTCGGAGTCCCTCTTTCTCGAACGAATTGGGGTGTCTTTTCTTTTTTTTCCGCGGAAGTTACTCGACCGTTGCGGTTCCTCAGCCCCCAGAGATTTTGGCGGACGTTTCCTTTAAAGCATAGTAGAACCCAGGCTAAGCTATTGATACCACGCAGGGACTCTCCCCTTTTTTCCCGTTCGCAGGACTACTCCCTTGGGACTGCGATCCAGCCCCCCCCTACTGCGCCTCGCGTACTATGCTCTCGAGCTGTCTCGGGGCACCCGGGCACGCTGTGGGAACCCTGGACGCCGTTCCTCCTCTTCTTCGATCGCAGCTATGTTAACATGTTTCTGGCCTCTCCGGCCATAGCGGTGCGCTCTCGCCCTGTCGCTGGCCGGATTCAAAGCAAGTGAGTCTTTCCCCCCCATAGCGTGACGCCCTTAGTAACCGTGCACGACCCCGTTCGTGGAGGAGGGTTTCGCCAACGTTGGGGGTCGGTGCATTATTTCGCGAGGGGAACGCTTCCCCCCACAGGTGAGGTCAAATGGGGCCTGTTTTTTTCTCCGGCGTTAGCATGGACGCTAAAATAAGTTTTCCCGAGGGGCAATCGACGGTTACCGGGGTGGGGTCCTAACGCACAGCTTGCTTTTTTCTTCTCTCTCTTTCATCCTACTTCCTCAAGGCTAGCACCCCCTTTCCCCCACCCGGTTACTCGCGAGTGCCCGGGTTTCCTTCCTACACGCCCTTTTTTTCTCCTTAAAGCACGCGAGCTACTCTTCCTCCACAGCCCATGGACCCCTCCCTCTCACGGGGAAAACCAGCGTCCATCGTCTGAAAGACCGACCCCCACCGTCGGCGCGAGGCAACCCCCTTGGTGTCCTTCGTGCACGACCTCAGGAAAGGCAGGGTCTTGGGAGTGATCACTTCTTTGTCCCCCGTTGCGGGCCGAGTTCGAATCTTGCGACAGTGTGTAGCGCTGGCCGCCCCCCTGTTCTCAGAAAAGGCCGGGCCTTTTTTCGGCCCGGGCGTCCAGTTTCCCCACCTTTGATCCGCATTGCCACTTCTCCCCTTCCTTCGCAAGGTCGAGTCTCCCTTGAGCCCAGTTGCGGCCGCCGGGGACAGGCTCTTAGCTTAGACGACTGGTCGTCCCTGCGTGTTATCAATAGCTCCACTTCCCGGTTGCAAACGTCCGCCCAAACATATCTGTTTTTTTCCACATATAGGGAGTCCCGCAAATGGTCGCTCTTCGTCGGTCTAAAAGAAAACCCCCAATTCGGCGAGTAATTTGCGAGACTCTCTCCCTTTCCCTCCCACAAGGTCTACTTAATGAAGTTATGGTACACCACTTTTCTGGCGGAAAAATGAGGTCCCGGAGCATGATAGTGCTTTTTCAACTAATTCATCCGGTAATTATTGTTCTCCAGCTCCGCGGTCGACATGAGTAAAACTTATCCTTAAAGTAAGTGAAAGCTTCCCTTCACGAGTTTCGAAAGACACCTTCCCTCCCGGGTGTGCGAATCGCCTTACCGCCACTAGTTCTTCAAATCCGTCCAACACCCCCTCCCAGATGAATAAAGTGCGCGTCTCCCGAGATTACATGGTTCTCTATATCTTGGTTTCCTTCCTTTTATTTTGAAGGCATATAGCGGTTACCTCTCATTTTATCTTAGATATTTCACTTTATCGTTTTCTCTTTTGGCCCACTGAAATAAACTCTTTATTATATGTGACACCCTTTTCCCAAATTTCGTAAAATTTGTTTTTCTCCTCGTGTAATATATTGTAACTCCCCATGTTTATTTTTAAGTCTATTGTTCGCATCCTTTGGTTCTCTTCTTTACTTTAGATTTAATGAAGTAATTTTTAATCTATAATCATATGCCTCCCTAAACTGTTATTAATGAAAGTCTAAGCATCATATAAGTTAATTCCTTATATAACACAACATTCCCTCCCCTTGAACAATTGAATGGGACCTTTTCTGGCCTGTGTCGCGGTATAGCCTCTTACTTTAGATAAGTTATATGTCAAAGAATACGTTGAGATGACCCTAGGACACGGCTCTCTTTCTCTCCGTTGTTTTTTTTCGAGACCCGTGTCTAGGTCATCTCAACGTTCTCCCTGCACACCTGTATGCATTATGCTTGCTATACCCTTTCCATAATTGTCAATAATTTGTACTCACGGTATTTAATTGATGTTGTTTATATGGGAATTAAACTTCTTCCAAGTGTTGTAAATAAGGATTTAAGTCCTCGCTTGACATTATTAAAATTAATTCCTCCTCAGACATTTTACTAAGATAACCATGAATGAGAACAACCCTAAAAATAAGACTCTAATTCCCCCCTAGTAAAATAGTTCCTAACCCAATTTACGAAATTTTGACATAATAATGAATACTGTTTATTTCATTGGCGAAAAGTCTTACTGGATAGTGATAGAATCCCTTTCCCCTCTTTCCTTTTTCGAGGTGTTTTTCCCCTCAAAATAACCTTTTTTCTATTGCCAGTGGAAAACCCCAGAGTCTCGTAGGTTCTCGGTGTTCGAAATACCCCCCTTTTTTCTGAAAATTGTATGGGAGGTTGTTGACGTTTTCTTTTTCAGGCGATGCGCACACCGGGATTTTGTCGTTAGAAAACTCGGCGTTCTCGATTTACGACACCTCGGTTCAAGGCCGTTATCCTCCCTTTCCCGTTTGACTCAAATAGTCGAGAACCGCTTTTTCCCTAACTGGATGATTAGTGACCATTACTTTTTCCCCCGGATCAGTTTCCGCCATGGCTTCTCACAGCCCTGCCAATAAACTGAACAGTACCTTCTTTTCTCTTATATGATCTAGTATCGCCACCTCTTTTTCTGCCGACTCCGGCAGATCCGCCGGGAAACTCTTATGACGTTCGATGCGTAAGCACCCAGCGCTTTTTGGCGGACGTTCCATTATAGAACCGGAGCTTGTAAAGCCTTCTTTCTTCTCGCTCCTAAGGGGTAAAGCTTCGCCGTCCCCTTTCTGCGATCCAGACCAAACGCCTTTTTTTCATCGCGTACTCTGCTATCAGAGATGTCTATGTGGGCAATGACGGCCCTCTGTTTGGGAAAACATGGACGCCCCTGGTCCCTTTCCCCGGAATTTAGGTAGATAGTCATTTCTTTTCCAGCGCTACTGCGCCCGTCCTTTTTCCCTCGCACCAACTTTGTCGATGGCAGGATTCAAAGACATTGTTCCGCCTGCGGGCCTGGTAACCTTGCAAGAACCGGTTCCACCCCCAGTTCGGTGCGAGGGTTTTCCTTTTCTCCAAAGTTGGGGGTAGTGGCCTCCCGCTGGTTTCCGGAGAGCGTTCCTTTGGGCCTGTGGATCGGTTATCAAAGCGTAGCAGCCGGCTAGGAATGTGACCCCCTCCCCTATACGAAGGAAAAGGGTCTCCCTGGCAATCGCCCTTTTGGGAGCTCCAGACCAGCCCTGATGTGGTTGTGGCGACGCTTCGCTCTCCTCTTTTCCCCCCCTCCGAGAAGCGCCTCGAACACCCTCCCCTCCCCCACCCCGGTAACGCGTACACACTCCCTTTTGCCGGCGTTAACTTATTTTTGTTACATGCTACCTCCCCCTTCCGGAACAAAAGGCCCAATGAACGCCCCCTCTCTCGAAACCAGCGGTCCCTCGTCGCCTGAATTTCCCCGACCCCAGTTGGCGACCGTCTCGGCTTTTTTTTTGTCCTTCGTGAAAAGGTTACTCCTTCCCTTTTTCACGCGATGGTAGTAGTCTTTCCCGACGCCGTCTACGTTGGGGCCGAGTCGAGTTCTGCACCGCTAATGGCCTGCTAGAGTTTCTTCCCGGGTACCCCGGACGGGGCGGGCCACGTCGGCGGCCCGGGCGTCCGGTTCCCAAAGTGAGCCGGCATTGCCCCCCTTCTCCCTTTACCGCGAGGAGAAAGTAGAGTATCCCTTTTTTTTTTTTAGCCCAGTTGCGGCCGCGGGGACAGTCTGTAAGTCCGGCGGTACCTGAGGCGCTTAGCCGATGGCTTTCGTCCCTCGCTTTTAACGCTAACGGTTTACTCCTCCCCTTCTGGGGTGCTACGAATCGAACCCTTAGTTCCGCCACTGGTCGAGTCCATCCCGGCGGATCGTGCCGGAGTCTCCTCCCCTCCTCACGGTGGAGAGACTAAGATCATATGACATCCCCCCCCGAACAAGTCCTTTACCTTTTTTCTGAACTCCATGGCGGAAAACTGATTCACGGAGCATTAAGTTTGTATGGTCAACTAATCATCCGGCCTCTTTTCCTATGTGAGTCAAACTACGAATGGACCGTTGGACCAGCCGGCAATTGTTTTTTTTTTCCCCCCCACGAGTTTTTGAACGACACCAATGCCCCTTGTCTGAGTCCCCGTGTGTGCGTCCCCCCTCTTTCCCCCTTTCCCACAAACAGCCCCCCCAAGACCACTTGTTGTAGTTTCGAACCCGAGTCTTTCTTTCCCCCCTATACTTTGCGTATAGTTATTGTAAGGCATTATAGCTTTACCTTCAAAGAAAAGTTTCTCATTTTTTTATTTCAAGGATATTGATCCCTTCCTGAAATACACAGTATTTATGAAATAAAATTATTTCCAAATTTTCTTAACTTTGTTTCGGTTATCTAAAGTAGGCCGTTCTTTCATATTACGTCTAAGTCGTATATTGTACCTTTTTGGTTATCTTAGTAAAAATGTCTTGCATCCTTTTCCCTTAATTTTTAATAATGTCAAGCTATAATCATATTGCCAAGTCTTACCCTTGTACATAAACGTTATACCCTCCCCTCCTTCCAATTCGAGATAAACACACCCTCCCCTTTCACAATTAATGGACCTGGCAAACGAAAGGATTTTTTATAGCAAAGAATAATGCATACAGGTGTGCAGGGAAGTACTGTAGATAAGTTCTCTTTTTCTCTCGCTTTTCTCCGCCATCAGTTGTTGTTTTTTCTGTCCTCTCAACGTAGCTTGCCATATAACTTAATCTCAAGTAATCTCCCTGTTGATTAGCTTTGCTATTCCACCTCCCCTCCTTCCGGGCAAGGAATGTTCAATAATTTTCCCCCTTTTTTTTTTATATAGAATTGGAATTAAACTTCTTTTTTTTGCAGTATAAAAGTTTATGTTACTCAGTATTTAAGACATTTCTGATATAGCTGGACATTACTTCCCCCCCTCTCACAAAAGACTTATTCAAGTCCCTGAATGCGAACAAAATAAAACTTTCATGAGCCAATAGTACATATATACACTAAGTCCCTAAATTATTACTTCCCCACAAAGTTACGACATTTTTTTCCAATGAAATAATGGTGATTTCAGTGGCCCCTTTTTATAGTGATAGAATATCCTTGAACTCCCCTTTTCTTTCGCTGTAAAGCTCTATGACTTAAACATAACTTATACGCAACTTTCCCCCCGAGTATAGTAGCCCATTGTAATCTTTTTCTGGCACCCCACGTAGTCAGATGTTTTCTTTTGTTGACGGATGGAGCTTCACTAAGTGGCGTCATGCTGCGCACACACGGGACCCATCCCCCCCCCTTCTTTTTCGGTTAACGACCAAACATGCGGCTTTCTTGCTTACGGTCAATTCGTAAGTTTGTATTTTTTCGAGAACAATAATAACCGGATGTCTAGTTGACCATACGCACATCCTTCCGTGAATCCAGTTTTCTCCCCCTCCCCCTTGTGGAAAATAAATGCAAGTACCTTCTTCCTCTTATTCATATGTGAACTTTTTGGGGCTCTTTAGCCGACTCCCCGGCCACGATCCGCAGGGCCTTTCTTCGCACCAGTTCTTTCCCTTCTGCGTAAGCACACAAGAGATTTTTGGCGGCCCCTTGAAGCGGTAAAGATATGATAACACGCAGGGACTATTTGGTACCGTTCGCAGGACCAGCCTGTTCCCAGGCTCGCACTGGGTGCGATCCAGCCCCGCTTCCCCCCTAGAATAGCGTGAATAGCTCTAGAGATTGGGCAATGACGGCTCACGATGGTTCTGCCGACTGGGACCCGCCCAGGCTTTTTCGTAGATAGCTGTACCCTGTGAGGGCCCCTCTCCTTTTTCTATCGGACTCGGACCACCTTCTTCCCCCTTCAAAGAAGTGATCCCCTCCTGCGGGCCTGAGTAACCTGACAAGGACACCCCTTTCGTGGCGGTTTTTCCAGTTGGGAGGTAGGTGAATCTTCTTTCCGGGAGCGGCCTGTGATCACCCTTGGGGCATGTGGCATACGGTTTTATAAAAGTCTTCTTGAATGGAAGATTCACATCGTTTCTTTTTTCCCCCGAGGGAAATAGCGGTTACCGGGTTGGTTGAGCCAAGAACAGCATTTATTTCCCTCCTATTTTAATACCTAATAAGTTGTTGTGTTTCTCCACAACATCAAGGCTTGCGTCTTTCTGGTAAAGCGATTTGCATCGGGCCTTCTACTAACTTTGACGGCTTCCTCCCCGCAGGCCCCCGGGATCCACAGTTGACCCGCACATGGTGTGAGCCGGTAGTCTAAGGCCCCCCTCCTATGAAGGCACAGACCCCTTTCCGGAGGCAACCCCCGCCCCTGTGCTTCGTGCAATCGGTGTATCAGGCCCGCCTTTTCCTCGATTTTTTTTTTTTAATCCGTCCAGCGACGCCGTCTACCGTTGGGGCCGAGCTTCCTGGAACGGATTTAGCGTGGCCCTTTCTGCGTCGACCGAAAAGGTCATGTGGGACCACGTCGGCTCCCTTTCCTCCCCAGCGTGAGCGGCATTTCCCTTCAGTACCGAGCGCAAGGTCGAGTCATCTCCAGCCCAGTTGCGGCCGCCGGGGAACAGGCTTTTATTCCGGCGAAACTTTGAATAGGAGCTTAGAGACTGGCTCGTCTTTTTTTCTCAAAGATTTACAAGCTCCGGTTTCTTACGTCCGCCAAAAAATCTTTTCTCCTTCTACGAACATACTAGGGCGTGTTTCCCGCAAACTTTCGAGTAAAGTCCGGCGTTATCTTCCCTCCCTCCCCCCCCACAATATAGTGAATAAGGTGGCGAGGACTCCCCCTTTCAACAAGGTCCTTTACCTTTACTTGTTCTTCCATGGCGGAAAAATGAGTCACGGATCATGATAGTGCATGGTCAACTCCTTTTCCTTCCCCAGCTCCGCGGTTAGCGACTCTTTTCTTGTATCTCTGGTAGATAACTTTGGTGGCGAAATCTTACGAACTCCCCCGAGTTTCGAACTTTTACAAATGCTACTTCCGTGTTGACGCATCGACTGACGCCATTCGTGAAGTCTCCCTAACAAACAGCCCAGCCCCCCCCTTGCGCGGCGTGTAGTTCGAACCATACTCTGGGTTTCCACGCAATCTGTCATATATAGATTTACAGCGAAAAGAGAAATTTTCATTTTATCTTAGATATTTCCATTCCCTCTGATTATCTCTTTTCGCCAGGAACCCCATATGATTAAATAAAATTATTTCCAATTCGTCCCCCCCCTGTTTTTCAAGGGATATAATTTAGGAAAAGTCTTTTCCATCTACTTCTAATCTAGATTTTAAGTCTTTTCGTTAAAAATGTCTTGAAAAGTTATTGTTGATCAATTTATAATTTTAATAATGTCAATCCCTCTAGGAAATAAACTTTATACTTTCCTTATAAGTTTATTTCCAATTCTATATGACCCCCTTCCCGTGAGAGTAAAAAATATTGAACAAGTAATTACTGCAAAAAAAATCCCTTCTTTTCCCTCGTGTTTATAGCAAGCATAATGCATTACCGTTCTTAGTACTTATCTAATTATATGTCAACCTCGTTGAGGACCTAGACACGGTTCTCTCTCTTCTCTCCCCCCCTTGTCTATGGTATCTCAACTCCAAAGTAATCCCTGCCACACCTGTATGCATTCTCTCTCTTTTTTGCCCTGCCATAATGTTCAATAATTTACTCCGGGTCCTACCTGTTGTGTAAAGACTTTTCCCTTCTGCTTAGAAGTTAATTATAAACATTCTCCTCCATATGATTATAGCTTGACAATTATTCCCCCCCATACTGATTCAAGGACATTTTACTAAGATAACCAGGTCAGCGAACAAAATACTCCCCTCTGAAGTAATATGATACCCTTTTTCTAAATTTATAACGGGAACCTTTTGGAAATAATTTTATTTAATCATCTTTTCATCCTATTAACTACGTTTATTTCATTCTTCTTTTATAGTGATAGAATATCCTCCTTAGAAACTTTTCTCTTTTCGCTTCAAAATAACTTATACGCAAAGAGCAGTGGACCCTCTTCGCCCCCATTGTAAATCGGGTCGACCCCCTCCCTTTCAGATGGTCTGAAAACTTGTTTTCCTTCAATAAGTGGGTCAGGCCTATGCGCACACTTTACTTCCCCCATCACGTGCCTTTTCCCCTTTTCGTTACGAGAGTTACGTTCCAAGGACGTTATCTACCAGATGATACTTTTTTTTCTTTGAATCACATAGGTCGCGAAGGCTGGAGACCCCCCTTTTTCACCATAAGAAATATAAGGATTTCCTTTTTCTGAGTTATCACGCCCCGTGGTGTCCCTTAACTTGTTCGGAGGCCGACTCGTATTTCATATGATCGTAGTATCGCCCACCCCTTCTTTTCTGAAAAACACGGGGGGAACTTTTTCCCTCCTCGACAGGTGCGGGACGCCCTGAGTATGTTCGTTTTCTGGCGGACGTTTCGGTAAATTCATAGTAGAACGGAGCGTAAAGCGCCACACGCAGGGACGGGAGCCCCCAGTCTTTTACCGGTAGAAGGACTAAGAGGTCCCCCTTGATCCAGCCCCCGCTCCCCCCCCCTCGCGTACTCTGCTCTCGAGCTGTATCCGTGGGCAATGCAGGTCACTGTGGACTGACGCGGGCCGAGCCCTGCTTCCTTCTGATCGCAGATATTTCCCCCTCCGCCTGACGCGACGTTTTCTGACCGAGCCCCACGGCGACGGCGTCGCTGGTCCAGGCATTTCAAAAGCTAAAATAGAGTGACGCCCTGCTCTGATGTCCCCTGACAAACAGTTAGTGGCGGGGGTTTCCGTAGCGCTTGGGGGAGAGCTGAATTCAGTCCTACCGCTGGTTTCCGGATTCTAAAAAAGGTGAGGTACATGGGGGACTGTTGGACTAATGGTTATACACACGCGTTTCTCTCCCCCTTCCCAATAAGTATACGAAGGAAAAGGTCCCGCGGTTAAAGGGGTGGGGGAGATAACCGTCTGTGGTGTGCTAGGCTATATCATATTCTTTTTCATCCCTTTTCGAGAGAAGCCGCCTCAGGCTGGGCGGGGAGCTCTATTGCCTCGGGAAGGCTACACCCCCTTTGCGGCGCTTCTTTTTCGTACATGCTAACGACCCCCTTTCTTCCCTAATCCAAAGGACCCCTTCCCGCCCTGTGTGAGCAAAGGCGCTCTCGGAATTGTCCCTCGTCGCCTGAATTGCACCGACCCCCCCGTGGCGACTTTCTCCCCCCCCCCCCGCCCAAGAAGGGGGCCCGGTTACTCAGGCCCGCAGGACCTAGCTCATTTCTTGGAATATCGTCAAGCGACGCCTTACGTGGGCAAGAGTCGTCGCCCTCAGAGTAGCGATGTCCATGGGGTTCCAAGGAATGGGATTGGCCACGGTCTTCTTCCTGCGTCCAGGGTTCCCCAAGCTTCTTTCCTCTTCGAGAGCAGAGGTAACGCGATCGTCCTTTTCGAGTCATCCTTTTGGAGGGGGGCTGTCTTCAGGCTTTAGTCCGGAGAACGGTTCCCATGAGGAGGACGAGCTCGTCCCTGCGTGTTATCAATATCCCTTCCTCTGATTTTACCGAAACGTCCGCCACCCCCCCCCCCCCCTTGGGGTTGCTTAGCATCGAAAGTAATACGTAACCTTTTCGAGTAATTCCCGCGGATAGTGCCGGCTTTCGGCTAAAGACCCACCTGTGAGATAAGGTGCGCTCTATCTTCTCAAAAGAACAAATTTTCGTCTATGGTACACCACGGGGCTTCCTGAAACTGAGTCACGTCGGCATGGATTGGTTGTCTCCTTCCTCCGTTCTTCCCTCGGTTCGAGACTATCATGGGAACCGTATCATCGGTATCTAACGCCTTGGCCCAGCCGCAATGTGTCCCTTTTTTTCGAACGACAAATCAATGCCTACGGTTTTGCATCGCCTGACGCCACTGCGTCCCCCCAGACAAGTTTCAGAACATCCTGATACGTGCGCGTTGTAGTTTCGAACGAGTCTTTCCATCTCTTGCAATATACTTTGCGTATAACGTTTCTTTTTTCTTCCAAGAGAAAGCCTCATTCAAGGATATTCTATCCCTATTAAAAGCGTATTTCGCCACTGAACTAACCGCTTCCAATAAAATTATTTCCAACTTTATAATTAGGAACTTAGTGATCATATTTACTTCGACGTTTATATTTTCTTACTGTATTTTTGTTCGCCTTCCCCTTTCCTTTAATTGAATAAGTTATTTTTTTTAATGTCAAGCTATAATCATATTTTAAACTTTTATAATGAAAAGCGTTAAGAACTTATAAGTTTCCTTTTCCCCCCCACAGAAAGTAAATACCGGTTCTTAAGGACATGCAAAAAAATAAAGGCTCCCCATAAGGTGTGCCGGGATTAATTTAGATAAGTCTCATCAAAGGTTGACGTTGACTAGACACGGGTCTCTATCTTTTCCTCCTCCCCCCCCTCGGTCATCTCAAAGTAGCTTTGACATCTTTCCCCCCTTTATGCCCTGCACACATGTATGCATTATGCGTGCTATACACGCGGACCGGCATATCATTATTTTTGCCCCTTTCCACTCTCACGGTATTGTAATTTCCCAACTTATAAGGATGCGTAGAGGCTTTTTTATGTTACTAAGTATTTAAGACATTGGCATATGAGTGTCTGACAAAAAATAATTAACTTCCCCTCTTTCTCCCCTTTTGAATAGATAACACAAAGGCCCCCCCCCCAATAATACTTAAAAATAAGACTGAGTAATATGATCCATAAGTTACTTAGCCACTAAAGTCATAAATTCTCTCCCTTTTTACGCAATTGGAAGGATTTTATCTCAATTACTGTTATTTTCCTACGATTTTATGTGATCGCATATCCTTGTCTGAAAAGATAAATTAGAAACCTTTTTTCTTGTAAAGCTATCATAACTTATACGCAAGCCCCCAAGAGTATAGTTTAGCCATTAATCTTTATTCGAAACTTACACCTCCCCCTCCTCCTTTTTTTTTTGTTGAAGGATGGAGAATTCCCCCCCCTCCACACACGGGACTCAACACGTAGAATGTTCATTTCGCGATTAAGCACATGCGGCTGCGCAAGTACGTTATCTACATGATCCCTGTCAATTCGTAAGGTTGACCTCCAATAACAACAAATCGCGAACTCGGCGCTGGAGAACATCATTACCGGATGATCTTTTCTCCGTGAATCAGGTACCGAAATTGGATTCCCCCTTTGCAGTAAGTAAGGGACCTTGTTCGGAGGCCTTCACCCTTATCGCACGAATGGGGTTTCTTTGCCGACTCCTGCCCGAGCCGCGAGGACATCTCTCTCCTTCGATTAAGTTAGATGAGTAGCACCTTTCATAGTAGAAACCGCGGCCTAACACGGGCAGGGACTGAGCCAGTCGTACTTCTCAGGGGTAACTTTTTCCCTTCCCTTCGGAAGCAACGCCCCAGCCCCCGCTCACAAAACTTTGCCTCGCGTTACTTCTGCCAGTTGGATACGTGGGTCCCCACCTTTGGGAACCAGGACGCCCCTCCCCCCAAGGCAATTCCTTTGTACCCTGTGCTGGCCAGCCGCAATGCGGGGAATTAGCGGTGCTCCCCTCCCCCAAGTAGACGGCCTTTCTTCAAAGAAGTGAGATACGATCGGGCCTGCGAAACGTGCACGAAGGGGCACCCTTTCGTGGAGGGGGTTTTCCTCCCTCAGGTAGAAAAGTGGGGGGTAGGTGCTCCTTTTGGTTTCAGGAGATCTCACACAGTGCGGTCCATGGTAGCCTGTGGCCGGCCTAAAACGCGTATCTCCGGGAAGATAAAGACTAAGGGAGTGTAGGACAGGCCCTTTTTTTTTCCTTTAACAGGGGTGGGTTAGCAAAGAACCCAGCCTTTCCTTCTCTTCGATATATATTGTAATCACATACTTCCCCTAGAAGCGCTGCGCCACCACATCAAGTGTAACCGCGACTGCCTCGGGCCGGCCTTTCCTCCCTTTGCGGCTTTTCTAGTCCATGAAACGCCTTCTTGGGAGAAGAACCGGATTCCTTCCCCCTGTGTGAGCAAACAGGCGCCTCTCCGGCCACAGGTCTCGTAGCATGAATGCCCTCCCCCCCTTTCCCTAGAGGAGGAAACCCGGTGTCCTTCGTTCCTCTTCACGCGGATGTCGTAGCTACTTCTGTGAATTCCCCCGAGGAAACTCGTTGGGGCACGAGTATATTCATGGCCGGCGCAGTAGCGCTGGCCAGCACAGTTTACATAGCTGCGATCGCTCCTTCCGGGGAAAGTCGGATCGTTCCCGGGTTCCCCACAGCGTGCTTTTCCAGATCGATGAGCAGAGGTAGCTGGGGCGCTTCTCTCACTTTTGGAGCGGGGGTTCTTTTCCCCGATCGGGGAAAGGATGTATCCCCTTGAGAGACTTAGACGGACTGGCTAGTCCCCCTTTCGGTTTACTATGATTACCGCAAACGTCGACCAACCCCATCTCGGTTGATTACTCTTCCCTCCTATAGGGTTCTTCCACTTCCCGGCGGACGTGCCGAGTCGGCCCGTGCGAAAGTGGCGAGACTAAGTCCCTGCCCCTAGAGTCGGACTTTAGTTATGGTACCCCCTTGCGGAAACTGAGTCAAGAGCTTTTTTTTCCCATCATCGGTAATTATTGTTCTCCGCTCCCGGGTTCGGACTTTTATTTCAACTTACGAATTGGACCGTCTCCTCTTCAATTGTGGAGTAAATCTTCCTCCCACATAACATGCTACGGGATTGAGTCCCGTTTGACGCCACTTAGTGAATCTCCATCGTCAACCCCGCCAACAGACAAGTTTCGCCTTTCCGGAGTGTAAGTTTAGACACGTCTCCCCCCTCTTGGGTTTCCACTGCCAATAGATTTTTTTTACAAGCGAAAGATTGAACCACAGGTTCTAATTTGAGCTTTAGCTCTAAAGCGGAGGAGCTTTTCGTCCATGAGTTCATTTTTCCCTCCAATAAATGGATTCCAAAAGTTCGTAACGTTTACAGTTATAGTCCTTTTATTTTTCCCGAGGGGTCATATTACTTATAAGTCTTATATTTTCCTTGGTTAGCTTAGTAAAAAATGTCTGACCTAAGATTGTGTGAGATTCCTTTAAATTGTAATAAGGTCACTCTCTTTTCTGACCCCTTTCCCCCAAAGTCTAAGCATCCTTATAAGTCCCCCAACACAAATTACCCTCCTTTTCACAAATTAATGGACGATTGGGCAACCCCGCGTGTATAGCAAGCATAAGCATTCCCCTCTTATATGTCAAACTCTACGTTGAGATTCTCGGACCCGGGGGTCATCTCGTTTCCTCCTCCTTCCCTTTTTTCTTTCATCTCAAAGGAGATGTGGACATATAACTTATCATCTCCTTATGGCTTGCCTTAACACAGCGGACATCCATGTCCATAATGTGTTCAATACTCCTCCCTTTGAGAGAGAAGTGGAATTTCCGTTGCATTATAAAAGTTATGTTGCATATGATTAGAGCTGGACATTATTAAAATTACTTTACCTCTCACACAAATCTCTTTTTTTACGTAAGGAACCAACATTACTTAAAATATAAGGACTATGATCCAATAGTACAATAGCTTACCCCAGGTCTAACGAGATCCCTTTCCCCTTTCCTGGGAGTTGAATCATATTCCCTGTTTATTTCAGTGCCCCCCCATAATACGATTTTCTCGTTTTCCTATCTAAAGATAAAATTCTCCTGGGTAAAGCTATATGTTCCCACTATACGCCAGTATATGTCAAGAGTTAGTAGCAATGTTCATCTTCACGCCGCGCCGTAGTACGCTCCCCTTTGCTGGTTTTTTGACGGATGGAGACTTCAATAAGGTCAGGCGATGCGCACCCCCCTTTTTCGGTCGAAATCGTGAGTTCGAGATTCCTTCCCCCAAGGACGGATCTACCAGATGATACCCCCCCAATTCGTAAAGTTTGACTCACATAGTCGCGAACTTGGAGAGAACAATAATTCCGGCTTCTTTTCCCCCCATATGAGTACGTGACTACCGTTCCAGCCCGTGTGTACAATAAATGAAGTCCTTTTCGGAGGACGCTCGTATTAATCTAGACACTATCGAACGAATGGTTTGTTCTTTTTCCCCCTCATCCGCCGGGAAGTTACCTTCGCCCTAGTATGTTCGTATACTTCCCCCAGGATTTTTTTTTTTTTTTTTTTTCTTTTTCCTTCAAGTTTATGTACCTCCCCCTTGAGAGATAAGCTAGCAGGGACCTTTTTCAGGGGTGACCGTGGTGACTACAGCTGTCACCGGCGGCCTCCTCTCAAAAAGGATGAATCGATCTATCGACTGCTCGTGGGCATTTTTTTTGGAACACTGGGACGCCGGGCCCCGAGCCGACGTGGTTCCAGGACCTTTTGTCGATTCTCCTTTTCCCCCCAGCGATACTGAGCGGCCATTAGAGGTTCTGCCCCACTTTTTGGCCGGATTCAAAGAAGTGAGTACTACCCCATCTTTTTCTAAGGACACCCCCGTCGTGGCTTTTTGCGACGGTCGCCAAATTTCGGGCGACGAGGGACAGCTGGTTTCCGGAGAGCGGGCTGTGCTCACAAAGTTTTTTCCGTGTGGATCCGGTGGCGTTAGCATGGACGATAAATAATTTAGGCGGACCAGAGGAAATCGACGGTTCTGTGAGCTCCCAGACCATCTTTTTCCTCTCTTTACTACTCCTACAGGTGTTTTCTCGCACCACCACATCATTTCCCCCACCCCGGTAACCGCGATTGCCTCCAGGACTACCCTTTCCATGCTAACGCACTTTTAACCGGATCCACAGGCACCCCTGGACCGCGTGTGAGAAAGCGCTCTCCCCTTTTTTCCCTAGTAGAATGAATGCCCGACCCCCCCTTCGGACCGTCGAGGAGTTCCCCTTGGTGTCCTTAGTGCACGGTTACTCAGCCCGCATGCCACAATGGTAGTAGTTGCCCCCTCGACGAAGGATACGCCCGAGTCGGTGCGAATGGCCGGGGGGGCGCCCGCTCTCAGCACAGTTTTCCCCGAAAAGAAATGGGGAGGGGCACCATTCCCTTTTCCCGGGTCCCCACAGCGTGAGACGCATTACCAAGGAGACCTTTCTTCGCAAGGTCTAGTCATCATTTTTAGGTGAATGATCGCAGAAAAGTTGCGGCCGCCTTTTCCTTCTCCCCATGAGGAGATTAGTGACTCCCTGAGTGTTAATCAATAGCTTTACCTCTTTTTTGATACTATGATTTCCCGAAACGTCCGAACCATATCTGGGGTGCTTACTCCTCTGGCTTTTTCTCACTTCCCGGCGGATCGTGCCGGGTTTTTTTTTTCCCCAATTCGTGCGATAAGGTGTTCTCTCCCCTATTTGAAAATACGATCGTCAATACTGAAGTTAGGGTACAACACTTTTTTCCCACTGAGTCACGGAGCATGATAGTGCTTTTCCGGTATTATGTTCTACAGCTCCGCGTGACTGGAGTCAAATTACGAATTTCTCCATAAGTCTTGGACCAGCCTGGCGTAAATCTCGAACGAAAGAGTTTTTTTCCCCTATGTTTGAGTCCCCTTGTTTCCTCATGACGCCACTTCTTCCCCCCAAGCCCAGACACTCCGCGGCCCCGGCCCAACCCGAGATTACATTTACTATATCTTGGGTGTTCCACTCCTTTGCGTATAAGTTTATTTTTAAGTCATATAGCTAGCCAAAAGATGAAGGTTTTCTTAGAGGAATCACGATACATCCTCCCTGAAAATAAAAACAGCTCAATATTTGATGAAATACACCTCAATGTAACTGTTTTTACCTCTTCTTTACTATTGGAACTATTGGATAAGTCTCCCTCTCTTGTTCGCATTCCTTTTGGTCTTTTTCTAAGGATTGGTGAGATTTAATTAATTAATTTTAATACCCATTATAATCATATTGCCCCCCTCCCCTTTTGTAGAATGAACGTCTCACTTCTATATAACACCCCAATAAAAACGGTGAGTTAAAATTATTGAACAATTACTATTACTGGCGCAAAAAATTAAATGATCTTCCTTCTTATACAGGTGGCAGGGATTACTTTAGATACTCCTCTCCACGGG
>Ga0179591_1311488_pt1 | contig 17059 bp, 15 predicted proteins | sample CZOMad2_1_08_16f_FD_182891 | JGI IMG/M metagenome (GOLD analysis project Ga0179591, IMG submission 182891) | Vadose zone soil fungal communities from Angelo Coast Range Reserve, California, USA - CZOMad2_1_08_16fungal (PacBio error correction) | ecosystem: Environmental > Terrestrial > Soil >... | reverse complement strand
TTGCCTTGAGATGTGACTCCCCTTTCCTTTGTCCCCGCCGAGCTTTAGAAGGCAGAATTGGGAGAAAGGGCATCAAAGTTCAATGAAAGCACCCAACCTCCCTAGGGATGTCTTTAGATACATTCCCACAGCTCAGAGAGAGAGGCGAGGACGCTGCCCGCTCCTGTCCCCCCCCCCCGAATGCTTTGCCTCGAGCCTCCCCGATCCCCCCCTGCAACGGTTCGCCTTTCTCTGAGTTGGGGAGGACGCTTTTTTTTCATAACTTTTTGCCGAGCGTGGGTTGAGATCTTCCCGCGCCCGTCCTTCGCTTCTTAAATACACTTTTCAGCTAAACTCTCCGCCCAGCAAACCGATCGTCCACTTTGACTTCGAGTTCGTTAAAGGAACCCGTTCACTCCAAAAGTTCGAAACAGAGGAGCTGGGGCGAGGTGTCCCGGATCCCCCCTCATTTTCCCCGAGGAAAGATCGGTAGATGCGCTTTCCTTTGCAGTTCTTCCTACAAGAGTCTCAATTTTTCTGAGGGACAAGTCCTCTTTCTAAGTGAAGCCCTGACTCGTGTCAAAGAGGAGAAATGACGTTCATTGATTGGTAGCGCCTTCCGGGCTAACAGAGCAAACCGGAACCTTCTTTTGTTTTTGCGTGAGTGAGTGCTTCAGTTGCCTGATTTTCGAATGACTCTGGCTTAGAAAAGGGTTCCATTCAGCTATTTCACCCCGTTCAGGGAAGTTCCCTCTGTTCGCTGGCAAGAAGTCAGCTCTTGCGCTATCCGATTCCCGCCCCCCCCCTCCGCGCGCCTGAACCTGCTCTTCTTGGTTGCGCTGCCCTACGCCAACCTCGCCGCTGCCCCTCTTCCCAACCGTACCCTTTAAACCGTGACGCGAAGATCCCCCTCATTCTCCCCCCTCCCGATGGCCCTAATACCGATCTGTCAACTCGAGGACGCTCCTTTTTTCCGTGATCCTTTCCCTCACCCCCCCCAGTGCGAGTCCTCGCGAAATTCGCCCGACCGAAAAAGTCTTACCCCTTGTTCCTCCCGAAAGTCTCTTTCTCCCGAGAATTTAAGCCATCAATGTTCCCTCCCGGATTTTCCTCTTGTCCCAATCCGACCCGTTGACCGTGAACCTCACAAGTAATGAAGATCCCGGTGACCTTTCGTTCAACCTTTTCCCCTTCTCCTAGTTTGGAGACCTAGCGACTTCCGCGTGCGAGGTTAGAGGCGGCTTGGGTCAGAGTTGCTCAAGTCTCTTCGAGAGCCCTCTAGCCCTCTCCGATGGTTACTTTTTCCAGTCCAAAGAACAGATGCGAACCCTTCCTGTCTACTGAGGGACTGTTCCCAAGGAATCCGATCGTCACGCCGAAGCCCCGAATCCATCTCAGATGACCGGATGAGGACTATTACCTTTCTGTGAAGTTTTGCAAATGAAAAAAGAAATTCATCTCTCTCCCCCCAGGCTTTCCCCTGAGTTCTCCTGTTCATTATACCCCTATCCCGGCAATAGTACATCGAACTGCTTTTCCCCCTGCACCTAATAAAAGACATCCGTCAATCCCTGCTGATTTCCCTAGCACTAAGGGCCGGGGTAAAGCTGGAGCTTTTGCTTTTCCTATTCGCCAGTTGTTTTTTTTTCCTGACCCCTTCTTAACAATCCGCTTCCGGGGTGTGACGAAGAATTGTAGATTTTTTCTCTCGTGCAGGAGCGGGTTTGGGGGGGTCATTTCAAATGAGGTTTTATACATTGTACCCTCCGAACCCTCTTTTCCCTAAATTTTGAAGAGAACGAGGTCATCTAGAAGCTTTCCCTGGTTCTTTTGGTTTTTTCCTTTGGGTTTTTTTTTTTTTTTTTTTTTCTTTTTTTTTTTTTTTTTCTTTTTTTTTGTTTTTTTTTTTTTTTTTGTTTTTTTTTTTTTTTTGTTTTTGTTGTAGTGTCCTCCGAAATTTTCTATTTTGCCCGAGCTTTTTGATGAGGCCGGAATTTTTTCGATTGCGCCTCCCTTTTTGAATTCCCTTATTGGTCTATCTTACTTCATTGCAGAGATTTTTGCGCAATGATGGCGCCGGCCTTTCACTTTCGACTCCCCCGGCGACGCAGCACTTTTCCACTCTTTGCCTGGGTCAACCGGAGTTGAGCAGGAAGGAATCGTCGTATTGGCTTTAATTTTTTTCCCCCGGACCTTCCTCTTAGCGATCCTTCTCCCGTGTGTCCGAGCGACCCGAGAGGGTTCGTCTTTCTCACCCCCCCCCCTTTTACTTCGCTTCTTTACTCATTTTGGTTGCTCCTATTGTGGGATCGGCACTTGCCCTTTTTGGTCTTCTCCCGCTCCCCTTTTCTGGAGTCGCTTTTCTGTTTTTCAGCAGATATTTTGCGATGTCCCTCGCGGAGGTCCGAAGAACTTCGGCTATGGAATCTCTCTTCCTCCTTTTTTTCTAGATCTTCCCCCTGTAACCCCCAAAACAAACAACCCACCACGTCCAAACCCAGGTCGCTTCCCCTCCTTCCCGTGGAAACTGAAGAAAAGTACTTTCCAAGAAAGGATTTTCCTACTCCATCTTCACCCTTCCCCGGCCACCCCCCACAATATGTTCCTTCCGATACCACCTCCTAACACACCGATGAAGACACAATAATCTGGGTCTTGTTTTCTGACCTTTTCCCCCTCAACTCCGTAGAGAGTATCACGTTCGGATTCCTTTTTTCCGATCCGAGGAGGAAAGCCCGCCCTTCACCTCCCCCGACCCACGTTCCGCGCGCAGCCGGTTCCCTTCTACCTCCCCAAGGGCCTTCGCGCTCTCCGTCCCCTCTCTTCCCTCCGCAAATTGACGGAACCGACCTCCCGCTCGGCGCGATGACCACCCGGCCACACATTTTCTCTTTCTGAGGTCTCTCCACCCGCGTTTGAAGTTTCCTGTAGCGCACCTCTTCCTCTTTTCCACCGGGTCGCTGACAGGCGTTTTCTGATAGGAAAGTGTACTTTTCAACCCCTTTTCCCATGTCCCTCTGTCTGCTCCCACCAACTTTGCTCGCACGCGTCGCACCTGCCCCAATCGCTCTTTCCACCACGCAAAGGACTGATCTCGAGTTTTTTCCCACGCGCCTCTACTCCCCTCCCCCCCCTTTTTCGCTTCCCTTTTAAGATTTACCACTTCGAATGGCGGTGAGGAGTCGTTTCCAATCTCCGATGGCGAGAGATGGCATGTTTGATTGATTTCTGTTCCTTCCCTGTTTTGAGTCTAGATGTTCTTTTGCTTAATTTTTAAAAGGAATGCACGCATTATATAGCAGAAGACTTATCTTTATAGCTCCGAAACTCCCTTAGGGCCCCTCTCTTGAGGATGCCAGTCCCTCCCGCCTCCTCACTATTCGCATCTTTGTCGTCCCCCTCCGCTTGGCTCCTCTTAATCTGCGATTGAGTGAACGCTATCCGAGGATCAAAATACCATACCCGTCTAAGAGAATCAGACCTTCCCCAAATTTTAGATGTTCCTTTGACAGATTGCTCAATGTCACAGCACCTTCCTCTTTTTTTTTCGCGTCCGAGGATTTAGCCTGATGACCTCTGGACTTACAAACTTCCCTTCTTCCGTACTTCCCCCGGGTGAGGCGTGTCATACCAACGACTTTTTTTTAGCGGTAGTGCGTGGTCGTTTACCTCGACCCCTCTTGGGAAACTTCCACTTCCACGTCATAGAGAGGGGCCAATCTTTGTCCTATCTGGACTTATCTGTCCGTTTCCGAATGGATGGCCTTATCTATCTTTCAATTCTTTGGCCGGTAGAGCATCGCTTCGCTTTTGAGTTGGCCCCTCTCCCCCCCTGTCCCAGGACAGTGAGGGGGTCGATGATCAGTTCTTTTTCTTCCCCCCCCCGTGGCCGGATTCATCGATATCTCTTTTCTTTAGGTACCTCTGGTAATTAACTCTCTTTTTGACGCTTCCTGATTTTAAAATCGCACTCCACGTTTTCTTCCCCCCTTCTTCCTTCGCTTAAAGCAGAAGCCTCTGCTCAAGTCATGCCTTTAAGTTTGTCGGTTAGCAGCGATTAGCGCTGAGGCCGCGGTTCCCTTTTTGAACGCGTATGATGCGCCGCGTTAGCCCCCCCTCTTTTTTTCTGGAGGGAGTGCGCCATAAGGTCTCGTTTTCTTGAAAGTACGGCCAAAGACATCACCAGACTCCCGAACTCTGATCCGGCCTCCGGCTTTCCCCGCTTTTTCTCTTACAGCCGGTGTAACCCGTTTACTGTGACCGAAATGGTAATCTTCCTTTCCTCACTAGCATTTTCCCGGGGTGTTTCTCCGCCTGAGAGGTTTCCGTTTCCCTGAGAATCTGACTCAATTTACTCATCCTCAGTGGCTTTGTTCCCGAGTCGCCTCCTCAAAATTCGACAAAACCGGAAGCAGCAGTCGTCAGAATCTAATCAGTAGATGCGCTTTTTTTTTGTAGCTCTGGTCGACTCAGAGATGCTGTGGGATGCTCCCGCCCTTTCTGGCCATCGGCCCTGGACGGGGAGTTTTAATTTGTATAGCAGAATCTGACACCGCCCGGATTTTTCTTTTTCTAGTTCATTTCAGTGGCGAAGTTCTTTCCAACTGGAGCCTGGCAGAAACGAGAGGATTTCTTCTAGATCGGATTAGCAGAGACAGACTCCCCTCTCCATATGTTTTAATACGCTAAGGGGTGTTTTTTTTAGGTAGCCGTCTCACTGATGAGAGCTCAATCTTCTTAATTCAAGCGCTGGGACTTCCTTCTTGCTCCCTTACATTGGAAACCTAATCCCCCTCCCCTAAGGAGGAGCGGTCGACAGCTCGCAGATTCCTGATTAAAATCACTCTCATTTTCTATTGGGAATGATGCTTCTCTTTCTACCCAACTCCGCATCCCTGGAGAAGCTTTCTAAAAGTCACGCCTTCTCCTAGTCTCGCGAGGTTTGGCGACGCCTTTTTACTTATGGGGGTGATTTGTGGGGTTCTTTTTCTTCCAGTTTGATTTGTACAACATTACTTAATCTCACTCCTTTCCTCCCCCAGGAAAACCCCCTCGTCTTACGCAAAAGGCGGTGGCAATGCGCTTTGTTGAAAATTAGTAAAATTTCAACGCTATTCCCCTCTTTGCAGCTTGGCAGTTAAAAAGCCGGTTTCCTTTGTCCGCTCACGGGTCTTTTGATGTTTTTTTGTCCAGTCCCCCTGGAAAGACAAGTGAGTAGACATTATCGGAGAACTCCTCTCCCCAGGCTCCCCGCGGCTCATAGTCCAGCCCTTGTCAAGCGTGCGACCCTGCCTCCTTTCTTTCGAACTTCTTATGTAAACATAGCAAACCCCTTTCGGCAAGTTCTTGAGGAGGGCGGGCAGTGAGGAGTCTGCCGACGTTTCAACGATGGAGCTGTCTCATGTACTGGGTTCGAGAGGGGACATCAGGTCGTCATGTTTCCAGACCTGGAATGAGATACATCCGAGTATTCACTTGTCCGTACCCTCTAGTTTCATCCCGAGGTTTAAGAACCTAGCGCTTTTTTGGGAGAGCCCCTCAGGTTTTTTATATCACGGCATACAACGCAATTCAGAGTGCTTTTTGCCCTGCAAATCTCCCAACCCCCCGGGGAACCTCCTCTGCTTCTGAAAGACGCTGCCCACCCGGAGCCCCCCTTCTCTAAGATCGCCTACCCTTCCTTTCCCCCAAAAGGAATTTTCAATCATCCCCTGCTAGGCCCGCTGCGCTCTTCTTAATTTCGATGGTGTTTCCAGCAACAGACCACAACTTGCTTCAAGATCTCCCCCACCTCGCTAACCGTGATGACTTCACATGGGAGGAGCTCACCGCCTTCTTCTTTTTCGATCTACGCTAGACGTGTTGACACTTCGGTGGATAAGCGAATGTCTCTGCCATCCCTTGTTCCCCCCTCAACAAGCCAACCAAGGAATGGAAGACGCCCAACGCTGTTCCGGGAGAGACCTGCACCGCCCTTCAAGATCTGCCGTGGGCAGGACGTTCAGTGCGAATTGTTTCGGTGAGCCGTCTTTAGCCGTCCTGACTTTTCTTGTCTCAGTCATGATCAGCAGCCATAAATCGAGGCCAGATAAGACTTATGAGGTCTTTCCCCCTAAACTCTACAGAGTTCTGACGCAAGCTGATTTAAAAGAGATAGAGATTTTGTCAACACTTTAAAACAGAACACTCGCGATTTGCTTTTTTCAGCTTGGCCAAGGATGCTTCCCCTCGATCGGCTCGCTAATATTTTGTTAAACCCCGGGCAACCAACACTCCGAAAGAACCTCAGAGATCCCCTACACCTGAGTGTCAGAATCGATGTAAGCTAAGGCACTCTCCGGAACCAATCAATTCCATAAGAACTCCCAGGCTGGCGTGAATGCTAATTACCCCCCCCTCTTAGTCACCATCCATCTTCCGAGGGGGAGAGTCACCCGGCCCAATCACATTCTCTCTATTCGTTTAATTCAACAAGTCATTTAATAAGGACCTGCCGTGTTGCCTCCCCCTGGGTTAGTGTGGTTTGACGCCGCGTGAGGAGCGGTGTTCCGCTGTCATCACTTCGGCTCTTTTTTTCCAGCGCCGGTGTCTTTTTGGGCAGTCGGTGCTCGCAGATCGGCCTATTCCATTTTCAAATTTTTTCCGACTCATCCCAGAGTGAGACTGGCCCGCAGCGGTGATTTGTGCCGACCGTCTCAAGCTTTTTTGGTAAGTTTCCCGGAGCGACCTTCCGCTAGATTTTAGGCACCAATTTCGTCGCCTCCTCCTGTCCTTTTGACTCGACCCGGCCATCTTGCTTTGCCATGAGCGAACAGTCCTTCCCAGATTAATTTTCCTGAGTTTCGGTTGACTCGAGCTAAGCCAGGCAGGTCCCATATCCCTTAGCCCGATGACTTAGACATGGTTGTCCAGTCCCCGAGACAACGCGTGGGCCTCCTTACCTTTCCCAAACCAAATCCCCCCTTTACTGGCTGAATCATCTGCGTTGATGCCTGATGTGGAGCATAGTCCTTCGCCCCTCTTTTTTTTTTTTCGTAGCTTTCTTTAACGCTTCCTCGTAGAGCGAGACTTTCTTGCCCGATTCTTTTTTCGGACCGGAGAGGCCCGAGAGGAGGGTCCCTCCCCGACCCTTAGACTTGACCTTTTTACCATACCTTTTTTTTTTGGGTTGCTCTCTACTTGAACCCAGAGCATCCTTCCCCTTCCAGGCAAGCAGAAGTGGACTCAGTCTTTCCAGACCCCTTCCCCTCCTCCTTCTCAGCTCTTTGCTCCTGACGGTCATCCCACATCTTTCCTGAAGTGAGAGCTCCCATAAGAACACACACAAACTCTGACTTAACTCCGATTCTAAAGGCAGGAGTCCCTCTTGCCTTTTCGGAACCGCACTAATCGATTTTCCGAGGACATCTTTCTAATAAACTACGCCGATGACCTCGCCCCACCTTCCTCTCCGCAGGCCAAATCGTGGCCATTGAGAGCGCCGCACCTCCTCCTTTCCCGGACGCCTAATTTTGAGAAACCACCTCTAGTTGCAGCCCCGCAGTAGGCTCTACGAACAATCCACAGAGCTTTAAGCTCAGGACAACCCAGCGTGAGGGAGTTCCCCATCACTCTTTCCCCCCACTATCGGGAAATGTCGGCGGCACGATAGAGCCCAAGAGGGTTCATCTTCCGTCTTCTCATGCCACCCCGTGGACGTTGACCCAACACCGTCCGGACAAATTTCTCTAGTCAATTTGAGATGCCGAAAAATTCGCACGCCTCCCGTTCTCTTTTTAAAAGTCGGCTATGAATCCATCCTTTGGTGCACTTTCCCAAGAACTAAGTCTATCTCCCTCCTCCGTCCCAGTCGCAGATGAATCTCGATGTCTTGAAGGAGGTTCAGGCACTCGCCTTGAGGAGCGATGATCGGTGTCGATTCTAGAACTGCGACGCGTGCCGCCCTGTCCTCTAGAGAGGATTGCGGTGGTAATGTGGCCAACTGACTGAACACGCTCTTCCCCAGCCCCTCCTACGGGTCACTCGCGCTTGAAACCCGATTCTTTTGTTATTAGGCATTGAAATATGGAGGAGCGGGTACCTCCGCCGAGGGGGTGGTAAAGTCAGCACGAGGTAGCTCGTGTCCCCTCCAAGCCGGAGGAGAGGCCCCCTTCTTTGATCCCTTTTTCGATGAAGATAAACATTACGCACAAATCACCCCCCGTACCCATTACGCGACTCCCTAAGGAAAAATGAGTCCGTAGATCTCAATTCCTAGATCTTTCCCTGGGAGATATTCCTTCCTTGTGATTTTTATTAGCAGATGTCCCTTTCTTATAAACCTTGAAACATTAGTTAGATATACGACTGCTCCTTTATCTTTGAGCCCCCTTTTTACCCGAGGTTTTAGAGGTCCAGCTGTTTTTACTGACATTGTTTTTCGTTCGGGAAAATTTTATTACAAGGATATCTAGACGGCCCCTTCCTCGTGTCCTCTGGTATTATATTATACGTTGCAGCAGTGATCTTCGCAGACAACCCCCAATTTTTTTCCTTTTGCAGCTCAGGGTAGCGCCGAGAGGAGAGGTTGCGGCTGGCAGCTCCACCCTCCTTCCTTGACCTTTGCGGTCGTGATACGGCTTGAGAATCTCCCTGCTGCGCGGCCTCTGCATATGAGCTGGAAACCAGACCTTCGGGACAGTAAGACTCTCATTTCGGATCAGAATTTTTCGATGTGTCACTTTGCCAATCTCATTCCGTTTTTCTTTCCCGCGGAAAGACCAAGCGCCCCCGCACGCCCCAGCCTCCCTTCTCCCTGTTTTGGTGGGAGATTGGGCTGCAAGCTCCCCTTCCGCCAGATAGGGAAGCGCAGGCTTCCCTCCCCATTCTTCTCTTGCCGCTCTCCCTCATGTGCTTTTCCGTGCGTGCCAGAATGTCCGTCTCGTCCCCTTTTCAACCCGCCCAGCGCGCAGAGTTGAGTTTTTTCCGGCGTGAATTCAAGGAAAAGAAACGCCCGGGCTCGGTTTTTTTTTTTATTCAGACCCTTGGAAACGGGCGGGCTCAGGAAAGCTCTGAATTGAATGCGGGTGGCACCCCCCCCCCCCGTCCTAGTTTGCGGGGGTCTCTGAACTCAATGTCCTTCTTTCCTTGGTTAATCAAGACGCCCAAGTGCTGGGTTCCCTCCAAGTCTCAATTTTCTCCAGGCTCTCCCATCTAGTACACGCCTCGCCGAAGAGCTCCCCCTTCTGGTTGTCTTTTTCTGAGCGAGTTTTTTTTCTAAGAAGCCGATGATGGTGAAGGAGAGAGAGACCTTCTTCCCCTCCCGATTAGATGCCCTGGCCCTCCCTCCTCCTGAACCCCCTCCCCCCCCCCCCCTAGGTGGGAAGTATTTCCTTCCCCCTTTTTCCGAAATGTCCCCCGTTTTCGACGGCGAAACGCGCTAGCTGTCGTCCTCCTTTTGCGCTCTTCTCAGCCCAATCTTTCGATATTTTCATCCCCGGTGTTGTATCTCTTATTGAGATGGCGTTGATCGTTCTGCTTCGACTTTTTCCCGCAGGATCCGCGTGTGATCCATCGGCAGACCCCCCCCCCCCCCCTCTCCACCCGCAACTCCGGGGAGGGTTGATTCGCCCTGACCCCCTTGAATCTTTGTCCCTCGCATGTTCCGGCGCAGAGGCCGCACAGCCGTTCTTCCCCCCCCCCGCTCTCGACACACCGAGCATCTCCGAGGAGGGCGCGCGTGGGACGCGTTTCCCAGTTTTTTTTTGACTCCAGACCTCCCCTGCACCACCTGAACTGCGCTCGGCTGACCTTTCATTTTTCCCCCGATCAAGCCGGCCCGAAAAAAATACCCGTCTCCATCTCCCCGGTTTTTCATTATTTTCGGCATGAACGCTCCACCTTTCCCCTTTAAAACTCTATAAGGAGGGATCTTGAGTGCCGAACCTCCTGAAGTCCCTACTCCCGCTTTTTTTCGAGATTTCCTCGGATTGGGACTTGCAAGACATCGAGAGAAATTTTTTTTTCGAAAAGTACTCGATTCCCTGGGATGTTTCAGCAGAACTTTGGCGTAAAAGTTTTTCTTGAGAACTGTGTCTTCCTCCAGGAATGCGATGATACCCTCGCACCAACCCCGCCAAGGTTCTTTCGGTATGTGAAGTGGTACTGGAGATGCGGCTTTTCCGGATGACGGATGCTTTCCTTCCTTTCTTTTACCCTTCCTTTTCATTAAGGAATTCTGCACATATATTCCCGAAGTAGAGACCCATTTTCCCCCCCCACTAGATTGAATCCTTCCGCTTTCCCCCTCCTTTGTCTTTCCCAAAGCCCCCTTCTGAAGCCACGCTTGCACGTCTTTTGCGTATCCAGACTAAAACCACCACTTCGCGTGATCTACCCTCCCCTTCACCCGGCGAAGTGCCAGGCAGATTCTCTCCCCATTCCAGCTGCCCCAAACGGAAAGGATGAACCTCCGCTCTGCCACTTCCTTCCCCCGTCTGTGGTTTTTTCCATTTTCCTAAAAGAACAAACCTTGAGACTTTGCTCCCCGAAAATCTCACCGACCTCGAAAAACTTGAACCTTGCTCCCCGAAGTTCTCGCGCTGACGTTCCGAATGCGCAATTCCGGTTTGATCAGCAGATGTAATCTCTGCGAACTCTAGTCCCACCGAACCCGCACGAAAGAGACCCAGTGTGACCCTACCTGTTCCCCATTCTTTTTCCTCATACGGAACTCTGCATTTGGAGGAGATAGAGTTCTTATCGGGACGGGACTTCTGGCCGCGGCATGGGATAGGCCTAATTTTCACTATGACTAGAGAAGTCCTTCTCTAGACGGCTGTGCCACCGAAACCCTGCGACTTTTTCTGTGACGACCCCTGCGGGACTTGCCACGAGCGCTGGATGTCACCCCGATCGCTCCGAGATGAACGGGAGCTCCGCTCTTGAATACAAAAGTAATCCGGACCCAATCCTCCTTCGCTCCTGAGGTTGGAGAAATGATAATCACCCACAATACCGTCTCTCGGCGAGTCTTCAGGAAAATACCCCTGCCATCCGCCCGTTCTTCTTTCTTTTAGTTCGCAAGGGGAAAGCTCCCCCGCTTTACCCTTCCCCCTCAACATTAGTATTAATTCAGGCAGCCTGCCGGTTTTTGTCCCTCTCTTAGCTCTCTCTGGTTGTCGTGATGACGGGTGTTCCTTCAGCTAACCTTGAGGATTATAATTTCCCCCCTTCGACGGTGGTCCCCGTACCACGTTTTATAATGACCTTTAAGCCTCCCCTCTTTGGAACTCGATTGACCGCCCTACCTCTATGGACAGAGGAGTGGTTTTTCCCTACATCAGGTCCTCCTCGAGCTTCATTCTGTGGAAGTTTTCAGATAGACCTCCCCCTCAGGCGATGCCCTCCTACTCACCCCTTTACCTCCCCCATAGCCTCGAGTCCCTGAGGTCTTTTCCGCTGTGCTTCCGATTGAGAACCGGAGTTGTGCGCTTTTTTCCTCCTTGTAGGTGGATTAGAGGCCCCCCCTCAAGGTCAAGGTTGTCCCCGGCGCGATTACTTCTCCGGTGTGAGACGCACCTCGGGGCACGCCTCTCCCCCCCATGACCCCCTCCCTTCTTGATTGTACTCCTCGGTGGTTTCTTTCGGATGTGGATTCATCGGACCCCTTCTCCAGGCTTTGGTTTCCTGAAGTAGAGGCCCCAGCTGCACGCTTCGTTTTCTGAGACCTTGATTTTTTTGTCCTTCCACGAAGACCTCGGGACTCATTATTTGAGATGCTCTCTTTCACGTGTTTGTGAGATTTCGCAATAGGCAGAGTTCGGCCCGCCGCTTTCTAAAGTCTCTCTCCTTTTTTATTTTCCTAGCGTTTCTTCTTAGGACAGAAACCTTCTGGGGAGACGTTCTTCTCCCCCCATACGAATCCAAACAAAGATTCAGTAAAAATAATTCCTCACTGGGTATTGTTTACCCCCCTTAGCCCTCTTTTAGAGAGTTAATACCCAACCCGCGCCCTTCCCCCGCAAGCAGAATTTTTAGGAAAGACAGCCTATTCCAGCCCCCCCCTAAGCGATCCCCCGGCCCAGCGCCTTCCTTGTTACTCTCCCGAGTTCAAAGCCTGATTGGCCTGCTTTACTCTCTTAGGTCCTCAAATCTTGGTGTCCAAATCTCTGCTTCGCTCTCTCACCACGGCAAGAGTGAACTTTCGCGGGCGTCATCTCCTCCCGATCCGGCTGCTAGGGAAATGTGTGAGCCCTTCTAGAGTTACCCCGCTGGGATCGTGACCTTTTCGCTAGTCCACCGTGCAGACACACCCCTTGGCTGGGACACCGGATAGATCCCACAATTTGCTTTTGCCCACCGCCTCGAGTCCCTAGCTGCAGTCTTCGGACAACCGTCCCCGGCGTCTGATCATCTCGTGGAATTGCAGTTCAACGCGAAATCTCCTCCTTAACGCTTTTCCACGTGTAAGAGTCATCCCCTTCACTCTGATTTAGGGATTCCGGTTGCGGAGGAGTTTCTAAACTCGACGGCTTTTTCTAGGATTGCATGGAGATTGCGAGAAGGCTGAGCCCTTTCTTCCGTCCTCTGATTCCTTGCGGGGGCCTTTGGCCAACTGTCCTGAACGAGACATGATTCGAAGACGGCCCGGCCTATTCTCTACGCGGCGTGGCTTCTTCTTGAAATTTTACCTTCTTTTTTACCCTTCCAGAAGTTCGTAAGAAAGAGGTAGCCACCCCCGGTGTCTCACTCGGAGCCCTCTTTTCACTTCGCTCATCCCTGATGAGAACGGAGCCCTCGCCTTATAAAGTCCGACGTAACATACCCTCTCGACCGTCCCCTATTTTACCCTTGTCCGTGTCGTATAGGTCCTTCCTTTTCTTCTGTCACGCTTGATTTAGAGATTCATTGCCACGCCCTCGCCTTCTTTCCGCCGCTGACGGCGGGTGAGGCCATTCCCGACGGTTTTGTCTTCTTTGGTCGCGAGGACCCGTGCACGGTGTTGTCGTTGGGACCCCGTCCCCTGACGCATTCTTTCAGAGCCCGGGGATGGTCATGTTCCCGTTTGGCCCTGGATGTTTATCCCCCCAGATTTCGAACGCTCTGTGGAAGTCCGTCTTTTTGCCTCTTTATTAGGGTGGGGCTGGACTCGCACCCAACTCCGGCAGTTTCCTTTCTCTCCGTCTGTTGGCCCCTTACATCGTCACCATGTTTTCTTGCGGCCGGATTAATTTGAGATGGTTTTCCAAAGCTTTCCTCTTGACTTTTGGAATTACCATTGAGCGACTTTCTTGGCGACGAATTCGAAGCCCGGCAATATCCCCCAGATTCCTCCCCTACTTTATTCTCGGACCAGGTCCAGACGTCTCTACTAGCTTCTTGCAGTTTGTCCGGGTTGATTATGGTTTATCGATTAGAGCCTTCTGAGGACGCTGGGATCCCCGTTTTTATAGGCCGAAGCCGCGGCGGCTCTGATTTCAGCTGGCGCCCCTGCTCCTTAAGAAGGCCTTATTAACTTGTAGGCTAAAACCCGAAGCCCATCAACAGCTCCCTCGCAGCACAACCAGACGTGATTCCCCGGCAAAGGACCGGTCCCGGTCCCAAAAGCCCTTCAAACCCCCCCCGAAACCCGAGAACCAAAACCTTTCTTCCCGCTGAGTGGGGTAAAGAGCCCCTGCCCCACAGCCCTATCTCCTCAACGGACAGGACCCACAGGATACCCACCTCCCCGAGCAGGCCCCAGAACAAGAGTCGGCCTCTGGAGCCCCTCACCGCCTCAGGCCTGGGTTGAGAGCTAAGCAGGGAGATGTAGAAACCCCAATGGTTCCAAAGGAGCCTACTCCCCTTTGCGGGTTCCTCACGTTTCAACTAAAAGAATCGAAAAAAAGGAACATTCGAATCACCAGCCTCCCGACGCCGCTCTAGGCGACCTGTGAGAGTTGTAGATACCTGTTTCCCCCACGAGATTCTGCTATGCCGGCATCCCCTCAGCTCTTAGCGGGCGATGAGCGTGGCCTTTTCAATCTTCCCTGAACCCTGCCGCCGGCGTTCTGGCCTCATAAGATCATTGCACGTTTATGAAATGCGAGGAAACCCTGAAGCCTCTCTTCCCTCCTGCAAAAAAGATCCCCCCACGAGCTTACTCCACGAATGAAGTCCCCTGGGCTTCCCCTCTGAGATCACCCCATCTTCCTCCAGTCACCAAACCCGAATGGGTCCCCCCCCCAATCCGTTGGGGGGTCACCAGAGACTATTGAGGAGACTAGGGGAGGGAGACTATGATGAACCCCTTGGTAGTTTTCATATCCCAGCGTTTAGCCATGCTCCCTGGGTTGTGCAAGGGTTCCCCCGACTTTACCCCACATAGTCCCCAGAAACGGTTAGGAAGAGGATGTGAAATTACCCCCTACCCCACCGCACCGAGACGAGCCGGCTTCTCGGGCCTTCTTATCCGCCCACAGTTTAGCTTTTTTCGCAGGCACAAACAACCAGGCTCCAGATGATGGCGATGGGACGCTCGCCCCCGGTGGTTTCGGCCCCGTCACTTCAGAAAAGTCTAATGGTCTAAACCCTCACCTTTATTCAGTCTTAAATTCTTTAGACACTCTTTTCTTACCCCCCGCGTGCGTAACGCGTTTTTCATTCCCGCAATCACCGTAACAATTTGCCCTTTCCACTCTATGCGCTGTGTGCGGACCCCACCCAAGTTTTCCCTTCCTCTGTAGACCTGGGTTCGCGGACCCTGAATTGAACACAAGCGTCAGTGAGAATCCCTTCTCCATTTCGACGCTCTCTGCAGCCACTCTCTAGTGAAACCATTCGGAGACTTTCGCTTTGCTCCGATGCGCCTCCCCCTCGCACCCCCGGATTGTCGGCGGGTTTTTTCTTATTCCTCTCTTTCCTTCTCCGATTACGAATGACGATCGTTCGTGGCGATTTCCTTCTGAGTCATCACGTATCCATTCTTAATTCCCCGCCCTACCTTTCCCCATAGCCTGAATCCTTGACCGCTTAGTTTGAGCAACCAAGCTTCGAAGAGACCCCTCCACCGCTGAGGGCTTTTTCGATCTCCCCCCCCTCCCCCCCCCATCTAGCTCCCGTTTCCCCTTGTCCCCAACTGCGACGTGTTCCCCAAGTAGAGAAGATCGCCTCCCCATCCAGGCGGCCCCTTTTTTCAATCCCGTTCTGCCCCCCCCTCCCTGCTCTCCTTTTTTTTTCCTTTTGAATTTTCCCCTCCGAACCAACTGTGCTGCGTTAGACCCACGACTCCTCACACCTTTGCAATGGAGGTCCCCCGTCCGCGTCGCGTCCTTACGATTCACCCCCTATTGGCTTTTTCCCTATTCATCTTCCCGCGGCCCGTCCCAAGGCCTTCCCTCTTCCCGTGTTTGAGCGACCCCCAGGCTGTCTTTCTCCCAAGATCGCAACTTTTTCTCATTCTTTCGTATGTCTTCTGTTCGTGGGATCATTTAATTTACGTTCCTCCATAGCCTTGGAGCTTTCCCCCTCGGCCCCCCTAAGGGCTTGCGACAACGAACCTTCTGAGAAATTCGTGTCTTTAGACCTTTTTCCTGGAAACCCTCCTAAGCCCCTGATTCAAGACCCGTAGTATTCCCACCCTTGATAGCAATCCCCTGCAGGTTTTATTCATCGCTCATGAGCGTTGATATGGCCACAGCCCAAAGCAAATCATTCGATCGAACCGTGGCCCCCCTAGGTTTTCTCCTGTATATCACACCCTCCTGACCCCAATGCCCCCGACAAGCAAGAGAGCCAACTTCTGTCCCGTTCCCCTTCCAAAAGAATCCACAGTCACCACGCGAGCAAGCACACCTGAGTTCTCTGAGTGGATTAGCCCTATGGCACAGAGGGCAAGTGGCGCTTACTTCTGAGTGGCAACGTCCAACTCCCCGGATTCAGAAGGAGAATTTGCCGTGGTTTTCCCCGGAGTCGGCTTTCTTTTGCGCGTTAGTGATGGTGGTCGTGCCTCTGTTCCCCACTTCTAGACTTCTCATTTGTGGAAAATGAAGGGTTGGGCCGTACACATTTTTAGTCCCGTTCCATTGATCGCGTTCCCTCCCCTCCTCTTCCACTCAGACCTTTCCAGAGTGGTTGATGCTGAACTCCCTCTTCGCTCCTCTCAGCTTCACTTTTGCTTCGATCTCGACTCCTGCGCTGCCGCGAGAATTTTTTTTTCCCCCAATTCTTTGGCAGTGACCTCGCTCGACTGACCGCTGCATTTGACGCTTTCTCCCAGGGCAAGGTCTCCCTCCTGCCGGCCGTGTTAGCTTGGTTTCTTATTCCAATCCGGGCTTGTAATCATTAGGTCGATCTGATTGTGAGTCGGTTTAGTATGGGTCCGCATTTACCTTCTACCAACCCCCCAAGACCCAGCGACTCTTTTTTTTGATTCATCGGTGTGTCTGCTTTTTTTTGTGTGTGCTCCCCCGATTTGTTTGTGATGCCGTAGACGCAGAGCGGCATTTAGTCCGCCTTGTGCAGATACTGGCGCTCTTTATCGAGGCTTTCTGACCTTAGCTCCGGTAAGCCTTTTAATAATAATCCCTTTGTTGTTGATCGAATGCACGCTCCTTCGTCGGCCTTAACTCCAGGCCCATTTTTTCCCCACTCCGTCGTCTGAGCCGAGCTTTGCCCGCGCTTTTTCTCCAGCACAATCTTTTCGTCCCCCCTTTCTCTAGAGCACTTCCAGTAACATGCTACGAGGGGTAATTTGGTTTGGGCTCCCAGGTAAAGGCAGGTCCCCGCTCTTTCAAGAAATCTACGCCTTCCCTTCCAATCTCTTTCACCGACAAACTAGACTATGACCTTCTGAGAAGGCACTGTTATACCTTTCGAAAGCCCCTGCGCGAGCCGATCACGCCTTCGGCTTAATTTTCGCTAGGACAGCAGCGCCGTGCGCGCCGGCTCTCACGCTCGCGTTTTCCTCCGACTATGTCGGCAATCACCGCGATTCAATCTCTTCCCATGTTCTATTAGTCCCGCGTTCTTGATTATGCTGACCGTGGTGACAACCCAGGAGTGTTCCACTGGTCTCGATTCAATTGTCCTACTCTCCCAACGCTCAAATTCCAGCGACGGA
>Ga0179591_1335829_pt1 | contig 17061 bp, 11 predicted proteins | sample CZOMad2_1_08_16f_FD_182891 | JGI IMG/M metagenome (GOLD analysis project Ga0179591, IMG submission 182891) | Vadose zone soil fungal communities from Angelo Coast Range Reserve, California, USA - CZOMad2_1_08_16fungal (PacBio error correction) | ecosystem: Environmental > Terrestrial > Soil >... | reverse complement strand
CGGTCTATCTCTTCTCTGTTTCGGGATATTGGTATTTCTTTTCCGATTCCTCCTTTTTTTCTGTTTCCCTCCTAGACCCAGACCTCAATTGAGCGAAATCGGGTCTCTTAGGGTTTTGCAGAGCGCGATGTCTTCTCCAGAAGAACCCACAGGCCATGTCCCGACCCCCTCTTCATCAGTAGTCCCTTATTCCGGGGGCTTACTTTCGTCCCTTCATAGTGTCCTCGGAGGTGGGTTTCGAGGTTTCGGGTTTACGGGCCGTGGGAGGGGGTGTTCTGGCTCCCTTCAAACCTAGGCGCCCTTCCCTTGTGAAGCCCCCCTCCTAGGGCGAACTCCTCCATTGAGTTTACCTGTTGGCTTGTGTCTTGTCTGTACAGGTCTTTTGCACCGGGGTTCTACGAGCAGTCGCGAGGCCTAGACTTCTCCTGTGTCTATCTTCCCCTTTTTCCGTCTCTTCTCTTTTTTCTGCTGAAAATAGACTTTGTTTGCGCCGGCTTTTATGAGCACCTCCTGTCGCAAAACAGTTCGAAGCCCTGGCAGTGTGATCAAGAGTTGAGGTCCAAATCCCAGGCGGCTCTTCCCCCCTTTTCCTATGGCTCTCTTTAGCCATCTCGTTTCCTTTCTTCTTTTCATCGGTCTTCATGTGACGTCTGTCTTACTAGAAATCTTTTACGCTGGTGCTCTCTTATTGTATGAGGATGAGTTCCTATTTTACATCGAGTATTCTAGTTGCCCTCTGTGATTTTGTTCCTTCCTGACCCCGTCGCCCCGGAATCTTCCTCAAGGGCTTATGGGAACGCCTTTTCTCTACGTTAAAGTTAACGCTTTTATGGCAGGGAACTTCTTCAGTACGGGTTTCTCACGCTACGCTTTATGCATTAAGCACTCTTAGATAGAGGATGTAGATCCCTATGTCTCCTGCGGCCTGACTTACCTTGCCTGAGCTTCTCAGCCCCTATCTAGAGCGTTTTCGGTCCGACGATAAAAAGCTTTTTTATGCCTCCTTTCCTCCTCCCACATAAAACTCCCCCTTGCTACCGCCACCCCTTTCCCCAGGCTTTCCACTTTCTTTTCTCCCCCCATGTGCCATTACCCATTCACTGACTTTAAAGAGACTCCGGAGTGGGTCAGATTGAGCCACAAGTCTTCCCCGGCCAGGAATGGCGTTCCTGAATTTTTTCGCGATCCGGAGCCCCTCTTTTGGATATGAATTTCCAAATGGGTAGCCTCCCTCTCCCTTATCCTCTCGTAGTGGATTCTTCTACTAGGAGTACGGGATCCCCCTATATGAGCCGAGTTTTCAGCCATCTTCTCCCGCACTTTTCTGCGATGGGACAGGTCTATTTCCTCCCATACGGGACTTAGGAATTGACCTCGCCGTCGATGCGCTCCCCCACGTTCGGGTTTCCTCTCTTTCGTCTGTTACTTCTCGATTGCCGCCAATTTTATTGGACGACGAACACTTCGCCTATCCCCTCTCTAGTCTCTCTTCCGGTAGGAAGCCTTTCGCCACTTCTCTTGGTCTCTTTCTAAATATTGGTCCAACTTCTACCACTGCCCAAGTGCTTACAGTAGCAATTGTCCCGGGATTTCCACAATCAGCCGGCTCCTTTTCAGTGACTTCTTGTTGTAAAGGATGATTTTACTACCGACGTTCTCCCCTTCCATCCGCGCCCCTTCCGTCCAGCCTTTGGCGAGACGCTGGAGAACTCTCGGCGGCGCCCGAGGTTTCTCTCCTTCCGCACCCGTCAGTATAGTTCCTGTCAGCCACGCCCCCCTCTGGTGGCCCTTTCCCTTTTCTGGGAAAACTTACCAGTAAGACCCCTCGACCCGCCGGCCGTTTAGAACGCGAACAGCCCTTTGGTATCGGTTCCTCCCGCGTGCGGCAACCGCATTCTGACTCTTCCCTACGAATCTTGAACTGTGACGTTCATCCTACCGAGTCTCCCCCTCTGCCGCCCCTTGATGTTACTCTGCCCCGAGCTGACCCTACCCATCCGGGGGATGATGGAATTTCATAATTTTGATTGGCTTATCCCATCTTTCTTTTTCCCATCATCCCGTTGTTGTTGTGTCCTCATTTCCTCGGATTCCTCTGTAAGTGTTTCCTGTCTTTCCACATACAGCATTGCTGCAGGCGGTTGACTCAGGGGTCTTTTCCGGCTGAACCGCCAAGTTCCCCGTCTGGCAAAAACGCTTTTGCCCCAAGATCTTCGCAACGACTCTGCCGTCTAACCCTCATTTCCTTCAGTCTCTGATCCGGTAGCAGCGTTTTTATCTTCCCCCTTGTTTCCTCCTTCCTACTTTACCCATCGCCTCCAGTAGAACCCACGTCCTTGTGCGCAGGGTTGGCTTAGGTAAGGCCTGTAGTTCCGCTCAGTCCGTTCTCCCCCCCATTTTTCTTTGTCTGCCACGTTGCTTCTTTCTGAGCGCCTTTCGGCTGGAAATCTCTTGGTCCAAGCTGAGTTGGATTCCGGAGAGGGAGGAAGCCTTCAGGTGATGCCCCGACCCCGGTTAGGTTCCCTCGTGCATCGGGGAGGCGTCGAGGCTTCTTGGTCCTCGGCGCGGCTTTTGGATACGGGACTTCGACCCCATGGAGTACTTGCCTGCCACCATCTTCTCTCGACCGTCCTGACCTTCTGATCTTGAAGAGCGGATCGCCGTGGAGTACACCGTGGCATTCGGGGTCAGTTTTTGACGAAGTCTTCACCCTCCCCTATTCAAGGCGCGAATCTCCCTGCTCAAAGGATGGGCAAGGCCGAACTCCGCCCCGGCACCTTTTATCCCTCCATGACCCCATTCTTTTACATCCCTTGAGTCTACAGTCGCGACTACTCGGGGGTTTTCCTTAGGACTCTGCATTCTGTTCCCCTCCCCCGATCGCGCCTTCTTTCCCGGGCAAACACGCATTTCCTCGTACCCCCCGATTGCCCGCGATCGTCACCCCTTTACCCGAACCCTTCAGTTCCCCCTTGTGTTCCCAGCAGTTTTCGCACCTTCCTTTCGGTCCCACTCCTTCGCTTTTTTCTTCGTGAATTTCTGGCTCCTTTGAAGGAAGTGGAGTCCCTGACTCCCCTTGCCCGTTGATTAGTAGGCGATCCCCCTGGAGCTGGGCCTCCTTCAGGAGCGGGGAGCGCCCTCATTTTAAAAGCAGATCGCACCTACCGCAGAGCTGCCGATTCAGGATACCCCCTTCCTGGGCAGTCCTTCTGTCGAAGGTACTATCAGACAGTTCGTCGGGGGACTCTGCCAGCTACTTCGAGCAGTTGCTGACCGACTCCCCCTTCCAACTTCGCTCCCATGACCTTCTTAGTTGCCGGGAGTCTTTCTCCTTCGGATTCGTGCCAGACCCAGTCGCTTTCGGGAAGGATGACCGTGCGCCGGCCACATTCCGCGGCACTGAAGATCTGAGTCTTCTGAGTCTTTCTCCGAACGACTCATCCGGTTTTTTTTACAAGTATGATCACCATCCGGTTTTTTAGATTTAAATTAGACTTCCGGCGTTCCATCTCCGAGTCCCCTTCCCATATCAATCTTGATGGGAAAATCAGCACTCCGCTTTCTCCCTCGTGGGCTGGCATGCCCCTCTTGATTTTTAGCAGTTCTTGTAGCGGCCTCGGTGTCCAGCCGAAAGCCGGCGTCCCCTGACCGGGGCTCTGATCGGCTCTTCCTTCCTTCTCCCTCTTCCATCCGAGCGACTCACTTCCTCGCTCCCGAGGCTGTGTGGAACCAGTGTTAACCCCCTACCGGTTACTGCGGCCACTGCCATCCCTCTGAACGATCCTCCATGGCTCTTTTTACTTTAACTCTGAGGAAGGCTATGAGCGTACTCGGCCAGTGACTTTCCAGACTGACCCTCCCGGGTCTGAAGCTCCAACAGCGCAGCTCCGACCCAACAACCTCCCTCTGAGACCGACGCTCTTCTTAAACAGATTAAGAGAAACTGCCTCCTGATGATTGTACGGTTCCGTTCGTGTTTTTTCCCCCCCTTCTAGTTTCTAGGAAGAAGACCCGACGAATGATCTCCTTTTGAGCAAGATAACGAAGATCGACGGACCTGCAGCGCCCTTCTTTTGAACAGGCTCCATCCTGCTCTCTCTGAATCGGGACCCTGATCTTTTTCCCATTGTGTTGTTGCTCGAGATCCTCCCCGTTGAGTTTGCGCTGAGGGCCGGGAGCGAAGAGGTTCCCTTGCTCTGTTCGGTAGCTCTTTCCCCTCAATTGGATCTCCCTTTCCCCGAGTGGAACCGGCCTCTGCATCGAGATGTAGCATCTAAAATGGCAGCCCTTTTCCCCCTATTCCCTGAGGCAGTTCCTCTTCTATCCTTTCCTTGAGGAGTTTGGCCTTACTCTTCGGATACTTGGTGTTGGATTTTTCTGGGGTTACGGTCCGGTGCTGCTAGTGGGTGATGGAGACGTACCTTTTTGAGTAGCCGCGCCTTGCCTTTCCCTTCCTCGAGGTTTCAATCTCATTCCTTCTTCTTGCGGGTCTGGAAGTGGCAGTCCTGTCTTACGGTGTCAATCAGACTCTTCTCCGAGGTGCCGTGCTTCGACTGGGGCTTCTGTAAGTTCGACCTCCCTTGGTTCTTATCCACACCTCTGCTTCCGGGTGGGCTTGTCCTTCCTCGCCTTCACGTCTCTCCTTGGTTTGAAGAATCCTTGCTGCCAAAGAGGGTTTGTGGAAGAGCACGTGGCCCGCCATTGTGGCCGAGATGAGCCGTTTTTTTTTTGCCCTGCTGTCGTTTTGAGGGGTTAGATCGTTGTTTTCTCCCTTTTTTTTTTTTTTTTTCTCTTGCCTTTAGACGTTTCGAACCTTTTTCTGATGAGTTGGCAATTTTTTCCTCTATCCTCAGCAGCCGATCTCCTTTTTATGGAGAGGGTGCCCCCGAGTAGAGTCGGATTGAAGAGAAGTGTATGTCCCGAATCTACCCCTTGATGAGACACCTCAGTATTCGTCTGGCAGGGCCAATTCTTTCCCCCCCTCCGGTCGATTTCCCTTTTTTCGAGTGAATGACAAATTTACTAAGATATCCTCCTGAAGTCTGTCGCCAGAATTCGGGCATCAGCCGTCATGATATCCCTATACTCGAGCTCACCCTTCTTCTCCCTTTGTAGGATGGTTTTTACAAGTCATTATTTTTCAGGAACCCCTTGAAATAGGCCCTGACCCCACGCATCCTTAATCTCTTTTTCCTCAACGGCAGCAGTTCGCAACACCTTCCTTTCGATAGAGACTGCATGAGCCCCCGTATATAATTGATTGCCCGACGAGTGAGCCCCGGACTAACTGAGGAATTAATGGAGTTCGGTACGTCGCGGTCGCCCCCCCCGCTGAAGTCAATCGGGTCTCTCATGAGGCCTCCATTTCCTTCGGGGACAGGAGCCCTCCTGACCAGATAGTAGTTCTTGACCTGGAGCATCATAGAGTTGTTTCCCCTCCCTCAGGATACGCGTTTTCGAGCACTCGTTAATCCTTTTCTCTCAATATATGAGGGCTCCGGGGTTCATTGCCTCCGGTTTACTTCAGCCCCATTTGAAAATAATGCCAATGTCGTTCTCTCCCTGGACTTTTGACGACCGCTTTGCATGCCTCGGTCCCCCCGCACTCTGACTTCTCTGAGGCCGCACGGTTGTACTCAAGGCGGATTCCCACCTTTTTCTCTTAATACTCCTTACGAATGTAGGCGACGTATTTTATGGTAATTTATGATTTTTCCTAAGTCCCCGTATCCAACCCTACGCAACCACTCCTCCTACGATAGATACTCAACCTTTTTCTTTAAACACGTCCTAGATTTTTATTTCAGGATAATTTTGTCTGTCTTCCCCCCAACGATTTCCAGCCCCTCCTAAGTATGCAATAGGAGATTTCCAGTTTTTTTGGTTGTTAAGCACCCCCTGACGAGTTTGACTTCCAGGATGAATAGTGTCTCGAATATTTAGCCCTTTCCATTTCACCCGGCTCCATCGTCCGGCCGGTAGAAGAGCAGAAACCATGGGGGTTCCTGTTACTTCAGAGCCAGCGATTCTCCCACCCACACCCTTTCACTCATGCTCCCTTCCCTCTTACGCCAACCCCCTCCTCCCTGGCGCCGCTGCCCTTCTTCCTGCACGGCACTCCTTTCGGGGTAGAAGGACCTTTTTGCAGCGAAATCAGCTGCCAAGAATTTTGAGAGGCATCATTATCAGGCATAAAAACAAACCCCCAAAATGTTCTTTCTCTCCTTTCTTTTGTGCGAGGCTCTTACAAAACTGAGAGGACCCATCACTCAAATCTGTTTATTGTGCTAGCCGTCACCATTTCCCTTTGCTTCCTATCTTTGTGATTATCTTTCGTTTAATAATCCTCCGCTTTGCCTCGTCGAGTAAGTACTCCCCTTTTTCCGTAACTTCTTTCGTTGTAAGACGGTGCGGCCCCACGTAACACCGCCTTCGTGAAGTTTTATCCTTCGGTCTTGTAGCGATGCCCTTTCTCCCCATTTTCAAGGTTCGGACCCTCAGTTTCTTGCCCCTGATTTCGTCAGACGAAGAGCCAAATTTTCTTTTTTTTTCATTCGTTGTAAGTTTGCCCTTCTCAGAACGGCTCAACTTCCAACCTTCTGTTGGGAAACTTTTGCTACTCTGGCCCCCTGTCAAGCTCTTTTTCTTTTTCTCCAGGAAGTACCGGTAGTCGCCTTACAGCGCACTAGTTCCCTCCTTTCTGGTCGCCCCAAGCTGGGTAGCCCGTTAGCAGATTTTTGCCCTCTGAGTCCCCTTCGATTGACTTTTCACTATAATTTTTTAACGCTTTCTCGGTCAAGCGCGGAGCTCGCTCTTCCCCCCGCGATGGAAACGCTTTTCCGAGTCCCCGAGTTCCCTTCGGGATGGATCTTCGCCAGTTCAGTGGAATTAGACCAGCTTCTTCGCACTCTTCCGTATTTCACGACAGAGACGCTCTCCTCCTGATTTGTTTCCTGAACTCGCGAGACCCCCCCTTTGGCCTACGTCCTCTAGTTCTTTTTCTGCCAGTTGCTAGACACGTTCCCGATTCGGAGCCCTATCCGGGACCGGCTCCCTTTTCAATACCTTCCTTCCGTTCTGGCCATCGCCCGTCCCAGCAGCTCTATTACCTGATGGCCGCGTTGTCCTTCTTGCCTCGGACCCTATCCGTCTCCCTTTATGGACCTTAATTAGTCTCTCCGGCGCCCAGCTAAGTTGACGGCCATAGGGCCCCTCCCCCCCCGAGCCTGGACAGATTTGAGACCCCCCCCTCTACTTTTATTAGGCATCATAATGGGACGGCCCGGCTATCATTCGTGCTTCGGAGATTTAAGTCAGGCATGATCTTCCTCCCGTGGGGCCGTCAGCTTTTTTCTTTGGCTCATGAGCGGCGTGTTTTGAGTTCGATTGAAGGGCATTCCCCGCCTTGCGGTGGGTTCGATTCACGCCCCAGTCGCTCGCAAGTCCCGTCCTTGAATGACTCGGAGATCAGGACCGGGCCATTGGACTCCAAGACTGAATACAGGACGATCCCTTTAAGATCGATTAGGCCTACCAGTTGTCATCCCGATCTCAGGTTACCTTTTTAACTCAAGGCCTCTCCTTTACATTCCCGCGCGAAGTCTTGAGTACGGGACGGGCTCCCCGCTTCTTGAGTCGTGCCAGCAGCAGATAATCTTTTCGTTCAAGTTTCCCTCCCCCCAGCGGCATCCTTTCCCTATTGGATCGCGCCGACCCGAATTGCCCATCCCACAGGTTCGCATCGTTTCACCAGACCGGCCCCTGTCCGCGCAGCAGTTCCTACCCACGGAACATGCGCGTCCATTCTACCTTCCCCCCACGGATTTCCTTTTTTTCTTCTTCTCAGCGCCCGCTGCTTTCCAATGATTCGTCAGACTTTTCCTTTCTCGAACGTGTTAGGCAGCGTAGTTTTTTTTTTCCGCAACCCTGTTCGCAGAACAACATTCGCTGCTCCTCTACAAAGCGGGAACTCGGACGAAGCAGCCGCCTGCCGACCCCGGAGAACGCCGCCTGCTTACTTCTTTCCAATTGAAGGCTCTTCCACACTTTCCCCCACGGTTCCTGCACAGACCAGTGACTCTCAATTTTCGATCTCTGCCGTTCTTCTAGACACAACTCTGGGGTTGCTGACGGATACCCGGAAAGGGTACTTCTTTCAGCCCGGCCCCACGCCGGCGCCAGTCGTTATCGTTTTCCTTTGACAACCACCCCTCCGTTTTCCCTGAGAGCCCACAGCCGCGGTTCTCCCCCGCCGGGACCTCTTACTTCATATTTTAGACGTTGTCGGTCCAGTCGTGTTTCTCGTTTTGTTCAATTCCTCGCCTTTGAATCGAGTTTCGCTCTTCGTTCTCTTTTGATCTCAGCCAGAGGGCGCCTAGAAGCGCCTCCTAATTCGCCCGCAGCTCCCGGCTACCAGCTCCCCCCCCCTTTTACTCGACGAACCGATCTATAGTTACTTTTTTTTTAGAGCTTCGGGGGAATCTCGTTTTTCTGAGCGATGCGGGCCGGTGCTTAGACCGGGGCTCAGGTTCGCTCTTCGGGATCGCGCCTCTTGCCCGAGCCCGCACGTGCGAACTCGGTTCGTGAGCGAGCGCGTGTCGAGCAGTCCTTTTTCTCCACAGGTGACCTGAAACGAGATCCTTTGAGGAGTTCCTCTTCCTTCCCGTCCTTTTCCTTTGAGGTGGCTCGTTATGATTTTGTTCTTCTGAGTCTAGGTACGGCCCTTCCCGGGCGTTTTTTTGTGGCGCCCCCTTCACGGAAGCCTTGACTTACTTCATTTAGAGGTGTGTGGACCCTCCTCCTGCCCTGGAGGAGGCTGCACTTTTCTTTCCCTGCCTACAGTAAGGTCTTGTGGGGGTGACCCTTAGGCAGAGTGAGCCTCCTCTCTTCGATGGATAGGTGGAGGCTCTTGAGTCGACTAAAACGTTCTTTTTCTCTCGATCTACAGTCCTTGTCGGTCTCCTCGGGCTGCAAACCTCCTTTGACCGATGTCTCCCCTTTCAGAATGGCATTGCTTTCTCATTGCTCTCAGGCTTTCCGATGTAAATTTCTTTTCCGTTTACTCATCTCGAGTGACTCTTAGGGAAGATACTTCCGTTTTCCCTATGGAAGTAGACTGTCCGGTGCCTTACCGTGGCGCCTTTTTTTAAGTCTTCTTTCAATTTTCCCGGTCTCTCGTCGATGATCCCTACTTTTTGCCTTCTTTTTTTTACGGTTCTTTCGTGCACGTCTTTTTGGGAAGAGAATTTATGTTCCCCGACGATGAGATTCCTTTTTAAGCCCCTCCGCGGATTCCACCCTTCCTTTTTTGGGATTTCTTGATTGAAATTTATTCTCTTCACCTTGCCCGCCCTCTCAGATAGAGGGCTCGTTGTCGTATTTCTTCTCTCCGTTGATCCTGACTTCCTTCAGTCTCCTGAAGATTTCGAGTTTTTCCCTTCTGTATACCACCGCCTATTTGATGACCTCCTAGACACTCTATTCCTTTTTCTCACACGGGCGCCCCCCCCCATCCCACGCCTTCCATTATGATGAATTAAAGGACCCTGGTTCTTTTTTTCGTTTTGAAGAGTGGCGCCACGTCTTCTAGGACTTGACTGTTCAGTTCCAGTTTTTTTTCTATTTATGCGCGCTCTTTCTTAGAGTCTGATATTCTCGAGGACTCATTGGCGCTCTTTTTTTTTTGCCAAGATACCCAGGTCCCAGGAAAACTACCTCTGAGGAGCTATGGGTAGAGCAATAAGTTATACTTCCGTATTTTCCTTGCAGGCCTCTTTTCCAGGGAAGTCTCGGCATTGCCTTTAAAGTTTTTCGATGCGCGCGCCATAGGAGTGTCATCGCTCTTTCTCGGCCGCCCTCTCCTTCCTTTTACGCGGCCACCTTTTTGTACACCAGAGTAGATCCTTGCGTTTGACCGGTGGAATCGTTGTGAGGAAGTACCGTCTCTTGGTCTCCTTTTTCCCCCGTTTCTGACCCCGTTAGCCTTCCTTTCCTCGAGTTCTACAGACCGTATTCTTTCCCCCCAGGCGAGATTAAGCGCCCTTCCTCCGAGTTGACAGAGTCGTTCATTCTTTTCTCCCGTAATTTACGAGGCCCCGCTATCCGCCCAGCGATTTGTTTCGAAAAGTTCCTCTCCCGCTCATGCCGACGACTACTGTCTGCTCCACCCCCTGCCTCCCTTCTTCATTGTTCAGGAGAACGCCCTCCTGTTTACCTCCCTATTATAGCAGGCGTCTGACCAGGAACAGTCACCCCCCCCCTCCTCGTGCTTTCTCCTCCTGCAATCCCCCGTTGAGGGTTTTCCGGCCCGCTCTTCCTTGAATTCAGCGGTCTGTCCGACATAGCTTTAGCTTCTGCCCAGTTGCCACTCTCACCTTTGTCATCACCCCGGAAAAATCTTGTCCGCAATGATGGAGGTTCCATTTTCACTCGCACCCTAGATGTCCCTTAGAAGCTTGGATCCTACGATTTTTAGGCTCTTTCTTTTCCTCATTTTAATAAGAAGCCTTTTGTTTTGAGGTAGAAGAGCACCCGTCTTCTCTGTTTTAAGGGTAAAGTCTCTTCCTCTGGCGCCGTAACCCTCCTCCATTGTTGGCAGTTTGCATCTTCGTTTCCCCCTGATTTCTCCATGCCAGCACGTTACCGTTGTCCCTTCAGGTAAACCAATGATCGCCTTCTTTTTTCTTGAAAGACCTTCTTTTTCACGAGCCTTTCCTTCATGGCTGAATTAGTTTGATGAGCCTTGTCTTTTCAGGGTCTTCCTGGTCCCTTTTCCCCCCGATTTTTTAGAAAGAAGCTCCCAAAGCTCCCATGACGTGCTCCCCGCGAAGCTTTTCTACGGGCATGTATGTCTCCCGCCTCATCTTCTCCTCTTCTGGTGTTGTCCCCTCCAGTCTGGTGACCAATGGCTCTACTCGGTGACTGACTAAACCCTCCGCGCTGATACGGACTTTCCTGAGCGAACGGCTATTGCCTCCGGTTCGGCGATGGCTTCGTGTTGTTTCTTCGCGGCTCCTCTTTTTTTACGGGGATAGACCCCCCCTTAGGTAAGTACTTTAAGGATCGATCTACCCGGCTCTACTATACGCAGTACCACTCATGACTAGGTAGCTTCCTCCTCCCGTAGTAAACCTGGCCGAAGGCAATCCCTGCGTGTTTTGAGCAGGGACCGGCTCTTAAGCCCTAGTTAAGTCTGCACCTTCGAACGCATTCTTCCAAGGCATATCGTCCGTCTCTCTTACCTAGAAATGGAACAGCAGCGATACTTTTTTTTTTTCCCTATACCCCCCCACTTTTTTCGAAAATCTTTAGCTCCTTCTTAGGGGGTAGAAGTCGGGACGCCTGTTAGCAGGCCGACCCGAGATGACGCGTCTTTCAACGAGAAATTTAATCATTCCGTGTCTCTCAATTTCTCCGCGCCCGGCCTTTCTCGCGCCCCCCGCCGAACGCCCCTTTTCTCTTCAGAGTTTCCTCAAGCCGGAGGCCCACTCCCTGTCCTCTTTGACTCAGCCCGATCTTTATGATTTCCTCGATCATTTTGGGACGAGGCGCAGTTTACAAGAAGGGACTGTGGTGTTGAACTCCGCGACACTATCTACTTCCTGGCTCTGTTCTCTCTATGCCATTTCAGGGCGGGAACTCCTTCTTTTCAATAAGCCTTGACTCAGCCTCCTCCTCAATATTCTTCGGTCTTCCCTCCGACTCTACAGGAATGTTCCAAACTTTCCCCTTATCTTAACACCCTTCCGTAATTCCTTAAGGGACGAAGAGTGAGAGTCTTCCAGACCCTCGAGTTCTTTCAGAGCGCCGGTCGTGTCGTATTCACCCCCATAGTGCCCATTCCTTTTTTCAGCCCCGGAAACTTGTCCCTCCTAGGTTTCCAAAGTAAAACACTTCGCGTACCCGCAGGTCACTTCACCTTCTAAATCTCCTGTCGCCCACCCTGTCCTGGGCTTCAAGTGCCTCCCTCTGTCTGATCTGGTGAACTTCTTCGTCTCCTTTTAAAGTGTGCGCTCCCGCCTTGGGGTGTTCCAGTCCGAACCTATTTCTACGAAAAAGGCTTTTTGCGTCCCCTACCAAGCGGTTGTGGTAAGATCGGTGTACGCAGCCGCCAGCCTCCCCAGTTAAGAAGCACGTCTACGTCTCTGACTAGTTTCAAACAAATCCCCTATCTGAGTCCCTGCCAATCCCAAGTATTCCTCGAGAGTCCTTCTTCGGCAACCACCCCCGGAAGGCTAACGGCGGCCCCCTCCCGTTGGAGCCACCAGGACCCTCCAGTTACTCTTTTAACCGCCGATTCATCCCCCCCCCCTTGCCTCCCCTCCGAGTACCCCTCTCAGGCCTGAAGGACTCGAAATGCCTCCAGAGTTCTGTCGTGTCGGGTACAGTTCGTCTTGTGTAGCTTGCTCGACAGGCCCTCTTTTCTCTCCGAGCCCGATCTTCGATCGGACAGCAGCCTAAAGAAGAGAGAGACCGCCATAGCCTCCTAAGTCAAAGACCCCAGAATATTCCAGTTTTTTAAGATCCTCTATCTTTTTTCTTGGTTAGATTCTCCGACTGTTCTATGCGGTTGGAGATTGAGGTCTCTTTTCTTTTGCGGTAGAGCATATTCGGTTCGGTTTCCTTCTTTCTGGAAGGAGCCCTGATGCAACTCTTTTTTCCGCTTCGTATGAGCGCCTTTTCCCCCCCCGTGAAACAAATACATTGAACCCTCTTCTTGCGGTAGAAGTCCTCTTAATGCGTGTCCCCCTGATTCGGTGGATCGTAGTGCTTCGGAGGCCCTTGATGAGGAGGCGCGGGTTTCTGCAGCGGTTTGCTGTTCGATGAGCTCCCAGTTTCTCCCCGCCAGCAGTGAGCCTTGCCTTCTCTGATTGTGGTGGCTCCCCCCAAGGAAAGTTTCGATAGATTGCATACGGGTCTTTCTTGACTCTTACAGGTTGGCTGTTTGTTTTATCTCTTTGAAGCGAAGTAATCGAAGTGTCTCCTTTATAGGCCTTTACAAGTAAGATCGCCTCCAATTGGCGAGACACTCATTTCGGAGCCCTTCTGCTTTCGTCTCCTCGATTTTGCAGCACTCCCCTCCCCCTCTCTTGAATCACGTGACGTCCCCGCCCCCGATGTCGGTACAGATGTTGCTTACTGCCCCCCGTGGCCGCCATCTTGGTTCGACCCTTCGATGACTGAGACGGTTACCTGTTCTCTGGAGCGAAAGGTGCAATGGTGCTCGCTTTTCTATAGACGTATGAGGTCTGATGGCGAGACCCCCATAGTTTTCCCAGACAGGCTGCCGTCCTGGGGGTCCCTCTTCCAGTCGCCCTTGACCCCCGGACCCGTTCTGGCAAGAATCTTGGTCGCCCGAGCGTCTCCCCTAGACGTTTAGTTTACATTCCCGATTTCCTCGATTTTTTCTGATCGAGTGCCCATGGCTTAGCGACGAGATGTGAGCTTTTCAGTCTGTCGTCCGCCCCTTTCCGTTCGTGACCTTTTTTCCTTCTGAAGTGAGAGCGCTCTTCCTGGACCCCCCAACCGAAGATCAGGAGTCTAGAACTCACCCTCTTCCCGCACAAGGGCCGAGTAGCCTCCCATGGCTGTTTCTTGTCCATGCTTAAAGAGCAAGCTCTGTGGGTCCTCAGATGTGCCCAAAAGTCTTACCATGAGGCTAACTGAGTTCATTGTTCTCATGGACGTAAATCCCCCGCCCTTTTTGTTCTGATTCCTTTTTGATGGCATCAACCGGCTGAGTGGCCCCGTGACCCGTGCAGCTCGTCGTTCTCAGCTCCCTTCCGAATTAACCGGGCCGCCTTCTTAGCTAGCGGGGAGACTATGGTAATCGGCGGGGCTTCTCGGTGCAATTGCAGATGAGAGACTGACGGATGTCGGCCCCCGGCTCTCACAGTTAACGCATTCTGCCCTTCTGCCCTGTTTGGATCTTGTCTTCGTAGCAGGACCTCCTCTGTAAGGACTCGTTACTCGCCACCTTTCCCCTAACACCTATTTTAATCTTCTTTTTCGCCTGGTCGTATCCCCGTGAGGAAGTACGCTTTGGCCCTTATACCCGAGAAGAGTTACTTTCGAGCTCGACCGCACTATTCCCCAAATCGCCGAGGGATCTTCGCCTCAATCTCTCGTTGTCCCCGGATGAGTTTCCCCCCCTCAAAGGAGTCATCGTCCTCCACCTAAAGACGCAAAGCACGAGACAAGAACCATCTAAAGGATGCCTGACGTCCTGTTTAGGAGTCCCCACCCACAAGTTATATTTCGGGCCAGGGATCCTGAGCAATAATTGTTTCACTCTTCTTCCTATAGTCGAGGAAAGGGAACTTTTTTAAGAAGCCTACCCTGTCATCCCTCCTGGAGCAATGCTGTTCTTTAACCATCGCGTAGGGGTCGTCACGGTAAGATTGCTCCACCAATCCTTAGAGAATACCGTTGTTTTGAGCCGCATTTCAACGTACTTCCCGTTCGTCGGCCCCCTCACCCCTGATTCCCACGCATGCCTAAGGTGTAGCCGAACCGAGCTGTCCCTCAGCTGCAGGGTGATCTAGAGGGCTAGATCTATTTTCCCCCTCTGGTGGAGAGAGACATCCCTCTCTTTCCCTTTTTTACTGCGTCTGAGTTCCCTACTTGCTCTCGGTGCGGAATTGTCCTTAACACCTACAATCCCCTCGGGGAGGCGCTATCGGGTGGTCGTTTTTGAACGGAAAACCGTTGCCTAGCTTTCTGCAAAACCCCTGCTCTCTTTACCATCTTAGTTCATTTTTTTTTATTCCCGCTACCCTCTCGCATTCGTGCTGATCTCCGTCGGGTGTCACCATTGTCCCCCCCCCGTGCCTATCGAAGCGTGCCCAGAGGTCGACTAGGCCACCCCTCTCAAATCTTGCTAGTGGGTTTTTATTGTACGCCGCCGTCTCTGCAGAAGCGAAGTTCTCCAGAGTTTTTGTCGACAAGGGCGGCCCCCGATGGTCCCCTTTCTCTCCCATTTTCCTTGGGACCCCAACTTGTAACACGCGATTGATACGGAGGCCCCGCCCTTCCTTTTTGAAAAATATCGTCGTTTGCTGACGCTGTGCTTTTTGTTTAGTTACTTCGACCCGGAGACGTATTCTGCACTCTTTCTGCTGACGCGCCGCACTCGGTCTCTTTGGGGTAGGATTCCTTGCCTCTTACACGCTTTGGGCCCGCCCTCATCGTGAGTTGCAGCGGGTACTCCTCTACAACCTAGGCCAGTCCTAACGTGCTTTACTGGCAAGGCCTTTTAAACTAACAGGAGGACTACCCGCCTGGAAACCATCGGAGCGTATAACTCTGGACCTCTAATTCCCTTTTTTTGCTTTGACGCCGCGTTTTTCTCCCCTTGAACAGAAGAGCAAGTACGTCGGTTCTCCCATGTCGGCTTCCGTCTGGAAGGACCATCCAGCTACCCAACTCAGAAAAGCACTAACCTGGAATATTTGGCGCAAAATCTCGTTGCCCCTCCCATTATCTCCCGATGGAAGCTGTCTAAGGAATTCTTGCTGCAAGTGTTGAGGACGACCTCCTTGCCTGACTGTCGTCTTTCTATTGCCTCCTCAAGCTGTTCTGTTAGCTCCGCCTCCCCAGATTTCGCACACTGCGGTCTCCCTAAGAGGAGATCGGAATTTCCTCAGAACTGCAGTACTCAGACGCTCAGCACCGCCTTCATCTTTCGTCGCTTCCATCTTTCAATCCCCCTGCCTTCAGGAATCTGTTTAAATAATCCAAGCCTCTGCTTGGCTTTCGCCTCTTGATCAGACAAAGTAGCGGCCTCCCGCCTTCGATGCAAAAGGAACCCCTTTACCCCCCTTCTAGATCGAATTCGTGGGATCGCTTGAGACCTTACCCCCTCCGCCCCTTTTTGAAAGTTTTTTTCCATCAAAAGGTTTTCGTTTCAGCGGCGGCATTAACCTCTCTCGTCCATTCCCGGCCAACGTTCTCGGGCCTTTCCCATCCAGCGTGTTGCACCTTAGGACTTCCCGTGGGGATTGCGTATTCGTCTCCCCTTCAGGAGAAACTTTTTAGATTCCTGGGGTAGTTTCGACATTACCAGATGTTCTGCCCCACAAGCGGGGACAGATTTCTTCCTTAAGCAGCCAACTCTCCCTGGATATAAAGTAGCTTCCCCTTACGACTCTTGTGACACCCTTCCCTGTAGGAAATGACAGACCGTAGGAAAGTTGACGGATTTCGGCAACCACCTAGTAAGTCTCTTCCCCCCCTTCGCTGGGTCTGAAGGTACCCCTCCCTCGGCCGGAGTACACTGCCTCATCCCCCCCCCCCCTAAGACACGCCTTGAGCATCCCTGGGCATCGGTGAATCCGAAAGGAGCTTGTCTTCCCCTTTTTGTTGTCTTCCTTGATCCTCGAGAAAGGCTAGACTGTCTCTCTTCCCAGCAGAGGAGCGATTCCCTCCCTTTTTTTTCGCCAGCCTTCCCTCAAGACAGATCCCCCGCCTCCCTGGCCTTGGTACCCCCATCTCTCCCCTTGTTGTGGTGAGAGACGGGCCGCGACTTCTGTCCGGCTGATTTCGGGCGACCGGGCGAGGGCGGTCTCTGCGGTTCTTTTATCATTTATTTATACCCCCGAGCCCGATAGATTTAGCTTTAGCACGAATTGAGCTCTGTCTCTCATGTGTCACCACAAAATGGTCTCCTGGTAGGGGCATTTTATTCTTCTGCGTGTTCCATGCAGGCGGGTGGGGTGGTTTTGTTTGTTGGTGTTGTGGCGTTGTTTGGTCTGTGTTGCCGACTGTGACAAGGCTTTTCTCCTTCACTGAGTAGACGTTAGTCCTCTCAGAGTTTTGTTTCAGAAAGTCCTTCCCTGCGACCTCCTTTTTTTACTTTTTTCCTTCCCCCAGTACCGTTTTTTTTCTTTGTAAATCACTCGTCCTTTTGCCCGGCGTGCTCCTAATGGCACGGCATTTCTTGCCTTACACTCCTCCTCCCCGGTGACGAGTCCCGCCTTTTGAAGGCGTTCCGCTTTTAGGGATACTCTTCCTTTCCGAAACGTTCGAAGCCCCCTTCAGAACAGTTCCTTTTCAGCCTAGCTA
>Ga0179591_1323669_pt1 | contig 17064 bp, 17 predicted proteins | sample CZOMad2_1_08_16f_FD_182891 | JGI IMG/M metagenome (GOLD analysis project Ga0179591, IMG submission 182891) | Vadose zone soil fungal communities from Angelo Coast Range Reserve, California, USA - CZOMad2_1_08_16fungal (PacBio error correction) | ecosystem: Environmental > Terrestrial > Soil >... | reverse complement strand
TAACATCCATCGCTTGAAATGGGTTTTTGCATTTCTGATGGCGCGGGCTGGCTTCCCCCGGCCTGCTACGATCATTTTAATTTTGGTGGGACGGCTTTCAAACCAAACAACCAAACCCCAAATTTTCTTTTTTGTATTAAAGTTTGGTTTTTTCAACATCACCTTTGTTTTTTTGTTGTGCTTTGATTGGAATCAAGGTTTCCCAGAAAGAAACTTTGCGTCCGAGGTTTCTCGGGATTTTTCTGTTTCCTTCGAGCTTTGGGTGCTATGCTTTTTGACCGTTTTTTTCCGCCCAAGAGCGGCGTATCCTTTCGTCCTTATCGCTGGGGCCCCCGGAAAAAAATGGCTTCGTCCCAATGCCTCTGACCCTATTTTTTTTTTTTTTCTTGACCTTTTTGTCGCTGCGCTTTTCGCGTTGCCCTGAGAACAAAACGTTGGTTTGGGACGCCAGCACGTTTCGATTTTTTAAAACTTGGCTTGCCCCTCCCTCTGCCTTTGTGTGGTCCCCTCGCTCAAAATTACCCTGGATTCTGGCTACCTCCCTTCCGAGGCCACAAACACCCCCTTTCCCCTGAGCACCTTATATTAGTCCCTCAAATCCCCCCACCCAACCGTCTCCCATCCAGAAATTTCCCACCCATCCCTCCGAATTGGCCGCCCATTAGAGCCCCTGCAGTCCCTACTCCCACTAAGTTTTCCTTCCGTTTGAACGCTGTCACCTCATTGGGTGTAATTACCGCGCTTTTTTTTTGCCGCCGTTACAGTGAGCATGAACCCCGCTTTTTCTTCCGCCCCCGGCGCTTGGTCCCGCGCCCAATACTCTCTTCGGTTTCCTGAATCGGCCTTTATTTGTTGAGTCTCTTGATTTGCCCAGGCTTTTTGCTCGCTTTTTCTCTCCCGGTGTTATTTTTCCCCTTTTTCTTGCGTCAGACTGGCTCTCCCAAAGTTGGTCTGTGGAAGAGGTTCGCCACGTAGAACCGGCCCTGTTCTGGCAGGGCGAACTTCTTTTCGTTTGAAGCTAACTCTTGGCTCCTTAGCAGATTAAGCTTCTCCGCGGTTGGTTTTTCCTGGATTCAATCGATGGTTTGCTCGCTCGTTCGAATTAATTTGCCAAACCCTAAACTTTTTTTTCCGCTGGTCATCAGTTTTCACCCCCACACGGGGAAAAAATTTGTGATTCGTTTTAGGTCCCTTCCAGTGCTCCTTTTTTTGCCTCGCAAGTCTATTCTGGCTGGGCCACCTGGCTTGCCCGGCCCAAATAACGGCCCGTTTCCGCCCCCCCCTTTCATCGGAATAGTTCACCCCTCGCTCCACTGGCCACTCTAACGTGTGATGTCAAGGTTGGCCCGTCTTACTTCGGCGGTACGCCAATAGGATGGCCACCAACCAACTATTTTTGCCTCGTCCCAGCAAATTCCGGCGGTTGCCTTCCGTGGATCCAAGACTATCCGGGCCCCATTTCACTTATTCGACTCTTTCCGCGGAAGTTACCTGACCCCCCACGGTTCTTGTCTGATTTTTTGACCCTCCGGGCTTAATTTAGAGCTGGGTATGTCTCTTGGCCCTCTTGCCGAACCTGAGCCATCGCTGACAGTTTACAAGGCCCATTACCACTCTCCCCCCCCTTTGTCTCGGTCAAATCTGCTTTCCCCGTGACGTATTTTCTGTTGGGTGGTGAATGTTTTGGTTCGTTTGGGGTACAGTTGGCGGTTTGGCAAGATGAAAATGCATTTTGGTGTTTTTTTTTTGATGGGCCCCCCAAATTTGGGCGGCCTCCCTCTTTTGCCCCTTGCATTCAGATTTCCAGCCATAGTGTGACCAAGCCGTTTTTTGGTTCTGAACAAAAGTCCTCGCCCGTGGATTGGTCCAAACGCACGTCTACCACCTCGCCTGAAAACTTTCCCGTCCTGGACGTCCCTTTCCCCCGCTGGAAACCCATTTTCCGCGTCAACCTCACGATCAAAAGTAACCAGTGCCTTGCGGGGGCTTACACAAGGCCCGTCTTCTGCGGCACAGTTTTTTTTAAAAAACAAATTTCTTTTCCTTTTCTTCTCGTTGTTTGTTGTCGAGCTCGTTGGTATTGGTTCGACTTTTTCACCGGCTTGTTTCTTCCCCGGCCTGCTTTTCGCCCCTTTCCTTCGAGTCATTTTCTCTTGGCAAGTGTTTGCCAGGGCGCACCGTCCGTCCCGGGTGCCAAAAAAACGGTTCCTTCCTGCGATGCTGTGCGTTTCATTTTCTTTTCAGGCGTCCCCCACCACTGTGGCGGGCGTCTTCTTATGGCTGGTTTTTGACTTTTCCTTGTGTTTGCCAACGAATTTCGCATCTCGGGTCGACCCCCCACCCCTTTTTGGTCCTTTCTCCGGACCCCCCACCTCATTTCGGTGCCCCAAGCCCCCCGGCATTCCATTTGCAACCTACTTACCCCCCGACTTTTTCACGGTTTTTCACAATCCTCCGCGTTTTGTTACATTTTTGCTACCCTTCTTGTTTTCCCTTTTTGGATTCCGCTGCCGCTCTGGGCTCTGCCCGTAGGGGATACATGCATACCAAAAACCGTTTCTTCGGATGAAGTTGTACCTCGCTCAGGGCTTTTCTTCCCAGCCTGTTTTTTTCCACCTTCGCTTCAACCAAAAAACACATAATCGATCCATTTGTCATTGGTGTTGGCGCGACCCTTAGTTTGACACGAATCTTTCCGATTTTTTTTCTTGGCGGACCCGGGCCGTAACTCCCACTTAAGTAGGGTTTTCACCGGGCGTGCGACCCCCTTCGCACCCGTGTTCCTCAGACAGGCCCACCCGTTTTGGGTTGGGCGTGCGCCCGGTTGCGTGCCATTTGACGAGATTGTTGTCTGATTTTATTTGGATCTGTTATCGGGGGTTAATTTTCCCCCTTTATGTAGTTGGGTTTCCAGCATGCCCAGACTTTCCCTCTTGCAAGGGCCGTGCTGCATGAAAATCTTACCCCCACATTTTTCCGGTCCTTTTTTTTGTCTTGTTCGCGATTGGGCCCAGTTTGAAAAACTCGGCCGAACCTGAATGGCGGAAAAGCACACCATCTTTTTTTATTGGCTCGCCCCTTGCACACCAACTTTTGTTCTCATCGGTTTTTGATTTCGAAACCCTAGCTTTTGCGTTTGTTCGGCTTCAAGCGCTTCCAGTTCCCCGCGTTCTTTTCACGTGCGCCTTCCGGTGAGTTTTGGCACTTTTTTTTTTTGTAAAGCGGAGCTACTTTTCTGGGGCGTTTTGGCCTGACCACACAAGAAAGCAACCCCAATCCACGTCAAACCAAGCGAGAACCCATTCCCTGTTCCCCCCCCCCCCCCCCCTCTTTAAGCCCTCAGCCTTTCCCCAGCGGAGAGCCGCCTTTAGTCGGCGGCACGCCTGAGTTAACTTTCGGCGGCCATCTCAAGCCGCAACTTCCAGATTTCTTTTTCTTCTCCCCCCTGTCTGCGGGGTCTAATGCATGAATTACCAGGGGGAGTTAGGTTCTCGCTTTTTCACGAACGAAATTAAGGCCCAGCTTCTGTTAATCTTGTGGGAGGTCATGTGCGGCCAAGTGGCCTTTTTGCTTTTCTGGTTGGACCCCTCGTGCCCTTTCTAGGTTGTTGTCGTGTCGTTGAAAGACTGAGTGAATTGTATCGGTGGTTTATTTGGCCAGATGGTAGGTGCGGTCTCACAGTACGAAGCCTGGTTTGTCTTTTGATTTCCTAAAGACGTTACCCCCCCCAGGTTTTTTTCCCAGGTCGAGCGTCCCCAGACCATTCTTTTTTTCATAACCCGCGAAAGTGAGCGCATGCGTTCCCACTGGAGCCTTCTTTCTTCGACAAAAAAAATTGTCGAAGGGAAATTTTTTTGTGACCAAGTCCGTGTCGCCGCGCGAAATATGGTTTTTCAGTCCCTCAGCTTAAAAGGGCTGAGCGGTCTTCAGCCCGGTCAACAAATCTCCCCGGCAACCACCGCTGCGCGGTTAAAAATCGGCATCGTGGCTTTTCCCCTTCGGAATTCAACTCCCTTATTTTTTCCCCTTTCCTTTTTCCATCACAAAAGATTTCTTTTTTTTTCCCCAGATCCCTTCTTTCACGAGCTTTTTTTGCTCCCCGCCCAAATTTATAGTTAATGGGGCGCCGGCATCAAGCCGCGCCATTCGTTTTTTTTGAATCATTCACCGGCGTATGGATTTTTATCTACTTTCCTAGTTTTTTGTTGATCTCGATACTTTGATTCGCATTTTTCCTCTCTGGATCGGAGGGCGCTTTACGTTTTTTCATTGTTTGGGGCCAAAGCTCCCCCCAACCCTCCTTTTGTATCTTTCCTGGGGTTCCCCCCCAAAGTTGTTTCGTTTTTTTTTTGGAATCAGCCCTCCTTTGTTCCAGTTGCCGTGTTCCAGCCCTCGGGGCTTTCGCAGCGGTACTTTGGACCGGTGTCTTGACCCAGCGGCATTCCGGTCCCTCTCCCGTTAACACAAATATTTTTTCCTGCGTCCCTTTACTCCCCCTTCCTTTCGAATACCCTTCCCTTGACCATATGTTTTTTTTTGCCTCTGCGTCCTGTGGCATCTTGCCAATTGAGTTTGGGACCCGGTGGGCCTTTGACGCCAGCCATTTTTCGATTCTGTGGCAAAACTCCCTCTGTCCTTTTTTAGCGGACGTTTTTTGAACATGTAGCCAATTTTCCGTCTCCTTTTTGAACCAGCAATTGGAGCCCCAAATTCTTCTTTCCCGAACTCCAAAATCCCCCCTCTCCTTTTCACCTCGTTTTAAGCAACAGCCAGAGCCTTTTTGCCGCCACTCCGTCCGCCCTGCCGATTAGCCGCTGGTGGCCGTTATTCAACTCTTTTCACGGCTAATCCCATGGTTTCTTTCCCTTCCGATTCATTGTCCGCAGACCTGGCGCAACTCGGCTTTTTATGGCATGTCAGCGGCTTCTCCCTGGCTCTCTGCCTTCAACGTTCCCTCACTGAGCGGATCCTAGTTCAATCCGCCTTATTGGCTCCTCCTTGATGTCCCCCCTTCCTTTGGTTTCCTTTTTTTCTTTTTATCTATTTATTTGTTACTGCCCAGGGTTCGCAAAGGTGTAGCTTGCACCAAACCCCTTGCGTTCCCCCTTTGTGGGTATTTTGGGGGAACTTTAGCCACCGTGAGACCCTCTTGCTTGACTGCCTTCTCTTTTTCTTCTACGACTAACTGCCAGGGCTTTTGTTGCCGATTGCGCAGCGGGTGTTTCTTCGGGATCAATAAACGCATGTGGGTTTGCTCGCGACTTTGCCCCCTGAATTATAACCCCCCCCATCCTGGGGCGTCCTTTTTTCCCTTTTTTGACACACCCTCCGTGTTTCATTTTCAGGCTTGTACCGTTTCTTCCTTGCGCGTCACCTTTTTGGTTGGTAATTGTTAAACCGACATTCCGGCCCCTCCGGCCCGATGACCCAAATTTCAATTGTTTTCCCCCCCTCGCTTCTCCCCGAAAAACGTCTTCCCCCCCTTTTTCTTCTTTGTTGTTTTCCCTTCTTGGGGGTCGTACGTCGCTGGGAAACCCCTAGTTGATTCACGGTCCCCCGCCGGTTCCCTGACCCTCCCTCGGAGTTCGTGTTATCATCCTATGCGCGACAACCTGACACTTATCCTTCTTTGCGCCGGTGTTGTTGTACCACGGGCTTCTTGGTCCCGGACCTGGAGTGTTCCCTTGGATTACCATAGGAGCCGGTTATGCTTTATGGCCGCCGAATGGGATTGAATAATGCAACACAACTACGCTTTTTTTTGCACCGCTTGCGTCAACTGACATCGCCGTCCCTTAACCTGTTTTCTGGTATGTTGTTAGTATGAATGTGTGGCTTTTTTTTTTGTTTTTTCGGCCGGAAACTGCAGGGGGTTTTTGGTTTCTGCAAAACACCCCCTTATTTTTTTTTTTTGACGCGACCTTTCATTCAGGTCACCCCGCATTCCATTTCCACCCTTTTCGGAAGGGCTGCTAAGGCTTTGTCTGCACAGTCCTTCGCACTGGACCCAACTCCCGATCCCCCGGAAAAATTTTGGCCACCCTGACGGCTAACGCCAAGTGTTTTCTTTTCCCCAATTGCATGACGTACACCCCTGCATTCCCCCCAATTCCAAGGCATTGACGGGTCACCCGCTTAAGGGTCTTGACGATGTTCATAATCAGAATTCCTCCTCCTCCGTTTTTTTTGTTGTTTGTTTGAATCGTCTTTCCTTTGCTTATTCCTGACGTTGCTTTCTTCCCCCCCCCTTTTTGCAGCTAACGGCCTTTTTCGCTTCACTTTTGATTTTGACAATCGTTGTGTTTAGTGTGGTGTACTTTTTTTTCCCCATGCCAATGTGTTTTTCACCAGCCTTTTTTTTTTCCGTTTCCCCCCAGGGTTTCCCAAAAAAAAAACGTTCAAATTTTCCCGTCGATGTTGTTATCGTGCGTCAATCCGTCCCTCTGGACTTTTCCTCCTCCTTTTTGCCCAATCCCCCCCTTTATCCCTTCTGTTGAAATTGTATGCTGTGGCACTTCATGACCTTCTCGTTCTCGCCCACCTAGTTTTTGTGTCCCCTCACGACCCCCCACCTCCTGGTCCCTTTCTCCCTCCCGATGCTTCAACCTCGGGGCGCCGCCTTGCCAATACTTTTGCCCCCTGACCCTACCCTCCATTTCACGTTCCAGACCCGTTGCTCGTTCCATTCATTACCCAGGTTGCTCCTTCCTATATTCAACCTGATTTTCCTTTCTTCGGACAAGGTTTTTTATAAAGCTTACCCCCCCCCCCCCCCAGACCCTTATTCGTTGATTGCCGGCCCCCTTCCTCAGGTCTTTTCTTCAATTCGTCAAAACCCTTCAAAAAAAACCATGAAAAAAAATAAGGAAGTAAGTGTCCTTTTTTCGCCCGCGCCAATTCTCACGCCCTTAACTCCCCCGGATTTTGGCGGAGGTGTACTTTCATCCCCATCCCGGCAGTTCGACCACACTTTTGAACCCGGGCCCACTCTGACCAGCACCAATGTATCCGTGTCAGATTGTGAAGGTCGGATGTCTTAGATTCTTTAGGGAGGTCATTCTTTTTTTCGGTATTGACGATTCTTTTTGTTTCCCAGTCCCAGACTTTTAACGTGCTTGGTCTTCACAATGGGATTTTACGTTCCGACTGAAACAGACAAACCTAGTTTGTCCACTGATCCGCTGGTCCCTCTGTTATGACCCAACTTCTCCTCTTTCGATTTTTCACTACCCCTCCTCTTCCCTTTAGTTCCTCTCCAGGATGATTCCTTTCCCCTCTTTGGCACTCTCCTTTGGCATTAGGGGTCCGAGCCCTTTTTCGTAGTTCCCCCCAGCAGGCCTTTAGTTACCTTTGTTTTACAAGCCTTTTTTGTGCAAAGGGCGGGTCTTTCCCTGTCTGGAGAGGGACTGGGGGGCCTGCACTACCCCAAATTTGCTCTGAATAATAGCGCCCCAACCGGTCGGTCTCAAAAAAAAGCTAGCAAAGGGTTTTTCATCCAAGGTTCTCCATACTGGGTTCGAGGTATCAGCTCTTTGCGTCCCCCTTTTGGTTACTTTGAGCGGGTGTTCGTTTCGTCCAATCCCCTTGTCTGACCCCCTTTTAGTCCCCCCTTAAGGGGCCGCGCAAATCTCTTCCACTGTTTGCTTTTTGTGTGGCAGGCTCGGCTACCCACAGGAGTCTTGCGCTCTTTTCCGCTTTTTTTCTGTTTCGGTTGGGGGTCTGGGTCCTGGCGACTGCTAGAGTGATGGTTGATGTTCTTTATGATTTTGTTGACGCTGACGGATTGGGTGGGACGCAAATTCCTTATGGTGTCTCAAATTGCTGTTTGTTTTTTCCCTCCGAAGTGATTCTACCCCCAGTCCCATCACGCCTGCTTGGATACTCTTTTTTTCCCGTCACACCTTCAAAAACGGTTTCTCGCTGAGGAAAGCAACCGAGTCCCCTCTAGTTTTCTTTGGAGTTCCGTTGACCCTTTTTTCTTTCCTTTCTCAGGGGCGCCCCGCGAATAGGCGTGTCCTTTTTCCTAAGGACTGTCTGCATCGTCCAAAAAACCCTCTTTTTTCGTCGATCCCGAGGATTTTGCGGAAGCATCGGTTTTTTTTTTTCACCCCCCCCCCAGGGTTGGTCAAAATTCATTGTTTCGACGTGGGGAACGCAATGTTCTCCCCATTCAAAAGAGCGTATCCCCAAGCACACCGCCGAAAGCGGCATCGTTTTCATTTTCTGTTGAAACCGGCTGCAAGGCAATGCTTTATCTGATTTTTCCTCCCCCAATCCAAAAACAACCCCAACCCAGTGATTTCCAAAGCCTCCTTTTTTTTGCTTTCCCGTAAATGATCGTTTTAATTTTTGCTTTCAGGGCATCTGAGTTTTGCGCCCCCCCCAATTTCGAAATCCCCCCTTTCACGCCAATTGTTCTTTTTGCTCTCTTTCTCATACTTCCGTTGTTTTTTTTTAGAGCTCATCACCTCCTTTTTGACGGCTTGCGGCTTTGGGTTTGCTTGGTTTTTCCTATTCCCTTTGTCGTTTGAAACCGACAAAAAAAAGCTGGTACTTTTTGATCTGGGTTTTGCAAAACCCATGGTTTTTGGATTGGATCCTTGATAAAATTCATTTGCGTCCGTGCCGTTCTCGATCCTTGCCTTTAGAACGTTTGCTGGCTACGCTTTTTCTTTATTTCATGGGGTGCCTGCCAGATTTTGCGTTCTTTATTCCTGTCCTTGCTTACACTTTCCTTTGAAAAGCTTCGCTCACGTCCATATTTTTGCTTTCTCCAAGCCAGTGGCGCTGCTCTTTCGATTGCACCTGTCCCCATGGCGGGATCCCAGTTCCGTTTCCCCCTTGGGGCCACTTCTCCTGTTTTTTTTCCAGCGCATGAAATAACGTCAAAATTCCATCGTTTGGGACTGTATACTTCCTTCGAGCCAAACGTATTCGGCCCGATTTCATTCTTCTTTTCCGAACCTTTCCACCCCCCCTCTCCAGTTTTCACCTCGTGTTCCTTTTCATTTTTACATCCCATCCCTTCCATGAAATGAGGCGCTGATATGCCACCCTTTCTTCCCCTTTTGAAAACGCCTTCCTCAGTGGGGCGGTCATTCACGCCCTTTTTCCTGCAGACCTTCGAAAAACCAAGGTTCATATTTTTGGCCCTCTCTGGGCCCAGCGACCAATTGCAATGAGAACCCCACTCCTTGAATTGCCATCGCCTTTTTGTCACAGACTCTTTTGGTCCCAGGCCTTTTTTGTGTTCTCTTTTTTTTCCTTTTTCCCGTGCCGGTATAATGATTGTAAGGGGGGGGCCCCGGCCGGCACAGGCCTTTTTTTCTCCGCTCCACACCGTTTGGCTGACCTGGGAGTACAAGTTCGCACTTCCACGCAAGGCCCTGGCATCTAACCGCGAAAGCTAATTTTGCTCAGCTCTGGGCTGAGCAGTTTTGGTGTTTTTTTCATGGTTTGATCAATAACTTATATGTTGGTTTTTCTTCCCCGATTTTTTTAGGTTCCACCCTACATCGCTAAATCAGAAACACTCGCCCCTTTTTATTCTTTTCCCGGGGTTTTTGTCCTCTTGCTCGCTTTTCCGAGACTTCGTGGTCCTGTAAAAACCAAAGAACATTGCCGGATACCGGGCCCCGATGACTTCTCCAGCAATCCTTTTCAATCTCGCCTCAATTCTGCCCCCCTCCGCGCACCGAAAAACGTTGGGCCGTCTTCCGTTTCCCGATGGGGGTAGCACCGGCGGATTTTTTTTTTTTTGCCCCCCACCAACCCCCACTAGTTGCTTCGTTCCGCCGCCTCACAAAAAATTCCTGTCATTGGCGTGGTCTTCCCCAGAACTTATGCCTCAACCCAACCCCCTTCCCATTTCTATCGTCATTTATTTTCAGAGTGCACGTTTCCGCCCCCGGCTCTTGGAACTCCTTTGAGCGCCTCATCGAATTTTCTTCGTGTTATGGAGGTTCTGCGCTTGCCGTTTTGTTTCCCCTTTCTGGGCCCGCTGTCCCCAGTTCTACAATTTAAGCCTTTGAGCCCAGATCCGTACCTTTCGCGGTATTGACCGTTGACCGTAGTGGTTAGGTTAGGTTGTAAATTCCTTCACTTATGGCCCCGAAGTGGCTGTGCCGAACTTGACCCCCCTTGTCCCCAGTTTTTTTTTTGTGAGGTTTTTTTTTCCTCGCACAAATGTTGGGGACCGCCCGCGGTCAATTTGTCTGTCACAAGAATAAAGGAACCTAAAGGCAACCTTCCTTCCTCCGTTGATTTTTTGCCCTGACCAAAGTCCCCTCCGTGACTTGGATGAACAGACCTCTACCCAAGTGCCCCCCAACTCAACCGTTTTGTTTTTCCAAACCATGGAGGCACACTTTCCGGTCCCCTGCTGGGGAACACCATGCACCGTCCCACCGCACGTCCTTAATTTGAAGGGCCCTGGGCTGTTCTCACGCGGGACAAAGATGCTTCGAGGGATACATCCCTTCTCTTTTTTACAGTGTTGTTTTGTCTTCGTTATTTATTCCCTCTCGATCTCACCTCTGCGATAAGTTTTCTTTGCTTTTCCCAATGCTTACCAATTTTTTGACTCTGGTGGGTCAAATGGTGTTTCAAGCGCCCCTTTCTCGTCCCCCCAAAAACGGTTTTACCCCTTTTTTCCTTGCGATTGTTTATCCGTGCCTTCCCCCCCCCCCTTTCTCGGACTGTTGGGGAAGGCAACGACAGCCAACTTGGAAGGCTTCCTATGGCATTGTTTCGTTGATTTGCGTTTCCTGCAAACCCCCCCCGCTTCGGCGGTGTCCCATATTGTGGTGCCCACCCCACATCCCTCCTTTTTCCAGTTTCGTTGCGCCCCAGGTCCCTCTTCCGCTGTGCCCCTATTTTATAAACCGTCCCCGGTCACGGGCGGGGTATGTTGGTTACACCCTGACCCTTTCTCTCCTGCTTTTTATTTTTTTCTTACGCTGCAGACCTTAGGCACCCCTTTTGTTCTAAAGGCCATACCACACCCCTTTCTCTTTTCTGTTATGAGCCCTGTCCTCTGCTCGGTCCTCTTTACAGTGGTGTCTTCCCCCTTTCAAGGAACGGCAACATACCTTTTGTCTGAGTCCAGTTTTTTTGGTGTTTTCTTCCGGATTCTTCATTCACTCAGGATTTTTTTCTTTCGGCAGGAGGCCTCAAATTGGTTTGGACCCCTCTTCTTGCGACCCCCCGTAAACCTTTTTTTTTTTTTGTTCCCACGATAAAAAGTCGTCCCTTTTCTGTTTCGAGCCCAGTTCTTGACCATTCTTGGCGAGGATTGCCATTTACCTCGTGGTCCGGTTTTGCTGGGCAGTCGGTTTTCCAGTCCAATGAATTTCACCCCCTACCGCGGCTGTGACCCAAGCAGAGTGCCTGAACACCTCAACATTTTCCTTTCGATTTTTGTCCACTGCCTTCCCTTCGCCGCTGTCTTGTCTTTCCCGGGAACAAAAATAGTTTTGGTTCCAAGCAAGCCCCCATTCGTATTGCTCGAACTGGCCCACCCCCCCCCCCTGTTGCTTTGCTTACCCTTTAGGGCTGGGGAATTTTTAGTATGTTTGACCGTACTGTCCAGTTCCAGCCAGGGCCTTTTCACGTCTGCTGTTCCTTCCAGGCCGCACTTTTTTGGGAAGCCCGCTGGGTTGCGCCTGGGTACACCCCCCTCCTGGACTGTATTTAAAACAGGAATGCTCCCCCGGCTTTTTTTTCGAAAAAACTCTCCACAAAACGCCCTTGGGCCTCCCATTAAAGTCGGGATCAGGCTTTTTGAGAGTCTTTTACCCCCCTTTGCGTGCCGGCGCAACGGGCCCTTGAGTCGCTGGGTTCAGGCCGCACTCAACCTCCCCCAAAAGCGCCATCTTTTAGAATTTTTCTGTTTTATTCCCAGTGCAGGCTTCCTTGTGCAATGTACTCCCCCTGAGGTTTTAAGAATTGCGGCCAGGGTTCCTGGCGGGGGGAGTTTCTGTTCTTTTGCTCGGTGCGTGGTCCCCATTTTCGCGATGGCTTTTTTTTGATTCTTTTGACCGATTTTGACGCCAGTTATGCCCCCTGTTTGGGGTTTCTTTATTTTTCGGAAAGAACGGGACTCGGTGCTAATTGCTGCCGGTTGGTATAGTTTAGACCCCGCGTCCTTTTTGCTACCCCTATCCCCTCTGAAAAACTGGCTTCGCTTGCTGCGATTTGCCTCTCATGTTTTTTTTGGCTCCCCCCCTCCCCATTTTTCTCAGGTTGCCCCAACGCAACGGATGAGGGCAGGCGTTCGTCCCCTGGAAGGCCCCTTTCGATCACAAAAAAACTCGAAGGGGCTTTGCGACTGGCCTTCCGGAGTTTACGTGAGGTCTATGTTCGTCAAAGTCGTGAATCAACGACGATGGCTGCAGCAGTGTTCAAAAAAGCTTGCAAGCAAACGCTGTGAACAAGGCCTTCTCCTTCCTTCTTCTCTTTCTGGAACCGGAGGACGTCAAATTTTTTTCTCCATCCCACCACCTGGACGTTTTTGCCCCTCCCTTTACGGCTGATTTTTTCCGCTCCCCCCCCCGACAAAGTTAAGCAAGAGTTCCTTTTCTCCCCCCATCCTCCTCCCCCTTCCCCAACCCTCGGGATGGATTTTTGATCTTTTTCTTTCTCTTCCTCTTCTGTTTTGGGAGTGAATTTTCCGTTGCATGTTTGGATTCGACTTTTCGCGTTGGATGCCGGAGCGACTCATTTTTGTCGGGGGACCCCTGGTCCAAAATTTCCCTCCTTTGGATTGGGGCGCAACAGGGCGCCGTTTTTATTTTGATAATTCCCAAGGCATTTGCGTACGCCGCCTTCATGGCACTTGCGGCCTTTCCTTGCTGTTTGATAAGGCTTGACTTTTTCTGTCCCCCTTTTCCTTCATGAGGCGGGGCTTCTGCTCGCGACTTCGAAACCCAAAAGCTTTTCCAATGCTTTCCTAAAGGCAGCTTCTCCTCCTTTGTGATATGATTGTGCTTCGCGCTGGCTTTCTTTTCCTGTTTCCTTGATCAAAAACTTTGGTCGGGACGCAGCACCTGTGATACTCGCTGCTGCTTGCTTTTTCTTTTGCACCTTAGCACCCAGACATAGTCTTCGAATACGCTGCCAAAACAGGTCCTCTTGTCTTGCCCGATATTCCTCTTTGTACAAACTCCCAAATCCCCCACCCTGTCGTCCACCTTAGTAAATAAAACATTGAACTTTTCCCCGTGCAGCGCGACCCCAACAACTGCCGATTATCCCTTTGTTTCCGTATTTTCCCCATTCCTCTTGTCCGCGACTCCTGCATCCCGACTGATAGGCAGAAAAGGTCCTCTTTTATTCTTCTGGCCGACAGTTCTAATTTCTTTTTCTCCCTTCACCCAAATCACCCTTCGCTGGAGATGATACTATCATCGCTATGTTAGACTCTTGGTGTGCTTTTCTTTTTCTACCGTTGGCTATTTCCTTATGGTCCGTTTGTAAGGCCCCCCCCCTCCGCCTCCAATCCGTAGGCTTCTTCCCTTTTTTTTTCCCAACTGGACCCCCTTTTCTTTGCCACTTTTCCGAAAAGGGGAACCCTGCTGTACTGTTTTAAGCTTTGCTCGCTACCGTTCGATTCAACCCATTATTCTTAAGCAGAGAAGGCGTGCTTTTTCATTGCGATTCACCTCAGGATGTGGTCAGTTATTGGCGAATTTTCTGTCCACCCCCTTTCACATTCGGCCCGGAATTCGGTGGACACCCACTCGATTCAGTGTTCCTATTCCCGTGCTAGCCTTCCCCCAAGGCAAGGATGGTAATTTTTTTCTTTTTCTTTCGACAACCCCCCCACCCAGGACATTGCCCGTTCAATACCGCTCCGATGCTCCTCCCCAAGGGGCACCGTCTTCCAATGTTGCAATCAATTCCAAAACGTTCTAAAACGTGGTTGCTGTCCCCTGGTTCCTTTCGCATTCCCCTTTGGCACCATCTTGAAGGACAGCAAGCCCCAGGAAAAACCTCCTGGATGTGACATGCTTTTACCCATAACTCTGCAACCCCCCTGACCTATCTTTCCTTATTTACTACTGGTTTTTTACCCGTTCCCCACCCTTCCTTTCTTGGAGCCCAGGGACTGTTTCTGTCCGCAACTTTTAGCTTTCTGCGGTTTTTCCCCCTGCTATTAACATCGCTGGCTGTTTTTTCTACCTCCCCAAAATAATTACTGAGCACAGTTGGTAAGTCTCCCTTTCACCTTCTCCTGTGCTTCCGTAGGGTGGCTCGGCTCCCCAACACGTTGCCCCTTGAATGCCCGGAGTTGGCTGTTCAGAACCCCTTGAACATGTCCCATTCGGGGTCTGAGTTGCACCAAACTGTTCGGCCGGAAGGTCCCTTTCTTGGCAGCTTATTCAATTCAAGCCAATTTAAATCCTGCCTGCCCTTTTTGCTTCCCTTTGAAAGTCCTCTTGATTCCCCTTCACGATAAACTCGGGGCCTTCCCCCCTTTTCCCCTGTTTGATGGCAAAAGACAACCCGTTTGCCTTGCTTGGAACCCCAAAATTCCATTCTTTACCCCCCCTTGGCATCCAAATTAAGCTTTTTTTTACTGTAGAACCGGGTGGAAGCGCCTTCAAGCGGTTTGGAAGATCGCTTTCTCTTAATCCATTATCTCCCCTTTCCCCCCCTCCTTAAGCTTTGGCGCAGAGATCGTTTATTTCTTTACTTACGCTATGATTGTTTCCTCTTTTAATTCTTTGTTAGGAATTCTGATCCCTTTTTGAATAGTTGCATTTGCACTTTTTCGTGGGTTAATTACTGCCCTTTGTTTTTCCCAATCTTGGCGAGTAGTCCAGTGGTTCCCAAAAACACTTTTTTCCCGTTTTCCCAGTAGTGGCGTTTCTTTTCCTAGGTCCGTTTCAGGCGTTTCAAGTTCTCAAACCAATTGAGGGTCCTTGGCTCCCTTTTTTTAACTTATGGCGGTGTGGCCCCTCTTAACTAATTTTTCCCCAATAGTTTTGGTTTTGTAAATAATTCCAACCCCCAACCTTGTCCTTTTTTCTTTTTCCCTGCCCCCTGCAAACTCGCGCCTTTTTTTTCCATTAACTCCTACACCTACCCCCCGTTTTCACGTTGCCGGCGCTTTTTGGCTGTTTCCAATTTTTTTGTCCTTGCTTATTTGTTCTATGCACAAAGCTGCGATAGGGCTTTTTTTTTAACCCAAAACACCGTTGGCCACCCGCCTTTCCCCCCCCAGCTTATTAAATGCCTTTCCTCCCGCGTTTTCTTCAAGAATGGTTTTTTTTCAAAAACCGTTTCGCTTAAGTGTAAAAATTCCTCCGATTAGGCATTTTTTGGCTTTTTGCGTTTAAGTCCTTGAATCCCCACGTTTTGCATCACCCTTCTTTTTGGGTTTGACGTCGTTCCTTTCACTAGGTGTTTTTGCCCCCTCCCCTCGTGGCGTTTTCCCCCCCCCCCCCCTTTTTTAGGTAAACTGGTCCCAAACACTCCGGCACCAGACCAGTGTAGGCGTTGTTCTTGCCTGCCAGTGGGTACCTTTTTTTTTTTTTTTAATGAGGATTGATTGCCTGTCTCAGTCTTTTTTTTTTTTTTTTTGGGAGATTCCTTTGGATTTTTGTCCTGTCGTTTTTATCCCTCTGACCCCGGTTCCCATTGCTTCTGCAAGTTTTTTTTTTTTTACTCTCCGGCCTGAAACGACCATCAAATTGGACTTTTTGTCCCCCTACTCTCGGGTCCGTCTTATTTTTTCCGGGTCCCAACACTTCCCGTTTTCTTTGGGTTGAAGCACCTTTATTGGAATCGCCTTGAACCCCCCAACAACCCCCGTTTCTTCCCTTTTAGTGCACTGTCTTCTTCGCGGGGGACGCTTTCTTTCTAGTCTTTTTCTCGTTTAATGTATCGAGCAAGAGTTTTTGAACATTTTCTTCCCCGTTTTTCTCTTCCGGGACCAAACTTCCCCCAGGTTTCAGAACCACCTTCTCCAAAGTTCGACGGTGTAGTCTATTTCTGGGGGCGCTAATGGGTTCCTTACCACCCCTCAGTGTACCCCCCCTAACGACCCCTTGTCTCTTTGGGAGGGCCAATCGACGCACCCAACGGCTGTGACTCACGAGGTTCCCCATTTCCTGGATGCGGAATGTCGTGAGAGTTTTCGCTTTACTTTTTAGTCGCGGGGCGGGAGGACTAGTTCTGGGCCATTTGGTTCCCCTGAAGGCACAACCTATTTTTTTCGCTTTTTCCCGTTTGGGAAAAGTACGTTTTCATGGACTCCCCATTGATGGGCTTGACGTCCTCTTTTTTTTTGTTTTTTGGCACTTCCTTCCAAGGGGTTCCGTTCCTAGGTTGGTTTTTTTCTTTTGCGATGTTGTTTTCCATTCGCGGGCTGGTTTGTATTCTGCCACTTTATACTGTTTTGGTTTTTTTCCGTGTTTGATTTTTTCCTTCCCCCCCCCAAAAGAAACAGCCTTTTTCCCCCCCCCCTTCTTTGGCGGCCACCCCCCTTTCGTACCCTTCCCCTAGCGGTGCTTTTTTTGTCATTCTTTCCCACCCTCAGGAAAAAAACTCCCTCCCCTGCTTTTGCAGGCAAGTATTTGACCCTTTTTTCTCGACCCGTTTATTTTGTGTCTTCAACCAGTTTCTTTTTTTCCCCCCTTTTTGCGAGGTGCCTTCGCGCCAATTTGGTCTCCCCCGGCAGATAGGAAAAAAAAACTTTCGTCGAGTTGACAATTTTCTTCCTAACGGAGGCTTTTTGGGTTTTCCCCCCCTACCTTGTCTTCACACCCGGGATTTCCCTTGACCCTGCCCGCTCTTTTTGTTTACGTTTAGTTTTCAAGATTTAGGGGCCATGGCCCACCTGTTGGCGCAAGTTTCAGGCTTTTTCACTTTTTCAAAAATTCTTTTTCCCCCATCCCCCCCTTCTTTTTCTTGTGATTTCCAACCCCCAACACCTGTTGCCCATTTTGCCCCCCTCTCCCCTTGTCCGTAAACTTATTTTTTTTTTTTAGCTTCCCCTGTTTAGTTATACTTTTTCCCCCTGATCCCCCCTCGCTCCCTTTTTTCAAATCGGCGATGGAC
>Ga0179591_1318056_pt1 | contig 17065 bp, 24 predicted proteins | sample CZOMad2_1_08_16f_FD_182891 | JGI IMG/M metagenome (GOLD analysis project Ga0179591, IMG submission 182891) | Vadose zone soil fungal communities from Angelo Coast Range Reserve, California, USA - CZOMad2_1_08_16fungal (PacBio error correction) | ecosystem: Environmental > Terrestrial > Soil >... | reverse complement strand
GCCGTTTCCCCTTTTTTCCTCTTCTTTTTTGAGTCCCTTCTTGCGCGACTCGGATATATCACTCTTCCCCCCCTGGTTTTTACCTTGTTTGACCGGGGTTTTTGCAGCCCCTCCTCCCCTGCTTGAAGACCCTTTCGTGAAGTTTGGGTGGGCCATAGACGTTCTTAAAGCCTTTTTTCCTTTGCCGATCTTCAAAACACTTAGATGTTTGATAACCCCTCTTTTTCTAAGCCACGGGAAGGTCCGTTCAAGAAGTATCCGGGTCAGCCCCTTTTCCGCCCCCTTTTCTCCACCCCTACTTGTTATCTTTTTCTTCGGTCAAACTGGAGCTCCAGAGAATCTCTTTTTCCATGTTTCTTTTTGACTCAAAGGGTAAGGTTAGCCCAATTTTTCGAGGGATTTCTCGGGGCATACCCAGTTCTGACCCCCCAACCCTCTTCCCTCAGAAGACAACCTCCTCTACACCTCCCCAGATGATTCCGTAATTCATGTCCGTTGCCTCCCCACCCACTCAAACCTGACAAGCCTTATTTTCGCTTGGTTCCCAACCAGGGTTACTTATGTGTCACCGGAGTCGCAAGGCCCCCTTTTTCGTGCTCTTTGCCCCCACTGCCATGTTTCCCCCACGAAATCCTCGATTTTGCGCTATGATGTCTCCCCTTTGCCCCTCTGTTATGTCCAACTGACTAACTTGGTGGCATATGTGCCCCCCAGATTCCTTTTCTCCCCTTTGAGAATTGGAACCTCATCGTATGGGACTTCGACTCCCTACAGGTCGACGTGTTTTGTCTTTCCGAACACGACCTCCTCCCATCGCCCGTATAGATGTCGAAACCCGTAACTCCCTTCTTACAGCCCCCTATCTTAATCCCGTCCCAGCTTCGACACGACTCAAATATTTTCCCCAAATTCCTTCTTCACTTTCGACTTTGGAGATCACCAGACATTTATTTTTTTTTTTCTCACCAGGGTTTGGCCCCCCCTCTTCTTTTTTCCCAGCATCCCTCAACGCCCCCCAACCTTCCTTCTGATAATTTTTTTCGCCCCTTCCTTCCTAGGTTCACGAAGGCATTATCCGCTTCCCCAACGAGTCCCCCCCCCGCTTCAGGTTTTTCGGTGGCCTTGCTAAACTCTGTCCCACCTTTTCACTGCGGCGCATGTTCCCTTACGTGCTCCTCGCGGTCCTAAGACTTGTCACATGGTTGGTTTCCCCCTCCTTAAGGGACCTTGCAAGTTTTCCCTCCTTTTTTCGTCTTATTGCTTCCCTTGCTTTTTGGTATCCCTTTCCCCAGGTTCTGCTGAATGTCTATGGCCCCCTCTTTTCTCAGTTTGTGACATCCTTCCCCCCTTTTTCCCCTTGTGGTTCTTTTCCTCTGGCTCTTCCCGGAGAACCCCCACCATCTTTAAAGTATCGGGTATCCCCCCCCCCCTCTTAGAAAATGACGTCTGACTGTTTTTAATGAAATTCATCCCTTTTCTGCTCCCCTTGTGCCCTCTCACGCAATTGGAGAACAGCTGAACACTTTCGTCGCCCTGGATCATCCATATGGATGAAAGGCCCCTTGCCTCGGCAGTCTCCGAAGTTGCTAAGCTTTTTCGGCTTTGTTGCTTCATGCCAACTCCCCCGCGATATAGTAGCGGTGTGTTTTTTCAAGCTTTGATAACCCGATCCCTCCTTCTTACATTTTCGAATGTTTTTTCCCTCGAGCTTCTGACTCACTTGTGTTAGGGATGGGCGTCGTTCTGGCAACCCCCCTAACCCCATTTTACGTCGTGGACTCCCCTCCGCTAAGGGTTTTTCAGGGTTAAGGACACCCCCCCCTTCTTCCCGTGCTCCCTTTCTGTCCGCCCCCTCTTTCCCCCCGTACAAGGGGTTCTTCTGATGAAATGGTAAAACCAATCTCCCCAGAAATTATTGGGCCTCGCTTTCCTTTCGATGTTGCCCAACGAAGAATTCCGACCCTCTTTACTATCTTACCCCCCTCCCCGCTAATGGTAAATTCCTACGTGCTCTCCAGTCTTCTTCTTGTAGTCTGTAAACATAGCTATATTTCCTGCCATAATGGACCCGCCATTTGGGAACACCCAGTCCGTTTCCGTTCCCCCTCGATCCCCTATTTTCTGATTACAGCCACTCCCTTTTTTCTATGCCCCCTGTCGCCGGAAAGTCCGCACTTATGTCAAGAAATCATTTTTGAAACCTTCAGCCCGGTGGTTTTGTTCTCAGGGCGAATCTTCTCTCTTGTCAGCCCAAAGCCTTTCCCCAAGAAACCCCTCCGCTTTTTGTTTTCCTGTTCGGACGTTGTTTCCGTCTCCCTTCGGTTAGGGGTGGGATTTGCCTGATCAATCTCCTTCGACGCGCCCGCTTAGGGGGTTCCCTTTGGCCCAATTTTTAATGAGCGTTTTCTACGAACCCACTCCTTATTCTTCTTAATTTGAGAGACATAAGGAATTTGGTCTATTTTGAACCCCCTCCTCGTGTCCGTTATCATTTTCTCCCTTTCCGGAAGACTACTGCGAGGTAGTATTAGTTATCTCCCCTGTCCCCCTTCCCTAATTTTTCCCCCAACGAAGACTTTCCGGTCTCAGGTCGCCCCTGATATCTCCCTTTTCACACTTGAGACGTGCTTAAGATGGTCCCATCCCGTTCCTTTTTGCTCACACCCTTTTAAATGATCACTTAGAGTCCTTACATTTTTTCACTCTGTAGGGGTGTTTCCCCTTTAATTATGTCCGAAGGATGCCCCTGCTTCTCAACCACTTTTTATTGATGGAATGCAAAAGTTATATACTCTATCTTATCCGGCCTTCCTTTTTGTAACACCGATGGAGGACTGCCAGTCTTTCCTGCCCCTAAGTCCCCTTTAACCTCCCATTGTCCAGTCCCACCCTAACCAACTCCTTCGGACGCCCCTAGGATCATGTGACAGTATCAGTGTATAGCGAGGCCCCAATCTTTTCTTCTTCGGTTTTTTTGGTGCGACCCCAAAGAGCTAGACCGCTCACTAAGGCTTCTCGGTGTCCCCCGTTTTTTTCTGTAATAGACGGCCCCCCTTGGTGCGATCTCCGCCACCCTGTTGCATTTTTGGATTCCCTGTAACCTCCACCCCCCCCTCTTTTCTCCCTTACGTTACCCCCAGAGTAGAATGTCGTTTTATGTTCCCCGCATCCTCCCCCCTCCCGCCCCACCTAAGCTCTCTAGTTCCAATCGGCTTAAGATACCCCTTTAGAGGACCACTCGTGCAATATGACCTCGACTCTAGCAGAGGAGTTTTTCTCGCAACCCCCCCCCCTCCCTCTGCCCTAACAGGCTTAATCTGCCGGCTTGCGCAGTCCTACGGTACCCCTCTTGCTCAGACTTGCGTGATCCAGTCTTCCCGAGACCCGTGTGCAGATCGTGACTAACCGGCCTCATCCGCAGGTATCAACTTTTTCCCCCCGTTCCTCTTCCATTTTCCCCTTGAGATCGCGTTTTCTATCACATGGTTTTTTTTTCAAAATAGGGGTTGATTTCTAGGCCTTCTCCGGATCTGCCTTCCATCCCCCAATAACATAGGAAATAGTCTGTAACTCACAGATTTACCCTCCGACAATAGTCCCTCAATAACCATTTTTTTTTGTCCTTTAACCAGATCAGGTTATCAAAGTCCCCCTCTGGTTTTTTCAATATGGCTTTAACTTCTTCAAGTTTCCCACCCCCACCCCCGTTCATCTCCATATTTTTCACCTGACGCTCGACAAGGAAAAATTTCCAGATACTTTCCCTCTTTCCACCCGTTCGACATTTACAATCAAACCCAAACATCACCCTTCTGGATGTGTTTTGTCTAGTGTGAGTCTTATTTTTCCCTTCGTTTGTGACATGCCCATTCCTGACGACTATCTCCTTTATTGCTCTTTAGGGGTAGAACTTTTTTCTCGAAATCTCATTTTTTTTTCCCCCCCCCTTTGAGCTTTCGATTGTCTCCCCCCCCTCTGAACTTTCCAAACAGTGCTCTCCCCCGAACTGATTTGAGGTTTTCGCTCGTTGTTAGGGGATCGTTGGGCTGTCCTCCCTTTGTTCCCCTGGTGCGTGTCCTAGTTTTGATTGTTTTCACCACTTCCGACCCCTCTTGAGTAAACAGGAAGTACAAAAATCTACTGTCCCTTTTCTTCCACCTTTCTTGCCAGGTTTTATACATAGGACCAGAGGTTCTTACCTCACCCCTAGGCTAAACCCCTGGGCTTTTCCCCTCATACTTTCGAAGACCTATGAACCCCCCTTTTTTACCTTTTGCCGTGTGGCCATTACGTCACGCCAGGTTGCCTATGTCTGAACCCTACAATTCGGTTCCCTCTTTCTTTAAGCCCATTTCCTCGATTCATCCTTGATTAGATCAGGTTTTCCTGTGGGTTGTTCTTTTTCCCGCCATGCCTGACTTTTTTAAGCGACACAACCGTCGGTGGAGCTTGTTCTGTCTGCATTTGTCCTCTTTTTTTTCCACTCAGGTGGTTTTTTTTTTTAGGAACCTCGTAAAGCCCCTCTGCTCACACTTCCCCCTACCCCCATCGAACTTGAATCCTCTGCAGACATCGGTGTGCAATCCCCTCTCATTAACCGATTGTATGTTTTACTTTTTTTTTTTTCCAATTGTACCCTTCCCGGGAGGGACTTCCACTTGCAATTTTTTTCTGCTTACTCTGCTTTTTCCTTCCAACAAACCCAAGTAGAACCTCCATTTTTCCATTTCCTGCAACTTTCCCCCGGCTTCAAGGATATCAGTTTCAGCCAAACGTTTAAAAGTCTCTCCCAATCGTCTTCCCCCTTCTTCCCCCCATACCTCTTTTTGCACCTTTTGATTTCTTGCCTCAGATTCTCGCCCTCCCCTTTTCAGATCATCAACCTTTTAGTCACCTTTTTTTTCCGTCCTCCCTTTGTTTGTTTTCTCCTTCGGTTTTCTCCCAAAGGGGTCGTCTTATTGGGGATTTCACCAGGAGTCCTCCCGACTCTCGTAAGATCCCACACTTTTGTGGACCACTTTTCCCCCTTCTTGAATGGTTAGGAAGCCCTTCTTTCCCCGACGACTTTTTCCTCCTCTTTTTCGTTGCTTCCCACGCCCGGGTATAGCTTTTTCCTGGTTCCTCGCTCACAACATGGCTTTGCTTTTTCTTGTTGTTTTTTAATTCTCAGCGCTCGCGCAACGTGCAATTTTTTTCCTTCCAGCCACTTTTTTTATTTTTGTACAAGACTTCACTCTTTCTAAACATCCAGATTAGATTGTAGAGTCACAACCGGAGAGTACGATTGCCCCTACTTCACTTTAGCTTGGCCTCAATCCCTTTCCCCCCCCCCCAAGGGTCCCTTAAGTTGAGAACCCACTCGATGATTATATTTTCAAACATCAACAAATTACCCCAAGATTCCCCCTCAGCCTCCCCCCCCTTCCGACCCCCTTCATTTTTCCCCCCCCTGCGTAAGGGTGCGAACAACTACCTTGATCCTACTCCCCCACTTCTCTTTCTCGTATGAATTCCCCCCCCTTTACAGCTTTATTTTTTCAGGGCTCCCTCAATGGCAAAGGCTATTTTCCGTCCTCACTGTTTCCCCCCCCATTCCCCAGACTTGAGGGCTTCCGCTATTGATTTGTGACGTTCGGCCAATTTGGTGCTGTTGATGTCACGCGGACATAACATTTTCCCCTGTTCCTATTTCCCTCCCCTATTTTCCTTATCAAACTATCCCCCTTGAACAGATCGTCTTTTTGTGACCCCTTGTTCGACTTCATAAGTTCGACCCCAGTGGCGTCGCCCCCCTCCAGTGCAATCGACTTTCCGAGCTCGCACCGCAACATTCCACCGGCCTCCCTTTATTTTTCCCCCCTCCCTCCACTGCATTTCACTTCCCCCCACGGTTTTAGCGAAAAAGCAGGTGCGCACGTGAGTCCTTATTTTTTCTCGCCCATCTCCCACTCTTTTTCCTTTCTTTTACACCGTTCAGACTCCTGACAAGTCTCTTTTTTCGCCCCTTGGCTTCAACCTCACTAAGAAAGGCTATATAATCAAAGTAAATTCCCTTGTTTCCCAATACGGTCTTGCTCCTCCTCAACAGTTTCCCCCCAGAAGGCTATTTTTTTTTTATGGAAGGCAATCCCTTTGACTCCCCAGCCCGAGCATGCAGTTTACTTTAAGTGATGGAGGATCATTCCGTTCCCTTTCTACCACCAGGCGGTTCCCTTGTGGTGGTTCCTGCGGTAATTTTTCCAGCGAATAGAAGCTTGCAAGCGGCTTGATTCTCTGAGCCTTCACAATGCTGTGCATTTCTATTCGTCGGGTTTCTCCAAGCTTTCTGTTAACCTATGGAAGATCGTATTGGTACCTCAAGGATGATTCAAATAGTAAGAGCTAAACCCCCCGATTTTCCCTTCCAGGGGCCTCCCACCTACGTCCCATGAACACTAATTGAACCCCATTTACTGACCCTTCTGCTTGACCGATACGACTGCTGAACTTCCCCGTGATTTCTTTCGTCTGACCCGTTTTTTCCACCCTCCCTATATCGGTGCCAGTCCGGCCCTGAACCTTCCTGGCAGGTCTGACTCCTGAGGTCCAGCTTTCTTTTTTGCTTTCCCCTCCACCCTCACCCCCACTGATCGAGGAGCGGGGTGCTCTTTTTGACCTTCTTTTGCAAAGAGACTATTTTCGTGATCTGAGCTCTTGGTTCTCCCTATCTCTCCCGGTCCAATAGGTCGGGATGTGTTTTGCGCGGCGATTTCACCCCCTCAAACGCGCTAAGAGGGGGCATCCCCCCTTTCCAGAGTGTTTGTCTTTACGTTCCTCCGCCAGTTTCCGTCGCCTTTTTCTTATGTTCCTTTTCCTTTTATGGCCTTTCCCCCCTATGAAACGAAACTGGTTCACAACTCCCCTCCCCTGTGTTTTTAAGGACATTTAGGTAGGTTTTCTGCGTTTACCCCCCCCCTTCCGTCCTACGACGTTTTATCGCGCTTTACCATTTCCCCTCCGCGTTCCCCACTTTTCCCTCCAGTCTTGTTAAAAAAGTGCGAGAACTTTTTCCTGCCCTAATGGAAGCCCTCACTTCTTTTTAACACACAAGTCGTACATCAGATCTTTTTTTTCTATCCTTTCTCTTCCCCCATAACGTTTTGTAAGAGAACGTGAGGACTTCGACCTTTTTTCTCCTTTGGCCTACTTCTTCCCCCTCCACTTTTTTCAAATGCTCTGAGTCCCGTTTTGAATCAGGGACTGCTGAGTAGAGGCTGCACATCCTTCCTTTCTTCACCCTTCTGACCGTCCCCCTGGCTCCTTCGGAGCTCCTTAGATTTTCGTTCCGTTCAGACTCGGCCCCTGTGACCTTTTGTTCTTTGTGCCAATCCATAACTATATCCTCCCTCCCCTCTCCTCTGTAGTATATTCCTGAGACGGAGACCCCCGAGCTTTAGGTCTAGACACCCGTCCCGTTCTTTCCCTCTACTTTTTACTCCTTCCCCCCCTCATTTTTTTTTAGTTCGCGATTATGTCGGTAACCCCTTTACTCTTCAGGAGCCCCCCCTCCCTTGAACCATCATGATGAGGACTTTATGTCCTTGCAATCCCGCCCGCACCCTTTCATAACCTCCCCGATCTCCCTCATGCAGTTTTATAGACGTAATTCCCCGGGGCGAGCTCCATGCGGTAACACTCCTTGGTTTTCCCTCCCAGCTGCTGGTAAACTTTGGACTCTCTCCTGGACGCCGTATTTGTCTTTCCTGACGGGGTTCCCACGTGGTAGAAGACATTTTGCGCCGACCCCCGGGATGTCTTTCAGCCTCCCTTATTCTAAAGCCCTCTCCCCTTCCAAGATTTTTAAAAAAGATGGGGCGGCCCGTAGGGGGAACAGAAGCTCTCCCCTCAATTTTCCTCTCCCCAAAAACTTCGGAAGAAAGTTTCTTGTTAAACTTTTCTCCGGGTCTCCCCTGCGCGTCATAGTTGCGTGGTGTGCGCCATACTCCTAGTTAAGAATTTCCCCTACTTCTTTCCCCTCTTTGTGCGTTAGTGGAATACCCTGGACATCTTCCCTCGCCTCTCCGCAACGGCGCGGAAGCGGTTCTTTCCCATCCCAACATCCTGTAGAAGTCCTGTAGTAACTGAGTCTCTTTGTAGTTGAGGTTTGCATCTCTCGCACCCCCTACCCCCTCCCCTATATTCTATGGTTTGACAATATTAATAATCTTCACCTTTTCCTTCCTGTGCTCGGGTCTTACACACTCGCTGACCAACTCTGTTCACAAGCCGCATCTTCTAGGGCGTTTTCTTTCTCCCAACCCCAAGTCCTCCAGATTTTTTTTAGCAGGACTGACCTCCGGAGTTTCGCCCCTCGTCACAACTCTTAGCTGCTTGATCACAGGATCGCGCCATTGTCCCTCTTGGTCGCCCTTGCGCCTTCCCTGGACCTTCCGCCGAAACTTACCACTTGTCATGAAGTTCGCGTCCTTGTAGAGATAATTGTTTTCTAGCCCCCTCCCTTTTCCCATCGGTTTATCTTTTCACGTTCCTTTTCTCCTTCATTGAATTATCCTCCCCCTAAGATGACATTGAGGTCCTAACAAAAGCTTTCTCCCCTCCCCCCCTTTCTGATCCCCTACATGTGCTATCGTTTCTCCCCCAGCTCCCTTGCGCACACTCGATGCCGAGGGGCGACCTGCGTCCTTCCCTTTTCCGTTACCAGGTGACCCCTTTTTTATTTCCGGCCCTCCTGCTCCCGACGGCTCAAATGCTGGCATTGCGCTTTTCCCCCTTGTTTCTCCGGCAACAAACCACAAATTCCCGCGGCGGGGTGCTCTTGGCGTCTCATATACCCTGCCCCAGTAATTGAGGTAGTGTTGGGGTTACTCTCTCTTTTCTCCCCTCTCTTTCGTGCGATTTTTTTATTGCTTCTTTTTTTGGTGAAACCCTTTTTGCTCCCCTAGGAGATGCTCTTTTACAAGTGCATTTGCGTTACCCACGATTTGTTGCGCGAGTTGTTTCGTCTTTTTCTTTGTCTCTCCTGTGACACGGTAGTACCCCTGTGGGCGGGCTTCGAGCTTACGATTGATTCTTCGGACCCCTTCTACTTTCTGTTTTTTCCCCCCATTTCCCAATGCCGCTCCGTCCCTTTCCCCCCCCCCCCAACTTTGACAAGGATTGTTCTCATATTCCAAGAGTGTCCGTCCCCCCTCTTTCATAAACAAAATTGTATTGCCGCCATTCCCGTGCCTCCTCTATTACCCTTTTTTTTCAAGTGCGTTTTTGCAACCTTTTTTATGAGGTTTGTCCTTGCGGAGCAAAATAAAGTTGCTGGTTTCCTTTTTTCTTGGTTTTGCAAGACGTACGATGTCATATAATTGTTATCTTTCCGTTTTTTAAGACAGACTTCAGTGTCCCTCCCCGCTACCGTCGGGGCGATCTTTTTCCTCTTTACGATTTTTTAAGCAGTCTTTTGTGGCTTTCCCCCGAATCCCCGCTTTTGGACCCCCTTTTTTCCCCCCCTTTTCTTAGCCAAGCGACTTTATCTGGTATACTATACGGTTTCTTTTCCGTCTACCCCCCCCCACTCTCCCCTCCGATATGTTTCTCACTGTGTCAATCTTTCCTTCCCCCCGCCCCTGTCTTACTTTCACCCCTTGCCTGTTTTTTAGCGTCTTCATCTTGATTCCCCCCCCAGTACTAAAGAAATTGTTACCAGACTAGGCACTTAAAAGCGGTCTGCCCTTCTCGTATGCCTCCCTCCCCCTTTCTAGTCAACCTTTCTATAAACCTTACCCCCCTTTCCTTCCCCTTTTCACCTTTTAGGCTCCCATCTCGATTTCTGCTCACCCATACCATCTCTTTTCCCCCTTTTTTTCCTCTTTTTTCATCCTTGTTTTTTGTGAGTCTCTCTTCCGAAAAGGTTGAATTCGACTTTATTGGGTTCCCCTTCTTGCGAATCCTGATATTTCCCCCTCTTCCCCCCTTTTTTCAAACTTGGCCAGTCGTTAATGGGTCGCCTTTCCCGCCCTTCGAACCTTTTTTCTTTGCCCGGGCCCCTCCAGGTATAAGACTTTGAAATGTGCGTCAACCCTTCCTGGTTGGTGGATCTTCCCTTTTCCGTTCTACAGGGGGTTTCACATATGTCCCCGACTCGTCTTCGGTTTCCCCTTGTACTTTTCACCTGCTTGATCCCCCCGTACTTAGGAGTTTACTTTTTCTTGTTTCGCTTCCCCCCCTAAGGCTCTGCATTTTGACGTGGCGAGAACCCGGTTAAGGGGCGAATCGTTGCTTTGATTTCCCACCAGACAACCCTCCTTTTTTTTTTAAACCACCTCGGTGTAAACGCAGCCGGTTTTTTTCACAGCCCAGATCCTTTTTTCCCGTTCCTCGTTGCGGAAAGCATAACAACATTCTTCCCCGACCGCCTCCTTTTTTCGTTGTATTTTCATCGAGAGTCCTATGCCTACCAAAGTTTCCCCATTTTGCTTTTTGCGAAAGTCACCTTTATTCTCTACGGTTGCCAAGTCCTTTTTAACAACCACTCCCCCTTTCCATATTCTTTTTAGACTATGATGGAGTTTACCCACGTTGTTTCCTGTTCTGGCCCTCCTTGCACTCCACCTTTGCCTTCTTCCTGACATTCTCCTCCCTCACATTTCCTACGGAAAGAATCGTATTTTCTGGACCCTGTTTCTACCCTGTTCTACTGGTAGACCAACCTCCACCCCTGACTTTGCTAACCTCCCCTTTTTCTCCCCCTTCCTTTTACCGCCCGATCTCCTCCCTTCCCCTCTTTCTGCAAGAATCAAATCGTTAGTCAACAACGAAGCCCTCAATTTTGTCAGCAGATTTGGAGTTAGCACTCCCCTCGCCTCTTTTTTTCTTTCCCCCTTTTTTTCCACCCGGAGAAGTTCAGAACTGACACCCAAACTCTTTCTGACACCTCCCCATAAGAGGGAACTTTCTCCCTTAATTGTTCACCCGACGGACCCCTTTCTCCACCCGAGAAACCCCCTCCCGAGGATGTATTTTTTAATTGTGGAAGACACTCAGTGAATTCCCATGAACTGCGAATGGTACATTACCAGTGATGGCGCCTCGGATCCTTAAGGCTTGTTTTTCCCCGGCTTTTGTACATGAGGAACTTGTTCACAAGTCCCAGCGGTTCCTCCCGAAGACCCCCTCCTTCCTATTTTTTCAGTTCCTATTGTTGGCAAAAAAAAAAAACCTGGACTCCCTGCTCACCCCCCCCTATCTATATGTAAGCGGAGTTATCCCGTTTCCTTTTTCCTACCTTTCTTTTTTTTGCAGATCGTGTCTTTGTCTCGTATTTCCTTCCTGACAATTAACTTACGCTACCTTAACCCCTATTTTTAACTTATTCTTTTATTAAATCGATCTATCCCCCCCTTAACGGAAATTCATTTCATTTGCTGACTTTTTCTTCCCGTACTTATCCCACTCCGGTTTTGTGAAACCTGGGGTATTCCTGAGTCCCGGGTCTTCATTCCCTCTTTTTTTTTTATCCCTGGAGTCGCCGGCTCCTGGAAGTTTTTGAAGCTGCTTTGTTTTTCTCATCCCCTCCCGCTGGAAGTTCTCCTTTGGAGTTTCCACTGAAGGTTTGCTCCCGTTTATGCCAGCCTTGGTTTTGAGCCTATTGCGCCTCTCCTGACTCGTTCGCCTTTTTTTGTCTTGGTTCGCGGCGTTCTGCAAAACTTTTCAACCGTGCCCCCATGCTACGCGTGACGCCCCCCTTTCCTTTAAGTCTGGGTTGCCTTGACAGCTTCCTCGCCCCTTGTCGTCTTGTCGATCTTCCCCGACTTTGAATGACAATGTACGTTCCATACTCAAGCCTTCTTTTTAATTGTCATAGCCCGAGATGTTGCGCCCCAACCCGACGAATCCACTTTCTTCCTATTACCTTCCCCCTTCATTCCCCTTCACTGCTCATTTGCTTCGGTTTCTTTTTTTAGATTGGAGTTTTGTTCCCCCCACCAAATTTTCTTGTTTTCATTCCTGCCCTAATTCAGCGCTAGTTTTAAAACTTTTGCTCTTACCCCCCAGATTATATATGTAGTTCCTCCAAGACTACCAGCACGAAGTCCTGCTCGACCTCGGAAGAATTCCTTTCATCAAACCCAGAGCGGGCCCCTTCCCTCCCTTTGCCTGGTGACCTCCTTTCGAAAGCGTATGAGGTGATTTAACCCCGCCTACAGGGCTTGACCCGAATGAGAAGCGCCTTGGTCCTTCTTCTCTCCTTCCTCCTAGGCTCCCCCCCCCCCTTTCCGATAATTTGTGATTGGTTCCGTGCTTTGCCAATGAGTCCTTTCCTCCGCCAGCGTTTTTTAGAGGGTAAGTAAGGCTTTCCTATCCCCTTCCCTATCCTTGATTCATCGACCCCCAAATGGACGAATATATATTTCTTTGTTTATTTTTGATATCGCTTCTCTGCCTTTTTCTATTTCCCTCCTCAGTTACTCCAGCTTTTTTCCACTTTTGAGAGAGAGTTATAGTTATCGTCAATTTTCCCACTCCCTCCCCTCCCCCCCCCCCCCCGTTTAATTCCCCAGAGCTTAAAAGTACACTTGCCTTATCTCCGAATTCAAAAACCTATGAGTCCTCCGACTCGGTTTGTAACCTACGATAAGCTTGCGGTAAAAGCTACTCTTCTTGTCCCCTCTTTTTATTGTCGTCAGGTGCGCCGATTTCGCCGATTTACTCTTTTGTGCCCCATTGGCTCTGAATCCCAAGGATATGCGTGATTGAGCCTCACCTTACTTTTTTCCCACGATTTTTGTTTTCGGTAGACTTTCCCAATCCACTTTTGTACCCCGATCCATAGATCCCGTTCTGATCAAATCTTTAGCGTCACATAGTTTCGGATTACCTTTTCTTTAGACTAACAATATATATCTTCAGCCCCCTGTACCATCCGGTTCTTTCTCTGTGTTCAGTTAGTGTCCTACCATCGTGAGCTAGACCAGATAAGACCAAGGAGACTCTTTGTTTTAGTCTTCAACCTCCCCCCCCCCACAGCTGTATCCGTCCCCCGGCCTCGATAGCATGGGTGGTTCGCCTCTCACAGCACGCCTATGACGCCGCCCATATAGGTGTCCTACCTGCTAATCTACTTAAGGTTGGTTTTTTATTCACCTCGCGTTTTCCCCTCGTCCCCCCTTGTCCTGATGCGTTCTGGCAACCCTGCAGCTGCGCCTTCCCTGCCTTTCTACTCCTGGACTGGTTGAGCCATCTTCTATCTTGCGTAGTCTAAGTATAGACTCCCTTGTCCGCGTGTCTCCCCCTCTTTTCCCTTTCACGGTAGAAATGGGCGCCACCTTGTTCCCCCCCGTGTCTTCATGGTTTCGACTCTGGTGCCCGCCCGATACTTTTCCAAATTTTTCTCGGACTTTTAAGGCTACGGCTTGATTTCTCTCCCATCCCACAGACTCTGCCAGCGTGTGCACACGACACTTGTAGCATTAATTCATCACTCCACCCCCTGGTGATCTCTTTCTTATACCCCAACCCTCTCAGCCCCTAAAGCCTGCTTTCTAGCGGGTGCTCCCTTGCTTCATGCCGTCTTTTGGCATCCCAAACCAGGTGACCCGCGTTATGCTGCGTCCCGCCACTGAAACTAATTTAACCCTTTTCTGCTTTCCCCCTTCGGGATCCTGCCCCCCTTTTCACAACCAACTCTGCGGTGTTTCTCGTTTAGCGTGTCTCCCTTCTGTTGGAACTGACATTGAGGAGCTTTTTTCCCTCTTTCTTTTTCGAGTTTGGACTCGAACTGAATTATCTTTGGAACCCTTCTTATAGCGTCTTGTTTCCCCCCCCCAACTCTTCTCCCCTTCGAGCCTTCTTTTGCCTCCAGATTTGATTCTTGTTGTTCGAGGATTCGCTCTTTTCTGTAAGCCGAGTAGGAAATTTTGTGCTCCTCTCTTTTGATTCTTCGTCACGGATGATTTCTGACCCCCTTTTCACGTCCCCCGAGATCTTCCCTTCTTTCCAAAGTTTCTGAAGTTCCTTCTCAATAGGTTTCTGCCCTCCTAGTCCTTAATCTTTCATAAAGACACACACAGTGAGGCAGTGACGCCATTTTCCTAGAGAAATCTTTCGTAGTTTTCATGGTCCTGGGTGGAAACATCCAGGTTTGAATGTAGAGCCATGCCCCCCTTCTTTAACTGGTGCGTATAACGATAAGTTGCTTCTGTCAATTTCTTCCCTCCAGCTGGAAGAAAGCCCTTCTTTTCCCGATATTCTGTCACGCTTTTTTTCAACTTTGTTTTTCTGTTGCCCTTTTTGTAGTGACACCCCCTCTCAATCAAATAAAAGTTTTCCCTGTCTTTCCCAGTCTAACTAAGCTGTCCCTCTCTAAGTTGAAAATCCCCCAACGATCCTTATCTTCGACCTGAGTTGCACTCTGTCCCTCCCTCCACTTTTCGGTTTTATAAGATTCTCTTACGATTGCTGAATCACCAAAAGTATCTCCCCCATTACCCTCGGATTCCCCTTGATTACCTTTTTATCCCCTCCCCTATCCCGCCTCCCCCCGAGGATATGATTACCCACATCACGACTGTCCCCCCATTTCCCCAGATCTTGACCCGATTTTTCTCCTCCCCTCATTTTCAGACCCAATTTCCTTCCACCCCTTTTCCACAATCTCTCTTCTTATACGTTTGCGAGAGATTTGATGACTAAACTTTTAGATGTGCTGTGGCCTTTTCACCTTCTTGGCGTCCCAGGCTTTCAATGATAACACTGCCCCAAGGGGGAACCAGTCTGCATTTGTCCTCCTTCTTCCCCAGACTTTTAGCTAAAGTGCTTTGGCAAACGAACTTCTGTCCGAGACTTGTGAAAGTTGATCTTTTTCTTTGTCCAAACCCTTTGTAGTATTGGTTGGATTCCTCAATTTGCGTCCTATCAGACGGGTGTTGTCCAGTCCAGGACAAGTTCCTTCCGAAAGCTTGCGTCCCCCCTTACAGATTTTGTTCAGGCTCTTTTTCTACTTTCTTAACTGTAACGGACAGTTTCCCCGTTAGTCTTTGCGAAATGAACCCTCTGAAGGTGTTGAGGTATTTCTCCCGTTTCAATCAACTCAACCTTTACCTTTCCAACCAAAAACTCTCACACCGCCTTCACCCATGATGAGCCCAACCCGACCTTTTGTCATGCTTCTTGAGGAATCACATTTTCCCTAACCCAACCTTGAACAGCAGCCCCTTATCTTCCTCGATGAGCCTGATGACCACCCCAAGCGACCCACTTTTTTGTGCCTGGATCCCTCAGAAACGGATCTTCTCTCCGTCGAATTTTTCCCCACACGACTTCTCTTGGAGCTGCTCTTTATGGTTTTTGTTCCCTTGCCCGTTCTTGGATGGGCCCGCTTTACGGACTCCCCACTTTCTTTCCTCTGTCCTAAAAACTATATCCAACTTTAGCTGTGACAGATTCTTCTTCTGATACCTATCTACTTCTCGGGTCCCTTGAAGCAATCAGTACTCTCGTTTGTCCTCCCCCATTTCATACCTTAGTAACTCACGCCATCCCATAGCCCACCTCTTCGCAAGTCCCCATCTTTTTCTTCCCCCCCTCAGCTTGGGAGCAGCTGGTTCGCCCCTTCCTCAATTCTTCAGGTTTTCCCCAAGAATAATGCCCCCTATTATTTTTTTCTAGGGGAAAAAACCGACTTTAGAAATTACCTCTAGCCTAAGTAATTTGTAAACCAGTCCGATTCTACCCCTCGACATACCCCCCCATCCGATTAAGTTTAGTTTTTTTTTTAATTTTTCCGTAATAACCCATCAATTCAAGGAGCAATTTGTTCCATTACGTTGCTTTCACAACGAGGAATTAAAGACCCCCTGCTTGGCACCCTTTTTGGTGGTGCATGACCGTAATACTTACAGTCCAATTTCTCCGCATCAGAGGCTTGATGCTCCTTGGTCATCTTTGGTATCCCTCTCTAAAAATTTAAAGTATTTAGCTGATTTTCTCCCCAGTCTTTTTCGGTGAAATATCCTAGGGCGTGTAGTTAGAATAAATGCCGACCTCATAGTCCTCTGAACCAACCCTCTTTTGAACCTTTCTAGAGGCTAAGATATAGACCCCCCTGTACTCTTAACTGTAATTTATTTCGTTATGTTAGTTCCCTTCAAAAGCGTCCTGGCCTCCCTTTGACAATTTCCTCGAGGGATCCCCATCCAGACATGACGTATCCCCTGAGCGCCGGCCGTTCCGGCTATCCTTCTTCAAGCCGTTTTCAGAACCCCCGCAAGAGCTTATAGTGAGCGGGGGCCCGCGTTGCACTCATTTTTTATTTCAAACGTTTTTGTGAAGGCTCTCCGATGGTTAGCCGATCTGTAGCGGACGTAAATTTCTTTTGCTGGTGGGACTCATGGCTATGGGCCCCCTTTTAACTACCAATGTCTACTGCGTTTCTCTTTTAAGTTTTGTGTCCGACAACCGCTTCCGGTCGTCCGTGTCTTGGATCTAAGCAAGACCTTTGGATCACGATGAACAAGAACTGGACCCATCGCCTCAAGGCTTTTTACGTCGGAAATCTAGAGCTGTTTTATTACCTTAACCCCCCCTATCAGACTGTACGTCTCTCTTACCTCCTAGTTACCCGTTGAGGGGATTAGTACTTTGTCTCTGGAAGAAGGAATTCCCCCCTTTCTTTTTCGCTTCTTTTGTCCCCTTCCCTTACCCTAATCAAATTAGTCCAACAGTCCGAGTTCCCCCCTGCTCAATCGAGCTTCTATCCTTCTGGAGCTGACAGCTCTTTTTTTCCTATCCGGCCTTGAACCATCCCTTCGACGCCCTTTTTCGTCCCGACCCCCTACATGACTGGCAGTCCCTTTCATCGCGTTGACATCATTGTCGACCGAGTCTGCCTTCAAAATACCAGCTTTTTTGACATTCTCCTCAAGTGGAATCCTGACGGAGGCCTGGGTCCTCTTTCTTTTGATGACCCCGGGGGGGGAAAATGGACCTAACCCATCTCGACGCTCTCTCGCGGGTCCAGTCCGTTTTCCTTCAACCGCGAGGTGAGGAATCTCACCAAACCCCCGGCTTGGTCAGA
>Ga0179591_1329331_pt1 | contig 17067 bp, 16 predicted proteins | sample CZOMad2_1_08_16f_FD_182891 | JGI IMG/M metagenome (GOLD analysis project Ga0179591, IMG submission 182891) | Vadose zone soil fungal communities from Angelo Coast Range Reserve, California, USA - CZOMad2_1_08_16fungal (PacBio error correction) | ecosystem: Environmental > Terrestrial > Soil >... | reverse complement strand
ATAGCACACCCATGCAGCATTTGGTTTTTCCTGCCCGTATGGTCGGGACCTTGTCCTCGTGATGCTGCTCTTGCCGATTTCACAACCTTTTGTTATAAGCGGGTTACCGGCTTTTTTTGTCCCCCATTTTGTGATAATGAGGACTGCAGGTACTGGAGTCTCCGTCTTCGACGCTAATTGGTAGTGATGTAGTTCTCACAAGTGCATCACCGGTGAGTACCTTTCCAATAATAAAGTTATTTTTACATTCTTCAAAAAGTTTCGTTCCCGGATTACTTGTGCATCCTCTCCCCGGTCCCTTGCCAGTCTCCCCCTTGCCACCCGGTTCCCACTTGCCCATGAGCACACCAACCATGTCTTGTTGGCCCTGGTGTACTTCCACCTTTCAAGGCTTGTTCGACTTTCCGATCGAATTCCCCCCCGACGTACTCGAATTGATTTGCATACATCCTGGCCTCGCTTTTTTTCGATTTTGGTGGTCCCTTTTTCTATCTTCGAACAATCTTCCACCGATGCTCTCACAGACCATGCCTGCCTTTGCTTAGGTTAACTGCAAGGATTTCCCTCTCGTTTCGTTTATTTATGAATAACGCTGTTGGTGACTCAATTCACGCGCCCCGAGTCGTCCCGCCCTCTTCTGCTGTTTTGCAACGACGTACTGCAATCCGCGGTCTAACCCTCTTGCTCACCACGTGCGCCCCGTTTTTTTCGAGTTCTGGGATTTGATAAGGTCTCTTACCCCTTTTCAACCCTTTTTTTGAGACTACCTCTTGCCGATCCCCGCATTGGAACCCTACGAGTTTTCCGACGCAAGGCATGTGTTCTGCCTTACCCGCCGGCAGTTTCGGCGTTTAACCAGGCATAGTCGGTGGCGCCAGTTTCGAGTGAGAATTCCAGTGAGAATCCCCTAGTTCTCACGATATTCCAATAGGTCCTCCGATGTCGAATGCCCCCTGACTCCCCCTTTTTTTTCCTCTTGGCTGACACTCAGTGAAGAGCGGGGCGCTCACCGCCGATCTATACCCCCCCTCTTTCCCTCTTGAACTTGGCATGCTTCCCTTTTTGCGAGAGATGATAAAAAGCGGTGGAAACGGCACCGGCCCATCCCCAGCTCCCCTCGCCGAATCTTTCAATTGTGTTCATTGTAGATGTGGCTCGTCGTATCTTTGGCGTCGTTAGTGTCACCCCTCTTTCTTCCCACGAGATTGTCTACGTCTCACGACGGAGGTTTGGCAAAGCGGCCGGTGAAGTGCCCTCCAAACCCTCCAGGAGGTTCTCCTCTTTGATTTTGTCCTTTTCCTCCTTTCCCAGGCTAATCGACATCCCTGCCGTCACACGGCCTGTACCGGTGCATACCGGTAATTGCTTCTCTCAGACCCCCTTTTTTCTTGTTGGTACATGAACCCCCAGGTCTCGCCCGTCTCAAATGAATTTCGAATTTAGCTTTTCTTTTGACGCGAAAGAAGTTTCTGAGGCCTCTAAGACAACGCGCGGTGGCCGCTAATTTCGAGTCCCTTGCTTGACATTCATGATCACAAGGCGGATGATTCCCGTAACCTGACGAAGATGTCCCCCTGGGCCCAGGGACTGTCTCTTTGTCTCTTTAGAGACTCCTCCCCTGGCGAGGCGTCTCGGGTGTAGTTCTTGATAATAAGATGCATCAGGAGTTGAGGCCGATATCTCCGAAACGCTCCTGCACCTAAAGTTAGAAGGAAATATAGTAGAGCCCTTATTTAGTAGGTTTCGCGAGTCTCTACCCTCCCCGGGAGACATTGTACGTCGTTCATGTTGTGGATTATCAACACCCGAGAGGCTTGTCTTAGAGTTCTTCGTTCCTCCTGGTACGATGAAAATCCAAGACCCTCTTTGAGCCTTGTTCGTTTTCCCGTCCACTCTTGAAAGCAATTCTATTTGCGGACCGTCGGTTGGCACGGAAAGCTGACGACATGTGGCCCTCTCCCGGTATCCGTCACAGTAACTTTAGCGGCCTCTTCTCCCACCCGTCGTCGGACTAGAAGGTCTCTAAACTTTGCTTCTCTTTTTTTTTTTTCTCAAGATGTGGTTCCAACAGCGAGGTCTTTACCACACTTCCCGAGGCCAGAGCCCCTTCCTCGCCCTTCTTGTAAACCTTATCCCCAAAAATTGATTCCAGTCGTCGTTTTTCTCTGAGGCCCGATCGAAGTCTCTTTTTTCCCACGGCGCAATTTTAGATAGCGAGGAAGATTGCCCAGACAGTTGAAGTCGATGTCGCCACACGGCCCGGTCCGACCTGCTGGGAAATTACCCCCTTTTAAGTGGAGTATTTAACTCCTTACCAACTGTCGTCCAAGGTCCCTGTACAAACTGGACGGACGCTCTTCCGAGAAAAAGGTGGCCCCGAGCGGACCACCCGAGCACTTCGCACGGAGAGTCAACACTTTAAACGATTCTTTCCTTATCTATGTTAACCCCCCGATGTCCTTTCGATGTCCGACGATTCCCTCCTTCCAACCCCCCACGTTTGTCGACCTTTCCTTTTTCTTTTGGTCTCTCGGTGGTGTCTATGTTCGTGTAGGCCTTCTTGCCGGCGCTCATCTCCATCGCGTCCCCCACCTCCCCTTTTCGGAAGAAGCGGGAGACTCCTTGCCTTTGCCCCAATTTTGGATGCGAGTTTTTTACCCGTTTTTTTCTTCCCCTTCCAGAAAATAGGGACTCTTGAGCCAGCTAGAGACAGACAGTCGTTTCGATCGTCCGCCGCTCCCTTTTGTTGGTTATTTGAGTTTCTCGAAGATCGTGAAGAATGAACTTTCCCTCTTTCACTCTTAGATCACTCCTTCCCCATGGAAGCAGGAACTCCTGAAATCGTGGGTTTTCTTCGTGACTTCTAGGCGATGATTTTTCTGCCCGCTTAGCTTTTGGCAACCGAGGCAATTGCTCTGACTTGCGGTACCCTCGCTCGCCTTCCCTCCCTGACGTAAAGCGGCCAGTTCTTCTTGTACTCCTCACCGGCCGCCTCGGGCCTTTTCTGGATGGCAGATCCTGATCGCTTTTCGAGATGCCAAGAACTGGATTCCCCTTCCCTCTTTCACCTACTTTGATCGAGCCAACGGAGCCGGTTTTTCCTTTACCGACTTTCTTCCCCATCCAGACCGAAGGCGCAGCGCCGGTTTGACCATCACCTCTCCCCCCCTGTTGGACCGTGAAGGGCTATCAATCCCGCTTCTCCCCCTTTTTCGCTCCTCCTTCTCCTCGAGAAAGGCACTCCCATTCAACCCCCCGGTTCCTCCCCCCCAACAACTCCCTTTGTTCCTTCTTTGCCCCCCTCCCATCAAGTTTTGCCTCACGTCGGTCGCTGCCGACTTTCGGTCTTTCCCCCACGTAATTGCGGCACCTCTGAGTTCAGTCCTCCCTGTCTTTTACCGTCCTCTCTTCCAAAGACGGGGTGCTCGTGTCAGGCGCACCAAGGCCTTTTCTTCCCTTTGACAACGAGTTCAGTTCCCTTCCACCTTTTTACGGACCTTAGACCCCCCTTAATAAAGGTAAACAAGGTCATGTTTCCTCCTTCTCTTTGTCGTATCCCCAGTTGCTCTGCTCGCCGGCAAGAGAAGCCCGTACCAAGCAGAAATTCCAAAAAAACTCCCGTTACTACATAACGTCTCCCCACGTCTTCCTCACCCCCTCTAAAGGTTACATTTAATGACGGTCAGGCGGACGAACGTTCATCGATTCCTTGTTCAATCCTCAGTTTCATGAAGATTATTCAATTTCGTTTCCCTTTTTGAACTTAGACCGTGTTACTTTTCCGATCGCCCTGGGCATATCCCTCCCCCTTCCTTGGAGGAGGTCAGGGGGCGAGAGACGGGTTAACGACGGAGGGGGAGAAAACATTATTTGATCTCTTAACCTCCCTGTTCAGGTACCAACAGTCACGGCCCATTTCCGTTCCCCATCCCCCTTTCCCCGTATATTGGGATTAAGCGTCATCCTTTTTCCGAGACAATGTCTCCGGGACTCACCCATGCCTTTGAAAGGTGACTTCTCATTCTACTACCCCTCTCCTGTTTACATTCCTCCCCCCCTTTCGAAGATGAGCCTCCTGACCTGGTTTGTACAGATTAGTGTGCTTCAAAGAGAACTAGATAGCCTTTTTTCGGAAGTAGATAAGATGGTCATTCTCCTACTCAATTGCAGATGGTTGGGATGGAGTCTCTCCTCTCTCTCTTCCTCTGTCCCCCGTTGTATTGATTTCTTCCCCGTTTTTCGTGCAAGGTGCCAACGACACGGGAGACATGCCAAGGTCCTTTTCGTCTTCTCTAAACTTGTTTTATTACCCTCCAGTTCACTTTTCTCCCTTTTCCCTCCCATCAAGTATCGTACGCAGATAAAGAAAAACTGCCTTTCGTGGGTTTCCTCCCAGACACCCCATTCCCCACTGGCAAGGTCAGCAGATGTATCGGCAAGACTCGCCGTACTCTTATTCTGTCGCATCCTGAGCTCTTTAACTACATTCTGGACGTTACTCGAATCAACGGCACGCTGTGGAGTTTCTTATTTATCCCCTCCTAAGATACTGTCTTAGTAACTCGACCTCCCCTGCGTTTTCCCTACTCTCCGAAAAACTGTATCGCTGCAGCATCGGGAACGAAAACAAAAAATTCTTGACATTTGCCTCTCCGACTCCAAAGCACCTCCGCTTATTGCCACGAATTGTCTCACAAAACTTCGAACAATCATGACAGGCAGTCGGCCCTTTCCTGTCCCCTATTGTACTTAGGAATGCTGTACGAGTAGATCTTTTTCAACCTTCCTTTGTGAACCCTCTGTGATCGAATTGAGAAGGAAGTATCGTATCTCGATGAATTTCACTTTTAGACCATTTTCTTAGAGTTAGTATCTCTTCCGACCCCAAGTTCCTTTTTCTCTCTTGAAGCGAGAAACTTTATCCAGGCACTGTTGCCTTCCTTCCCACTACGGACTCCCCTCTCCCCCATATCCACCTTTCCCAAACTTCCCCATCCCCCCCTCACAAGGTCCAGGAGGGTACTTGTTTTTTTTCCGTTCCCCTTTCAGTCTCGACGATCAAGCAAAAGACGCATCCGGAGTGCTCCCTTGACTGCCCGACTGAGACCGTCACCTTGAGACGACCACCTTCCTTCCTTGCTCTCCAAACCGTGCCCTGCCCGTTTAGCGCGGTTCAGCTCCCTCCCCCCTCCAGTGTTTTAGTGACCTCCGGATTTTCCCTTTTTACGAGCACTGCCGGTACGCACCTTATGCAGTTGTGGAAACGCCTAAGACTCCATCCCCAAAGTGACTGCCTCATAAGTCGAGTCTTGCTTTTTCTGATGCTTTTCTTTTCCCCTCACCTCTCTCTTTTTTTTTAGGATACGATTGACGGCGACAACGAGAACTGCGAACGCAGACCCAAGCGAGAAGTGATTTCACAGGAGAGCTGCATGGATTTTTACCTTTAGTCACAACCGCATTTCTCCCTAGTCGGTGCGCCGGAGTGAGCAGAGCAATATTTTCTTAGAGCTTCACCTCTCGACCTTGACTTGAACCCCTTAAAGGAATGGTACCTTTTTCCTTCTCCATTCCTTTTGCTTTTCTCTCTTCTAGAGCACGCCTCTTCACAAATCGGCCGAATGGTAATATGTTCCGTCTTCGTTTCTTTCTGTAGAGCGCCCCAATGTTGGCAACGTGAAAATGCACAAGAGATGAACCCGATCTCACTGTCATCTTTCCCGTTGTTCCGGTTGTTTCTTATCTTTTGCGAAATACGTATGAGCAACAGCACTAACGACCGAGAAGTTTTCCTTTCTCCGACTCACCCTCGGTTGAGACCCCCCCCTTTGGTCGCTGTTGAAATCCGAGACACAGCGACGAAGTCTCCATAGATGATTTTTTCGAGAACGATGCATAACAGTTGCCGAAAGTACCAACTTCAGAGAACCATCGGATCCACACACTCCTGTTCCTGTCTCTTTCTCCAGTCATCACCACGAAGAAAGGAATGCGGAAAATACCTTCCCCCCCTAGTCCTGTTTGGTTTTAGGATTGTTTGGACTCCGTTTTTTTGCCCCTTTTTATTTCGAAACCAACAGCGCGGGAGCGAGTGCTATCATTTTTCTTTTTCAGAGTCTTTTCCCAGGAGAGCTCTCCTTATTCCCGTACCCCTTGCGTACGGTTTATTTGCTTTCGGTGTCGAGGTTAGACCTATATCTTCGATGCTTGGGGGGACTTCTTTCGCTCGGTATCCCTTTTGCTTCAAGACCCCTTGAGATATCGCCTTGCAAGGCCAGACGTGATCAGTTTTCTCCCGATGGCCTAGAGTTTCCCTAGTGCTTCTTTCTTACGAGTGACGGGCGCGGAATATTTCATCAGCACCAAAAGGTAGTTTAAATTTGAGGCGCCTTTTTTTGCCACAGAGAGTCGGCGAGCGGCGTCCGACTAGAGAAAATTCTTTTGGGACCCCCCTTCACTTGCTATTTTCGATGTTCACAGACCCCCTGTGCAACAAGATCTTTTAGATGGCATGGCTGTTTTGACACGTCTCTTTTTTAACTGTGGAGACCCTCCCAGTCCCTCCCTGCCTGGGCCAACTTCTTCCTCTCCATAGCGTCGAGCATGCCAATCTTCCACCTCGAGTCCGATTAAAGGTTTCTCCCGAGGTTTCAGATTCTTACAAAATGAGACGTGTGTACCTACTCTCCCGTTATTTGCAGAAGTTCTAGGCCCGTGATGGTTCAGGGTTAACAGTAACTATACTTATTCTTTCTCGTTTGGTTCATTTGCCCATTTGAAGAACTTTTTGACCACACGGCGCCCTTTAAAGATTCTCCCCCCCCCCGAAAGCATACGTTTCCTGTCGATGTGTCAACCACGTTTCCTTTTCCTGACCGCCTTTTAGTTTACATGAAAAGCTTCAGTATTTACAATCCCATGGGTTTCCCGTCCCCCCTTTTCCCACAGTAGTCAGTCCCACTCCTTCTGCCAGAAAAGATTCCGAGAAAAATAGTGGCAGACCTTGCGGAGAGTCCACAGACTATCCAGGTAACCTTCCGGTCACCCCAAAAGAAGATCTGTAAGCTTAGTTTCTCTTTCCACCTTCCCCGTCATCTTGCTCGAATCATCAGTAACCGTCACCTTGACCAGTGTAGAATACGAATGGATTATGCCGTGACGTTCGCTCTCTTTATTTTTAAGGTTAGTTTTTCTTCCCTTTTTTTAGCAGTTCAATTCGAAACCGACAACCGGATCTTGAAGTACGTTTTACCCTTCATCCTTTTTTCCTTGTAGTTTATGTTTGATTTGTAGTTTTCAAACATGGACCTGATCGGAAATATACAAACTTGCGCACTTACATGTTCATCTATCCTCGTTGTACATCTCTTCCACTGTAGGCCATATTTCTGTTTCTTTATTTAATCTTCCAATGGTTTCATCGAAAGATTCGTCATGCGTATTTCAGTTGTCCCTCCCTTTTCTTCCCCACTGAAACTGATTTCCACCTCTTCTTTTTTTGTAGTCCTACTACGAGACCTTTTGATCTTTATTTCCTCTTTCCCCCCCAACGAGGATGCCTCGCCTGTGGTTTTACGACGTCGAAGTGTATAAAGTCCCTTACCTCGAGGAATCAAAGTCGGGTTCTATGTTCTTAGTCGTTTTGATTTTATACACGGCCGCGGACTTCTTATGATGGCAGAGGGTTCCTAGTTCGTGGAGATTTGACCATTTCATGGCAGCAGTCCTTCTTCCTTAACCCCCAATAATAATTTTTTTGAGATAGATAAACTTTTTCTCCCTGTATAGTCGACCCTAGAATCCTTCTCTTGCCAGCTCCTCCGTCCGACCTTTGGTTTCCGTACCTCCATACGCCTTTCAACTCGGCTCATCCGTTTCTCTTCCTTTTCCGTGAGACCAATTACTCGTGAAGCCATTTTGTGCCTAAAGTGCATTTTTGCGCCTCTACGCGGGGCAATGAACCCTAGAGATAGAATGTTTCCTCTCCCGCCCCAAATCTTTCGTAAACATGCCATTGCTCCATATGACAGTAAACTTAGTAGCGACTTGCAGCGTGGTCCAATTGATGTCAAAGTCAAGTGATGCCCTTCCCTCTCCTCCACCGCGGGGCAAGGTAGACGTCTAGAGTCCAACATTTATGTATCCGTTCTTCAAATCGTCAGAAACCAGCGTGCCGAAATTCAGGTACTCAGGTTGCGCCTGTGAGACATCCTCAATGGGCACCCCTACTGACGTTTGTAAACCGTCGCTGAGGCCCAGGGCGGTTGACTCTCTTTCGCTCTACGTCCTCCTTCCCCAAACAAACTTCTCCCCTTTCACCCAAATACATCCGAAAACTCAGTCCCTCTCATATCTCTACTCTTCCCGTGTTTACCTCCTCTAGGCACAGTCCCCTTCTCCCGTCCTGCCTCTCATCGAGGAATGTGCGACCGCCTGTAACTACTTTTGTCCTCACTGTTACGTGACGCTGTTTCCCGGTTCAATTTTTTCAGATCCTGCCCTTTTCCCTTCCCCAAGTTTCCCCCGGACATAGTTTGTTTTTTACGTACATGACGACTGTGTGTTTTAGCGAGGAGGACCCACCATTTCTACTACTTTTCCCCGCAGTTTGAATTTGCACGAACACGTATTTGGTCCTTGCTAACAGACCCAAATAACTCTCTTATCCAAGGTCAGCTCTAATGCCAGCATGAGCCGAATTTTCTAGTAACCTGCTGAATCTATACTTCCCCCCTTTACTGATGTTTTCAAAGCGTTCCCCGTGACCATCCCCTTGGGCCATTCCCTTCTTCCCTTCGACATTCTCGTTGTTGTTTTTTACCCGGTGCGAGAACCTCCGAATCGTGCCTCCACCTTCTTCGGAACGCCGCTCCGTTCCAGGATGGGCATGCCTCCGAAAGATTTGCTCGTCTCCCCGAGATAAGGCCAGCCGTACGTGCTTGAATCAGGTAGAACACCCCTTTTCTAGCTGTAAGTGTTGACCCAGACCCTCCTTTTTCGCAAGAAATTTCTAAACCCCGCCCGTCTGTGTCCTTTTTCCTTTTTATTGTATAGACAGACGACCGCAGCGCTTGCAGTTGCCCAGACCCTAAGTGTTTTCCCTCTAGTCCTCTGAACTAGACTACAACTCCTCTGTGTTTCCGCCAACAACATGAACGGCGTCATCCCGGCCTCCGCCCTGTCTGTTTGTATCCTGTATCCTTCCCTATCTTCTCCGAGTTATCAAAGACCCCTCCCCTCTCTGTTCCCGTCTCACGTCGGGCTTCCGGCTTCGGCACGCCGCTCGAGAGTTGAAATTCCTATGATTAGCCCCGTACTAAGATATTCCTCCCTTTAAAGCGATCCTCTTCTCTCTCCTCGCACAGAGCGTACAACGCGCAGTCTCTGATCCTGTTAGTTGAATCCCTCCCGGTGGAATAGGGGAATTTGAATTTCTCATCTCTCCACCCTCCGTGATACTGTTCGGTTTGCACACAGAAAACTTCTTTGTACCTAACCAACCTTTCAAACTAATGCCTGTGAATTGCAGTCATATTCATTCACGCGATCGTTCATTTTTCGTGCTGCTGAATATTCTTTCTCTCCTGTTTAGGTTTCCCCGGAAGGTTTTGTCCTGTTGTTCTTCATGATAATTGCACCTCTGGCTCGTCGAGATCATCTTTGCGCGCTAGCGTTATCCTCTCGTCCTCCAAGGCTAATTTCCCCAAGGTAGCGACATAATCCTTCTTTTTTTCATACTCGCCACGTTTTGTTTCCTGGTCTTTAACCTTGCGCGATCTACAACTTTCACCATCAATGCCATCGAGAAAAAAGAACCTTGTCCGGGGTAAGAGGGTTCTCCCTTCCCCCAAGTTTTCGCCCTTTTAAATCGTCCCAGCACGCCCGAAGGGGTCCTCCCCTTTCGTCTCCTCTATTCTTTCTTCTTACTCCGAATCTCACTGCTTGCTCCCAAGAACCGCTGCGCGAGAGGTTAAAGTCTCCTTCTAAATATGAGGTTACCCAGATTTGATTCCTTCCCGTTATCTGGCTATAACTCGCAAGCGATACTCCCACTCTTTGGTTTGGCCACGCCGAGATCCGCCGCCGCTTTCTTCACTCCTCTCCCAGTGAGTTCCTTCGCTCTTATCTTTCTAGAAGCATATATACATATATTTATCCCTCCTCATTTGTTTTTGAACGAGCGGCGACATCCGCAGACCGCGGATGAGTCCTGAAGTTCTTTATACCCCCTTCGGTTTCTGTCGTACCCAGCATAGAGTTTTCGGCTTCTAGAGTGAGAGCTCCTTCCCGTCTGCAAGAGCAGGGTGTAACGCGTCACCGCTTAGGTCAGGAGTCCCCTCGATCCCGGCTTGGGAGTCGACGAGATGGCCCCCTTAGCCTGCTCCTTCTTGATCGCCCCCCCCTCCTCCCTCCCCAATGGATGCCCCCCCGTGGACGAGTGATTGTTTGTTCTTTAACAAGAACTGGTGCCGGGCAAATGCCAGCGGACCCCTGAGCGACATCGATGGCATGATGTTAATGGTCTCGTGCAGCCTTCTTTTGCTCTGCACATCTTCCCCTTCCTAAAGAGTTGGCGAGCTCCTTTCCCCAGATTTGCTTGGTCCTCTTCCGCCTTGAAGATCCGTTTGCTAAACGAGACGATCGCCCCTGATGATCGTCTACCCAGTCTATCCTCCCCCTTTCTTAAAGTCCCCTCACAGATCGTTCCACCATGCCTGTAGTGCAGGACATGCGTAGTTCGACGAGCAGCAGCACTAATGAACACGAAATTTTTCGCGTTTTCTCTTTCTTTCAGTATGTTCCTTCTTTGTCCTAGGTGGGGAACCGTCGAACCCTAAATCTTTGAGAAACGTATGGCGCAGTGTGCAATTCAACTCTGAGAGGATTTTGCATTACCTTCTCCCTCCTCTTTGGTGTGATGATATGGTTTCTATGTGATTCTAAACCTTCTTCTCTCCTTTCTATGCTTCCCGTCCCGTCGGTTGCTTTTACTGTACACCTAGAAGACTTATTCCCTACTCCTCCTTCCCGTTCCTTGAAGTGACAGTAGACTTCTTAATCTAGTAGATGTGTCAATAGTGAACTTCCGCTTGACCTGATAACACTAGTCCCCCTTCTGCGAAATCGTCTCCGTTATCTTGGGTTTATCTTTCCACAAACCTTGGACGTTGTTCGGAGAGTGGGAGATCCGTCTGCGTACTTTCCGACCTCCTTCCCCGGATAGTAGTATCCCTCTTAGTTCCAAATCCAGGCTTGCGATGTCTACGTTTTCTTTGGCCTTGACAGACGAAACTTACTTTTCTATCACTTTCCTCCCTTCCTTAGGGAAACTTCTTCTTAGGGCGACGCCCATCCCGAGTTGTCTTAAGCAGTGCCCATCTCACTCTCTGGAACAAGTATTCATCTCCTCTTTGATAGACCCACTCGATTTTTGCCAAAAATTAGTATGAAGATGCTTTTTTCAATCGGCCGTTGATCTAACGTGGACACAGCCGGATCTTCCGTATCCTTCTTCCTTAATTTTTTTTTAGAAGAGGACTTCCGGAGAACTGAGACTTGCTTTTATCGTACTTTTCATTTCGGTCTTTTCCCCTTCCAGGGGCCCTCCCTCAATTTATTCCATTTCAACAGAATTGCACTGTCCCCGTTCCACCTTATCCTTCTCTCACTTCACCCCAGACCCCCTCTCTCAACTTGAGAAAATTGAGAGCTCCCCCCCCCCTGAAATTCTAACGGTAACCACTATTAACCGTTTTCAACTAGTGTGTTTTTTGGGGTTGATTACGGCTAGGCACATTTCAATTAGACCGTACTGACTAAGCAGTAAGGCCACCTTCCTTCTTCGATTGAATGGATGGCTTCTTCCTTCTTTTCCTGTTTCGGTCGTTGGAGTCTGCGTGTGTCGTGTTCTAGCAGTCACCCCCACTAGTACCGACCCCGTTCATCTTGAGAACCTTTCTTCAAAAGTAAGACTTCGTAGTATGTGCGGAGGACTTAAAGCCATGCAGGTGGTAGGAAATGTCAGCAGCATGCCTGAGATAGACCAGACCCTTTTCGTCGCTTCTCCTTCGACTTTGATTGTGTGGTGGGACTCCGGCTTTGGGTAGAGAATGATTTTCCTCCTTGACTTCGAAATTGCTTTTCCCTCTCTCTTCCCTTCTAAGTCTTCGAACGTTCCTTTCCCTTGATGGAAGCACATGGTCCCCTGCTGAAAAGTGGCTTGTCGGTTCGGCGATCCCCCGAGATTTTCTTTCTCGGCTCCCTCTGAAATTTCTTATCCTTTCCTTTTCCTTTTACCGGTAACGACGTTGTCGAAGAAAGTTCCCGCAGCGGGCCAGTCGTTTGTATTCCTTGATCTTTCTCGTCCTGAAAACACTGACTCGGAGCTTCTGGATGTGAAAGAGCCGGAGTCAGGTCGAGTCTACTAGGCACACCGGGACGTTACTTTCTTTTTTCCTCTATTTTTCTTCTGGATACCCCTGTAAAGGTACTGTAGTCCCCTCCGGATAGCGACCCCAGGATCTTCCATACCCAAGTCACGCGTTAAAACTTCAAGTCCCCCTCCCCCACCCACGGTGGCATCTTTTAAGTGTCCCCCATCGTGCGCAGACAAAGCGAAGTCGGTACCGAGCGGACCTCACAAGCACGTCTCCTCCCCTCTCGCAATTTCCAAGAACATTCATCGAGCTCGACGCTCGCCGACCGCCCAAACCACAGCCCAGCCTTTCACCCTTCCTCTCCCTCAAAGTAGTACTGCTCCTCACTCCCCGTGCCAGGCGGGACAACGGGGCGGCCGATTTTTTCAGCCTCGTGCCATTTAGTGGAGTAATAGTTTACCCCAGGTATGTACTCTATGGCAAGGTCAGTGTCAAAGCTTCTGACATTCCTGACTCTGACAGCCGACTCTCACTTTACAACTTCTCCTTTTTCCAAAGCAAGTCCTTCTCCGAGGCGCCGGGTGACGTTTTTACTCTGTGCTATGCCCCGTCAATCGACAGACACCCAGTGACTCAACACCCATCATCCTTCCTCCCCCCTTTCCTCTCTGTTCTACCTAGTCCCTTCCCCCTTTTTACGGTGAATTACGTTCTTCTTTCACTCGCGACGTCTGCAGGAATCGGTGACTTTCAATCCCCTTTTCACCTCTGACCCCCAAAGAATCAATTTCAAGTGCTGCCGGGAGTCCCCCTAAGGTCTCCGGCCGCCCTCCTCAAAGTCTTCACCATTTTCTTTGCACCCCTTCTGGGAAGAGTTAAACTTTCTGACTGACTCGGTTAATACTAGGGCGAAACCCCCATTGAGTGAAGGAACAATCTGCCCGTTTTTTTACTTTCTCCCACTGTCCCCCAGTGCCAACGTGTGTGACTGACTCACTTTCACGCTTCATCCTTGACCCCCTTCCTGTCAGTTCAAAACACCCCCTTCGTGCCTATACGGCACGATAAGGTATCAACGTTGTAACATACGGCCTGCTTGGGTCCAAGTGGTGGTAATCCCCTCTTCTTTTGCTCGAACCCGAAATCCTCTCCGTTTAAGGACTCCGACGTCTGCATGGAGGCGGATTAAGCCAGAAGCGGGAGGAGAGTCTTCACGCCGCGAGAGGTCCAGCCCAAGTGAAGTGACCTCCGAGCGGTAAACAAGGTCGCTGCATGGCCAACCCCTACTTTCTCCCCTTCTAAAATCAGTTGTTGTTAACTCAAAGGTTGGATATCGGCCCGACACAGCTTGGATTTGACATCCCCCCTTCCCGTTTTACTTTCAGATCCCTTCCTCAGAAGCAAATTCCCTCGTGAGTGGTGTTGTCAGCCACACACGAACTGACTTCATCCCAGTCGACAGGTGTTTTTTTGCCGTATATTTTTCCTCCCGGAAGATCTCCTAGACCCCATATCAAGGGGAAAAGAAGAGTTATTACTGACTTCCACAGGTCGGACCTAGGATTTTCCATTTTACTCTTCTTTTGTGAACTGCTTCTGAAAACGATCAGATGTAACGTACCTTAAGCTAATGAATATTAAGTCTCTCCCTCCGTACTCTCTAGACCCCTCAAGCATCCGCTGCGCAGTACTTCAATGATAGATACCTTTTAAGACCGACACTGCTTCTCCCCTTTTCTTAAAGCAGATGGGTCCCTACCGCCACCTCTGTAAGTCACCAACACTTCTCACCCTCAGCAGTGAGGCTCCGTAGACCTTTCGTTCCTTTTCCTTTTTACAGGGAGAGTCTCTACTTCCTTGTAAAGTAGGTGTTACTTCCGTGGCTAGCTGAGATGAAGCTCGATGTCGTAGCTCCCCTCTCATCTTCTGGCGCTATTCTCGTTAATCTTCGCATTTCACCCCCCTGTTCCCTTTATTGTAGGAATACTCCAGTTCTTTTTTTCTCCTGCACATCTTTCAGGTCATCTGTGCTACCTCAAACAAGGGAGGCACATTACAACCGGTCACCATACGAGAACAGCCCCTGTACTCTTCTCCTCTCTGAAAAAGATTGTATTCTCCCAGTAAGAATAAGCAAACTCGCCTAGAAAGGGATCACCCTCGCAGGCCGCCGTGTTATGAGCACTTCTTCTTTCTGACCTCTCCAATAACCCTAAGGATTCTTCTTTCCTCACCCCTGGAGCCCCATCTGTCTTCCTGCGCTTTCGTGATAATCCGTGCTCTTCCGTCCTGCTCAAGCACGCCTACTTCCTCTCACTCTATGCTTATTCCCCAACTTGCCCTCTCTCCTCTCTCGTCCCCACGTACCCTCCAAAGTAGGACCCCCCAGGAGTTACCGTTCGCGGATGCTAGCCGGCCACTGTCTCTTTTTCCTTCAGTTGGTTGATCAGATCATCTCCTCCATTACGTGCCCTTCCCTCTTCCTTTCTCCCTCCTGGTGAGAGAGAAGTTTTCTCTTTTCGCGGGAATTCGGCGCCACCAACGGATAGAGGTGGCCGTAGCGTTCGCTTGAAAGCGCAGCTCGCTTTCCTTTCCTTTGGGCGAGAGAAACTCGACCCGCGGCACAGTTCTTCTGCACTGCAGTGAGAGGCTTTCCGCCTCGAGCGACCTTCTTTCACCCACTCCTGTCTTCCCATGGTCTGCATAAGTGGAGCGTTTCTTTCGGATCGTCGAGAATGCGTAACAAACAGCGGTTGGCAAGGCTGTTTCCACCTCCCTATGGACAGGATTGTTTTTCCTATTTCATCTGGGGACGTTGTCTTCCGTTCTTTTCCGCATCTTGGAGGAGCAACAATCGCCCGACGACAAGACGTTTGCGCGTTCAGGCGGCCTGCCTTACATTGCCCCTTGGAGCGAAGTTTTCCTAATCTTCTAACCTCTGCAGAATGCTCTCCTCTCTCCCTTTCTCCTGTTTATCATTTCCGTTACACCATCTGCTTCCCGGACGTGGTACCCGGAAGTCAGGCGATATCGCGGCACTAATGAAAGTGCCACTACCCTGGCGATGATGCTTGTTTTCCCTGATTGGTGACTTCCAAAGAGTGTGGGAGTTGGCCCGATAAACCGAACACAGAAGGCGAGCACCCCTTCGCCGCTTCTTGACCTTAACTCTCCAAGGAGCTAGCCCGCCTGAGATGATACTGCGAAAGGGTGTTGATCGGTTAGAGGATCTGAGGGCTGCTTTTTGGTAAGCCCTTTTCTCGGAGGCGGTGCTCAAAGTCTCCTCGCAGGCGCGTGTGCAACTGCCTATCCTCCCCCCCCTTCCTCTTCCCATATAGTAGAGGTCCCCCCGTGATAGGAAGTAGTCGGCTATGCGCCTTCGATAACGAGCACCACCTCCGACCGATGTACGTTCATGTTGTGGGATTTTCCCCACCAAATTCTTGCGAGATTCTTTCTCTCCCTTCTGAGCATTAACCGTTGTGCAAACGGCAAAGGCGTGCGGTGCTCGGAGCAGACGCAATGACCCACCACTGTCCCCTCTTTTCCCCTGGAGTTGGAAACCCAGTGAAATGTTTCTACTCTTCTTCAGGTAACATGAAAGCTGGAACGTCTGGTTACGGCTCATCCTCTTCCGAGAGTCCCCTTCCCCCTTCCTCTGGAAAGTTCTGCACGATGAGAGGTTAGCCCGAGCTGGACCCCCCTATGCTTTTGAAGAAGTCATTTTGATTCCGGGGGGTAACCTGCCCAACTGATTCCGGGTTTTGTCTCACGGCCTCCATTGACGATTTTCTTCCTTCAAGAATGTCTCGTGAGAGCTGTGACCTTGCCGACTTAGTGACGTTTACGTTCCCAACTTTTCCAGAACGATGTGAACTTCACAATTGGTTCCCCTCATTTTCACCCTCTTCACCCTCTAGAAACTTCACTAGGCACGCAGATTGAATATAAAACTTGGTGGACCCCCTCGAGCGGCCACCGGCATTTACGGCGACGTCAAATCCACAGTTCCCTTTTTCTTTACCCTATCTCCCTTTCCCCTTCGTAGTACGCCTTTCCTCATGCAAGTAAACTCACCTTGAAAGTGTCGTGTCTCGAAGGCTTGCCGTCGTGGTGACTCTGTTCTTGTTTTTTTGTCTGTTTTTCGCATCTGCTTTCTCTCGAAAAGATTTTTGGTATCCCCCCGACAAACTGGGAAGGCGACGATGTGCCTTGTACACCGTCAGAGTGACATGAGATGGCGAGGATAAGCCCCTTTTTGCCTTTCTTTTCTTCGCTCATCTCTTTTTTGAATGTAAGGAGCACTAGCGAAATAAGCGTTGGCAGAGAGGAAGCCGCCCGCCGCCTGTAACCTCTCATCACGCTCTTCGCTGGTCCCCCTTTGTAAGAGACGACTGTTTGGGAATCGTCCCTTTACGGCATCAATGTCACCTCTTGAACGAGTGTTTTAATAGTTCGCCTCCTCTCTTTTTGAAATTACTGTCTTCCGGAAACGATGGAACTTATGATGTTCGCCTGTGATTTTACGACTGTCTTAAGTTTTCACGTAAGTTCTCGTCCCCGTCTTCGGTGTTTCCTTTAGTAGTAGATTTTATTTCCCCAACAGACCGCAGGCACTGGCTTTATATGAGCCCCAGGAGTGGTTTTTGTTTTTCCCCCTGGGTAGAACTATGTCCCCTCTTGAACGTTG
>Ga0179591_1152417_pt1 | contig 17068 bp, 21 predicted proteins | sample CZOMad2_1_08_16f_FD_182891 | JGI IMG/M metagenome (GOLD analysis project Ga0179591, IMG submission 182891) | Vadose zone soil fungal communities from Angelo Coast Range Reserve, California, USA - CZOMad2_1_08_16fungal (PacBio error correction) | ecosystem: Environmental > Terrestrial > Soil >... | reverse complement strand
GAAGTTTGCCGTGAACTTTTCCCTTTTGAAAACTCCATCCTTTCTTCCTGACCCCGCTTTTTTCGTTTCGGACCCCGGCATGTGCTTGAAAAACCTCGTTTGCGCCCTCCAATGCGGTTTTCCCCCCCCCTCTCTGGGGTTCGGACGCTAGTTTTTCTATTTTCCCAGGTCATGACCGTGGTCCCCCTGGTCTTTTTCCCTTTCCTTCCCAGCCTTTCATACAGTAGTATCTGATTCCTTGGCGCCAAGTTTCGTTCCCAACAGTTTCGGTACTCCGTTTTCAGTGGTTTGGTGGCTCCTTCCCTCGGGGTTTTTCCACCCCTGATCTTTGTCAGTTGTGTCTGCCACCTCGCGCCGTTTTGATCCCCCCTTGACCCGGGATTCTCTTCTTGAACTTTTTATGCTCAGATTCTGGCCTTGCCGCTTGGACTTTTAGTCATAGGTGCATTTTGCTCGTTCATCCGAACGCTGTCCTGTCTCCCCCCCTTGATGAATTTTCGGAAGGTTTTTTTTTTTTTCTTGGGCGCAGTGTGCTTTTTTCTTTTTTGTATCCTTAGTTTGACCAGTTTTTCCTCCTTCTCGTTTCACCAGGCCCACAAATATGAGTAAGATCAGCCTTTTGACACGAGTCTAGATCCCCCCTCTCTTGCGCCCCCCCCTTACGAACCCTTTTGACAATGGGTGGGTTTCCTTCATCAGCACGTATTTGACCGCAGGCCCCCCCTTGATTGGACCGCCTGGTTTATCCACTTGTTGGTAGTATCATTCCCGCAGACTAGATATTCATGCTATCTTGGACTCTTTTTGCGTCCCCAAGAATTTCTTCCCGCGGTGTTTGGGAGGTCCCCCGTGATAGATTTGATTGTGACGACCCAGAACCACCGCGACCTCAGGTTTCTCCCTTTCTTCTCCAGCCGGCAAATCCCCCTCTTGTCAGGTCCCTACAACCGAGAAGTCAATCTGCCATATAAGAGTGCTTCGTCCCATGCGGATTAACTCTTATGCTTCCCAACTTTGCGCTTCTCCCGGATGAAGCGCTTGGGCCCGATGGCTTGCCCTCCTCCCTTTCCGCTTCTGCTCCGCAGATCTTGGTTGCCGTTTTTTCATTGTTTTTTTTTCGGTCGTCCCCATCATTTGTTTCATGCACCCCTCGTTCAGGATAATCCCTTGACTTTTTTTTTTTCAGGTCCGGCGTGATGTCGTTTTTTCAAACCTGTTCTTTCGGTTCTTCCGTCGATTCTTTTGGACCCCTGCCCAACATTCCTCCTTCCTTCACACGCCTCGAATGTTCTGAAGTGTCTCTTCCTGTCCTTTCCTTCTCCAGCTGTGCGTTCCGCACGGTAATTTTCCTTGTTTTTGGCAGTTTTTCGTATGCCCTTCTCCCCGGATCAAGCCGCTCGTTCGACTCGTTTCCTTCTCCTTTTCGCTCCTGTCCGAACCTTTTCCTCGAAACGGGGGATGTGTTTTTTGATAATTCAGGGTTTTTCTCAGTGCGGATGACCGGTTTATCTCCGGATGACCTTCCTTTGTTTTCTAGATCCCACACACGTTTTCGAAAGTTCTCCGAAAGTTGACGTTTTGTCACCAACTTGGGCCGTTCCTCGACCCCCCCCCCGTGTTTGAAAACGTTCCCCGTTCCCCATTCAACCTGAACAATCCCTTGTCAGGTCGGTCGTCGTTGATTTTGTCTTCCCTCTAACACCAGGTCACCCCCCCCCTTAAGGGATGGATCGAGATTTTTTATTTCGGATCGGTTTTGCTCCCGCCTCGGCATATCCTCCGTTCTCTCTTTTTTTGTTTCGTCGCATCTTCTTCCCCCCCATTCTATTGATGAGACCTGGCAGATCTTCCCCTCCCCGCCCGCTTGCTCCTGATGGCTTTGATATCCCCCCTTTCTTTGGGGTTCATAGGTGGAATTTGCCCCCCCTCCGATATATACTTTTTCACAGATAGCCCCCTTGTTTGTCCAAGTCCCTTGGCAACGCAGGTAGTCTTTCTGTTCCTCCCCGAATTATCCGGACAACTTCACCCTCAGTTAAAAAATCCCCCCCCTGACCCAATGAAGCTTCTTTTCTGGCCCGAGGAATGTTTGTCTCTGCCCTCTCTTGAGAGGAGAACGTTCCCCCTAGTCACTTGGTCGCATCTGTTAGGTCCGGCAATGTCAGTGCGCCCAGTGTTTGGACTGCGATGTCGTCCCGTCCCCCGGCTTTCGTCCCGAACATCTCAGGTTTCGATTTTTCATGGCGCTGCCATAGCCAGTTATCGCGTCCCTTACTTTTTAGTTCGAGTTCGTTCTTCCCTTTTCCCTGTCGTTTCCGACCTCCCTTCACTCCCTGTCTTGAAAGTTCTGGTTTTGGCTGGTCCAAAAGGTTTTTCTTGAGGATCTTACTTCAGTTCGGTCCCCGTTTCTAGGTCTTTTCTGCCCAAACCTTCTCTTCCAACGTACCGTTGGCTTCTTCCCACCAGGTTTTTAACTTGGTCTTTTCCTGAATGGATCTGATCGTTGCGGGAGGCGAATGGTCTTTGTGTTCCCCCCAACCTTTTTATTTTTATTTCTGGTCCAGATCATTCCATTCTTTTTTTTTTGGCGGTGTTTCCGCTCAGGCAGATTTTTTCGGTTGAGAGGTGTAGACTTTCCTCCCTTTTTGTATTTGAGGTGCAGTTTCTTGTTCGCCCGTGCAATTGCTTTTGTGGACTTCAGATGACTTTTTTGTTAGGATTTTAACGGAACGGGTCCCACCCGGCCCCGCCGAATGAATATTTTTTCCCCCAGGTTTTCCCCTCGAAGTCTTGTCTCGCCCGGATGACCAGGTTTTTTTTCCTGCCGATTTTTTTACTTTTTTTAATTCTTTTTCCCAAGGTGTTGAGTGATCCCATACTTGAGTCACTCCGATTGGCACGTTTTTTTTTAAGAACCCCCCCTTTCGTGACCTTTTCCTTCTTCCAGCACGGGTCTCGCTTTTTTTGACCTGATTGCTGTCGAGTCTTTTTTGTTTTCAGTTCGCATGTGGCCCCTTTTTTTTTTCATTGATTTTGTTTGCTCTGTCTTCGCCTCGTATTCTGGGCCTAAACTCCAGCTTTTGGTTGTGTGCTTGAGTGCTTCCAGTCCCCAGGTTACCCCGGCCTGATGTCGGTAGGGAGACCTCCCCGCGGATATTGAGGTCGGCCCCTTCGAAACGACATCTTCGACGTTTTAAGGCTTCGTTGCGCGCCGCTCGATTTTCGACAAAATTTCCCTTTTTCTCATCATTTTCCCGCCCCAAGCAGGCCTGTTGGTCGCTGCCGTTTTCCCGGCTTTGTCTGACCCCGCGACTTTCCTTTTTTCGCGTTCATTGACTAACCCTGCAGGCGTTAAGTCCCCCTTGACACTTGACACCTGTGGTTTCTTGCTTTTAATGTAACCCCCCAGTTTCCGCACCCTTTCTCCCATTAGCCGAACTGTTTTTACGGCAATCCCTGGCCAAGAAGTGTCTTCTGCGTCCAGATTTTTGATGAAGGTGTGTTATTTGGACTAGTGCCAGATTCTCATTGTTGCCCCCTTTCTAACCCCTTTTGGCTGGTCTCTGATCACGCGGCAACCCTGTTCAGATCAGAAGTCTCTTTAATACACGCCACATTTTAGCTTGACTCTCCACCCTTTGTCGTTTGGCTTCTTAAGACTATTTTCTTTGTTGTTAATGACCAAAGCTGTTCGCCGTGTTTGCAAATCTCTGTGATGCCCAAAGGGATTGCTACCCCCCCCGGCGATCATGTGGCACTTCCGTTTTGCCGATTTTTTTCTTTCTAAACCGCTCCCCTGGCTTGAATGTGGAAATGCTTGGATTGTAAGCTCTTTGTCTTTTTGTTTCCAGTTTCGTATGCATCATTGCCCCATGTCTCGACCCCGTTTCTACTTTTCCCCGGTCAACTTTTGGTGCGCTCACGTATTTTCTCCAGGTTTTTCCCGTTTTGTTAGCTCCCCATTTTGAAAACGCTTTTCCCTTTTTTTGTTTCCTCCAGCGTGCATTTTTGACTGTCTGTCTTTTCCTGTGGACTTTCGTCCTGAAAAAACTGACAAAACCCTTCCGAGGTGCTTCCCCGAGTTCGACGTACATTTGTGTTTTTTTCGTCCCCCCCACGAGTGATGGTTTGTGCCGGTATCGTTTCAACAGACTTGAGATGGGTCCGAGGTTAAGTTTTGTCCCCCTTTGGCGTCTCGTTTTTGACTTTTTTACATTGTACCTCGGACCCACTTTCCCTTGCGACGGTTTTCTATGGTTTTTTTCACCCCTTGACTCTCGCTTACTGCACCGAGGCGTGTTTTGCAAACGGCCATCCAGGGCGATTTCTTTACAGTTTCTTCCCAACCCCTCTGAGTGACCACCCCCCGTTCCCCCAGGCGTGATTTATTTCATTTTCTACGTTTTTTTTTTTTATCGTCGCTTCCTTTCCCTGCTTTTCTTTCGGCTCCCCGATGGTTTCTTTTCGATTACTCGCTTGCGTACGGGTTTTTTGTGTGCCTATCCCTTGACTCACTGTTCTGCTTCAGTTCGAGCCCTGTGGAGGCCTAGTAATCTTTAAGCTGTCTCCGTTCTGTCAGTTTTGTGCACCCCCCTCTTTGGCCGACGCCCACCGCGGCAGTGCCACTCGTATGGTTTTACGGTTATCGGTCTTACCTCGTCACTAACTACGATTTTTTTTTTCGGCTTCCGTTTTTCGGTGTCCCGCACTTTAACCCTGTCTTCATTCTTTTTTAATTCTGCGCAGGTCTAATTGGTGAAAAATTTTAGTCCTTTTGTACATGGGGAGTTCCGGTCCCCACAATCTAGTGAGCTCAAAATCTTTTTTCCGGTGGCTTAGTTTTCTCCCTGCGGCTTTTTTGCTCGTGAAAACCTCTCCCACCTTATTAGCCATTAAGGTTTCCGTTAGGAACCATTTAGGAGGCTTTTACTTGGACTGATGAATTTTATGTTCTCCATTTCGGGCACTTGAACCACTTCGTCGCCATTGTTTCCGTCATTCTTTGCCAATCCCCGATAGTTGCTTTCGCTTCAGCTCGTACCTTCTGCTGTGCAATTTTTTTTCGGGCTTTTTTTTGCCCTTTTAGTCGTACTCTCGCACTCAACTCATTGCAGTCTGTTTTTTTTTTCCGCGAGATTTGCCACTCAGTTGTTTTCTTCCCCGAGGCCCTGCTAGGTCACTTCTTTTCGTTCGTTGCAGGAACAAGTTATTCGTTTTTTTGACGTCTCCACACCGTCGGTTTGGTACTTGGGTCCTGCTTTCCCCGGCATTGTTTGTTCTCACGGTTAAAGGATTCTCCCCGCAGGTTGACCTTCTTCCAAGGCCTTTTTTTTGGGGTGTCGCGGTCTTCCCCCGTCCTTTTCCCTCAGGGCGGCCTTTCCAAACGCAAGGAGATCATTTCCGTTCTTTTGGAAGGGCCGTTGTTCCCGGCCGGCCTTCCTTTTCTCGTCCGGTGTTCGCATACCCAATTCTTTTCTGAAGTTAGAGTTAATTTCGCCGGCCTACTCCGCTCGGGTCGTCCGTCACGACCCCCCGGACTGCTTTGCCGTTGCCTTTTTGTTTTTTCTCTTTTTTCAGCTGGGTTCCCGCGTTCACAAGGGCCTGGATTTCTTTTCCACGCCCCGTGTAACGGGAAACTAAACCGTACCCCTATTTTTCGACCAATGCCGTTTATACGACGTCCCTTTGTCCTCGCCCACTGTCTGTTTGTTTCTTTAGTGATCCCGCAAACTACCTTTTGTCTACCGCTTTCAAGTTTTTCGATGTGTGATATCCACCTTCTTCCCGACCCTATTTTTTTTTTTGGAGGCCCAATTTTCGCTTTTAGATTCCGCCCCAAAGGTCTCTTTCTAGGTCCTTTTTGGATCTTGTCTTTTTTTCCAGCAGGCGCTTCTTGTTGCAAGGAAAAATCCCTTTGGGCCGGGTTTTTTTACGTTTGCTTTTGTACCCTGCAATTAAGTCAACCTTGATTTATCTTCCCCCTTGTTTCCCGTTAATGAGCCCCTGCGTTGACCCAAGGATTCCCTTGTTTAACACGCCGGAAGTCCCCCAGTGTGTCCTATACCCTCAGTTTCCCCCTTTCTGGCAATAGGCCCCTCCCATCACTGTGCCGTTCTAGTTCCCGCTCTCCTTGTTTTCGCTTTTTTTTGGTGGCCCGCAACGTATTTCTTCCATGGGCGTACCCGTTTTGTGTCTTTTTTTGGCCGGTGGGTGTCTTCCCTTGCTTTTTGCCTTTCCCGCTTGACTATTACTATTTTTTTTGTCATTCCTGCCTTCGACCTGATTCGGTCCCAACTTTGTGATTTCGTTCGATTGGCCGGTTTCGAGGTTGGTCCTACCTCCCTTGTTCGGGTGCCCCGTTTTCACGGGGTCGACCTTTTTTTTTGACATGGCTGGTTATATTATTTCTTGCGTTTTGTTCTGTGGCTTTTCTATTCTGTTCTGCGCATTCTTTTGTACCCTCAAAACGGTGGGCAGTTTTAGGTCATGGACCTCCCCCTTTGACCTCTATTTGTTGACCCACACATTTTTCTCTTCTGCGGACTCATCCGGTGACTTCCCAGCCTTCTTTTTTTTTCCAACCCTCCCTTGAGGGTGATTTGTTTTGCCTTCCTTTTTGATCGTTTATATGTTTTCTTCTTTGTATGGTGAGATTTCATGGCTTTTTGACCAGTTGACTGAACAAAACTTTCGATCTCTGGCGTTTGTTAGATATTTTTTTGCTTTAACAGAGGAGTTTGTTCTTTTCGGAAAATCTGCTTTGCCGGTTATGAATTTTTGGTCCATCAGTCAGTTAAATCCTTATTCGCCTCTTTAAGATCGGCAAGTTTGCCTTCTCCTGAATAGAGTTTTCTCTATGAACCCCCTCGGATGACTTCCTTTACCGTCTTAGCGGATTCTAGATGACTCCGTGATTTTCTCGAGGTCTTAGGACCTTTGTACGGCACCATTTAGATTTTTTGTTAACTGTTTATTTTTTTCTTTCCTTTTTTCGACGGGACTCGTTTATAGAATAACTCTCAACACACCCCGGCAAGTAATGTATCGGCTCCAGTCCTGTGCGTGGATCTTTGGCACTTTCACTCGGGGGGTCTCCGATGTCCTATCTTTGTTAGACCCTTCAACTAAACAGGCTCGCCGCCCGCTGTTGTGTTGTCCGTTTTATGTGCCTCCCGTTGGTCGCGGACTGTTTCTTCTCGGGGTATTCTTTTTGGGGCCACCTATGGCTGCCTTCCCCTGGTGCCTTTTCTTTTCGTTTTTTAACAGCCGGCGTCGACCCCCCTTGTTTTTAATCCCCACGCCGTTGACCTTTGCGATTTTACTTTTCCCCCCTTTTTTGACACCCTTTCGTTGACCCTTGGCAACACAGGGGGCCTTCCTCTGACTTGCCCTCTTCATCTCCCAGAGCGTGTTTTGCTTTTTACGTGTGTATTTCGCCTGTTTGGGAGGGTTCAACTATCTTTCCCCGACCGGGCTCTTTCCCTTTCCGCACGTTCGGCCATGGCCGGAAACTGAATCTTTTGTTTTGCCGATAGAATGACAACTGTTTTTACCGGTGCTGCCAGGCCCGTTTTTGCTTCTTTTTTCCCTCCCCCTGTTTATAGTATTAAATCTTTGAGAAAAACCTGCTTTTTGGCATCCTCCATTTTTTTTTTCCCGTCCCTTTAGTTTTTTTTTCCGCTGACCGACTTTCCTTTTTTTTCTGCCACTAGTTCCCTCCCCGACCACATGTAGTACTGTACCATTCTCGCGGGGTGACTCACGCGTGGCTCCTTGAAGAGTCCCCTTTAAACGCATAGGCCCAGCCACATTTCCGATGTGAGGTCCTCACTCAGAAGGTCTCACGTCGGTGTTGTTGGTCTAGATGATGATCGAGCATTGGTTGCGGTTCTCTACGAGGATCTATTGGAAGGAGATTCTTTGGCTCTTTTAGGGATCCCTTCCGGAAATGCTCATCTCGTCTTGAGGTTGACACCATGAGGTGCTCTTTGTTTTTTTCTAGTAGGGGCCCTCTCCTCCTGGATCGGCTGTTTCAAACAGCCTTTTCTCCATTACGTTTATTTACAACGCGGTCGATGATTCTGTTTAATAATCTCTGGATACCCTGAACAGGCAGATTTTTCCGGTAGCTTGTTGTAATCGGGTCTTCCTATCCCGGGTTCGATCGCCGCGGGCTTTCTCCGGCAAAACCATGTTCGTTTGGTTTGAAGTGTTTCGTATGTGTTTGCAATTCATTAGTTTTGGCTTCTGCGATCATCCTTTCCCAGGTCGTGCATTTGCCCTTTGGGCGTGCCCTCCCGCTTGTACCCCTTGGTGGGCCCATGTTCTCCAGCACTGCCTGCCAGGCGATTTTTTAATTCATTGAGATATTTTTTTATTTTCCCCCTCGCGCTCCGGGCCGTCCCCCTCCCATTTCGCAACGCCCGCGCACTCGGTTCAGTTTCTTTACCCCTTGACGAAAAGCTGGTCTGTCCGAGTGTGGATAGACTGGGGTTTGCGCCCTTTTTTTGAAGTTCCCCCCCCCAACATGGCGTTCCCGCCATTTAAAACATCCTTGTACTCCAGCTCGCACGTCTTTTTTTCAATTTTTTTCCTGCCCCCTTTTTTTTTGTCCGCTCATGATTTTAAGGTCCTTTCCCGTTCCTTTTTGAACCCTAACCGTAGGGGCCGCCATGGTCACGGCCTTCACAGTGTTTTTTTTTATCCCACTCTCCCACCGAGCTTTTTTCTCCCCCCGTACACCAAAGACACTACATTTTCCAGTTTAGTTTTTGTTGAACCGTGCAACCTGCCGTTTTTTATCTTAATGTGTCTGTGGCTGACCAGCCTTCCTTAACTCGGTTCCGCTTTCCCCATTGGTCTTTCCCCTTCCCCTCTTCTCCCCCCAGACTGTTTGTTGTTTTGTTTTTTCTTCTCTATAAGTGTTGTTTAGTAACCTGCGTGAACGCTCCCTTAGGCTGACCCCCTGCTGATCGTCGACCCCCCCCACAGGCCTTTTTGCCGGTGCAGTTCAAACAACTTAACCTCACGGTCGAACCCTTCTTTTCCTCCCCAGCGTCTTTTGGGGCCCGGCCGCCCCTGGGGGTCGGGTTCTTTAGTAGATTGCGTTCCCAAGGTCTGTTTTCACTTCCATTGCTATCTAAGTTCGGTCACCCCCCCCAGTTATTTTTTTACCCCAAGGGACTTCGCCGATGTGTTCCCCCCATTGTCTGTTTTCCCCCCCCAAATAGTTTTTCCCTCCTACTGTGTCTCTTTTGGTCCCTGCGTTTTTTTTGCGGTCTTTTTGCCCCCCCTGTTGCTTCTTCATTTTTTATGGCCCACAATTTTCTTTTTTCGAATCACCCACCATAGCATGTACTTGTTGTAGGTCAAGTGGCGCGAGGATTCTGGTTTGGTTCCTTTGTACACCTCATTTGCGGTGTTTGTTTTTTTTTTCCCCTCTCCTATCTGGAAACCCTCCCCCCTCCCCCGTTTCCATGCGGGACAACCATTTGATTCTTAAGCGAATTTTGACCGCTTTTTTGATAGTTTTTTAGTGTTGCTCACGTTTTTCGCCTTTTCGTTGAAACCTCAACCCACAAATGTACGGCGGCCATTTTAAGTGTACAACCAGAGTCGCGACGCTGGCCCCCCTCCTCCCCTCTCCGAACCCTCCCGAAGTTTTCCCATCTTCGTTGCTCCTTCTTGTTTTTACCCGCAAAAAGTCCCCCCCCCTTCTACTCCATGCTCTGACCCTGTAAATTTCGAACCTGATCTTCTTTTCTTCCGCTATCTATTACAAGGTCCCCGTCGTTTGAAGGTTTTGATTGACTCTACACGATTTTCGCATTTGTTTGTTTCCCATCCTTACGATTACCTGGATTTTTTTCCCTTGCACGGAACCCCTTCTTCCTCGTTCCTTCCTTGCCGGATCTAGAATGTCCCCTTCCGGACTTGCACCTGATGCCTCTCCCTCCTTCTTTTTCGTATTTACATTCCCCCTCGCGTCCGCGTTTTACCAAACCTCTGCTTTTGCTGCAATGGGCTTTTCCTCTTCTGTTCCTGAATTCGGCCGGCGTCCTTTGGCACGTTTCCCTGCCTGAGCGGCTCGTTGGGCCTTCAACGCTGGTTTTCGTTCTTTACCACCCTTTTTGTGAAGCCCTTCATTCGTGTTAATCCCGCGCTGACTGACTCCGTCTTGATCAGCCTTGGCTTGTTTATTGAGCAAATGTTCTCCATCGGTTTGTATTTACTTAAGCGAGATGTTTCCCTTTCTTTGCCTGTTCGATACGTGAAGCCAGTAATGACATTTCGGGGCCCCCCTTTTTGAAGGCCGTGATCCGCTCGTCTTTTTTCCCTTTGCCCCAAACGTTTCTTTTATGAACGTCCCCCCGCCTTTCCAGCATTTTTTTCATCCAGGATTGACGATTCCTGGTTCCTTCCGGTGCAATGTCGAAAAATATTCCTTGCCATGAAACCTTCAAATGTCTGTCGATTTTTGCTGGTTTTGTTCCTGGCTCTCTCCCCTTATTCCACGTGTGCCTCTGTCGGACTGAATTGGTGGGGTCTGAACTTTCTCACCCAAAAGATACCCCTTCCCACGTTAGCATTATCGGACCATTGTTTGATTTTTGTAGCCCCCTTTTTAACTTGAAAAAGTCCCCCTATCCCCCCACTTCCCCGTCAACACCCTTGATTTTCTGGTATTTTTGTTTCCTGTCGGCTTCGTATTTTTTTTAGGTGACGCTTCATCCCCCCCCCCCCCCCCAGTGCAAACAACCAAACACCTTTTCTTCATGCCAAAGACGTTTGCGTTGTTCGTTCTTTACGAAGTATCTGGTGTCTTTCTTTCTCTCAAGGTCCTCGGCTTCCGAAGTTTTTATATAGCTTTCTTGCAACGCAACCCTCCCCCTCTGCCCCATGAAAGGTGCGTCTTCGTAGCTCGATAGGCACCTCGTTTGTTTTGCTGCTATTCCAGGATACCCCTCCGGCATCGTTTTTCTTTGTCGGATCTGTGTTTCCAAGAACTCACCCCTTCTCTTCCCTTTTTTCCCCAATCTAGAAAGTTTCCCTGTTTCCTTTGTGCAAAGCTTCCACTTTCTCCCCGCACCTGTTTAGTCAGCATAGGTAAAATTAACAGCTTTAACCCAATACCCCCTCACCATGTTGACGGTTGGTTGAACCTTCAGAAGTGGCCCCCCGTGGCTATTACTTTATGACCCGTGCAATCCAGTGCAATCCTGTTTGGCCTGCATTAATTTTTCCTTTTTCCCCATGTGGAAATTGATACGCTGGTCCTTTCAATTTTGAACATGCGTGCTGCTCAACTCTCTCTCTCGCACTAACGTCCCGAAATTTGGTTCTCCTTAGCCGACCAGTTTTTTTCTTTTCCCTCCCCCCAGTATTGACTTTCTCACTTCTTAAGGGTTCCGACCTGCTGCCTTTTCTACCTGAGTCCCCCCCCTTCGGCCTTTTCCCTTCACTCAATACACTTTTTGTGGCCCGGAGCTGGTTCCTTCCTTTTTATCTATGTTTCCTTTTTCCTAGTAAGTGGTCTCTCTTGTTATTCCCCCCCCCCCCCCCTAAGTAGTACCACTTCTTTTTCTTAGGCCCTGGATCACGAAAATTTTCGGTTCTCTCTCTGGCGGGTACACCCCCGATAGCTGTTACCCTCTGTTATTTGTTTTGTGTTTTTTTTTTGTTTCTGTTGTTTGTCGTTCTTGGGCCGATTTTGCCGGGGTTTGCATTTCTTTTTTGAGGCGTTTTTTTTTTCATCCCCCCTTTGCTTCTTGGAGGAGGGTAAAGGGTTTATGTGTAATTCTTTATTGTCCCTTGCTTTTTTCTCAATTGCATGAAGATGCACCGTTTATGAATGTTAATCCCGTGACAAAAGTCCTTCAAACCGTTTTTTTTTTACTCCGAAGATATTTTTTCAGGTTCGTTGCCCTCCATCTGTAACTATTTCCTTTTCACCAATGAGAATGCCCCCTTCTTTTATCCCGGTTTTTCCCTACGCTATTTTTTTTTGGTGCCTCTGGTCTGCCATTTTGTAATCCCCGAGTACTCCGCTTCACTTACCGCCTTGGCGATTTATTCTGTTCCCCTTGCACCGGGAATGGACCCCTTTTTCCCTTTTTTTTTTCTCTCTTCGGAAAATTTTTCCCCCTTTTTGTTCGATTAGGTTGATTTGAAGTATTTCTTTCTTGTTCCCTAGCCTTGTTTAAGATGTTTTGATTGCCGGGCGAATTTTTTCTCAGGTGCCTTTTAAGGAAGGCTTTGTTTTCACTAACAATTCATCCTGCTGCTCGTTTTTCCCGCCTCCCTAACCCTTGCCCCCCTGCCAACTGACAGTTCTTTTCAACTTCCAGGATGGATGGACTCCGACTGTGACTATTGCGCCTTTTAGAAATTTATCCCCCCTTTTTACCACGATTTTCTTTTCGCGTCGAATCTATAAGGTCGGTATTTTCACGGGCACGTTGTTAAATTTTTGACCACCCCCTTCCATCTGAATCTCCCTGGTCTTTTTTTTTTCTTCAATGTAAACGGATCAGCTTCAGTTCCCTTTCGAATCATTTCTTCTTTTTTCTCCACCACGAAACCATTGATTCGTCACTTTCTTAACTAGTTTCTCCCCCTTTTTTATGAGGGCGCTATAATTTTTCCCCCTTCAGACACGAGTTATATGCGCCAGGAAATCTGATGCAAGTTCCCCTTCCTTGTGGTTGTTCCCTCGAAGGAGCACAGGGTCCCGCGCAACTTCTCCCTTTATCTTTGGGCTCAAATTATTCCTACTTGCGATGTCCTTTCCCTATCGTCCTGATACCCTAACCCCCTCGCCAAAATTTCTCTTCTCTCTACTGATTTTCTACTCTTATTCGTGCGTTAAGGGCCCCCTGCACGGCACCTCGTTCTGCGTTTTTGAAATGTAGCCACAAGTGTCTCACCGCCTATCCTCACTGTGTGCTCATTCCTCTTGTTTCGCGAAAACCTCGGCCGGGCGGTTTTTTTCCTCACCCATTTTGCTTTAAACGACTAGTTTCCCCCGGTGGCGCGCCTTCCTTCCAATTTTCGCCCTACCGGTCCAATTTTGCTGACAAGTCTCTTGCCTTCTTTCCTTTTCCCTCGCCCACCGTCCCACTCCTTTCTTCCTGCGTGAAATCCATGCGTATGGGCGCAAACAACATGGTCGTAGTGTCCTTAGCCCCACAGAGCCCCTTACACCCTCCCCAACCACCCCCCCCCCCCCCATCCCGAGTTAATTGATTCGTCCCCCAAAACCGAAGTCCCCCTCTTTTCCAAGGAGGATGGTTGTGACTTCTCGGAGCGACTGGGAGTCTGGGTCCGCGGCCTCCTCTGGTTCCCCCAGCCCCTCACTTGACAGGAGTTGGTTGCAACGTCTCCTTCTGCCCGTCGGGCGTTTCTTTCCTCTTTTGAGCTCTGTTTTCATGATGGCCTTCCTCTCCTTTCCGGCCTCCCTTTTCCGGACAAGGTGGCCCTTTGCCAAACGCGCGTTTTTATATCGCCTCCCCGCAGAAAGAAATCCTGTTTTTACCCCCCTTCTTTTCTTTTCTTTTTTGTTGAGAGCTCTCCATCCGGATTTATTTTCTTCCCTACGCTTGCTTTTGACTTTTCCCGTTCCCTGGCTCCAAGTGCGACGCCATCGAGGCGGTCCTGTGTTGCTTCGACCACTATCTCCTGTTTCTCCGTTCCCCTCCTGAGAATCTGTACGGATGCACCCTTGTTTCCCTCCCTTCCCCCGTTGCATCCGTGAACCAAACATTCCCTTCAATTTCCTTTTTCGAACTCGTCAAATCACCTCTAGATTGTTCTTTGCGGTTTCCGTGATGGCTTTTTTTTAATGCAAACCCCCCCTCCTTGTTTGCTCCCCGATGGATTTCGTTAGGTTCTACGGCCCTTTTTAGTTGTTCCTGAGCTCTTTCTCCATGCTCTACTGAGCGTAAAGTTCTGTGGCCTTTGTCTGTCCCTTTGTTGCTTGGGCTCTCCCGTTCTCTCAACTCTGCGCCCCCCTCTCGTTGTCCCAGAAAATTTTTTGCTTCGTTGCCGCCGATGTCCCGTTTTCTTGCTGAAAATGGTGCAAACACCCACAAAAACACGTCCTCCTCTGTCATGTTTCACATCACGATTTCGGGGCCTTCTTGCTCGCCCTGGTGAGAAATTTGATCTAATATTTTCCCGTCAAGGTTTCATTCCCCCTCTTCCCGATTTTTTTTGTGGCGTCTTCTGGCACTAGGGCGAGACCATTCTGCCTTCCCGGCCCAAAATACCTTTGACTAGTACCTCTGGCGCGAATCCCCTCTTTCTTACTTTTTCCTTGTCTCCTCTGGCACTTTTCTTTCTTCCTTAGTTCCGGGAGGGTGTCATACGAATAGTTGTTTTTGAAGTAGAAAGACGGAATGATGAGATTGTACTTTTCCTCTTTTCTTTTGTTTGATTTTTCCCTTTGGATCATTACTTGCTTTTTTTTCAGGTTGCCCTACGTGCACATTTTGCACTTGTCACTCTGATTGGCTGGCTTCTTTTTTCCACTGTCGGTATTCCCTTCGCCTTGTCCTATAGTGCCAGTGCGTCCCCGTCATCACCCAGAAAGACCTGGTTGCATTTTGGGCTCTCGAGCACGGTATTCCTTCGTCACTCCATGATTATTTTTTTTCACATATAAGGGAACCACCCCACCCTCTTTTCCCCTCTTTTCTTGTTGCCCACTACCGTTTCTTTCGCCCAGTTTCCGACCACTGATGGACCAAAGTTTTTCTGTCTGAAGTCCGAACCTTCCCGTTTCCTTCCCCCGTGCCTTCCCCCGTGAGATCAGCAAAAGTTCCCCCTTTTTGCGCGCTTTGGCTCTTTTTTCGAAATTGACGCGACTTCGCAACAACGTCTTGCCCGTCTCGTGTCCCTGTAGTTTTTTTTCGGTTCACGGGTCTCTTCTTTGCCCCACCCCATGCCTTGCACTCCGCTTCGGCGTTTTAAGTGGGTTTGAATTCCGCCCCTGAAAGAAGACTTTGATCACCTCATGAATGGATCCCTCCCTTGTACCGGCTACCATTACCTGTCCCTCCAAGAGCAGAAAGGTTTTTTCTAACCGCTGGGCAAGCTCTTCACATGGCCAGTGACTCTTTTCATCCACTACCCATCCACCATGCCCCGTTAACGCTACTCTTGGCCGTTCGCTTACGCAACGGAATCTTTTTTGACCCTCAGGCGTGACATGCTTTTTTTTTTTTCCTGGTTGGTGGTTTTTGGCACCAGGCTCGTGAAAGACCTGGACGTTTTTCCCCCTCTTAGATTTGTAGACTTCTCTTCCACCTTGTTTCTTTTCCAACTTAGTTGATTCGTACCTTCCCTTTTTCTGGATGTCGGATTTTCTCCGTTATACCCCCGGCTTCAAAACCTTTTTTTTTTAAAGGTACCATTGGAAGTATTGGAGAAATGGCTGCCCTTGCTCGGCCCAGTCGTTTCTGAGTGCGGAGGTCTTATTAGGAGTTCGGGCATGCTCCGACACATTTTTGCCCCGGCGCTGCGCCCGCCCCGGGGAAATATGCGTGACTTCCTTTTCTTCCGTGCGCCTCTTGCCAGAACCTTTCAGCGTTGCACCACGCGCATTTTTTTGTTTCGGTTTGTGTCAAGTGGCCTATTGCGGGAAATTGCCCCGCGCAGACGTTGGTCTGCCATTTTCTTTTTGCAACACTGGATCTTTTTTCGGAGCCTTCGTCGCGTGATTTCCACATTCTGTGTCGCCGAAAACCCTGTCTGCCCTTTTTTTTCCCTGTTCCCATCGTCTTTTTTGCGTCTTCCTATTTCTCTCTCCGTCAATTTGTGGTCAGTGTGAAATCTGGCGTGCTTTGTTGATTTCTTTGACCTCTTAAGGCGCGTTACCCGTTTTTTTTATACTGAAGATCCTTCCCGTTGTGGTGGGGGTGCCCGAGATGCGGATTAGTCTTTCTTTTTTTGTCCTGGTTTTTTTTTAGGCCCTTAGTATCGTACTATCCAGAACTTGCAATTTTTTTTCCCCCCCCGTTTTGGTGAGCTTGTCTATTGTTTTTCCCCCAACTTTTTTTTCCCCTTGGGAAACAGTCCAATTTTTTCAGAGATGAGCAACGGTTTTCGCTTCGATGGTTTTGTTCGCTTTCCAATCAATGCATACAAGCGGTTTTTTTCCCGGGGGCCGGCCTACCCACCCCAATGCCATTCTTTAACAAGCTTTTCTCCTTTTCGTTCCAGTGGCATATTTTCTGTCCTTCGGGAACATTGCTTCAGATCTTGATTCCCTTTGACCCATCGTTCCCTGCAGAGGGCTGTGTTTTTGAATCCTTTGCCTTTCTCCCCGCTTTGGAGGTGTTGGGAAAAGAACTCCCTTTAGGCGGATATTTTATTAGTCCGTCGACAAACCCTTGATCTTCAGGGACCCCACAATCTGCGTCCTACCTTCCTTAAGTTTACCGCGGTGAACAGGCAAGCACTCCCGGTACTCCCCCCTTTGTTTATAAACAATTTGCTCTTAATCAGTGGCTCTCGCGGTTTTCCGCGCTGCCAGTCATGATTTGCTGCACCCACCTTCTTGGTTTTACTAATTCCCCCAATGTAGTGACCGGCCACCCCCCTGAGTCTTTTTTTTTCTCGCGTAACGAGCTGTCTCGGGTTCCATTCGTTTGCCCCCCGATAACGTCCAGGTTGAAGTGTTTTTTGACATTGGCGCGTCCTCTTGGTGCGCCTTTATGATGAGGCTCGGCGGTTTCACGGGGATCTTATTGACGGTCTCTTTTTTTTTTTTTGGAGGCTACAGTTTTCCTGCTCTATCCGGGCTGCCGGTTGGACCCTACCGGCGGAGGGTGTATTTAGTTTAGCCCGACGCGATCGGCTGTTCCCAGGCCAATGGGACCTGTAAGTTCGCCTTGTGCCCCACTTCCGACACGAGGGCTTGCCTCTTCGTTCCTTTTTTTAGCTGACCTTTGCGTATCCCAAGGGGTCCGTTTGTTTTGCAATCGGGTCGCGACCCTTTCTCGGTCGCGTCACTCCTTCAGCTGTTTTGGGCTGTCCTCTCACACACGCAGTTTCCTTTCCGTCGGTT
>Ga0179591_1353948_pt1 | contig 17072 bp, 13 predicted proteins | sample CZOMad2_1_08_16f_FD_182891 | JGI IMG/M metagenome (GOLD analysis project Ga0179591, IMG submission 182891) | Vadose zone soil fungal communities from Angelo Coast Range Reserve, California, USA - CZOMad2_1_08_16fungal (PacBio error correction) | ecosystem: Environmental > Terrestrial > Soil >... | reverse complement strand
CAGAATTTTGATCGGTTACCCGATTTTTTTGCCTTCCTTTTTGACTTTCCTCTTTGTGTATATTTGCGAGTGTAGCCTGACCTCCTTCAAGGCGTCTGCCTGCCTGTTCCCTTCTTAATCCTTTGATTGGCTGGCAGTACGCTTTTTGTCTTTTTTTTACGACTACACTCTCCCGAATAGAGTTCAATCTGTGCCCCCCCGCTTTCTTTCCCCCCTGCCATCCCCCCCCCGTTCTTTTTCCTCGTCTCCTCCCTGGACCGGAGGAGAAATCTTCATCCCCTTTCGCGTGGTTTCTTATGATTCTTCAGCTCTTTGATTTCACTTCTTCTACTTGGTTGCCCCCACAGACCTCCGAATATTGCAAGTTCTTCCTTCCATGCCCCCTTCCTTTTCTTAGAGTTCCACCCAGCTCCGAGATCCCTCCATAATTATTTTTTTTCCACTTCCGTTTGGGTTCCCCATCGACCTCCTGTGCCCCACCAGCGGTGTTACCTCCACGGGAATGATGTTTTCAGCCGGGCCCTCCTCGGCCCAGGTGCGCGTATCTCAAGATCAAATCGTCCTTCCCGTGTCCCCAAACCTTTGCACTTCTTCTCTTCCATCTTTACCGTTCCGACCTTTTCCCTCTTTTTTTTTTTCTTGCCCTGAATAACGTGTTCCTAGTCTTACTCCCAGTCCTTCCGCGCGTTTCTTTTTTGATGGGCCTCTCTCCTGTTGCGTTTTTCTCTTTGAACCTTTGCTCGCCCGGAACCTTTTCAGTCTAGCCACGTTATTTTGGTATTCGTTTTTTTCGCGCCCCTGTTTAGTCGCGGAAATGTCTTTAATACGCTCCCTTCTCTCTTTTCTTTCCCGTCGTTTTCTCTTCCCTCTCCGTTTCTTTTTATAACCCCTCCCCCAAGGCGTTTTTGTTCTGTTTATCGCGGTTTTCCGTCCGCATTTTTTTTTTTTTCCGTTACGTTGCTCAAAGGTAATTGATCAGCACAGGGCGGGTTCACAGTTTCATGTATCGGAGACTTACCCGCAAGGTCCCTTTTTGAAAGCTTTTTGATGCTTCTGTTTTTTCTTTGGGCTTGGTTCTCGCGACGATCCCCCCCCTGTAACTCGATGTGATTGTTCTGTGCGATTCTGTCCCCAATGTCGGATAAAGATGAAAAGCTGAAATCCTTTTGTGTTCTTTCTTTCTTTCCCCTTTCTTTTTACGGGGACACCTTGCTTTACTCACCCCCTTGAGTGGTTAGATCTTTCTTTTTTTTCATTTTGCGCCCCTCCCCTAGTTGGCGACAATTCTGTTGCTGGGCCTTACCTCGTTTTTTCCGCGAGCCTCTTGAATTTGTACTTTAACCTTGATTTGTGGACAGCCCTCTTATCTCCCCCTTCTCTCGACTGCCTCCTTCCCCCCCCGGGCCAGCCCGCCCCCTTACCCATGCCTGCGATACTTGAGTTTACGGAGTCTTTGGTTTCCTCTAAAACTGCCGTTCCCTTCCCTTTAGGGCACTATTTGGCAAGTTCCATTCTCGCTTCCCCTCGCCCTTTTCGGGCTCGAAGACTCCTTCGTGACATTTTTTATAAGACCTACGCTTTGGCATGAGAAGATCTAGAGCATTCCTCTCCTGGATCGGTTCCTGAGCTCAGGAATTGGTACAAGCCTGTAGTAACCTTCACTTTGGCGGAATTGCACTTGAGCAAAGACCATCAGTACAAGCCGCCATTTTTTTACAGACCACCCTTAGCTGTCCCAGACCTTGTGCGATTTTTGACTGTAACGATTTCTGCAGTCTCCTGGAAACTTGGTATGAGATCTACGGGGATTCGTTTTTGCTTTACGTATACGAATTTTATGCCAGGCTGGACTGAAGGAAGAAGTCGTTAGTTTTTCCCAATTACTTCCACCCCCACCGACCGGGCCTTAAATCTGACCCTGTTTCACTGTTCCCCCCTTTCCCCTTTGTTCGGTCTCTTTTCTGCTGGAGTGGTGTGCCCAAGAAGAAGGCGTGGGCCGAGTGTCCGTTTTTTCCAATTTTTTATTGCGTCCACTTGATTGAGTTCAGGTGGCGTTGAGATCAGAAGGGATTTCTTCCTTCTGCGGGGTCCTCATGTAATTCCACTTCATTCTGGCCTTTATTCCTTCTCGGGACAAAAACCTGTTTTCCAAGTGAATGGGCTCCAACTTCCTTCCTCCCTCCCCCTCTCCTGAGGCTCCCCCATGTCTGCGAATCTCTTTCGATTGGCCTCCTTCGATTTTTTCTTTTTCTATATTGCCGGATGCTTTTTGTACCTTCGTGCCCAAAACCGCTGCGTAACTCAGCCCCCCCTTAATGGTGATGGAGTTGATTTGTGGCGCGCTGGAGACCCCTTCCTCAGGTCGGTGTGATGGGTTCCCCGCTTTGGAGGAATTGAGGGTTCGGACTTTTTTCCCTATTCGTAGCTCCTCTTTTCCTTCCCAGAACCCCTTCCAACCACTTTTCCCCTCTTTTTTCGTTCCCCCCCCGTTTTTTTTCTGAGCGACCCTAATTTTTAGTTGTGACTTTTTTTTTATGGCATTACCAGCGCTCTCCCTCCCCTTGGACCACACGTTTGAACAACCGCTCCCATCTACAATCAAAACCCTGCATCCCCGAAACCATTTTTCCATAACCCTCTCAGGACTCTCGACTATCCTCCCCCCATAAGAAAATTTTTCGCGTTCCCCCGAGAGTTTGGCCTTAAGGTAAAGACATCTCAGCAACATCTCTCTCACATGCTTCTTCTTTCTTAAGGAGATGCCCCTTGACATAGAGAGAAGACTCCTTTTCTTTTCGCACTTTTACCTTTTCTCCCAACTTTTTTTCCCTGAAGACGGTCCACATGCCGGTGATGCCGTTTTGTTTCCCCATGTTGTTATTTGACACGTGACTCCTTCCCTCGAAAGAGACAACAGACCAACCGGGATCAACCGGCTCCTTTTTTGCCGCAATCCTTCAACCCTGCCCGTTTTTCCTTTCTCTTATTCCCCCCAAAAGAAGCCTCAAAAACCCCCTCAGCGGCCGCGATACTTTCTGTGGTGCCAACAGTCCCCGTGAATTTAACTATTGTGAGAATTAATTTTTCCTCGAGACTTTTCCATTGATTGGGTACCAGTCGCAAGCTCCATCTCGAATCCGTTCTGATTTTGCACCCCCTCTTTCCCACCCGTTTCCCAACCTCCTTGACCTGCGTTTTCTCCTTTGTTGCAGCGATTCCTTATAGGGATCTGATGAAATCGGCTGATTCCCGCCGACTTTCCCTATTCGCCAAGTTCTATTTCTTTCTGTTCTTTGCTTTAAATGAGAATTAATCGACGCGCTCCCGGTTTCTTTCCCAACAAAATTCTCCCCCCGGGATTCCCCCACACTCGGAGGGCCCCTTTAGCAGCCCGGGCCGGTTTATCAAACATCCCCCGTCGCGTCCAGTCCTGCGTCATTCTTCCCAAAGGCACCATGGCCTGCTCCCTTACTTCCCGGTCATTCTTACCCAACTCATCCTGAAGGTTTTTTTGAGTAGCACTGATGTTTGACTGGCTCCTGTTTTTCTGCTATCCCTTACGTATATCGCGTGAAATCTAGGTCGTCCCACCCCTGCCCCACGTCCCATCAGCGGACAGCCGGCGCGAATAGAGAAACGATTCCCTTCGCAAACTCTCGTCTTGTAGCCCTTTCTTCTCCGGTCCTCCCCCGATTATTAAGCCTTGGTTATAAGGAATTATTTCCCCCCAGCGGTCCTTCTCCTCCCCCCACCACTCACCAAACGCCAAGGATTTAAGATTTTCCCCCCCTGACTAATATCCGCCAGTGGCCCTGCGCCCATCCCGCTTTACCAGAGCGTTTACCGTTTTCGTATCGCGCTAAATTTTCTCTTGAATTTCCTTTTTCCCAACCCCTTCACTCAGCACCGTTTTTCTTGCCCCATTTACGGAGTAAAGTTTTCCGCGTGCGATTGAGATGAGTACCGCTACGCCCCTCCCAAACCCTCGTCACTCCACTCCCGCGATATCTAACCCCCGGGCAAACACTCGCCTCCTTTTTATCGATACACTCTCTTCGTCGGAAGAGTCACCCGGGGTAGGATCTCCTTTTCCTCGATGAATGACCCCCCAGGGAAGCCCGCTGCCCAGTCTCCCGCTCCCCAGCTTTGAACAGGCCTTCCCCTTGAAAATATTCCCTCTTTTGATCCGCTACGATTTAAGAAGGATCAAACGCCCATCCCCCTCCTCTTCCCACACCTTCCCCTGTCGCCTTTCTTTTTCACTAGATGTCCCGACGAGTGGCGGAATCCCCCCCCCCCCCCAGATCTCCCCCCCCTTCCCGGTAACTTTTAGCCAGTGGATTTATAGAAGACTGCCACCCAAGGTTTTTCCTGATGCTGTTTTTGACATCTTTTACCGCTAGGGAACGGCAAATTTCCTCCTCGGTCCCGCTCGAATGTACATACGTTGGGTCCCCCCCGCTTGAGGGAAGGTTACTTTCGACTTTTGCACTGGATGGACCCCTTCGGATGGATGATCCATTTTTTGCTTCTTTTTCTTCCACCCGCCCAAGTTTCAGACTTGTCGTTACTCTTGCTCTCATTAGATTTCTTTGTCCAACAAGCTTGGCCTCCCTACTCCTTTCCCATTTTTCCCCCTCTAGGTACGCTTTCCAAGAGAAATAATTGAATGCTTCCTTAGCCGCCCGGCCTGCCGCAGATTTAGCCCGATGAGCTTCAATCTTTTTTTTTTCGTTTACCTCCATTTTCCTTTTAATCCCCCATTTAAGCTATTAAGTCCCGCAGAATTGCTTAGGTATACTCCCTCCCTCCAATCGTAGGTTCTTCCACAGAAGTGTTTTCCCGCCGTTCCATGTTTTTTCCCTTTCCCCCTGCTATATCGAACTATAAAACCAAATCATGCCCTTCTGCAATCCCCCCCCTTTTGGTCCAAAAACAATTCTCTTCCCCCTTTCAACCCAACCTTTGATATACTCTCCCTCCTCCCCTTGTGGTTTGAGTGATTTTGATGTTTCGTTACGCTATTTTTTTTTTTTGTCCCCTCTCAGCCCTTTGGTGTTTTGTACAATTTCTTGTTCTTTATTCCTTTTCGATCGTTTTTCCTGATTATTTCCTAATTGGAGAGAAGACTGGAACGTTCCTTGACCAAGATTTTTTAGTGGAAGAAGATTGTATGGGGAGTATACTCTCCCCTTCTGTTCCGTTCTTTATTTGTCTACCTTAGGGTCAACCTTCCAGAAAAACACTTCCATGCATCGATAGAATCAGCCTTCCTCGCTTTCCCCCCCCGGGAGGAGAAATAGTACTTACCGGTTCTCGTTTTTAGCTTAGATGTTCCTTCTTCTGCGATCACCGCTGGCACTAGGCCTTTGAGGCCCTTCCAATAGATGATAAATCTTCCCCGTTCCCAATGTTAGGAGTGTGGCCACGGTACTTTTGCAGCGTGCGCGAAAAATGGTTCGCCCGTTGCACAATTTTTCCGAAAACATTCAGCCTGTTTGCCCCTCCCCCCGACTTGGTTCTTCCAAACTGGTTACGTTGCCGGATAGGCCGTCTACTTTTGCCCCCTTTCCTTGCTTTTTAAAGATTTTCACAGAGTTACAGCGTTTCCCCCTCCTTTTAGATTCTCATCCATCGGTCGAACCTTTGACCCGCGTTCCTTCCCTTTTGGTGTTCTTTCCCGCCTTCACGGTTCATGATCTCCCCGTGGCCAGCGGACCAAGTTGGATTGATTTTTTTTTTTCTCGTCCGTTGTCATTTTTCTTCATTCTTGAAACTGTAGGGGATCGCAGCTGCACTTCTTTCCGATCCCCCTTCGTTCTTTTCGCCCCCTGAGCTGGACCTTCGCTGTGTTCATCACCGGGCTTTATACGAGTTTTCCTTCTTTCGAAACCGGTCCTAGAGCAGAGAGTTCATAGAACCCCGTCCCTTCCCGCGATGTTCCGTGTTATCGTTCTTGGACTTTAGGTGTTTGGTCCTTTCGATTCGCTCCCGAAATAAGTAGCGGCCTTCCGTTCGGGTCATCTTATTTTCGACTTATCAAGATTTCTCAAACTGTTCTGATTGTATCCGTTTTTGGTCGGCTTTCCCTCCTCTTCCGGCTACGTTCCCCGCTCTTTTCACGTGGTCTGGGATGGTGGCGCTGCGACTGGTCGGTCCCGAGACTAATGAAAGCTTTTTTTTTTTTTTTTTTCCCCCAACATTGTTATTTTCTTCCAGGACAGCTGGAAAATAATCTCTATTCAGAACCCCCAAGTTTTAGCCCTCGTTGATTAAAGTCCTCCTCCGCCGTTTTTTGGTTTTCAACTCTCTGATTTGTTGGTCGTTCCAAGAGTTTTTAGATTTCGATTATGAATCGAGTGCCTATCTAGTTCAGTGGTTGTTCGAGGCTGAAATTTTCGCCCCCGACGAGATTGTCGTGATTCCCTCTTTTTTTTTCCGTCAAATCCCCCTCCCCCTGCAAATTCCATAATACCTCAACCCCTGAATGGAGGTTCCGGTTGGATTCATAATTTCAACCCCCCTTCAGCCCTGGTAGACTTAGGCTTTTTTTAGTATTCTAGATTTACTTTTTCGCGGGGCCGGTCCTGGGTATGTGATCCGTCCCCTCCCTCCGTGAATTGCCTCCCCGCATGTTTCCCCCCCCGAGAAAGTTCGCACTGGCGAGGCCTCGTCTAGCCTTCGACCCTTTCCAGCCGTTTTTCGAAGGTTCACTTGGCTTGGCGAAGCGCACTGTTCGTCTCCCCCGACTCTGCCTATCCGAGTGTACACCACCTTTTTCTCGCGCACCGGTTTCTCCCTCCCTTTCCTAACGTTTGTTGTTTTCCTTCGAATTTCTGCCTTGCTGATGACCCGGCAATTCGGGCTGACTTGAGCTTTCCTTCCCTCCCTTTTACAGATTGCTTCCTCCGCCGTCTTTTCTCGGCCCATGATTTTTCCCCACCAAAATCCCTCTTTAAGCTGTGTGGAATGCCAAAGATCCTTTAAACTTCTTCCCCCTCTCTCTTCCCTCCTCCTTTCTATTTTTATTGCTTTTTTTTGTGTGTGATACAGTTTCCCTGAACTGTCAGACGGTTGTTTTCTGCTCAGGAAAAGGGCGGGTGAGGTGAGGCTGTTTTCGGGCGAAGTCTTTTTTCTGTTACTCTTATTCTGCCCATCCGGCTTCTTCTTTCTTACTGAAAAACAAGTTTTTTTTTTTTTTTCCCCCCGTTTTTTTTTCCACTCACACAGAAATACCAGAGCGCCGGCTGCCGATTCATTTCCCCGGATATGAACAAGCCGATCCTTATCTCTCTTGTTTCCCTTATAATTTTTAAAAGTAGCCCCAAACCTTTGCGTTAACTCATCCCCTTCCCAGGTTGTTTCTGATTGTAGCTTGGAATTTCCCCTTCTCCGGTTGCGGTTCTGTTTCGCGGGTTCCCAGCATTGCCGGGGCGGACTGTCGTTTCCCTCGTCGAGCGAGTTGTTTTCCCCCTACCCCCTGCACGTCACAAATTATCGGATCTCTCCCCGAATACTCCTTTTTTTTTTTCTGAGACTTCGATGACGATGTGTCAGGTGTTTGTAAGCGCGGCTATCCTTTGTGCCCCCCCCTCCCGATTTCCGCCCACTCTGAAACGCACCGCTAACCGCACGATCCCCCCGTCACCCCCCCAGAGAGAACAAATTCCACCCATCTCCCTTTTCGCAAGTTAAACGTTCCATCGTTTTGTTTTTTCTGGCAAATTTTTTGCAAGAACACATATTCGATTCTCCCCTTTCGAGGTGTCCAGAAATCTGATTTCTATCCATTCCTCGCGCCCGCTTTGATTCTCCCTGCGTGTGAGCTATCCCCCTGCAAGGTGAAACTTTCGTCCGTAGCCGGCCTGCTTTTTTCAGCCATGTCTTTAAAGATTTGAAAAAGCGAAGACGGAATCCCCTCTTCAGCGCCCCCCCCTCCCCTCCCGTTTCTATCAATCAGTTCCCCGTACCCCCTGGCCAGAAGTTTCAGTGTCGTAGCAACCCACGCTTACCCAAACATAAGATAGCGATACTGTTCCGCGGTTTGCCCACACCCCCCCCTTCAGATTTCCGCCCCCGGAAATCGCGTGTTTTTTTTTTCATTTTTTCCGCGCCCCCCATTTTCTTGCTCTAAAAATTTGAGCCCGTCTCAAGCTCGAATCCCCCCCCGTACCCCTCTTCCCTACAGTTTTCGCTATCCCCCCCCAAAAACGTCCCCTTTCCCCCGTTTCCTCCTGTGTCAGAGTTGACTTTGTGGTCTACGGGCAAACGGTGCTGTTAAATTCGGAAAGAATTCTGCTCCCTTCAGTTTTGCGATTCGACGTCCTTGACGACTCAGTTCCCGTACCTGCCCCCTGAATTTTTATATGCCGACATCAAGGACTCTTCCAAGTGCTAGATCCCCCCCCATCGTTTCGTAAATTCCCGCGGAGTCACCAAAGGTTTTCAACACAGATGGGCACTCCCTGAGGTTTCTAGACCACATGTGACCCACCCCTGGTGGGCCTCGTCCCGCCCGCGGTTTCTTTCCGCGCATCTTTAAACATGGCCTGACTCCCATTTTCACTTCGGCATTTTCTCTTGCCCACCCGACACAGATTCCTTAAGAAGTGATGTTCCGTCGTTTCCTGCGCATTTTTTTTTAGTCTGCCATCGACCGTCTCTCGTTTCGTCATACTCGGTTGACACAATAAGCCCCTTTGGAAATTCCCTTGCACGTTTTTTAAGTTTCATGGTGACACGCTTTTTTCTGCCCAGCAACCTGCCTTGCCCTACCCACTCCTGCTGCGATTCCAATCCCTCTCATTCAGCTCATGGTTACGAGCGAATTAGGTCCCCTCGATTCCGTGACCTTGAACCCTCCTAAAAAAAATTTTCCGCTTTAATTCGCTAATTTCTTCCTTTCGCCCAGTTGTTTCCTAGCCCCCTCTTGACCCTTTCTTACCTTGCTTCTTAGCGCGAAGAAGGCTGCGCACCTAGACCCCCCAACTGGCCATACGTCCACCTTTTATCCTCTTGAAATTTCTTCTTAATCTCCCCCCCCTCTTACCTCTCCCCCGCTTACTTTCACCTTGCGCAGAGATCAACCTCACTGGGAAGTCCAAGACCAAGCAGATCAAACACTTCCACATCCTTCCTGAGAGACCAATCTATAGGAGATCGCTTTTCGTAGGCCCAGTTTCAAATAGATCACTCGGATAACGCCAGGTGCTCCTCAAGCAAGAGAAGGTGGTAGAGACACAACTAGGACCAATTGCTTCTTGGGCCATTTTAGGTTTTTAGTCCCCAAATACCTGATTTTCCGACCGGATCCCAACGCCAATTACCCTTTTCTGCTTGCCCATCCTCAACCCCCCTGTTTTTCCCTCCAGCGGCCCCTTTGGGTAACTCTACTTCCCCCCCTTCCCGTTCTTGGCGGCAATCACAACACTTCGGTAATGTTACGCCTCTGGATTGAGCTCTTCATTTACAAACGGTTTGAGCTACGATTATTCTTCAACCGCGCAGACCGGCACCCGTTTGTCAGCGCGGTCCCCTTTTAACGTCACCCCCATCTCCAAGTGTAGTAATATTGGCCCCGGATTTCCAGGATTGTTCTCATGTCAACCGGATGCGGCTGGCTCCCCCCTCTGGCCCCGTCGATGCAACGCGAAACTTTCGCCCCTTTTTCTTTTTCGGCCTCTCCTCCAGATATGTGAAGAAACAAGCTTGCTCCTGCCTCGCCGACGGACCTCGCCGCTCGCCAATCTCACTCGAATGCCTCTTTCTCCGCCCGGAATTGCCGCCCGCGTTACGATCGAGCTAGTCATCGTTTTTTTTCTTTTTAAACCCCCTTCTAAGACCAGACATTTTACGCGAGGCGCCCTCAGAATTCCCGAGTTTACGCCGCACCTTCCATCCTCCCCAGCCGTGGGTCCCCGCGTTCCAGTGCCGCAGCAAGGACAGTCTCTCGCACACCCTTCAAAAGAATCAAGCATCCTCAATCCTTTCCACGGTCACCCAGTTGAGCGCCACACCTCTTACCCTCCACTGCTGATCCTACTGTCCTCCTCCGTTGGTTTTTTTTTTTAGTTTGAGAGATCTGCATTGCTCCTCGATTTCTATCAGGGCCTTGTGCTTTCGCGATGTTGCTGTTCTTTCGCGTGTTCGATATCTAGACCTGCAGCCTTTGACGAGTGCTTGGGGTCTGGGGGTTTGTGATTTGGTTCAGCCTCTTTTATGGTGTCCACGTCCTAATTCTGCTGATGCTGAAAACTTATGGTTATTTTTCCCCCCCTTATTTATTTTTTTCACGCCCCCACCGGATTTCTCTCCCCCTCGATAGCCCCCATATTTTAAGCCCGGCCTCAGGGCGTTTGCCGAAATCGTCTTCACGGTAGTTAGATTCGATTCTGTTCCCTTCCCATCTGATGCCCCCTTAGGAGGAGATGCAAGCTTGGTTCTGTCCCATACCATACGAAATAGTCCCTGTCCCATTCCAACTTCGGCAAGTGTTGTTTCCCATACGGCCACTATTCCAGCCTGAATCAGGTTGTCACTCGCGCAAATACGGCTTTGAACTTTTTTTTTTTCCCCCTGTGGCAATCCAGGGAAGCAACTGGAATTTTTCATTTATTTGCTTTAATCTGGGCCTCGCTTCATGTTTCCCGTTTACGTGATCCCTATCCTACAGCGTCAACCCTTTTGTCCCCTTTCTGCTCCAACCATCGGGCCCCCCCCCTTGGTTACTCGGAAATATGTGTGCAGCAACGCCGGTGCACTTTTCCTGAGTACGCCTCCTGGCGAGTTGGACAATTTTCTTGGTGAATCGCGACTTGTTGTTTGATCATTCGCCCTAATGTTTCTGGTACCTGCAGATTAGACCGATCCGGTGCGGTCTTATTCTTAGTCGCTTTGCTGCGTACACCTTGGCTTTAATTCATCTGGGATATGTATTTCGTGCCGCCCCCCTCCAATGTTTCTTCGACATCCACCGAAATTCGTAAGTGGTTTTTCGCGGCTCGTCTCCGGGTTTGGCTTTCCAGATCTACTTTCAATTTACGTCGCGCCTATTAGTCAACCCGATGTTATCGTGCCGTTTAATCCACTCTTTCCACGTTCTTTTCCGTGGATCTTTGGTTCAGGGATGTCTCTAGCCGTCAGGGTTTTCGCGTCTTCCTCCTGGTAAAAGATATTTTTACGCTTCTTGGTGAATTGGCCGATTCCCCACTTTCTTGATAATATTTCTGAACGCTTCCCTCGCGGTTTTTAGTTCGTTGCGTCCGTCTGCTGTTAAACATTTTTTCTCTCTTCTTCCCTAACCCCGGTGCCTGTAATGATAGGGATGCCTCCTTCGCCAAAGTAGTTGGCAGACCCCCACCGCGAGTTTGCTTGTTCCGCAGATTTTTTTTCGCGCTGCGTCTGAATCGCGTTTTCGTTTACATTTGATGGCGACCTCTGTCTAAATCGAGAGACCCACCTTCTCTCCCTTTTTCCGCAACCTTAAAGAAGAATCTGCCAGCTACATCTCCGTTTTTTCTTGTTCTTCCCTGGTACTTAACGCAGGCATGGTTCCGGACGTCCTCGGATTATCGAGCCACCAGTTTGTCCCAGTTGCAGGTTTTATGTGTGAAGACTTTTCACTGGAGTGTCCTTTTTCCCCTGGCCCGAGTGAACAGCCCTCTTTCGCGATGCAGTTTTTCCCGAAGTAGCGGTTTAAGTTCATTCGCATTTCCCACAGCTTATTTCTTTCACCCGTGGCCCTTGGTCCTCGACGTCTCTCCCCGCATCTTCCGCCGTTACTCCACGGCCCAGTGCTGCCCTTCCTCCAACGCAGGTTCACTTACGTTTGGCCTTCCCACTCTGTAGCCTTTCGCGGGAAAACTTTCCCGTTGATTTCGATCACGGTATTGCCCTTTTTCCTAATTTTTTAGACAAGGATGGCCTCGAGAAAACTTCTTGGACCCTATGCCCCCCCCCCTGATCTTTGAGGAATTCGCACCGGGGGACTGTTGGTTTTCCCCCCGGTATACGCTTCTTCTTATTTTTTTCGGTTCGTCGTGGTTTGCTACCTGCATTCATGAAGACGGCGTTTTTTACTATTGCCCGGGACCATTTTGCTTCCAAGGGTGATAATGAGGGGGTGTGCTTTTTTGCCGAAGGGACTCTTGACGAGTGTGGGTTCGTCTTCCTGCTTTCCTGAGACCGGGCTCAGGCTAGGAATAACCCCCCCCCCCTTTTCCGTTATTCAACCCAAGACGGGCGCCCCCTCACCCAGAGCGCTTGTTGCGCGCTTCCTGCGTCGACTCGACCCGTTGCTGCCCTAGGTAGCTCTTTTGAGGTGATTATTTTGTACAGTAGCCAAACACGTTTCTTTTCCTCAGCGCAACGTGGCTGCTTTTTCGCCCTCTTGCGGCTGGAGATTCGGATGCAGATTTTTTTTCTCCCCCCCCGCGTGATGCCCCCTGAGCGTGCCTGCCCCTCTAGTTCCAATTTTTTGTTAGCGCGCTGTGTCAGACCAAAGTAAACCTAAAATTTATCGGATCCTCTCTCCCTCCCCTTTTGTTGTCTTCGCTTAAATTTATGACGGCAGTTTTTTTTTTTCGTCCCACCCAGCCGTTTTCCTCTTTTCCCAAAGACGAGTCCGCCCCTCCCCTCTACTAAAAGAAGACCCCCCTACTCCCTTATCTTCCCACGCGACTCCATCAGAAATAAGTTAACTTTGAGCGTTTTGGATCCTGTCCCGCAACTACACTCCGCGCTTTCCCCTGCGTCGTCTTCAAGTCCTCCCCTATTCCTCGACTTCCAGGAAATAGAGCGACGACCTTGCTCCCGCGTGTGAGCTCGCCACCCCCTGATTTTGTGTCTCCTACGCCCGGCCCCTCCCCCGCGGTGCCTGCGACCCAGTGGATGAATAGCATCTCATCCCTCTGCGCCACCGCCCCCCACTCCGGGCTCACCAACATGAAGCAAGATTTTACCCTCGGCCCATCTCCTTTTCATTGATTATGAACCCGAACAAATAAGTCCTTTATTGCCGGCGATGGCAAGCCCCACCCACCTTTTGCAGTTTTCCCCCCCCCGAGGACATAAGTGTTTGTGAGCTCCTGTCCCCGAGAACCTAGTATTACACCCCCTCGGCCTTTGCGACCCATTTTTCTCATCCCTTCCTTTTTTGACTACATCTTTTTTTTTTCTCCCCGTCCACCAACCGTTGAACGAGTTTCGACGGGTCAGGATAATTGTCTCAGGGCCCCGGCGTCCCTCCTGTCCGAATGCAGTTTTTCCCGACTGCGATTCGCCAAGCTCCTTTTGCACGCGCAATCGGCTGTCCATTCGAATCCTTTCCTCGCCCTCTCCCACTTTTTTCGGAAAAAGATCGCGAACCCACCTGCTTAACTCACGCGGAGGGCCCCTGTCCCGGTCACAGTTTTTTTCAAATCGAGCCCCAGACCCCTTTTCGTCCAGCCTTTCTTTGGAATGAGCGCCTCGGCACCTGTCTTCAACCTTACTTTCCGGCATTTGAAGCTCCGGAAAAAGTCATTCGATGTCTCTCGTTGATTCTTGAGTCTGCAGTTTTTTGCCTCTAAAGCGACCGTCTCCATCCTTTCCGCCCCCCAATCCCCCCGGAAAAATCCTAGAGATTAAGACCTAAACTCTTCGGCCCCTTGAAATCGGATTGTACGCACAACTACTGTCTGCTAGGACTTCCTCCCCCCTTTCCTTGGTTAGTCCTCTTTGTGTCCAAGCTTCCAGGCGTAAGCAAACCTCCGACAAAAAAATGATCATCCGATACTATCCGACCATTCGGCTCGCCTCCACCAGCGTGGAAAAGTTGTCTGTGGGTTGTGTGATTAGCGATCTCCCGGCTGGATTTTCTCCCAGTTTTCAACATCACTCCATTCCGTTCGTTGCCCTTGCTTCTTTAATTCGCACGATAAGATGAACAGAAGTGATTTGCGCCTTCCTGGTTTCTGACTAGAAAGCCACCATGAGGGACGTCCAAGTTTTCGATAACCCCACCTTCCCCTCGTGTGCGATCCACTACTCGTTCTCTACGTAGTCGGACTAAATCCAGATTCCGAGGTTGTCCACTCTCCCAGTCCCCCGAATTCTCAATTCGTCGCTCCACCCAAAGGCTCCGGGTTTTAAATATTTCAAAATAGTTAGCGCTTCCCCCAGAATCTCAGTATTCCACAACGACATAAAAGTTTACCCCCGCAAACCCTGGTTTTTTTTTCAGCGCTTAGGGTCTCGATGAAACCTTTACCTTCGTGGCGTCCAATACACTGATGCACTTTTATTTTTTCTAAGCTAAGTTACCCCCCATTGAAGATCTTGCTGTGACGTACGAGAACGGCGTTGGCATTTCTCCCCGGCCCTCACCGTCCACATAACTCTTCTCCCTTTTTGGATTCCACCGTGGCTTTGATTGGCCCGGATGCATTTTTTTTCGATTGAGGGACACAGGACGGCTCTCGATGTCTCGGCCCACTACAACTTGCCTTTGGCCTTCCTTCAGTAAGGTTTCATGTGTCCCCGAAAAGCTGTGGCGCTGACTTGACCCCCCCCCTCGGTCTCTCCTCCTGCACCCTCTCCCTTTATGACGATTCGTCCCCCCGATCTCAAGCGCGAGATTCCTCCTCCCTCCGTTTTTTTCTCCCCGTCCTCATAAAAGACCTTTTAACGACTAGGTTCCTTCTTTTTCATTTTTATACGCGCCCGCCGCCCCATTCCCACATCCGTGCTGGCCCAAGCCGTTCCCTCTTCGCTGAGGCTTCAAGCTCTCTACTCTCCAAAGAATAAAGTCAGCCGTTACCCCGGATGGTCAAAAAAATAGAGTAACTGTCCCCCCCTCAACCGTTCTTTTCCTCCCGTTGTGAGCTGATCAGCATTTTTCCAGGGTTCCCCATTTTTTTTTTTGCGCGTCCGGTGAATTGTTCCATCCTTTCTATTTGAGTGTTCCTGATCTTCCGCCTTTTCATCGCATCGGTCCCGTTTTCTTGATTTTTGTCCGGACGATGTATGTTATACTCCTTGTGCTGGCCTCGTCGTCTCTGGTAGGGCCCTGCTTTTAAAGACAGAAACTCTTTACTATCGCTGCGCCCCGCTTTGTTGCACTTCGTTTCTTCCGAATGTCATTCACTGAGTGTTCGATTAGAGTCCCTAGCGCGGCCGATTTGCCCACCCTCGGCCGGGACCCAGATTGGTTTCAAGACAATCGAATGCTTCCCCCGAGTTCCGTCCATTCTGGCACTGGCGCGTTAAAGGACAGCATAGCCAGCCTCTTCCTCTGTACCATTTTTTCCCGCCTTGAATCGAAGCAATTCCAATCCAAGAGGTGGACCCCACGTGAAATATTATTTCACTCTGGGAGCCGATGAACATGGTCATATTCCTCCCATCTCTTACAGCGTCAACTCCTGAATCCCTCGGGATACCGTGACCGTGACCGGCAATCTTTTTTGCCTTGCAGCCGGATGTTTCACATCTTTACATAATTCCCCCTCGCGGAACACAGTGACGATGGAGTTCCTTCCTGGTATGCTTGCTCTTAACTGTAGGGGCGAAGCCCAGGAAAATATTTCCCAATACTCGAGCCTGGCTTTCTTTCTTTTTTTTTCCTACTCTTCTGCCTTATTGATTGCTCCCCTTCTTTTTCACCTAGCCTTGAGATCTATGTAAACGTTACGCCACCTTACTCAGTCTCTTTCATGTCCTTCTCAAGCTCGTTGTTTTCTTTTGTTTTCTCGTCTTTGGACTTTCGCATTTTTTGGATTAGATGCGACCACTACCGTTAGTAGCATTCTGCCTGCACCGCGGTATTTTTCCGAATTAATAAGCTCCGAGTAGGAAACAGGTGAGTTTCTTCGGGTTGTCTGGCTGTTTTTAATAGTCCCGATCCACAACGTTTAAACGCTTTTAACCGGGGTGGGCTAGCTAACCCCTTCTTCTCAATTCTCCCTTCAGTTTTTAAATCCTTTCTGATTTGCTTCCTCCTTCCGCCTTGGACACTTACCATACAAAAAGTGGATGTCATTGACTTTCCAGCAGGGACAGTTCCTCCTTTGGGCCCCCATGTTTGATGGCAACTTTTTCGCTCTTTCCGCTTCTATCCCAGTGGCGTTTGTGCAGAAAGAGGATGAGAATTCCTCCCGTCCCCCCACGCAAATGCCGCCTCCCTCTTGAAATCGAAGTCCCTTTCCTTTTTCTTCCTGCCCTGCAGTAAGAATGTCCGGCCAGGTTTTGTGAGGGAGGCTACCACCGACTAAGAGAAGTCTGTGGCGAGAGAACACCAGAGTGACATTGACCTGGCCTTTTTTTTTTTACGCCTTTTTCGCGAGCATTCCCAATGGAGAGACAGTATCATACTAATAAGTCCCCGGGCTTGCTCCGCTTCTTTCCCCCCCCTACCCCCTCCCCTCATTTTCCAGACACCCCTCTTCACCTGTAAAGAAGGTTCCTTTTTTTGAGGAAGATGTCCAGCGCCAAAGCCGTTGGAGACTACTGTGCCGCTGGCCCACCAAATTTTTACCCGGTTATGCCGCTTGCCTTTGTGCGGAAAATTCCTTGCATCAACACCTGACGATAGCGTACATACCGGTTACTTTTGTCACACCTCTCCCAGTCTCCTGCTGCCGCTCGTTCTTTTTTTTCGGCGGCTTTTACTCGGAACGAAGCGCGCCCGGGGACATGTTATCCAAGGCGCGTTAGCCCGGTTCCTGTGGCGTTGGTTTACTTTGTCCTGCCCCCTTCGTTCCGTGCATCTCCGGCATGGCAACGGGAGTATTTTCAAAAAATTTTTCCCCGCCTGTTGGTATACTAACCCCCTTGACCGACGCACTCCCGGCTCTTTGAGCTCCCTAGCTCGCTCGATTCCTCTTTTTCCTCCCTCGCATTTTTCGCTCTCGGCTATTTTGGCGGGCATGTTGACAAGTAAAACGCTGCGAATTCAGCGCAAGGTTCTTCTTTTGTCCTCTTTGATGGAGATTCCGGTCAGGTGCTGGTGGTCGCGGCCGTGCTGGGAATTGTCGGGGCTTACTCCCTTCTTTCCGAGTCTCGCTCTCTGGACGTCCGACCCACACCTTAACCTT
>Ga0179591_1366648_pt1 | contig 17076 bp, 20 predicted proteins | sample CZOMad2_1_08_16f_FD_182891 | JGI IMG/M metagenome (GOLD analysis project Ga0179591, IMG submission 182891) | Vadose zone soil fungal communities from Angelo Coast Range Reserve, California, USA - CZOMad2_1_08_16fungal (PacBio error correction) | ecosystem: Environmental > Terrestrial > Soil >... | reverse complement strand
GCCCTCCACAGCCGCTGCGTACCGGTTCGTGACTTTTTTCTCTTGATGCAATGTTAATTTTAGAGGCCAATGTTACGCTTTTCAAACTATTCTTTTCATCTGCTCTCCCATAGTAGAGCGCTTCAACTTTCGAAAACTCCGTTTGGGCTTTTCCTTTCTCTTCTTCTCCCCCCCCCCCCAAAGCCCCCCGGCACCCGCCCCATGACTTCTCCCAAAGTCTTTCTCTATTCTCAACTTTCGCTTGACACAGAGTTTGGAAGTTCTTGTTTCCCTTTCCCCCCCAAGTTCTCCACTATTACACATTATCTGGCCCCCCAAAGTCGCGCGATTTTCTCTTTTCTGAATGAACAGAGACACCGAACAGTGCAAGAACTTGTTACTTCCGCTGTTGTTAAAGAAATGTCCGCTCCTTCTGATGTTGATGGCGACGTCGTTAAGACCCTTTCTGTAGGACTGTCCCACCCCCCTGTTTTTCGTTGGGCCTATTTAAGGTTCTAACTTTCGCCTTCTCCCTCCCCCTTTTTAACCTGCCCTCAAGTGTCGACTTGCAGCGCCCTTTAGAACTCATCCAATTTCTCTTCGCCCTTTTGTAGCGGAGCAATACCCTAGTAGAGCCCTTCCCAAGGACCCACCCGGTTTTTCTCCCTTTTTTTTTTTCCTTTCTCCCGGTGTCGGCCACCCATTGAGTTGTGGCTTCCTAGATTGGTGTTGACCTCTGGCGAGGCAGTTTCCCTCTGAAATAGATAAATTTTTATTGTGTTCTGCCTTTTTGCTTGTACGTTGGTCCCCGATTTCCCCGATTTGATGCACCTGGCAACCCAATTCATTCCGTGACTTTCAAAGAAATCCTCGATCCTTTTCTTGAGAAGCAATGGATCCCCTGTTCGTACTGTGCCTTTCCGACATTTCCTTATTGGAACTAGGGGCTTCCATCGTTTTTGATCCCTCTGACGCCCAGCCGCCCCCCCCGCTCTTTGTTGCCTATCTTACAGCAGACCCTAGCTTTTCTAACTTGGCATAGGTCGAGAAGCCGCTTTCCGAACCTTTTCCCTACAAGCCGGCGTCCGTCCATCCCCCCCGCTCCTTTTTTTTATCTTTTCCTTCCCCATAGTGATATTTGAAGTTCTTCTTTGCCTTCTCCCCATATTCCTTTTCCCTTTATACCAAACCTACACATGACCTATGTTCCTGAAAGCGTCCGGTTCGTGCCCAAAACATTGTCTTTCCGTGCCTCAAGGATTACCTGTTCCAGATCCGTCACTCGAGTTTACGTAGCCTTTGGCATATTGGCCCTCCCAGTTTTTGTTTGGTTGTTTGAATTCCCGTCCCCTAAGTGTAGAAATTGGTATAGCTTCACTTTCCCTTGCTGTTGAACACTACTAATAGATCTCGGAAACCCAAATGGCTTCTTTTCTTCTTTTCCCCAATTCACAAAATGTGAAAGCCAACGCGACATCTTGCCTTTTCTCTCTCCATGCCTTCCAGCGCAGTTCCTGTTTCTCCGATATTGTGCCCCCGGGACTACGACCCGCACTTTTTCTTTCTTAGACGCGTGCGCTTCCCCTTTTCTCCGGTACCCGAGTTTTTTTTATGACGCTTTTCCTTCCTTTAGACCTTTTCTCACACGCCTCCTGCCGTACTTTCCTTTTTTTCCTTCCCACCACAGATGCACAATCTGCCCCTTTCTTGTGAAAATTTCGGTGAAGACTTTCAAGTTTTTTCAACCCTTATCTTCACTCATGCGCTTTAGTTTATAGAGGCATTGCCTTCGTAACTTGTGTCTCCTTTTTAGTCACCCTGACTCAAGCGCAGGATAAATTTCACGTGGTACTGACAGGCCCTTATTCCCCTTGGTTTCCTAAGAAAGCCCATCGTAGCTTTGATTTTCTAGTAGAACGCAAACAGCCTTCGCTCATCTTTTTTCTTTCCCATGCTACTCGAAGGAAACGAATTTTTTAAGCCTGCCGCGCATTTGAGCTCCCACGCAGCATTTCTTCCTCTAAGGTCCCGACCGCGTACTTTTTTTTTCCATAATGATATTCCTTGTCTGTTTTTTTCCCACGCAAGAACCGGATGCTATGTATGCCATTCAGACAACCAGTTTCCTTCAAGGTTTTTTTTTTTCACCCCCCCGTTCAAGGTTCGGTTTTCCCCTCCCCTGCCTCTGTTCAATGGGCTAGGAATCCCTCCACTTGTAGTACCCCAACTCCACTCCCCTTTTTTGTGTAAGAATCTCTTTTCCCTCAGGCTCGCTCGGCAACGGGAGACTTCCGCTATGAGATGCCATGAATTTTCCTCAGGTTCTAAGGGCCGATTTTCTCGCCCCACACCTCCCGTGCCATTCTTTTTTTTCTTTTCTCTCCTAAACTACTTTTCTTTCTTTTCGAAGAATTGTTCGCGAGCCCTGCATTTCTATCTATTTTATCTCACTAACGTTTTTTTTGTTGAGAGCTCCTCTCCATTACCGCGCAGGTTGTTTAGAATAGAGCTGTCCGGTTACTCCCCATTCCTCACTCGTTGTGCGCGGACCGACTTCAAACCCTTCCTTCCAACACCCGAAACCCTTGTTTCGAAAAAAGTGCCCTACTGTAAATAGATTACCCCCCTTTCCCTTTTATCTTTGTTCTTTTTCTGTCTTTCCCCTACGAGTGTTTGTATGTTTAGTCCCGCATTTCCCTATTTTTCCCTCGTACATCCATTCATCCTGAGGCACCCCAATAAGACATTCCTGATTTCCCAAAAGTGGATAGGCCCCCCTCAGTTTTTTTTTTTGAATTCCATAGCATGACCGCGCCACCTTTTTCCAGTGAATCTCTGCAAATCGTTAAAACCTCCTTACGGATTTATGTTGTGCCGCCCCAATTTTTCCATGCTGTAGTGTAGCTCGATACGGCAGTTATTGCTACTTTTTTCCGTGCGGAGGCTTTCGCCAAACCCTTCTGAGATTCTCGACAGTGGTTTATTTTTCCTTTCTCCAAAACTTTGCGTTCGGGATCGTTGATGCCCCAGAACATCTTTTTTCATACTTTCATCCTCACTGAACGCTCCCCCTTGCACGTCTCTCTTCATTCCTTTCGCCTTCCATACCCCCCCTTTTCTCGGACCCCCCCCTTTCGCTCATCCTACTCTTCGAGTGCACGGACAATTTTTCATAGCAATGCTGTAAGGTATGAATTAAGTACTGCCCCATTTTCATCTTTTGTTCCCAAGTTCGGGTGAGTCCCCAAAAAACTTTCCTTCACAGTTGATTTCCTTTGTTTTTCCTGAGGGCCCCCTTAAAAAAAACGAAAACCTCCCTTCTATTTGGGTCCTGACCTGCTGGCAGGAGCGTCCCTTTCCCCCCGAAATTTATAGAGATCTCGGTCGTCTTTTTGCACTTCTTCAGAACTTCCCTTAAATTTTTGTCTTCCCCCAATTCTTCTATGGGCAAACCAGGAAATGCTTGATTTCCTTGGTTTTGAACTTTGAATGCGTAACCCGATTCGCCTGTTTTCCCTCTCCTTTTCTCTTCGTAGTCCCTCCATTTTTCCAACCCACAAATCGAGCCGTACCCCCCCTTAGTCCCCTTTAAGTAGGAGTTCACGGCCCGACCCAACCTCTTTGCATCAGCAATCATGCACGACAAAACCCCTCTCAAATCCTGACGGATATGGGTCCTCCCTTAATTTTTTGTCGTGGCGGCCCCTTCTGAAAATGAGCACCCCCCAAGTTTTTCCCCGCCTGGCCTTTTGGCCTGCACTAGCCGATGAGCTGTGTATTTTTTTTTTTATACTTGAGCCTTTTTTTTATATAGGACCCCAGCCGACTACTTTTTACTTAACCTTTTCTTCGGATATACCCCAAGTGTTGATGGGTCCGGCAGATACTCTCCTGTCGGTTTCCATGTTAGGACTGGCTGAGTTCTTGACCAGACACTTTAGAAATTTTTAGAACTGATTTTATCTTCCCACCCTTGCGGCCGGCGGCGGGGCATCGCTTGGATAATAACCCGATTGGACCCCCCCGCTTAAATTCGCGCCTTCATCACCGTGTCAACTATAGAATCCTCCGTGCCCTTCCCAGTTTTTCAATTCTCTTTGGGTAGATGTCAGCGTGAGGCCCGGACATCAGATGCTCCGACCTTGGTACTGCGTGGAGCCAACCTTCCAATTTCACCCCCTCTTAAGAGGCATTCTCCTCATTTCCTCAATACCCTCAAACCTCATTTAATTGGCCCCCACTGTCCCCCCCGTGAGAACTAAACCCTTTTGGGTATCGTCTCCTTGCCTCGTTCAAATAAAGGTTCAGGCTGGATCCTTCTCCCCTTTTTTCTGGATTCACTCTCTATGAATTCCCGGCCAAGTCGGCCAGCCCTTTTTTCGTGCTAAAAGCACCCCGGTTTATAAAGACTTTTTCCCCCGACATCTCCCTTTTGCCCAGCCTTCTAACCATTCCGTTCCTGTGTCTTCCCTACACTTAACTAGGTACCAACGACGGCCATCCCTTTTTGGGACATTCATCCTTCCCCATTTTTTTGGAATCCTATTTCTTGATTCCTTTTCATGGCATGCTTTGGGGAATTCCCTCATGCCGCGCAGTTCTCTGTAATCACTTCGGCCGCCCCGTGCCGTCCCGAAAACTAACAGCAGCATCTTGTAAATCACCTCGAGCTTCAAGACTTCCGTTGGGAAGACGTTTTCTTTCCCGGGGTTTGCCGGTTTTCCGCTTCTTTCTCTTCGTCCCCCCTCCATTCCCCCCCCTCTTCCTTTCTTCTTTTAATACTTCAATCGTCGCGATCATCAGCTAGAGAGTTTTTGTCACTTTCTTGTGAGAAGGTTTTAGTTATTTAGCAGTCCGCAGCAGACTAGAGTTCCTCCACATGTTTTCACAAGGAAGAGTTTTGCTGGCCCTCTCTTTCATCTCCCATCTTCTATCTCTGCCCCCATCCTGCCGTTACCCACGGTGCGGGACGCCGCGGTAATTCCGAGGCACTCCCAGTCCCCCTTTTCAAGCTCAAGCTGCCTCGCTCCCATTTATGGCTCTCCTCCTCTTCCCCTAAATTACGATGGTACTGCGACGCTCCCCCAAGGCTCCCTCCCCTTCCCCACCTAACAGACTGCTGCCCCACCGGACCCTCTTGGTGGTTTTCTTCCCTTCCCGAACCCCCTATGATTGAACCCTCGCTCCTTGTGTGGTCGTCCCCATGAAGGAGTTCCCTTTTCCACTCTCTGTCCCCCTTGTGTGCCGCCCCTGGACTCTCTCGTTCAACCGAACCCGGAAAAAGATTTTCCCTGGTCCCCTTTGGTTCTTTTCCCGTTTTTCGGTTGCAGTCTTGTCCCCGAGTTGATTTCTTTACGTCGTTTTTTTTCTCAAGACTTTCTTTCGTGCCTGGTCCCCACCCATAAAGGCAATGTCTTTTTTTCTGTGTCCTAATTAATGTTAGTCTTCCTTCCCACTTTTTAGCGTCTTTTTCTACTTTTAATGCCTTCCCGTGTGGCCTCCTTGCCCTCGATCTTCACGAGAATCCGAATGTTGTTTCTTTCCGCTTTAGTTTGTAGCACGGTCCTTAACGCTGTCCTCCTCAGGTTCCTCGTAGTTTTCCCTTGTTCTTTTGTTCCGGCACAAACAAGGCTTTTCTTCCCTTTTGTGAGCCCTCTGACATGCGGCGCAGTCCGACCTAAGCCTTTTCGTTGCCTGTGAATATCCATATGAGGCTCTTTGCCTCCTTTCTTCAATACGCCGCCTTCCTTCTCGCTACTAAATCCCTGATCTTGAGACACACAAATGGTTCATTTTTTTCGGTTCTACTGTGTCTGCTCTACTTTTTGAGGGGCTTCGGATGAAGCAAGGCTGTGCTCCCCCTCCCTCTTCCAGCTACCGTGCGTATTTCCGGTGCTAACTTTCAATCCGGTCCTTTTGGAGAGGAGAAACGCGCTCTCCTTTTCGACCACCCTCACCACTTTGAAAGGCTCTGCCCTATCAAAACTCCTATCCCAGAACCCTCGTTGGTCCACGTATTCGGCTTTTTATGTTACTAAATATCTTGCGACCCCCCCCTTTCCCACATGAACCCTCTTTCATCGTCTTTAGTTCCCCGGTCCTTTCATGTTTCTCACAAAAACGTCGTTTCCATTTTCATTTTCCGACTTTCCCCCTCCCCGAGGCCACCCCGCTAAGTACCGGCTTTAAGTTTCGTATGGCTGATCTTTTTTTATTGTGAGTTCAATCCCCCCGTTCCCTCTCCGGTATCCCCCATTTCTTTCTTTTACCTTTTTTGAAACCCTCCTTGCGCCCCATCGAAGACGATAGTCCGAAAACTCTTTTGCACGTTTCCAATCCATTTTCCTGAACGCTAAACGCTTCGCCATTTTTTTTCTGTTTTTGCCCTTTCGTTCTGCCCCCGAGTCGGTGTCCGTATTTCTTTTTGTCAAAATTGAAAATCGTACGAAAGTCTATCATTCCTCGTAAAGTCGATTCTCGCGTCCTATCTTCCTCCCCCTTCTCCTTTCCTCCGAGGGTGTTCGTTTTGGTATGCCGATGTGCCATTCGCACCCCGGAAACTTCGGTCCTTTTTGCTTCCTTCCCCTTTCAAGACTTTGCAACAATCTTCCCTGGTTTCCTCCTCCAACATTCTCCTTAACAACCCAATCGCATTCCTTCAGTCTCCTCGAGTGGCTCCGCTGATTTTCACTCGCTCACTTTTTTGTGAGATGCTCACCCCCCCCTCCCCCCCCTGTGCGCAATTTGGCTCCCTCCAAGGTAAGTTCCTACATCCACGCCCCCCCCCTGTATTACAGCCTCTTCGACTTTCCCTCTATAGCCCCCCCTGAACAATCTATTTATGGAGAGTCCTCAAAAGAACCCCTCGCCACTGGTTTGCGCACCTACGTAATATGACACATCCACTGGCTCTCCCGCCCCTGACGTGCATTGAGCCAGCATTTTTTTTGTCATAGCCTTTTCAAAAGGCCCTGCCGATTGGCGAATGTATCTTTTTTTCTGGGTACAATCAGCTAAGACTGCTTAAACCCAGCTCCCAACTTTGAGACTATCAGCTTTTCCCCTCCCTGGCCCCCGGTTGGGCTGAACAATGACTTTTAAATGGAAGTATTTCGAAATCTTTTTAAGGGACCCCGAAACCCTCTTTAGGTGACGACGCCAACAGTAACGCCTTAAGTCATTCCCCCCCCCACAGTTCAGTATGGCTTTCGGACCTTCTTCATACCCGTTCGGTTAACAGGCCTTAATGGTGATCAGCCCCGAGTTGAAGTCCCATGATGTTCGTCCGCGAAGAACCTATTTCGAAGTACTTGACTTAGAGAGGGTGTTCTCGTCTCTGAAGTAATCCAGTGTTGTTTGTGGATTTCTTTTCTCTTGCCACATTTCGGTATCTAATTTCGCCCTCTCTGTATTAAGACACAAGCGGGAACGCGTTTGTCGGACCCATTTTCAAGGCCCACTCCAACTGGGTGCTTTTGAGAACGAAGTTCTCTTCCCATTTTTTCACTGTTTTTTCCCTTTCTTAGGGATCGGCGCATCCGTGCTTTGCAAACCGAGGCTGTCCTTCCCTATGTCGAACCTTGTAAAATTTGAATAGTCAATGCCTTTTCTCTTCACCCCCCTCACTCCCTTGAGGATGTTGAAAAAAACTTTTGTCTTCAAGGTCGCCTTCTTTTGTAAGCCAATCAGTCTTAGATTCTTGGTCAAGCCCTATTCCTTGCCAAATTCGTTTTTTTTATGAGAACCACCGAAATTTTTTTGGTAGCAGTCATGCTCGTCGTTCGTTAAGCATTGATTTTTTCCGTTCTTCTTTTGTACACCCTTCGAGTTATTTTTCGAAAGGCTTGCTTGAGACCTCAACCCCTCCCCTTGCGGGGGAAGGGCTCGAGTTTAGGTGGACACCAATAAAGAGGCCGGACTACAGTCCCTCATTTCCTTCTACGATAACCCTGAAGTTTCCATTTAGGCCTCCCTTCCCCCCGGGTTGCCCTTCCTATCTAAGTTCTAGGAACCCGTTAGTCATTAGCCACTTCTCTCTATCTCTTCCTGGCGTAGCGCTTGACTTTTCCCTTCTTAAGAGCGCCAGTTCCAAAGTCCTTTTTCTGGTTGTAAAACCAACGACCGCTTCTTTCTCGTTTTTTTTTCCTCATTTCTGGACCCTTTTCCCCCCCAACAATACCCCCCCAGGACCCTTAATGGCGCGTCGCTTTTGATCCCCTTTTGGCGTCTAGTAATCTCTCTCTCTATCTCTCGGTCTTTACGATTTTCCTTTTGGCCCCCACTCTCTTCCACCCCTCGGAAATTTCCGACTCCAATTTCCCTCTCCGGACCACTTGCAGAACCATGTGATAGTTCATTTTCCGGTTTTCCGGCTGCTTCCCTTGTCAGCTTGCAAGTAAGGCAGATCGCTTTCCTTCTAGTTTTTTTTTGGCAAGCAATTTTTGGTCCAAATTTACGCTTGATTTCTCCCCGGAGATGTGACCCCGTTTTTTCACGCAACGAACCCCCTATCAGCCCTGCCATCCCCTTAGTTCCCTCTAAAAATCGTTGGTTCCTTTTTGCCCTCCCGGTAATTGTGTTCCCCGTTTTGGCATGATAAATGATCCCAGAAAAGACCCCCCTTTTTTTTACCCTGACTTCGCTTGGCGACCTCTCCCGATTCCCTTTTTCTTCCATTTTTTTTGGTATAAAGGGAGACGGAGTAGGATTTTTAAAAGTTAGGATCAATCGAGTATACACGCGTTCTGGATGGGCGCAGGTTTATTCCCATTTCAATTGTAGGGTCCGTTGATGGAGATCTGCTTCACATCTCATCAAGATACCTGTTCCTGCGTTTCCTTTTGTTCGGCACAATTCTTGCGGGGCTGCTTAGGCGTCATCTTTTAATCCTTCCTTCCCTTAAGCCAATTCGCTCCGTACCACCTTTTTCCAACTTCGCAGAACTCCGGCATGACCTTTGGTTTTTCATCCGGACGTTTCTGCGGTTCCCACCTTTCCATGAATGCGTCCCCATCTTTGCCTCCTTTTTACGCCCCTGGACCTCCGTAGAGCCTCCCGCCACCCTAAAAGGTTCGTCACTTCTCGGCCCCTCCGTCATTAGCGCCATCTTTTTTTTACGACTAACTCCATTTCTGTCCGTCCCCTCCCTCTTTTCGCCTCGATGTGGTCCTATGTCCTATTGGATTTTTACAAACTCATCCGGAATGTTCTGTTATCCCACCCAGTGGTTTTCGTTTTTCCTTTCTCGATGATTTGAGCGAGAGGGCCAAATCTGATTTTCCTCGGATTTTCGCCAAGACATGTTTAGACTCTCCCATCTGTACTCTGCCCCCCTCTCTCTCATTAATGGGAATTTACCTTTCAGCCCCCCCCATTTTGTCGACGGTCGTCAAATCATCTCGGTTTCCGAAACTCCCCTCTCAAATGAAGTCAAACTCTCTTTTCCCGTTTTTTGTCAATGCTTTTTGGACCGCGCATCCCCCCCTCGCGCAGCTTTCCATATTTTTTTAATCTTCATTTTCTCACAGTTGTCCATCACAGTAACTATCTTTCAATTCTCCTTCTTTGTATAATCAAGCAAGATTCCTTTTTTTCGAAGTCTGTCTTAGGGTTTTTTGGCCGCGGCCTCGCAATTCAGCCGCGTTTCAAGCGAAATAGGCTTCACGCTCCTTCCCTTCCGGCTCTAGATTTCTTCGCTTTCTTGCCTCGTCCGTCTCGACGAGCATGACCTGCCCTCGTCCTTCGTCACTTGGTCCGAATCTTTCTGTTTTCTGGGCATTCCTCTAAGTTGTTTTGACTCATGCCAACATCCACGCTTCTTTCCAACTTCTTTGCGAATCTGCCTCTTCGAGGCACTTGTGTCGAAAAGATCTCACCAGACTTTCTTTTTTGAACACCCTTCGACACCCTAACCGTGACTGGCCTTTCCATGTTTAGATTTCTACGTCTCTCCCCTATTGTACCCCTCGAACCCCTTGACCCCTTGACCCCCAGGGTTTCTTGCTGATGTCACCACCGATTAGATCTTCTTTACCCCAGCTTTCGTTTTTTTTCCGAGTCCCTTCGGTCCCATGCGATCCTGAATGAATCTGAAAAGCGTCGCTCTTTTCCCTGCATTCCTGAATTTTCAGCGACAGTCCCCCGACCCTCACTGCATCAGTTTGAGTCCCCCCTCACTCCCTGTCAGTAGCGGGTGCATTTTAAGAGTCCAGCTGATGATTGTTCGCCCCCTTTTAGCAGAATTACTTTTCATTCACCAAAAACCCATGCCCATATAGCGCGGTGTCAGCCTTCCCTTCTTTAAAGGGGGTCTTTCTCAACCACTTTTTAGTTCTACCCCCCCTTCCCTCAAAGTTGTCGACTTGGCAGCCCGTCTTCACCCTTTCCAAAACCCCCCGGTTGGGAGAAGCCTCCCATTTTCCCAGCGGCCGACTACTGAGTAGGAGACTTTTGCCCCCGGTGAAAACCCGAGGGATTCTTGATCTGACTGCTACGTCCCCCTTTCTGTTGTGGGCTCTAACTTGCGAGAATTCGAGACTTGCCCCCTTCTTGCCCTCCATTTGCGGTTCTTGCTCTAACGAATTGAGGTCTCTTACCCGTCCTCCTTGCCTTTTGACCCCCCCCCAATTCCCGACCTTGGCAATCGTAAAGAGGCGCCTCTTTTCTTTGGCTCCTGATTTATTGCCGGAGGCCTTTTCTACCTTCAAACCCTTGATACTGCGGAATTGCTAGCCTGATGAATTTTAAAAGCTGATGCAGCACCCCCTTCCCCATCCTCTGCGTTTCGATACCGTTCCCCACTAACCATCAAGTGGGTCCCTTTTGTTCCTTTTCCTGCCTGCGCTATCCCCGACCCTGTCAAAGAAACGTTCCAGTCTCTGACCGATCATCCCGGCTTTGCTTAGAATTCCACTCGTATCCACGATCTAATCATACTATCCGTTCTTTTAACAATGCGCCTCCATGAACCCTAAGAGTTCCCCCCTTTTCAGTTTTTCGCCCCCAATTGTCGTTTTCTCTTCAAGGTTGCCTCCTTTTTGGACCAAAGTTTTTATACCCCTTCAACTTCTTTTCTCTTCCTTTCGCTTTTCGTGGCAGATTGGCTGATCGAGTTGGGCAAAACTCTTCCTGTTTTCATCCCCTTTTATTCCGTCTCGACGTAAAATTTGTCCAACCCCCCCTGATGCGACACCTTCCCTCAATCTAAGACGATCGAGCCACGTTGCCTCCCGTGAAGTTACGCATGCCAGTGGAACCTCCACGCGCGCATGTTTTCTCTTTCGTCCCTCGTAAACAAGCAGTCTTCTCTTCGTGCCGATATTGTTGCACCAATTTTCCCTTTATTTACCAGGGCTCTCGCTCAAAGTTTCCTCTTCTTTTGAGATCCCCCAATTCTCTCTCCCCATACGAATTTTTGTGGTCTGGTTGCGTTTGTATGAACCATCTTTTTTCCCACCCATGTCGAAAACCCAAGGAATAAGCGTCTTTACAGTTTTTTTGACTTCACCCTCAAGACTTTGCCCCCCATACGACAATTGGCATGCAGGTGCACCTCCCCCCCAACCCCAGCTTCTGAACGCCCGTTTCCCCTCTCTTTCTATGATTCCTGGCAGCCCACTTGTGTTCAGGCTCGGAACCCGTCCGCCTGAGCACGGAGGGTATTTTCCCAGTCAGGATGACCCATTCCCTTTCCCCCCTCGGACGTTTCCTTTCCCCCCATCCCTATTTTGATCCTCTCTTCACTCCCCACCCTCCTGCCCTTCGTTTGAACCCCCAAGCTCCCTCTCCCCACTTTGCTGGCGCTAGGCATTCATTCCTATCTCCAAATCAGCGCTTCTGGGCGCCTGTTCACGACAAAGCGTTTTTTTTTCCCTGACGATATTCCTGGCGCCCCAGGACTTTTTAGGGGAGTTTCAAACAACCCCGTTGAGCACTTGTTTTTCAACACATCTTTGTATGATTTTGTGCCCAAGCCGGTACTCCTACCCCTATTCTTTTCACCTTCAACACCCTACACCCTCGGTCGTTCTTTCCTCTCCGATCCGCTCCGGTTTCCCCCGATATGGTTCCGGTGTGTGACAGGACTCTAACCCTTTTCCTCAATTCGCTCCGGTGCGCTTACGCGTTGCCCCCTCTTGTTTTTTTTCTCCGCCTACGAGTTCGAAGACGTCGGGCCCCTGTCCCTCCCTCCCCCTTCTACTTTCCCCTTTGTTCTTCCATCCCTCCGAACGAGCGTTCCCGGTCCTGTTTTCTCGGTCAGTACGCCCCCGAAGGTATTCCCCTCTGTTGAGCCTAGAGGAGCACCCCAGGCATTTTCTTGATAAATGCAGGTACGCTCTTTTCAATTTCCCCTTTCCGAGCGGATCGGTTTCTTTTGGCCTCGTTGCCCAACCGAGGGTTGATTGGAACGCAAAAGCAAAATTTCCAGGAACACTATTCCCTAAGTGAGGCCCCTAAGACCTTGACCATTGGATTGCACCCCAAAACAGCTGAGAGGCTCCAAGGTTCTTTTGTTGTGAATACCCCCTCTCCCCCCTTTGAATCGGCGTGGCGAACGAAACATCCCATCATTTTCTTCCTCCAAACTATTTATTTTCTGATCCCCCCTGCATTCTTCGACTTGTCTCCTGCTGAGGTCTTCGGCTACGCCATGTTTGTTCTTTTTTTCTTATGTCTGAAACAGTAGCATTTACGACTCTGTTGTTTTTTTTCCCACTTCTGAGGTTCAGGGCTTCGCTTCGGCCCTTCCACCAGAGGATGGGAAACTTTCCTTCTTCTTTGTCCGATACCCCTGTCCGTTCCCTCTTCAGGGGTTTTTTTTTCTTTCCCCCCCCTTTTTTTCCTCGCCTATATCCCCGTATCGGCCCCGTCCTGGCTCCTCGCGCCCATTATCTTCTAGCCCTTCGTTCATTGTACCAGGCATGCAACTGCTCGCCCTTGGGCCATGTTTTTCAATTTCTTTTTGACGTACACCCCTTCTCCTTTTTTCGTTTCGTTTAGGCGACCCGCATCCTTTCATACAAAAAGACTAATCCTTCTCCGGCGAGCCTTGCGGCCCTAGTCTTCTTCCCTTCGTCTCTTAGCGAGATTCTCTTGTAGTCTCTCTTTTCCCCCAACCTTCGCACCCACAATATCTGACACGAAGAGACATGCTATCACTGTTAAGAAATGTTCCTCCCCTAAGTTCCCCCTCAAGGTAGAACCCCATTGATCGTTGTCCTTTCCGTTGTTTACCCTGGCTCAATTCCCCTTCTCCGTCAGCTCCCTGAATTTTGTTCTCTCGTCTCTCTTAGAGTTCTTCCACTTCGTTTCCCCTAAATCGGACGGATTTAGACCTTCCCTTCTTTTTTGTCCGCAAACCCCCTGTTACCAGAACCAAGCCCCCCCCCCCCCCCCCGACCCCCGTCTCTCTGGGCTCTGTGGTTCTTTCTTTCTTATGTGGACTTTAAACGACAAAGTGCTCTAACCGCTTGGCTGCATCCTCCGACTTCTTTTTTCCTTTTTGGTATCCCCTTCTGACGTCTCGTAAGACCACGCCTCACAGTGTACACTCGCTTGCTCTTTACTACCCCCGGGTGTTGATGTTTCTTAGCTTTCCCTTGTCTGGGGGACCTTTTCGCTCCCGCCCAAGTTAGCCAGTCTCATATCCCTTCGTCGGGATCTCGCGCGCTCCTTGAGATCGGCCATCAGCTTGTATTTAAGTCACGATCTTCGCCCCTAGATTCCCCTTCAGTATCACCTTGGTTTTTTTTCAAATCTTATCCTGGGTCTCCCACTCCGATAGCTCTGCTCGTTTCTTCCAAAGGGCGGAATTTGTCGGACGCCTCAAGGTTCTCCCCATCTTTTCCCTCCATCCCCCCCTGACCCCGACAACATACCATTCTTGATCTATGCCCCCCAAGTATGTCCGGACCTTCACGTTCCTTGCGCCCTACTCTCACAACCCCCCACCTTTGATCTTTCTTCCCCAAGTGGTTTTTTCCTTGATGTACTTATTAATCATACCTACTTTCTTCCCCCGAAAAACCGACAAGTTCGGAATGGAGGTCCTGGGTTTGGGGTTTTTGGAGTTATAGAATGTTCAACCCCCCGCTTGCCCTTCGACACTGAGTTCCTTTTCCGGCTTTATTTCCCTACAAGGGTTTATCCTTTAAGTCCCCCTGGTAGGATGACCCAGATACTTCCTGCCCCCCTTTTTTTCTTATTAATCCAAAGTCGGCGACCCAGGCTCATCCGGGGGACCAGTCGTCCTTTTTTAGCCCTCTTCTTCCCCCCAGTTTCCGGGTAGTTTTGCCTGCCTTTAAGGCAGGAATTTCCGTCTCTTTAAAGGCAGCTTTTTCCCCTTTCGCCGTGCACGTAGCCCCCTAACGTGCTCTGTTTCCCTCATATCGTTGCTTTTTCTCAACTTTTCTACCTCCTTTACGGTGGGGCCCTCCTGTCCCGTTGGCGGGTGCTGGGTGCGCTTTTGGCGCGGCGGCCCCCTGCAACCTTTTTACTCAAACGCGCTCATACTCGACTAGATTCCAGATGATCGCTTGCGCTTTTTCGACTTTCTCCTCCCCGACGAGCATGACAGCAGCCCTGCCGTTCCTTATTTTTTGACCCCCGTTGCCAAGCGTGCTTTGGCATCGCTATAAGTTGTTGTTTTTTAGAGAGATGCCCCTCCCCCCTCAGACTGGTTCGGACCTCGAGCGAGGCTGAATGTCATTATCTCTGTCTTAATCGTCGCCCACTCCCCCAGCCCTTCGTTAATCTCTTTAAATATGAGCGCTACAGACTGTTTTCCTTCCTCTGCGCCGCGCCACCCCACCTTGACCCCTGCAAGCCGAAAGACTCCCCACCGTTTTCTTTTCTTTTCTTCCCCCCCCCTCTCGCAGATCTGTCTTCCCCTCCGCGACGTTCTGTGTTCTGGCACGGGGCGGCCATGAAGGACATTCATGCATTTTTTTGGATGCTTAAGCCTGCCGACCTCACCATGAGAAGAAGAATGTTTTGTCTCCTCGGTCTCCCCTCCGAACGTGCCGGCTTCGCCTCTCTTCTATGGCTATGTTCGCCAGACTTTTCGGTCCACGTCAATGATGATATGTTGCTGGGTTCCCCAAGTCTTAAACCACTTGCCTTTGCTACTTTCCTCTGCAATCATGTGTCGACTTTTCCTCCTGCACCTCAGAGAACTCCCCACCACTTTTTGAAGACCCCCGCCCTTGTCGTTTGTAGATTTCAGTCACTACTTCTAGGAGAGGACGTACATTTCCGGCCCACATAGGTAGGCTCTTCTTGTCTTCCCCTTCAATGTCTTGTTCGTTTTCCTTATTTTTGCTCTCTTGCCCGGCGATGGCAGTTTCCAAGATCAGCCTTCTTCCGGTTTTTTAGAAGTGAGGTCCCCTCTTCCCGCAGCTCTTGCCCAATGGCGCAATTCCCGCCTTACAGCTGAAAGAAGGCTCCGAGTGAGCCCCAAACGTTCATGCCGGAGGAATTCATTTGACACCTTTTCCTGACTGGAAGCTAGGTCATCCCGATCCTTATCATGATTGCCGCACGAGCAGCCATTCAGTTCTCTTCCTCCATCTTTTTGCTAACCCTTCCCTGGTCTTCCTGGCCTGTACGAGAAGCGACCATCATTGTCCACACCAGACCCGTTTTTTTCCCGACTGCCTGCGCCCATCCAACAGCCGTTTTTATACCCTTCCTCCCCTCCGTGATATTGGTTTCCCACGCTTAGGTGGTATTAAGATTTCCGTCGACCTTGTATACCACCCCCCCCCGTGCCCCTCCATCGGCAGCCAAATGCGGCCGTTTTTTAGTCAACCAAGTCCTTTTCATAATTTTTTTTTTTGCTCCCAAGCTTAACGTGATGGCCTCGTCACCGGTTCCTTTTCCTGTTTCGTGTTGCAGATTGGCTGCTCCGTCTGTTTTGTGTTTTTTGAAAATCCGAAGTTCAAATATTACCTCCTTCTCGATTCCCCTTTTCAACTGCGACACTATGAGAATCCTTAGTTCTTTTCATTACTTTTCCTCGTGCACTTTTTTCCTTCCATTTTCCCACCCAAATTCAAGTTCCACATGCTATCGCGGCTCTTTTTCCCGGCATGTCGTCATTTTCCAAGTTTTGCCCCTGTCCTCCCGGAGAATCTCCAAGTCGATCTACCATGCTGCCGTCAAGCAGTTTTAGAAGGGTGGTGGTCGTTTTGGTTCTTTTTTTTTAATTTTTTTCCCCACCTCTGTCGCCAAACGCCGACAAGCTAATCTCTTTAAAGTTGTTGACTCACCCTCCCCCTCCATCTCTGCAAATGGTCTTCCTGAATAGCTGTTAAACAAAGGCATTAACCCGGGCTATGAATCCCCTTGCCGCTCACTCTCAGTGGCTCCCTATTGAGCGCCTTGTGCCGAGAACTTTTGATTCTCCCCGTTACTGCGCCCCTTTACAACGGCAGCGGGCTTCCCTTCTCTCCATTCACTGTATTAAAAGGTGGCAGTTTCCTACCCCTCACACGCGGTTTTGAGACTCCTTTTTCCCTTCCTTCTCTCGCTCTGGTTAACCTCCCTCGACGTACACTCCATTTGTATCCGAACTGCCTCCCATTCTCAAGCACCCTTTTTCTCTGACAAAGACGAGTTTCTTCCGACTTTTCTATTCACGTGGGCCTAACCGGATAAGGTACTGCTCCCCCCCAAACAACATAGCCTCTCAATGTTGTTTTTTCACATAAATTAACGATTAGTGCCTAGATTCCTTTTACCCTTTGCTTTTTCTCACTATGTGAAGGACCCCCCCTTTAACCATCGAGGAGGTTGCCGTGTGACGACAACCGAAAAAGCTCTAATTTATTCCGAAATTTAAGTATAGCTGACCCTGGATTTAGACCGTCAACAGTTTGGTGGGCAACCTCCACTCCCACCCCCAACCCGCCACACCACCCCCCTAGCCTTTCCAATTCCCCCCCCCTCTCTCATCCAACCCCTCATGTCTCCCTTTGTTCCTCTCCCGCCCTTCTTCCCTCTAGTTCGCCTTCTATTAATTTTTGAGTCGACGCCAAACGGCCTTCCCCCCTCGTTAGCTGACAGAGCGACCCTTTAGTGAAGAATTGAGCTTCTCCC
>Ga0179591_1366929_pt1 | contig 17079 bp, 21 predicted proteins | sample CZOMad2_1_08_16f_FD_182891 | JGI IMG/M metagenome (GOLD analysis project Ga0179591, IMG submission 182891) | Vadose zone soil fungal communities from Angelo Coast Range Reserve, California, USA - CZOMad2_1_08_16fungal (PacBio error correction) | ecosystem: Environmental > Terrestrial > Soil >... | reverse complement strand
CGCATTCAACAGCCTCTTTCTTTTTCTCGTTTTGGGTGGATTTGTAGTTCCCCTTTCAGAATCCTCTCCGCCCGAGGATTTAAGAGGTTAGTATCTGCATCTCTTCTTGAGAGATTTCGTGGGTCGTCCCCTCGTTGGGCGTTTTTCCGTGAAGCGTTCCACCGGAAGCCTTCTATTGCCGCCGATTTGACAGTTTTCAAACTCCAGTAACACTGTCCGTGCCCCTTGGTCTTCTTCCCCATTTTTTTTCTCTCTCGTGGCTCTCATTCCAGTTCCTAGTAATGTGCTTCTTTCCGCTGAAGACATTTCCTTGATTTGCAGCGTTTACGAACGCGGCAGAGTGTCTCAGGTACCCGGTCCCAGTAAGAAACACTTCTCCTCTACCTACTCTTCTCTCTTACTTTATCCGGCGCCAGTCATCCCTTCAATAGTCCCCACAGTTTCGTTGGTTCATTGGTGGAGCCTCCTCTCGCCCCCGATATGCCGCGACCTCCCAATACCACCCAGGTGTGTCCCCCTCTTCCGCATCTTTCCGGAGAACCCTCCTTACTTGATCACTTCCGACGTTTCTCCCCCCTTTTTTCCCCGCACCCTTTGAAGACCCTCGTTGCCTTTTTATTTTGCGTGACTTCCCTCCTCTCCTCCCTCCCGTATCGCCCTCAAATTAGTCTTTATTCGCGGTCTCGAAACTTCGGTCCGCCTTAGACCTTGGCGCCTCTTCCAAGCGCACGGGCTTCCCTTTTTATCACTTTTTAGGTTTTCGTAAGACGATGTGATCTACCCTGATCCTCATGGTCCCACCGGCAATTGGTCCCTTTTGTTAGAAGACCGCCGTCCCCCCCCGAGCCTCTCCTCAGATCGTCTCTTTCTTCCCTCGCTTGTTATCGACACGTCCTCTACATTTTTCCAGGGCCGCTTCTCCGACACCCCTCGCAGTTATGCGCATGATTGGCCGCTGGAGCCCCTTTTTGTGGCTTTGCGCCCGTGCTCTTTTTCGAATTGGGATCGAGAGTTCTCTTCAGAAGACGCGAATGTCGATGTGGCAATTCGGCTTCCCCTATATGACGATGGATACGACGGCGTCTGGGCTGACTATCGATGTATGTCTCCTCCTCCCTCCCCTCCCCCTTCTTGTGAGGTCCGCCAGCAGGTGTCTCTTCCGTTGGCGCTGGTCAACCCCGGACACCCCCCGACGAACCTGGTTCCCCCACCCTCCTCTCTCTGGCGGCGATTTGACTCTCGAGCCCATATTTCGCCGTTTTGAGCTTTTTTTTTTCCCCCTTCCCTCGCGGATCGCGACATATAACCTGCGACTCAAGATGTTTCTCTGGATGCGGTTTGATTGAGTTTTTTAGCAAAATCCCTTTTTCCAATTCGTTTTTTGCTCTCTTCGCTCTTCCCCTGCCAGTTGCTTCTAGCTCCTGATCTGAGTCCTGCCGTCAGGGGACTAACGCTTGTCGTTCAGTCGGCTCTTCCAATGTCAGTGCTGTCCGCCCCTATTTTTTTCCCTTTTCCCCGGTTTTTGTTTGTTGTTTGTTTGTTCTAAAGTCCTTGACACGGGTTCTTTCCCCCTGGTTAACTTATCGTCTTCCCGAATATCTTAAACCCCTCTATTTTCCTTTTTCCCCGTTTGATCTTTCATTATTCAAACTTCATTGTAGAGTTTTTCTAAGATCATTCCAAGACACAATGAGCAGGTCTCCACACGTTGGGATTTTTTTTTTTGGCCTCTTTATGTCGGAGTTTCCCGCCAATGACTTGTACCCACCCTTCCGACGAATGCCCGCGCCCATTGCACTACGCCTTCTCCCAAGCCTAGCAGTTAGCTAGCGTTCCAGTTCCTCTTGTCTTGCACTTGGTTTGGTCGACCACGGTCAGCATCGAAGCTGGTAAGCGCACGCTGCTTCCCCGCACTATTCCTCAGTTTCTGGATCCACTCGTCATAGGCTAAGGCTTCTAGTACCCCTTTTCGTTCAATTGTATGTGATATTTTCCGAACGCACAAGAGCTTCTCCCCGCCCCCTGTTTTCAGTTCCCTGATCTCTAAATCACAGGTCTGACTAGTCTGCCCACCCCCTGTCTTCAAAGCCTTGTCCTTCCGGAGGTGGCGATGTAGTAGCGGCATTCGACCCCTACTTCCACGCCTCCGAGGCGAGTCGTCTCTCTCGCTTTTACCCGAGACTGCGGGCCCATTTCCCGATCCTTCATTCTTTGAATTTATCCTGCACGGTCACATTTTCCCTTTGATTGCTTTTCTTAATCCATTCTTTTAAGCCTTTAAGCGGGATTTCTTCACCGACCCCACGTTCTCTAAGCCCGAAGTTGTATGTTTTTCCTCTCCACCCTTCTGACAAATTTTCCCGTCTTTGGCGAGAGTCTCGATTCTGACGGAGTATTGAGTGCCACCATGACCCTAGACGCTCTCGTTCCTTTGAGGTTCTCTGCACCAGTGTGGGGTCACTTGGAACGCCGGTGATGTCTTTTATGTCGATATCTGCTCCCCTTAGCCTTTTTCCCCATCAACCAATGTCTTTTGTTTAGAGACGTGCCTATTGGACACCCATTTCGAGTTGCGGCACGTATGCTTCACCCCTTTCTAGTGTCAACTTTCGGCGGATCGAGGATCCATCCTCTTGTCTCTTGGTAGACCCTTTTTTTTTGTGGTCGAGAGGGCCGCGACTTCCCATATCCTTCTTTTTGTTTCTGCCTTCCTTTTCCCCCTCCGCTGCCAATCTCTCCTATCTTCTAAGCGCAGGGACAACGTTCCCCTTTCTTTCTTGAATTGATTTCTCTTGAGATTATCACAGAAGTTCACTTGGGTTTGTCGGCTTCATTCTCCCCCCTTTCTCCCTGGCAGATCGCCCCCTGCTTTCAGTGCAGCGGAACTGGGTCGTTTTCCCCTCAAAAGCCCCCCCGTTTTTTCCCCCACCCCCCCGACTCAGAGCGGCCGTCCAGTCCTCTCCCCTGCCCAAAGCTGAGGCTCGTTCCCGCCTCCCTCTTTCCCCACCCCTTCCTAGACCAACTGAGTATGGCTTTTTCCCTGGTCACGGTGGAAATCCTTTCCCCTGGGGATTCCTTTCTCCTCGCGTTCGCGTCTCCTTTTTGTTCCCATGGCGACCTCACTCTCGGGACTTTTGCCTTTTTTTTCAGCCCCTTTCGGGCAGTTTCGTGGTGTCTCGGATTCGCTCCCGGATTTTTGACCCTTCCTCTTTTTCCCCTTCCTCCAGACTTCTCTTCCGGTTTTTTCCCCACTGTCCCTAAGGTGTTTTTCCTTTTGTCCTACCGGGCCCCGGTTTCTCTTCTTATGAGCCATTGATGTCATTTTCCTCCTGCCACCTCGAACCGGCCCTTTCTGCCCTGTATTTTAGTCTCCGAGAAGGCTCCCTATCTCGGCGATCGTTTCCCGCCTTTCAGCCTCTCTTCTCTGAAGTCCCTGTGGCGCAGCGCGCTTCCCCCATCTCCCCTTTCCCCCTTCTCTCTGGACCGCGGATTTTTATGTTTCCCTTTTCCCTTTCATGACTGTGTGAAGGTGGTTCCCCCCTTCTTACGGAATATGATCTTCCCCTTCTCTACACCCAGGACGGTGCCCAGAATGCCCCGTGCTGCTAGTCGATCTTCACCACGTCCCTCTCCTATGGCTTCAAGTTGCCTATTCCCGGTGGACCGTGCATCAGTCATGTCCTATAAGATTCTGTCTCCATAATAACCACGACAGTCTGTAGGCGGTCCCTCGTCTTTTCTTTTTTTTTTCCCCTCTCCCTCTTCTTTCTTCTGGACATCTCCAAATTCTTTCTATTTTTTCATCCTTGTTTTCTGCTACCTCCCCTTTAGCTGATAAAATATAATCCGGCAGACTATGGCCCTCGCGGTCCGCACTGCGGCCTTTTTCCTCCGTCCGTTCTTCCAGAGGTTCTTTCTTCCCCCATGATTTCGCAACTGTAAACCTTCCGGCCTTTTCCTACTTTCAGGCCAAGCCCGAGATAGTTGCACTCCAGTTTCCTACCAGCCCGAACGAAGGTCCTTTCGCCCCTTGTCTGTCGTTAGCCACTATTCCCTTTAGGTCCCAATTAAGGTGGGTACAAAATTCATTTGTGCTGCCATCCACCCTTGATTACCGTCACATAATCCATCCCTTCACTAAGCCATCTTCCGGGCCTTAAGCTAGGCTTTGGACATGCCTTCTTCTCTCTCTCTTTCTTCTCCACGGCCATGGCTTTTTTTTTGCCCCTCTCACGATCGGTCCGCCCTTCTCGTCTCATTCAGACCGGCCTCCGTTCCCGTACACGCTCCCCGCGTCCTGAAGGTTGCTTCACTTGGGCCCTTCACCTTATGCCTTACGCTCCATCGTTACCTTTTCGCCACGGCCCCACCCACCCCCTCTGGATATTGTGGACCATTGGTGTGTCTCGGATCATCACGGCGTTTTCCATTCCGCGCAGAACTCTAGATACCCCTGAGTGAAGCTCTAATTCCGCCCCCTACGTCCGCATTCCCCCTCAACTGGCCCAGTAATCTCCACTTTTTTCTCCTCCTTGCCGCCACAGGGTTTGATCGTGGATTTCGTGTGCCTCCCTAGCATTAGAGTACTCAGGGCAACCCTCCTTTTCCACTTTTCCTCCCTATGTACGAGTCAGCTGTTCGGCGCCTGGGTGGATTGATTCACGGATTTTTCCGGTCCTATCCGGTATCTCCCTCTTGTCTCCAGAGACAGAGGGACGATCTTTCTATCCTCTGTCGCCTCTCTTAATTTTGTTCTTCTTTTTCCTGCGGGTTGCCTGTCCCACTCCGTAATCTAACCCTGAATTTGGCGATCCTGACTGTCGAACTCGATTCCTAAGCTTAATGACCCAGCCTTTCCCCCTTTCCTTTCCATCCTTTCTACCCACGTCTTAGTTCCTTTCAGAGACGCTGTTTCCCCTTTTCGCTGACCTCCAGATCTAGCTTTTTTCATCGCGTTTGGCAAGGTCGCTAGGCCCCCGTAAGCGTCCCTGGCCCGTCTCGACTGCTCGACCCCCATCCCCTCCCCCTGAGTTCTACAAGCGCACCCTCCCGTTGATCCTTCCTTGCAGCTGAGATCTCCCCTCCCGCCGGTGTTTAATCTCTGTTCCCTTCCCTTCCCCTTCGCGGCCACCTCTTTCCTCAACAGTTGGTGACCTTCTTGAATCTTCGGACCGGGTAACGTCATCGCCATCCGACTAAGTCTTTCCCGGTCGGAAATGTTGTCCCCAGACCTCTTAAGAAGCGCTGGTCGCCCTGATGTGTGCTTCCCCCGGTGTCATTCCGCCCAGTCGTGCCCCCCGTCATTTTTGGTCGGCGAGCTGTGAGTTTTCTATTCCGCGCTGTCCGTCGCCTGTCCTTTCCCTCTCTGCTGCATTGCTTCCCCGTGAAACTCCCTTCCTTGGCGTAGACGGATACGAATCCATAAGGGCACACCTGCTTCCTTTCAGCATCCCGGACTGGCCCCCCCCGTTTTCCTCTCCGCCCAAGATCGTTGCGCGTTCTGATCTTCCCATCTCTTTCCCTCTCCCTTCGTCAGGGTTCCGATGCTAGAAAACACAGTTCTTCTCCATCTTACTCCTTTTCCTTGGTGTGGGCAATGCGCCCGTGTTCTCCATTAAATTTTTATCGGCAGGCGTGAATTTCCAGTTAGTTCTGGACCTTTCTCCCTGCCTCTAGGACCGGTGCCTACTCAGGCTCTTTCTGTCTAGTGACCTCCTATCCTGACCCGCCCCTCTTTCTTTCCTCCCTGCATTTTCGTTTTTTCTCAGGCTTCAGCCATGGTCACCCCCCCCAACAGACGCCTCTCCTTTCCCTCGATCTTTATTACGTCGTTGCGCGTCTCTTTCAGATCTGCCCTTCTATTGCGTCCTCTGTTCGTACCTTCCTCCCCTTCTTGTGTTCCCCGCTTGTCGCATAGGACAGGCGTTACCTCTGGCTAGAGTGGGCTTCTTCTACGCTGTCAATGAGTTTGAGACTGAGACTCGTGATTGCGCCTTTTTCCTAGAGCGCTTCTCTGCTTACTAAAGGGACCTTGCGCTTTACAATCTATATCTTCTCATTTTTGTCTGACGATGGTTCCCTACACTTTTCCTTCTCGGATTTACTTCCCTGAAGAGAACGCGAGTCCTCTTCACCGACCTATTAATAAACCCGTCCTTTTTTTCCGGATCTCACAGACTGCATCTTGTTCCGGTTTGGGTCCTCCTCCCCCCCCCCCATCCCCGACAACTTTTAGAACCTGGTGCGCATGGTCTATGTCTTAACTTCAATGTCATGGCACACCATTTCCCCCTTTATGAACGGCTCGACTTTCCCCGCCTCCCTCCTCCCTATAGTCTCTTTTTGAGTGTTTCTCGGTCTGCGTGAGTGAGTGATCTGGTTTTTCCCCCCCCACGTCCTCGAAGACATGACTGACCTGTTCGGTTACCGTCCCCTCCTTCCTTTCCAGTATCTGAGGACATATAATCTCCCGCATTGTAGGCACATTCCGCTGTATGTACCTTTCCACCAGTCTACATTAAGAGTTCTCTAAGCAGTCAGCTCGGCCTTTCGCCCCCTGTTCTTCTGGAGATCCCCCGGTCTCCGTCGTTGAAGGAGACTACGGCAGTTCTTTTGTTTGTGAGCATTTTTAAACTAACCCAGTCTGTCTATGTGAACTTCCCCCGCCTCGCTGGCGGATGCGATTCCTTGTCGGCGCTGTCTATGTGCCCTTACGGTAGTGCATCTCACAGGTTACCGCCGGTCCCTTTCCCCCCTCTTGGTCCTGAATTCTACAATTCCAAGCCCCTACCCTCGGTATTCCCCCACTTCGGCGCTATTACTCTCCAAGGCGAAGGTTCTGACAGCGGCTTTCCCTACCTAACGGTGCACACATGCTTGCGCGGTGCCTTATCTTCTTCAGTTCCCCCATCACGGCCTGATGGTCTTCCCCTATTTCCCCCGGGTGTCGCTTGCCCCTTTCTTGATTGTCGATTCTTTCTTGCTTTCCGGTCCGCCTCTCTTTGCTTTTTTCCCTTCCCCGTGTTGTTCCTTGTGTCGAGAGTGCCGATGAGCGTCCTGCGGAAGTCTTCACCCTTGGGAAATCTTCCCCTTCCTGCTTTTGTCCTCAGGTATTCCCCTCGCTTTTTCTGACTTATATTCCCGAGTGTTCGACTCGGACGGCATTTGTTGTCAGGCTCGTGTCACCCTCCGCTGCACACTCTCGCTCTTTTTCTTCTTCAAGGCACCCCCCTCTCTCTCGACCGTGTTATGATGGTCTTGCGTGTCTCTTGTCTTCTCTTGTAAAGGTTGCTCATACCCGTTCCTTGGCGCTCGCCCGTCTCGTTCGCGGATTCGCGCGTTTGCGTCACGCAAACGCCACCGGCCCCGCTCGTCCGTCGTTCTCTTTCTTGCCCCCGCCTCGCCGGTCATTTTTTATCACTTTCCCCCCATCTTGACCCATCCACAACCGGCCGCACTCACCTTTTTTTGGAGCGCAACGCCTTGGAAATCTGTGTTTTTTCCAACTCGATCGGTTCTCTTTAATTTCTCCTTTACCCACAGCACACCACACACCTGGACGCGACACATTTTAGATTTCGCACTGGGCCCATGCTTCACTCCCTGCCTTACTTCAATATTTTTCTCCTTTTTCCCTTCTTTGGGCGTCCGTGTCGTTTTTTAGTCCGGTCTTCCCCTGGTCGTAGGGTTGCTGCGTGGCCGTGACCGCTGGCGCGTCATCCCATGACGCCTTTCCTTGCTTCGCGCCGCCGGCGCTTTTTTAATCGACAGACACTTCTTCCCCACAGATTCCCACAGCCACCAAACTCCCGCCCACCATACCCTGACGCTCCATTTCGTGTTTTATTTGTTTTTCTCTCGCTTTTACACTGTGAGGCTAAACGAATCTCTCTCTTGTCGCAGCAGGACGTGTGAGATCTTGACAGGCTCCTGCCAGCGGTCTATATTTGACGACCCCGCACGTCGCTCCAGTCAGTTGATTTGAGTGAGTCACACTTGACGCGTTTGGCTGCTTCTTATGACCTTTCCGCAAACCCGCCTTTTTGACCCCCCCCCCCCCCGGTTCCTTCCGCGCCCCCGTTAGATCACGTTTTTACTTGCTCGCAATTAGCACGCACACACCGACACCGTCCCCCCCCCCAGTACTTCAAGCCTCTGTAGACGCGGATGCACCTTTCCGTATTTTTCCTTTTTGTTCCGCCTCTTTTGTTTTTATGTTGTGTGTGTTGTTGTGTGTGTCTGTTTGAACCATAAATCTTTAGTCTTCCCCCCCCCGAACACCCCCGACCGCACACCCACGCGCTCCCTCCCCCGAGGTACCAAAGGGGCCGGCGTGTTCCGCAGTTGTATTTGGTCCCCAGAAGCGTTTGCTTCCTGGATATTGCTCCCTCGAGACGTTGAGTCTCTTCTTTTCTCATACCCCCTTTTTTTTCTTCCTTAGATCTCAATCTCTCTTTATGCCCCCGAGCGCGCCTTCACCACGGAAGCGCGTTCCCTCCCTTTTGAGCCTTTTTATCTTTACAGGACTCGTTTAATTTGAGATAGGCTGCGATCCAATGTTCCCCTTTTAAGACGAGAACCACTAATTAAGACAGCCTCCGAGGAGAGTGCGAGATCTGGCTTCTAAAGAGCCACCTCCAAGGGAAGACGGGCCAGGGTCAGTGTTGGCGTAGAGTAGAGGCCCGTCCGCCCGAAAAGTTCCGGCTGCACAGAAGTGGGGGGCCCCCTCCAAGTAGTGCTTCCGCCCCCTTTCTTTTCTTTAAAATAACCTATAACCTGGTCCACCACCCTTATAGCCCTCAAACCCCTTGAGAAGGAAGAGATTCATATAAAATCTCATGAGAAGATATCCCCATAAAGGAATGGCGTCGATTACTAGCCCGTAGCCGTTTTCGGAGTTCTCCGAGCATTAGTCATCCCCCCACTTCTTCCAGCGCAATTTCTTTTACCCAGATAGAGTGAAGACATCCCTTGACTGTCACTATAAGCGCCATTGTTCTTTCCCTCAGCATCCACCCTAAACCCCGTAGGAAGGGGATCCCCACTGTACCCATTGACTTCTACCCTGGCTTTCCGGCGCCTGAAATCAAATGCGTTCACGGTCTTTGTCGCTCTACTTTTCCCCCTGTCCCCCCCGACGGCTGCATCGTTCCCGAAAAGTATCCTTTTTGGCTTTTTCTAAAATGTTTATCCCCCGGTTGTCCTAATCTCCTTCTCTCCCTAGTAGATAGCTTTCGTCGATCGTACCCCCCATATTTTCTCTTTGAAATTTTCCTGCCCACGCCTTTTTGCTACCCTTGTGGCTTGATGTCATTTCTCATAGTTCTCCTCCCTGAGCCCCGAGTGATATAAAGAGCGATATGATATATTTGGAGAGACAGACTCTCATGCTCTCTGGTCTAAACGTTTTGATTTTTGTAAGTCTCCAATAGCTACCCCATATTCAGAACTAATTGCTCTGATTCGCGCCGGCCTGTCCTGATTGTCCTTCTTAACCTTTCATACTCCTTTCCATTCTGCCTCCACTCTCCCCCCCGGTCGATATCTCTTCCGTTTCGGACCGTCAGCCTTCTCCTTAGATTTGTCAGGGAGTTGCCTCCTTTCCTGCATGAACTCCTACTATCCTAAATTTTCTCCTCCCTTCGAATACAAGGACCCAAAGTCCAGCAGATGATTTCCCCCCTCCAGAAGCAGGAGATTTCCCCCCCACTTTACCAGCCTTTTTTTGAATATATTTCCCCCACTCTAGAATCCCAGTAACTGAACGTATACACCAACTAAAAAACTTATTTCCCCTGACTTCAAATCTTTCTACAGATATAGAAATAATCTCCATTCAAAGGCGTGACACCCCAACAACCTGGTTGACGAAATAGGGACTCAACTAGTGATTGATCGTATGGGATTACTATACACGGAATAAGCCCCCAGAGGCCCACACAGGTTGTAACATTGTATGTCTCTAGCTGTTTTTATAGCCAGAGTACTCTCCCCCCTCCAATTGGTAGATGACATCAGAATTTTGATCTTTGAGTGCCTCCTCGGCTAGGGTAAGTATGAGCCTCCAGATAAAACGCTTTTTCAAAGGACCTGTCTTTTTTTACCTGCAGGTTCAGATTTGAAAGGCCTCTGCCCCACTCCATTAACTTTCTCGCAAGATCGTTTATCGTAAATCGCGAGAGGCTTTGATCGAACTTTGGGCTCCCCTCGAGATTCCTTATTGTAAGTCCGCATCACCCATCCGCCTTCTCCTGTCCGGCTTTGTTCGCGTTCTTGTGGTTTTCCTGCGCCCCGGCGGCCTGACCCTTTAGACCTGTTTCCTCGTGACCGGTCCGTTTTTTTTTCCCCCTCCTCTAATCGGATCCTTGAATGCCTTTCTCAGAACCTTTTTTTACGGTCTCGGGCTACGTCAGCTATTCGCAGAGCCTGCCCCAGGTGAGTCCTCCGCCCTCCACACGACCTCTTTCCTTTTTTGCCACGCAGTTTTCACGTCCGGGCTGTGAGCCGGCGACTCCCTTGTTCTCCCCCCAAGACTCCCGCCAGCTCCCTCGCAACCGCTAGACTACTTCCTACGTTTCGAGGTGTAGATGCAGTATTGGTCGTCTTTCGCACCTTTTTTTGTCCCTTATCCAGGTCCCGTCTCTTACTCCTTCTCACCGATTGTCACGGGCGGTTTCTTGGGGGCCGATACTTGGTCTTGGGCTCTTTCTTTCTTTTTTCGAAACCCCTTCAAATGTCTTTGTCTCTCTAAAAGGCAACTGTGAGCACTCTCTTTTTTTTTCTTCTGCACGGTCGCATGTCTTTTACTACCTCCCGGTGGCGCTTCCGCCCTCTCCCCCCTCGCAACTCTCCATCCTCCCCCTTTTTTTTATCTAAGTACCCGAGCACGTCGATCCTTCTAACTGGAATCCTCTTCCCCCTACTCACCAGAGAATATTCATCCCACGATTACTTTTTATTCAGACTCAACCCAAGCGTCGGCTAATCTCGAAAAAGAACCCTCCGTACTGCTTCCCCTTTTTTTTCACCCTCCTGAGAGCTGGAGTCTACAGATCCTTGTAAGGCCCTGTCTCTGAAACCCTTCCCTCTAAGAGCGCCATGACACGTTTTAATTGTATTTGCGCAGTAGTAGAGAGTTTGCGTCAAAGTCCCTCTGGGATCTTCTCTTTCTTAGTAGTCTTTTTGAGACACCCCCAGTCACGGCATTCCCAAGCCCTTGAGCCACTGCTCTTCCAGCCACCTCGTTCGTGGACCGTGGACTTGGCACTTACTCTACGTCTTCCTCTTCTAAACTCGAAGTGGAAAATTCACATAGTTTCCCCCCGGTCTCTCCTTTCACATTTCCCCCCCTAATCCGATTACTCCTTTCGAGATCCCCCTTCCCCAAGGTCGCAATTCACTACTAGTCCCCCTTTCCCTCCCACACTAGTCTCACCCTTACCGAATCTCGCGCGCGGTCTTGTGCCCCTTTCGTCAATTCAGGATTCCGACCGGACAGAGCTTTCCTATTTTTCCTTCCGCTCTCTATGAGCCGATATTTTTGCTAGAGGTACTAGACTTCACATCGCTTCCCCCCGATTTAGTGAATATCTCCCCCCCAATTCCAGCCTTCCTTCCCAGCTTTTATGGCTATGGACTCCTAACGTATTACGAAAACTAGGATTTATTCCATCGTCTCCCCTCGACTTCAAGAGACCAAGGCGTACGGTACTGAAAGATTTTCTATGAACCCGCTCCCGCTCGGAAGCCATAAGGGTGGAACACCCCGTTTCTTTTTGATTCAGGATTGACAGGATCTGAAGTTCCGAAGCCCCCCTAAGTCCTCAGATATTTTATTTTCACTAGTTTGTACTTCCCCCAAGCCCTTTAAGTTGTCGGCTGCGTTGTTCCTCGCCTGTACGATTCTTCAGATCCGGTCTTTCCTGGTCGTTGCCGCTTGCGGCACTTCAAGCCCCCCATGTTTGGCCGTTTCCTAATTAGCTGGCATTGAGAGTGGTATTACCTTCCTGCCCATCCCACTGGCGGGTACTTTCTTCCCTACCTGGTCTGGAGAATTAAAAAGAGATGGACTCCCGTCCCCCTTCCGTCCGATGTTATCCAGTGTTTAACTCCTTCTCACGGCTCGGAGTGTTCCTTATTTTCCATCTTCCCAGTTTCTTTAAGCAGACTGGCCACCGACCTCCTGACCCCCAGCCGTTTTTCGTGCTCCTACCCGAATTAGAACTTTTTTCCCTCGATCCCTCGACCCTCTCTGAGTGGAGAGAGAATTAGCCCCCCCCCCCCTTTCACGAAGTTCAGGACTCTTGTACTCGTCCCCGATGTTCATGAGTACCCTTCTTCTCTCTCGAAGCCCCGCCGTCGGCCAAAGTTTTCCTGTCGCGAGGCCCTTGACTAACCCCCACCGCCGTCTCCCTTCAGAGAGGCCGTCATTTCTCTTCCGATTCGCCTCGTGCGCATCCCCCCCAGAATCGGGAGTTCCCTTATGTTCTCCCTTCTTCGACCAAATCCCCCAGGCTCCCCTTTCGCACCCCTCAGTCTTTCTGCAACTCGGCTGGAGTTTTCCCTTATCCCCACTGCGCGGCGTCAGGCTTCGCCTTTCCCCGTATCAGTAGTCTTTCCAGTCCCCCCCCCCTCACCTTCGCCAACCCTTCTAGCCGTTCCGACGAGCTTGCTTAGTAGACGTAAGTTTTTTCCTGAATTCTTTCCCCCAGCTTCACCAAGCACCCCCTTACTCCCCTAATCAGCCAGTAGATCGGCCAGTACCTCTCAATGAGGACTTTCCCTTTAAGCTACCCACTACCTGTAACGCTCTGTCTCCTCGACTGTTTCTTTGACTTAGCTACAGTTCCCCCTGTTTCCTTTTTCCCCCAAGCCACCTTGACTCCCATGATCCCACCTTTCCCCCTCTGCTCCAGCGCGTGAATCCTTGTGATGGCCCGAGAGCCCCCCCTTTCGAGGTCATCAGAGCTTCCCCCCTCTGGTCGTGATGGGCCTTTCCTTTTTGCACGCCATTTCTGTCAGGATCCTCTTCCTCCATTTGAAGAAGTCCTTAGGCTCCCGCTCTGTCGTCCGTTATCCTCGCTGCGCCGCTTTTTTTTGCCGGACCCCAAGATTGTGCCTTTCCCTCGTTGAAGGTTATCTTCCCTGCATGTTCGTCACGGCCTTTTCGCCGTGACTCTTCTTTCCCTTTTCCCCGACAGTCTGTTAAGTTAGGCCTTTGCCAGTTGCTTTTTTCAACAGATCGTCCCACACCTCCTTTTGTCATGATGTAGAATGAGTCCCTCTATATTTCGGCCCCCTGTGGAAGTTAGCACCCCGAGGTCCTCTTTTCACTCTCCACTATTCGGACCACGTCCACTGTAAGTACACTCTTGCAGCGTCCCCCCGCCACGACTTTCCTTCGCTAGAACCCTGAGCCTATTTTCAAGCTACTCGGCCTCTTTTCATATCTTTCCTCATAATCCTTCTTTGTCATTTGAGAGTATAGCCCCCTCTTTTTTTTTTTTTGATTTCTAACCAATCTGGCCGCGAACGCAACTGCTCTGCGAGTCCTCCCCTCGCACTCGTGTCTTGAAAGTATTTCCCCTCTGAATGTAAGTCGCTCCTCTGCTGTCCCCTCAAATCCTGCTTTCTCTCTAGCGCTTTTTTGGATCGCGTTTTCCCTCCTCTCATGGGCCTGGCCTTTGGTGACCCGACTGTTCTGTGTCCCGAGTTCCATGAGTTGCAGATCTTCCTTTTTCAATCATTTGTTCCCAAGTTCGTCGGATAATGTGCCCCCTTGATCATCTGTCCTTTTTCCCCCCGCTAGCTCCCCTGCGGACTCCCACCACCCTCCAATTCTCCCTTTGAACGCGCTTGCTCGCAGCGCCCTGTCTTCTCGATTTCCCCTCGTACGAGGCAGCAACCTTTTTCTCCTTGAGGACTTGCTTCCTTCTCCTGCCTCGATTTACCTCAACCCCCTCCCTCTCAGTTCTTTTTTCTGCTGCCTGCGGACTCGGCTCCTTGGACTTTCTGAAGCCCCTTCTTTTCTTCACGTTGTCCATTGTTTTTTTTCCCTGAGAGCTTTCCAAGCCACGTGTCGATAGATCCGGGTCCACCCCCCCTCTTTTGCAACTGGACTTACCTGGCGTCGCCTTTCCGTCCCTCCGTATCCTCCGAGGATGCCTTCAATCAAGTAGTCCCTCCTGCGGACCCTACCCCGCCGGCCCCTTTTCCTTGCCTTGCCCACGTCTCATCCCCGTTTTTTTTCCTTTTGGGTAATTGTGCTGGCCGCTTTTATGCGATGAAGTGTCCCTACCTGCCCTCCTCTCCCTCTCGGAGTATTCCCTCCTTGTAACCCCAGCCTTTCCGATTTCGACAGCCAGACAGATCTTTTTTAATATTCCGTTTTGCTTTCAGATAGGCGATTGGTTCTTCTCGCTGGTAGTTTTTTTCCCTGCGTCGGTATGGACGGTCCCGGCTTACAAATGCTTTTCTTCTTTGCCGTTCCTTTCCCTTGAGCACACTTTCAGCGATTCTCCCTTACGGCGCGACTTTAAAATCTTCTATTAGCCTACGGGAACTTTTGTCCAAATGGCCCAAGCCTTTCTAGAAGAAAGTGACCTCGGCGGTATCCATATCAAAGAGAGCGAAATCCCGGCCAGTCAGTCCGGCTTTCTCCTGAAAGAATTATCTTTCTTGTTGCATAGGGTGCAAAATGAAGGCCTCTCTTCCATGCGACGGACTGGACCTTCCTCCCCTTTTTGACCAGTTCCACTTCCCAGTTCATCGAACAAGCACCGGTTCTCCCGCCGCCCTCCCAGCCTTTGCTATCTCACTTTCCCCGTGGTCTCTCTCAGGCCTCCAGTCTCATCTTATGCCCACTTCAACTCCACCCCGTTTCCACCTGGACTCAGGCATTCTCTTTTAAGCCATCGCTTCTCATCGCAATCCCCGTCTTGCACACCAGCCCCTGGTTTTTTGCCCATTCGCCCCCGTCGGCCTATTTTTTTCATACCATCTCCTTCATCGGCTACTCCCCCGACCTTATTGCCGCGTGTTCGTCTTTTCGTTTCTCGACAGCCTCTTTCCTTCTCGCCTTTTTCTGCAGCGCACCGGTTCCCGTATGGTGAAGAAATTCGTCTTTTTCCCGATGATCGACTTCCCAGATGGCAGGCCATGCTTTTATGCGGTACGATTTTTTTGACGATGGGGACACATTTCTATTGTCTTGACTTCCTTCTCGAAGTTTCCTCTCTTACGGACCGACCTTTTTGGACCTTAGTAGTCAGATCTCGGCTTAGCAGACGTCGCATCTTCCATGTTCCTAATTGTTCTCTACCACCTACTCGGTTGAGATTGTTAGCCGTTCGTATTCCTACCGGTCGACATTCCTTGGATCGCTGGTCTTTCTCTTTTCCTAGTAAGAAGAGAGCTCTAGGCGTTTCATTTGTTGACGTAGCTCTCCTTTTTTGGGAGTACGGGTCCCTCTCAACTGACAGTTGCTTTCTATCCTCTCTATGTCGAGTGAGTACTCCCCTTTTTTTATCTCCGAAACGACGTCTTCCCGTGCTTTTTTTTTTTTTTCCTCCCGAGAAGCTCCGGGCTTATGGCTCCTCCTTCTCCCGACCAAACAAAGCATCATCTAAAAGACCCTGACCCTCTTTTTTCCGCCCCACGCTCCTTCTTTTGACGGCGGTCGCCCATTTCAGCTTCGCATTGACTGAACTTCAATGGTCTCGTCTCGGTTCTCTCTCTTTTGCTCCAGGCTACTTCGGGATTTCTGACCCGATCCTTCCTCCGTTGAAGTAAGGTGAGTCGTCTGTCATCGCGGTCACACCACGCCTTACAACTGAAGTTTTGAGATTCATTCTGTCTCGTCAAAGGCACTTATGAATTCTCTTTTATTAGGCGAGATGTTTCTTGTAAGGGAGAAATCCCCTGTTCTTCCTCTCTCTTTCCTGTTATAACCGTTTACCCCAATAATAAGTGTTGTCTAGATGGGACACTGCCCTCTCGCGCTCCGACGACCTGTGCTTTTGTCCCTGACTGCTCAACTCGCTCTCTTCCACCGTGACTCCGTCAGTTCCATTTCCTCCCCATGAAGATTATCCAACACCCCTTAAATTCCTTTTGTTTTCTGCCGCGAGAGCCCGCACCCTAGCTGAAGGTAGTGAAATTGAGAGATGTCCCTTCCCCCCTGCCTTCTGGGCCTTCTAAGGTCCCTACCTCGGGAAAACACCTTCAGTATGTGCCCGCCCCCCTCTTCTCTTTTACCTAGTCCGCTCTTTATGTCTGAGGGAAAGTGTCACTGGTCTTGCAGGTGGAGAGATCTTCTGTGTGTCCTCAACTTTTTCCCCTTCCTGTGTCTCTACGCCCTACATTGCCGGACCCGCACCCGTTCAGAGTTAGCTTTCCCCCACGCGTACGCAGGAGACCCCGTGCCCTTCCTCATATCGCTCCAACACTCTGTTTCCATCACCTTGACATTATACTTTCCATCCCCATAGAAATAAGAAGCTTCTTTTTCCCGCTCGAGCCTGAGCCCCTTTAGACCTTTCTCCTTTCGACCCCTCCGTTCTCCCCACCCACCCTAGTCCTGCGACCTCAGCCGCTAACCTGCCGTCTTTTGATCATGCTTTCCCCTTATTAACCCCTGATCTTTTGTGGCTCCCTCGTCTTCTAAATACCCAAGCACCTCCTCACCCCCCACGCAGGACTCAGGAGATTTTCTTCCCTCTCTGTGGCCATTGCTGTAAGTGATTATCCCCCCTCACCCCCCTTTTCCTACCAGTCCTTTTTCCATCTTTCTGTTAACAGATCCCATCGTATTCCCCTAACTTCTACCCTTCCCTTCCAGTTTTGCTGTCGGAAGTCTCCACTGGCGCCCTTCTTCGGCCTCTTTCATGTCCCCAGCTGCCTTCACGGCGCGATTCCAACATGGTCTGGTATCGTTCTTTTTCGGATGCCCTTTGACGATTTTCCCCTTTTTTTCCCATGCATCACTCGCAGCCCGAGAGGTCTTTTTCCCTGGGCTTGGCCATTGTTCTTTTCCCCGTGTCTCCGTGCACTATCCTTGCCGTGGTCGATTTCTGTCCTCTG
>Ga0179591_1265577_pt1 | contig 17080 bp, 19 predicted proteins | sample CZOMad2_1_08_16f_FD_182891 | JGI IMG/M metagenome (GOLD analysis project Ga0179591, IMG submission 182891) | Vadose zone soil fungal communities from Angelo Coast Range Reserve, California, USA - CZOMad2_1_08_16fungal (PacBio error correction) | ecosystem: Environmental > Terrestrial > Soil >... | reverse complement strand
CCCCACGAATGAATTACCTCTTTCCAGTCCATAGCACCCAAAACTTAACTTCTTCCTCCAATTTCCTCCTCCCTACGAACTGTATTCCCACTATCATATGAGCTATGTCCATCTTATATACCACCAAAACATGGCGGTGACCTTCATTTTTTCATTGCCTAGTTTCCCTCGACACCCTGACTTGAACAATAACTGCCTCCCAAATCTTTTCTTATTTCATTAAGGGTTGACATTTGAGCCAGAATTTTATTGCTTCTTCTCCCCAGACTCGCGAACTGCTTGCCCTCCATTTTACCTTATGAATCAGTTATCATAGCAGAGAAACCTGTGTCGCCACGCCTTCCGGCGTCGTTAGTTCTTTGTCTTTACAGCTGTGGCAGTGATTTTTCCTCTTTCCCCGATGCTCCTTTTTAGCACCTCTACAGGGCCGTTTCCGTTCATCTTGGTTTGAGATCGGACAACCTCGTGCTGTTGCTTTTCTTCGGACCTGCTACCCTTTGGTTGCGCTGGATCTTCTTTTCCTTTTTTGCTCTCCCTGCCATGAGGCATTACAGGTCCGTCCGCTGTTTTCTCTTTTTGTCACGACCCCCGATGTGTTTTTTACACATCTGATGTCTCGTCCTTCCTCTGTACTTTTTCTTTCCGCACCTGAAAACCCCCGGTCGCCGGTTGCTGTTTTTGTGCTAGGTAGGCTGAATCCTTCAACGCTCGTTTTTCCTTTCCACGCGCACAAGAGATTCGTCCACATGACAGACTGGATCTGAAATGCCCTTCTTCTCAGTTGGTACCTCGCGCACTGGCTGTTCTGTTCGACCGCTCTAAGGAGGAAGGTCCTTTGCTGCAATTCCCCCTCCTTGGAACCTTCGAACCTGAGCCGACATGACGTTCCATCTGCCCGTCTGTATTTTCTCCCTTTTTCTCTTTGACTTCGTTCATTGCGGTGCACTTTCGGGTGACCTCCAAAAAAGGTGGACCCAGTTCAATTTGTGATGGGTTTTTTTATTTTTTACTTGGATTCCTTTCCCTAAGAGTAATCGCCCTAAACGACATGCGTCATCTAGCTGTTGAATAAGCAACTCCCCATCAAGTTACACACACTTTCGGTCCTCTACGGTCCTACAAATGGTTGCTCCGATTGCCTGTTCGTATTGCTACTGATCGGTAACGTACTGTCAGATCGTGTGGATCCTTCATCGGGCAGGTAAGCTTCGCCCCAACTGGGGCGATTGTGTTCCTCGCCATTTCATGACCTCATAGCCTAGTCCCGGATTTGGGGGTGTTCAGGGTTACCCATATGGATCCCCCTAGTGGCTCTCTCTTCAAAAGTCCTCCACCCCCAGTTTGCAGCCCCTCACGGTGCCAGTTTCCTTAGTGTATTTCATATTGACCTGGCATGTCCTTCCTCCGCCCGTCTTCACCTTTTCTTCCTATTTTCCTTTTCTGCCGATCGTCCCACCTTTTCCAAAGTGACTTGGACGTCGGTTGGCGGAGACTTCCATCAATGTAGTCAGCCCTTATTTTCAGTACTTGTCTGTCGTTCACCTTGTTGAATCATCTCCTCTGAATGAGGGCAGTCACCGTTTGCCATTCACAAATCTCTTTTGCATATTCATGATGGATTCATACGGGATTCTGTCGACAACGGCCTTCGTCGTTTGTTTCTCGTACCCATTCTTGAAATTCCCGCGAATGTTCTTCGTTGTGATCCCTCCCCCCCCCCCCCCCCAGTGTCTCGATCCGGCTGTCAATGATTTCGAGTCAGACCTTGGTACATCAAGAGCGCAGACTCATCTCCAGATTCAGACGATTTTTTTCCCTTTTACTTTTCCTCTTCACCCATCCCCTGTTATCTGGGTATCTCTGCCCATAAAGAGCTAGTTCCCCGGGGTCTATGCGCCCCGTCGTCGTTTTCTTTTCCCTTGACTCTTTTGTGATCTTTGTGGCGATGCTTGCTTCCCCTGACTGGTCCCCGCATCGCTTTACAAAAGACAAAATCCTCGAGGAGTTGGAAAAGACGGTTCCCGGAAAGAAGGCGTGGTGCCCCTTCAGATGAATCCCCTCTGATTTTTTTAAAAACGTTTTTTGCTCTGGAGTAGGGAAGTCCTCAAATTTTGGGGGTCACTGTCACAGTTTCCTTTATAGACGAATTTTCTCCCCTCTTGGTCCAGACCGTCCAAACCCTATTATGGAAGAAGGGTCGAACATTCCTTTCTCATCCCCTTGCCCCTTGCGACTTCCCCAAGAACCAGTGATGCGTGTCTATTCTCCCAACAAGAGCTTTTTTGATTGACTGCAGCAGGATTGATCAAGAGTAGCTGAAGATGCGAGGCGGATTCCCCCAATGCATACTTTTCCTCAATCACGATCTGGCTTTCCATCCCTGAAAAGAATTTCCATGAACTTTGTTAGACCGAATTTTTCCTCAGTTCTTCCTGATGAACCCAGGTCATTACCGGAATCTAGGATCGGAATTTCATCCCTTGCCCATCTGTGCGGTCTTTTGCTTAGTTACCCAACCTCTAGTATGTCATTTCCCCCGCTCTGCCGACCGCATGGATTGTGCCCCTACGAAATCCTCCTTGAACCCTTTTCCTGTGATTTCCCAACGGTTCGTTTACAACCTCATAGTGGACACTTTTCCCCCTGATTCTGAATCCGCCCCTTTCGTTGTTATCTTACCTGCAATCCCTCGTTACCTTTATCTCTTATCTTCCCCTGTGTGCTTTCTTCGAATTGTTTTTGTTTCAGTTTGTGTGGTCTTGGGGGGGGGCCGACCTGGTGTGGGGATTTCCTGCCAGCCTTTTCCCTTCCCTTTCATCACGTGGCACTCGGTCAGCTCTGCTCATAAGTCTGTGACCCCTTCGTAGCCGCGGGCTCCCAGCACGACCTTCCCTTACACTCCTGTTTGAGTCTTCTACCATTGTCCCCTCTTCGACATGGGCCAACTAACGAAACACGCTTCGTCATTTTGCTGGTGGCCCAGGTTTTTAGTGTTTTCTCGAGCCCGCCAAATATTTCTTGTTCGGGACGCGGAGTTTTCTTCTTTTGCTGCGGCCTTTCCCGATGTCCAACAACGACCACGCTTGCCCCCAAGGTTAACGTTTCGTGAAACAACTTTTTTTACTTTTCCTTATCCCAGATGGCGCCCTTCTTTAATCGCTTAGTAGCCCACCCCCAGAGGAACTCCTGGCCAGAGTGTCCTGAAATGCCTTCCTTATACGAGTTTTCCCTGCGCAGTCGGGTTTCCATTGCTATTTCGCTTATCCCCATGAACAGCATGCGCTATGATCCCTCCTCTGTTCCTTTCTGCCCCTCCATGGGATGGCTTAACTTCCACCCTGCTTACGAAGGCTTTAGCCAACCCCGTTGTTTTCTTACGGCTTTACGCTGAAATATAGGCTCGGGGTCTGGGAATCGGGCCCCGTTCTGATTTCATACCTAACCCCATTTGCGTAGTTTCACCTTTCTCTGCGTCTGCTTCTCCCTGTTCCCCGTCCTCCCATTCCCTTGAGAAGTTAAAATAATGGAGTATTCGATCCATCACTCCGTTGTTTGTTTTCTCGCGATTATCTCCGCCTTCCAGTTTTCCTTTCTACCTTCTTTAATTCCGGGACTTAGTCCGGGGGCAGACGCCACTCTTTCGACGTCTTTTTCCCCCTGCTCCTCAGCCTGTTCCTTCCCGAATCCTTCCGCTGGAATTTCCCCGGAAGACCAAACCCCAGGGGTGCTTCAATCCCTTCATTTCCCTCCTTTCCACCTTTTCCAGTCCCATTTGATGTTGGAAAACAGATCTTAGGGATCATAGTCAGGTCTCTTCAGCCAGCGAACTGCCCTTCTGCACAAGTTCGCAGTGAGCCTCTGGATTTTCTTCCACTGCAGGATTTTTCCGAATTGGTTATTCTTTTCTTTCCCTAAGCCCCCCCTGCTCTCTTCCTTTACAAGAATATGTAAGTCCCTGACACTTCTAATCTATAGTTCCTGGTTTACGAGGTCTTTTTATTTGACCCTTCCTTACCCCCTTTCCATTTCTCATGCCTCCCTCCCCTTTGGACCGAAGGCTCCTAATGATTGCTTTGATGTGGTGACGGCGGTCACTTTCCCTCCAAAACCGGTTTCCACCATCACACCGGAGCCTTCTTGAGGAGTGGTCAAGGATTTTTCCCTCCCTTTGATTTAGGAGCGTTTTTTATGGAACTTCTTCGTTAAGTCTGATTTGAACCGTATCCGGCAGCTGATTTCAGGGCCTCTTTGACCTCAGATTTCTTGGATTACAAGTTCTTTCCTAAGGCTTATTCCATCTCCAAAACCCCTGAGTTCTGCGAGCCTTTCGCCTGTATACATCGATTGTCAGGTCCGCCCCTCCCCCTACATGCATTTTCTCCTCGCTTGTAGAGACAAAAGAGTAACTGGGGCAAAATCAATTTTTTACCTTTCTGGTGGAAATGGTTCCTTATTTCGTCGATGACCCTACCCCCCCTTGAGTTCCCGTCCACGAGTGTTTTACGCCAGCTCTCTTTTTTTAAACGTACATCGCAGCTTACCCTTTCTAAGCTTACCATGTTTCCCGATTCTTTCTCAGTAATCAGGAACCCGTTCTTTTCCTTTTCCCCTTTCACGTCTTTCTGACTTCCACCCCTTTTCATGAAAGGTGCAAGGTATGTCACCCCTTCTATTGGTTTTTTTTGTAAGATCTTTGCATCCAGCTCTTCCATCTCGGCGTCTCGATGTCCAATCCCCCCCTGCCCTCTCCATCCCCTGACCGACAGGGCTCTCCTCGATTGAGGAACCCCACAACAGCCATCTGTCCTTTTGAATTCGCCCGCCACTTTTTGACTGGTTCCCCCGGAACTTTTCGATTAATCCCCCGCACCATTGTGTCCCTCTGGCAAAAGAGATTACAAATTCTTCGAGTCCCACGTTCCCCTTTAACAAGATGCCCCCTGGCACCCTTTTTCCCTACTTCCTACCTGTTTTCTTCCCCCCCCTGAGTTTTGAATCGCTCCCCCCCACACCGGTTGGCTTCGACAAATTTAAAATACCCATTATTTGGACTGCCTCGTGAGCCATTCCTTTAGATCCTTACTACGCATCTCCGACTATCCCTTTTCCTCTGCGTCATCACCCACGAATGGAAGTTATTCCCGCGCCAAGCAGAAGGGACGAGTTTCCCCTTCCTCCAATTCTTTTTTCTCGTCTTCCCCCCTCCCTAGCACTCAGTTGTGTTGGTGGCCCCCCATTGAAATTCCGTCCTATTTTGGATATGTAGAGCTGATCGCTTTTTCTCCCTTTTTTTTTCTTGACATCATGTCCCTTGAAAGCTTCCCCCCTTTTTTCCCCCCCCCGTACTCATCAATGCAGGTCCTTTGAACCCCTCGGGTCGCTCTCCCCCATTTTCTCCGCGACCTTCCGTTTTTTTCCGACCATCGCGGTGACCCTTCATCTCAATCAGACCCGTTTTTCCCCTTGGCAACCGTTCTCTTCCTCTGCCCAACTCCTGTGCCCCCGCCTCGAGTGCTTTTTCCTGACCTGTCACACTTTTCACCCTCATACCCATCTTAGCATGTAACCATCAAACTTTGATTGTCGGGACCGTCTTCCGCCCCCAGGACTTCCTTTACTTTGCCTCAAAAGTGTTTACCAACTGACCGGCCTTTCAAGAAATTAGGGTCACTTGTTTTTGCATCGGGCGCGTTCTCCTGCCACTTTCGATTTGAAAACAAATCCTGAATGGTTAATGGATGTCCAGTTATGGCTTTACTTGTTTCCTGCTCCTCTCCCAAACCGAGAAATTGTGAGAAAAAATGAAGAATGTGCCCTTTCCCTTTCAACACAGCCCTTTCGTCTGCTTTGCCTTAATGCTTCCCACCTATCCCCCGTGGTAGTAGGCTCCTAGTAAGGCCTCGTTCCTGAGATAGCAAGTGCGTGGCCCCATCGACCTGATCAACTTAGGAAGAGCAACCTTTCAGAATCACCCCTTTTTTTTGGGGAAGCGGAACCTTCCCCCTTTTTTGTGTTTCGGTCAAGGTAGGAGTACTGCCCTGTCCGGCAACAATGTTCAGCCCCTCCCGCCCCCATAGATGCGCCAGCCACCCTATTCAGTGTGGTTTTTCCGCAAAGAGAGTGAGCACGATGAAGGAAGGTAAGAAGCTCAGCCCCTACAGACACATGTGAGCAAATGGGCACCTACTACGCCAAAACAGGGCACGTGTATATCTTTTAACCTACAACCCAGTCCCCACATTCAGATCTTTTAACTCGACCCCTCTCAACCACGCATGTAACACAAAGTTAGCCCAAGGGAGCCAATCCGACTACGTATTGAGAAAGGGGGCTCCATCTCTTCGACAGGTAAAGTAATGTCTTTTTTAAGGCAGATGCTGACCCTACGCAGGCTAAGATCCGTCCGCTCTTCCTTCGATCCGAAATCACAGCCATCGTAGGACCTCCGAATGGGAGCAGTTTTTGTTTCCTGATCTTGGCCCCCTCATGTTGGCAAGGGAACCTCTTTTTTTTCCTTTTCTTCTCGCAGATTTGAAAATCAGCTGCGCCAAATTTGTTTCTTCTAAATTGCCAGCATCCTCTTCATGCCTTCTCCGTTTCAGCGTGACTTCCCCCCCCCGCCCCCCGTCCCTTTTCTTTTCCCGGTAACGATCAGGCGTTACCGTTTTTTTGGAAGTCCTCCATTTGCCGTCATTGAAAAGAAACCAGATCCCCCAGTCATCACCAAAATTCCCTCTATGTTACGCCCCCTAAATCCCCGTCACGTATTTGTTCCTCTTTTCCCCATACCCTCTTGGACCAGACGTCCTTGTCTCTGTTGCTCCCTGGCTCATCTCCCCTCTCCCCCCTTTCCAACGTCGTAAATATACCCCCCTTCCACGCTCATTTGAATCTGGCGGACCCAACTACGATCACTCTCGTAGCCCATTTTTTTCGGACGACCCTTTCGTTTTCTCTGCAGTTCGTCTCGCTTCGCTCGGCCAACTGCTTAGCCAGGACTCTTCAACTCTCCTGTCGTTTGAGGCTTTCTTCCCCTTCCATGTCGTCTTGACTGCCTTAATAAGGCTTGACCGCAATTGTGAAGGAATTTGCTCACACTTGAAAAGCACGATCGGGGTAATCCAGTCCCCCTTGTCTTCCTAGTGCTGTTTTTTTCTCAGGAATTGGCGTTTTTGCCGATGGGTCGGAAGCCTTTCCCCACCACCTTCCCTCTGATTGTCGCCTCTCTTTCCCTCCCCCGTTTTTTTTTGTGATCTCTATCTCTTTTTCAATCATTTAATGGTAAATTACAACGTGTAAGGACGATCCCCTTCCCCCAAAATCACTTAATTCGTAATCCTGGATTAACCCCGATAGATCCCTTTTTCCATTTTTTTTTTTTTCGCCCTCGCCTTGCCCTCCCCTCCAACCCCCTTGAGGTGAAATCGTCAATGAATCGGTCTTTCACGCTGTTTTTGAAACCTTCGTCCCAAACCTTCTGTTACCTTTCTCAGCCTGGTTTCGCAGTGACGGCCGCAGTGCCGATATCCTTTTCAACTTGTTTTTTTTTTTTTCCGTGTCTCGTGCTACCTCTCTGACGATCGGGGCAATCTTTTTTGTCTCCCCCCCGACCCAGTTCGGCATGTTCCAGTTTTGAAGGACTCGGCCGATGTCCTCTGCCCCTACTCCAGGCCTTCTTGTCCAGTCCTATTTAAGAGAACAACTGGTTGTGAGGACTAGGAAACTTTTTTTTGCTGCCTTTGCTCTTCTTTTTTCTTTGACGCAGGAATGATTCCCAGTCACAAACCCAAAGAATTAGTTTACGATTTTGTGTCCACGAAGTCTTTCCCTTCGTTGGTTTGACGACAAAGTCTTCTCCAGACTCCCTTTCTTGATCTTTCCACTGGTGACTTCCCAAATCCCAGGTTTAAGGAGGATGTAACTGGTCTTTACTTTCTGCAAGAGTTTTTTCCGTTTCCAACCTTTGCTCCCAATAGATTCGGCACCCATTTCAAGAAAGGTGGGGACAATTTATTTTTCTCGATTTATCAGTAAGAAGTTGCGTGCTTTCTTTTAGAGACCCTTTTCGTCCTGTCATCTATGCTGCACCTGCTTAACGCCCCCCCCTCCTGGTCCCTTTTTTTTTTTTAACCTCGCCTTCACTCAGACTGAAACTGCGCGTTTATGGATTTTTCTGGTCCCTTCTCCATTGGTGATTTTGTCCTGTCGGCCCTTCACTCGTGCTGAAGCCCCCCCCCAGTGCTTGTACTTGATCATGCTGGAAAGATTTAATAACAAGCCCTTTTTGAGTTGAGCTCAAAACTCGCATTCCTACCCCATCTCGTTCCTTCATTTGCGCCACGCCATTTCCCGGTTACTCTTTTACTACTCAAAATGTGTTGTATTCTCGTCTTGTTGTTCTCGTTCCATCCATATCGGATAGGGCACAGCCTGATTTTTTCGACGGAATGCATGTACCTCCTCGCAACTGGGGCTCTTTTTTATATCTGCAAGCCTCCTCCTTGTGGCCCCTTCGGTTTGGGGTCCGGGAACGGTTTTTGTTTCTTAGTCTGTTGTTTCACCTGAGGATCCTTCAGCAACGTTGGAAACCCCATTTTTCACCGTTTGCCTTCTCCCCTTCGGTGATTTGTACCTATCGAAATATTTAGTCCATCGCCCTTCTCCACCTTGAAGGACAGCTTTGATGCAGCTATTTCCTGCAAATGTTTTGAGTGCCTACGGTTTCCCTCCAACAAACTGTTGATCTGGTTTCTTTCGCTTCCGTCCTTTATGTGTGAACAATTTTTGACAACGGTCGCAGCGGCCACCCTCGCCCTTCATTGCTTCTCTCCCCACCGTCCACCCCATCTTTTTATTAGGATTAATCACGTTATGCCGACCACGATCCCCTTTTTCCGTCTCCGCTTTTTTCCACCCCATTCTTAACTTAAGAGAAGATGCCCCTGTTCTTTTTTTACCACAAGTGCTCCCGATTTTTTGATGACCCTCTCGACAACCCTTCCACCGCAGCTTCCTTCTCTCATATCAAGATTCAGTCCAGGTTGGAAAACTGCCCCTAACGTCGTATTGCTTCTTGGACGCTCACCCCCTTTTTTCCGGTCTTTCCCCTTCTTTTGGTTCGGGATAGGAACCTTGGAGGTTATTCAGAGTTTTAGCAGACGTCCGCAGGAGGAGTCAGGCATCCCGCCGAAATGATGGAGAGTAGTGCTGCCCCAAAACGGGGAGGCAAAGATTTTGAGGATCGAACCGAGGGTGGGCTTCAGCATTAAATCGGACGTAACCTCTGGTTTCGTTTCGTTAGGGACCCGTTAATAGATGAACGTTCCGACCAAGGAAGCGTTTTCTCGTGTTTTCTCTTCCAGTTTTCGCTTTGAGACTCCAACACCCGGTCGCTTGCTGGAATGCATTCCCCAGTTCCTGGCGACCCCCCAACTTCTTTCGCCTTCACAACAAATTTCGTGTTTCTGTCTCCATAGATCTAGCCGTGGAGCTTTTGTTGATGCCTCAGACGCTTCTAGTTCGTTATTCCCCCACATCCTCCGTTACCCCCTCCCGCCTTGATCGTTACCTACATGCAATGCCTTTCACTTGTCCTGTTGAATTCGTTCGCTTTTTTCCGTCCTTTACGATTTTACCTGTGATACGTTTTCTCCGGCGTCCTTCCGCCGCCTCTTTCTTGCAGTTTAATCCTCTGAGTTGGTCACGTCGGCCGTTTTCCGACTCCGACCCTAGGTGACACTGCCCGCATTTTGTCCTTTCCGATCTAGAAAGTGAACCCCGCCTTGATTTCCCCGGCTTTTCCGGTTCTTTAAAGAAAATCGATTCTCTCCTCCGCTGTTGTTAATTTCACCTTCACAGTATGTTCATCAGTCCCTATGAATTGTCGGATACTACTTCCTCATGGTTGGCTGGCGAAGCCTTGTCTTACCCTGAAATTTATCTTTGAACTCGTCCAGATCGGCCCAGATTGGTAACCCGCTTTTACGATCCTCTCCCCCCCCCCGTTTACAGACCTCCCTTCCCGCGGCCCTCGGCGGCTAAGAGTTTTTCCCTTCCTGACCCCAATCCACCCTCAAACCCCTTGTCTTTTGGCCCCGGTTTCAGGGCGTCCTTTCCCCTGAGACGCCTCACCCCTCACCCCCATCGTCACCCTCGCCTCGTCCTATGATGTCACTGATTCTGTACACCTTTAAGGCAACCATGCCCCTCTAGTTTCCCCCCCTTTCTCCGTCAGTCTGGTCCCCGGGAGGAACTGATGAGCGATTCTTAATCCCAGAGACACTGTTAAAGCATTTAAGGCGTGGACTGCCTGCCTCAGGATACGATTTTTCACCTTCTTCCTCTTTTTTGCCCGAAGGCATTTTCGATGGATTACCATTTTTCCCTCCTGCCCCCGCCATCTTTTATTGGAAGCTCAGCAAATTGTCGGTTTACCACTTGATGAAAACCCGAGTAAGACCTTTGGTTCTGTCCCCCCCCAAAAATTTTGTTCTGCCTCTTGCCGACCCCACCTGCGGAAATTGGATTCACACTTGGGTATGATGATCTGGTACCCCAAGCCTTTTTAATCGGCGTTGCGCGCCCTGAGATTCGGCACTATCCTTTCATCCCCCTTCTCACGTGGCGTTGCGACTCTTCTCCCCCTAATCCCGTTTTTTTTTGACTCGATGCTCATCTGATAGCCTCCGCATGCATATGACTTCCCTTCTGTCCCCCCTTGGTACTTCTCGGTCAGAGCGACTTACCTGAACGCAACTTTTTTCTCCTCCCCTCGATTTCTCCTCAACGAACCTAGATGGAATCACCTCTTAATCACCCCCGGTTTGCACCTACTATTTTCCCTAAGTTTCCCTTTCCAGCCACTTGCTTTTCCGCACTCAAGAAGCGGATAGCGTATTTGGCGCTAGCCTCTCCCACCCGTCTTCACCGTTTTGCGCCCTCGTATCCTTTTCTTTCAGTCACCTCTGCAGCAGCGTGTTCTAATTCAAATTCGGCCCCTTTTACTAATGACACTCTCTTACTTTTTTTCACCTTGCTAGTTACCTTTACTTCGTTGGATCCCTCTTCGAACCTTTCAGCAACACTCCGCGACCCGACTTTTTTCGACATTTGCTTTTCTTCTTGCTTTATTCCTAAAGCAGGGTGGCACCCCTCCCAAATGAGTCCGCGTTTCCTTCTTTGTCTTCTATGTTCCTTATCCCCCCTTTGCTTATGGAATGTTAGTCTGTGCGGCTGTTCCGCCTCTTCTTTCCATGTGGAAGTTTTTTCCTCTCTTCCCTTTATTTTTCACAGTTCCTTTCAGCCCCCGGTCTCTAACTTTTTTCCCCCAATGCGCAGTATTAAGAGTCGGGATACCATCTTTCCTTTCCCTCTACACCTCCCTTTTTTCTTCCTCCCCTCTTTTCGAGTTAAACGCCCCCGTGGGCACCGTTTTTCAGTTCTTTCTTTTTCGCCCAAATAAGCGGGCCGTTTTTCCCCCGTATTTCCCTTTTTCTCCTCCCTTTTGGAAAGTTAACTCGGAGTTCACGCCGCCCTCTTTCCAAATGCAAATCTTCGCTTCCCGTCGCAGCCCTGAATTAATTCCTTACCCCTTAATTCGGCACGACCTCAAAACCCGTCATGAGGCATTTGCTGAAGTCCCCCTGTCGAGTGATCGTTATTTGATCTACTCCTCCTCTCATCTTAGTTACGCCTGCAGTGAACCTGCAGCCCCCCGCCCTGTGGACTTCCTCGATTGGAGGTCCTACACTTCCCTCAGTTTTTTCCATTTTTCCCGTCGTCCCTCATTTTTATTAGTACCCGTTTCAAATGTCGCTTCTAACGCGCACCTGGAATGTGGGTGCATTCTTGCCCAACATCGAGGAAATTCTTCTTCCCGCCAGAACTCTCCTTTCAAACGGTGACAGTTTCGGCATGAAATAGCCCTAAATTCGCCCCTGTTCCGTCAAACCATGAGGGTACGACAATTCCCCACCCTTTCTTTTGGACCCTCTGAGCCTCAGGTCCATAGCCGTACCAGTCATCTCAACGATCTCACGAGGGGGAGCAAAGCTTCCTCTGCACGCGAGCCCGAGTGCCCAAGTGCATGGCCGTCCCTTCTCATTTTATTGTCTCGAAACCTTTGAAACGCGTTTGCCGTTTCACTTAGGTGTCAACATCGTCTCATTTCCGCGCTGCTCGTGCTCCTCCGCGCGCCCCCTTGCCTCCTCATATCATGAAATTTTGTCTCCTACCCCTCATCCCCTCGAGGTCAATGCCTCCTGGATATCTTCCCCCCATCGGCATCTGAGCGACCCCAGTGGACTTTTGGGAGCAGACAACTTTATTTTTTACGTCTTTCTGGAAGCGACCATACCTTGAACTAGGACAGTGCCAAACGTTTATTCCCCCACGACCGATCGAATATTTCTTTCTCTTGTTTCCCCACTTTCATTCACGTCCAGGAACTCCCACCTACACCTACCCCCAGTTCTTCGGTACATTCTTCGCCCCACCAGCAACTGTAATTGCGTTACTGGAGCACGCTTCCTCACCCAGTTTGCAGACGGGGATGTGTCCTTACCTTCGCCTCTTTCAAACAAAGAATTCTCTTCCTTCCAACTGATTGCGCCCAGTTGTTCTTTTAAGAATATTTTTTTACCTCCGAGTTTAAGTGAGCACCGACCCCTCCTTATGACAGAAACCTCAATCCCACCCCCACAGCGTTGATTTTTTTTTTGATTCATGACTGGTATGCAACTTCCAAGTTCTCTTTCTTAAATTCCACTATTCTACTAGCCGAATTCCAATTGAGTGGACCTATTTCAGCTCAATTTATGTCCCAAGAGACCCCCCCTATAAAAAATTTGCTTCTACGAGTAACGTAAATTTTGGTGTACTGTTGTCCCATTTCTTTCTCCCCAAATATAACTATCTTCTAATGTCAGGGGATCGATTCTCGAACTCAGGTTCCGTATCTTCCAGGTCCATCCAACTGCTTTTTTCCTCCCCCTCTATGCTTCCCTTCACTCAGTCCCCAGTCCCTCGGAGTGACTAAGTATGATCGCTGGTGTTTCTGGAAAAATTTACCTTCTTCGTTCAGCCCTGTCTTCCCACCCTGCTTTTGTTTCGTTCGACGCCGCCGTTCTCCCTTCTGCTCTTCCCTCTCCGTCGAATACCCTACATGCGGTAGGTTTTCTCTCTTGTCTCATGTTGGCCAGGACACCCAATTTCGCCCCGGCACAAATCCGCCTGCGACCCCGAATTGTCTTCTCCCTTTTCCCCCCCGTCGACCTCGGCTGATCGTGTGTCCCCCCCAACCGAAATTGACCCAACTCCCAAAAACTGCGGCTTTCCCCGTTGCAATTTTTTCTGCATGCTCTTCACCGAACATAGACCCCCCGTCCCTCAATTGATTTTCAGTCTTTTCTTCAACAGTACGATTGTGTCTCCCCCAATTAATCTCTTGCTCCCCCATGGAGCTTGTCGACTTTTTTCTCATCGTTCCACCGACCTCATCCCACCTTGTCCTCATCAACATAACGAACGCCCCCAGGAATGTCGCGAACCAATTTAGATTACGACCTCTCCTCTCGTTACCTTCAGGACCTCCCTTTCGCTTCGTGCGAAGGAAGTTAGTGAGTTCTTTTTCCGTATCTTGTTCTAACTTGTTCACCTAATAGTGATTGATGTAGTATCCCCCTTTTCGCCTATTCATTTTTCCTTCTGTAACCGCCCTGTTTTGAGACCCCCGGATTGCCCACCCATTATCTAGTTTTCATCCCCAGTGAAATCCTGACTTTCTGAATACTTGAAGTTTTTGTTTTTTATTGCAGACTTTCCCCATTCTATTTGCTATATCATATATTCAATCCTGGTTGTTCAGAGATTACCCAGTTGTACCTTCCTGTCCTTGCCCCCTTCCCCCTGATTCACCAACTTAAATTTCATCACCTCCCCCTTTCCATATGTATGCCCACTCACATGCGGTTCCTTTTTCGCCACTCCGCGTTCACCAACATGGTCTGTTACTTAAGATTCTCGTGCGTTGGTTCAAATCAGTCAAACTCGTCATCCTCCTCCTTCTCCCAGCATTGACCCCTTTGATCGACGCCTCGCAACCCTTTTTTGTTGACGCGACCGTTTTTCTTTACCCGAGTTTCCTTAGGGATAGGGTTGTCGCGTACTTCATGGCGTCGGGATTGTTGATTGATGTCCAGCTTTTTTTTCATGATCAGCTTGGGGGGGCCTGATGTCTTTCCACTCCGTCTTTCAATCATTTTTAATTCTCCCCCCCCAATGTGAGTGTTGATTGAGCTTGCCCCATCCCCTGAAACCCACCTCCCAGACTTCAGCCCGTCCGTTCATGTTCGGGAGGTTCAGCCGCGCATCCCGGTCCCACCCGCCCTTTTTTTACCGAAACGTTGTTTTTTCACCGCGGGCTTTTCGGCTTTTCCCTTTGTGTCCCCTTACACACGCTGCTGCCTCGGTCGATTATTTTCCCTTAAAAACCGGTAGACTGCTTGCCGAGGCGGCCCTAATTCACGATTGTTTTTTTTTCCTGTCCACATGACATTCCTGCTTCACCCCTTCGGGCCCCAGGACCAGTTGATTTCGAGCTCTGTAGCCGATGCGAACGGCGGCTTCCCCTCTCCAGACTTGAGTTACTGGTAATATCCTCCCGCGGCGTCGAACCCCAAATCGGCCCCCCCCTTCTTCCCCTAAGCGCTGCCCCTCTTTTTCTTTTCAAGTAGGTACTTTTTCACTGACGGTGCGGCTTTTTAGCCCCAACAGTTTGTTACTATTTTCCTTTACTTTCTAGTCATAGAGAGAGACATCCACTCACTTAAGACAGTGCATTTTCTCCGCCAACGCAAAAGTTCCCCCCCACGGTTTAAGTTACTTTTTCGACGAATCACCCCATGGTTTAGTCGAGTTGTTATCTTTCACCCTATCGCGATCGGCCCCGCACTTTTATCGATGTTGCGCTTGAATCGTTTAATGTTCCACCTTTTTTCTGTCTAGAAATTCATAAGCATCCCGATCCTGGCCCGTTTTGGTTTTCAACGGTATGGGTATGTCACTCACGTCGTCGGTTGTCTTCTCTCTCTTTGAGGTGATATATAGTCACCTTTAAGACACGTTTTGCATCACATTAACTTTGCTCGACTCGGTGCTTTCCCCCCCCCGATCAGCCCTGGCATGTCAGCATGCCTGTCGCACCTGAATTGAAGTGTGCAGACCGTAAAGGTCATTTCCCCAGGGGTTTTATGTTGGCGGAAACCGACATCCAAGGCCTGTTTTTTTAATCACTGGGTTTTGAATGGTCACCCCAGGTTACGCAAAGCATAGATGCGGCATTGCGCTCCTGAGCACTTGTTGCCCTTAAATGATGGATTTCAGATTCCTCGATATGCCTTTCAGAAACCATTTATTTCGCAGGTTTGTTGCTCGACTGTGACCCCTTCTCCCTGGTCTGCCGGGATAGACAAACTTTTTTTCTCCTTATGCAATGTTTGACGAAACCCCTCCAACGCGCCATCTCAAACAGATCATCGATTGTGGCCCCGTCCTTTGGCCAGACTCCAACATCCCGAGTTTCTTGGACCTGACAATAAATGTCCTGCTCGATTGGTATATTTTCCTTAACGATGCTGTTCTCAGATCTTCTTTGTTTGATTTGCTGCGGCTTTCTACCTTTCTCGATAATTCCCAAGACATTGGTCCTAGTCTTCTGCTCGTGTGCATTCTGAACCTTCGCCGAACTTTGTCTTACTTGTTGAAGTGTAGGTTCCCGTTGGAGCTTTTCAGTTGGTCCGACCTGCTTTTCCTCTTTGCCAATTTCCCCCCCAACCCACTACTTTTATTGGTCCCTGGACCCCCGAAAATCCTGGCTCCAGTTCACCTTCCTTGGACTTCAAAATGACCCTTTTTTTGTTGAATGCCACTCTGTCGGAGGAGTCCTTGCGGTTTTTAGGGGCATGCTGTACCTAGCGATGGACGGCGTTCTTAAAAGCCCGGAACTAAACCTCTTTTCTTCTGACGCCCTTCCTTTACTTGAAGGTGATAGTTCGAAAAGGTAATTTAGGAGGTTCATTCAGTTTCCTGCTTGATTAGGCGAAAGTCATTCGAGATTCTTGCAGTTCAGATTGCGCTTTTTGTTGAGATTACCGTTCAAAACGACGCTGGCGCACCGACTCGTTGACACTCTCCCTTTGAGTGGACCGAGTTTAATTTTTTCCAAGTCCCTAACCAGCCTGTCTTTCCCTTCGCGGTTACCACCTGACTCGTTGAACTCCATCTTTCTAGAAGGAATTGATGTCGTGTAATACAATTCCCTCTTTTACTCATCTTGGACTTCCATTTCTGGGAAGGATTCTCCTTGGGTGCGAAGAATCTAACCGATCATTTCGCTCCTCTGTCCTTTTTCACTGAAAGAGCTTCGTCTACCCCAGTTTTACGAGAAAGCCCCTTCAAGACCGCCCAGTCCCCACCGCGCGCGGCGGATCAGCGTCACTCGTTACCCTAAACTGACCCCCTCTGCGTCATTTGTGATGGTGTGCCTTTTCCTGTGTTGGTGACATTCCCCCCTATCCAGACGACCCGCAATATCCTTTAGGCTGGTAAGATGATTGATGATGCCTCTTTCATTTTTCTCTGAGGTCCCCCCTCCGAATTGTGAACACCCTGTAACCCTCTCGTGACAAAAGTAAATTGTCCACTTCTCCTTCTTGACGCGATGTGTCTGTCTACCCCCAAAGACCAAGAGACACGTCCCTCCTGTCGCGTGGACTAAATCCCTCCCTTCTCGTTTCCCTCCCCTGTTGGAAGCCTTTTGGGGTTATCGCTGGGTCCAATTCCAGCTGCTTCTGATCCCGATCTGTTATTGTCCCAGCACTTTTGATTGCCCCCCCCATTGCCCCCCCACAAACCTTCTTCACGGTCATTAGCAAACCCGTTTTGGTCTGACGGGCCGATTCCAGCGAGATCTTTTATTTGTAATCTCAACATGCTGAGTTGCCCTGGTAACCCTTTTCCCCGTCGGTGACCCTTTGCGTTTCTCCTGTCCATGACGGCGCTTCCGTTCATCCATATCACTGGT
>Ga0179591_1345380_pt1 | contig 17082 bp, 13 predicted proteins | sample CZOMad2_1_08_16f_FD_182891 | JGI IMG/M metagenome (GOLD analysis project Ga0179591, IMG submission 182891) | Vadose zone soil fungal communities from Angelo Coast Range Reserve, California, USA - CZOMad2_1_08_16fungal (PacBio error correction) | ecosystem: Environmental > Terrestrial > Soil >... | reverse complement strand
TTCGTCTAACTCGTCAGGAAACTTCTCTTCTTGACATATCCCCCAAACTTCTCATCAGTTTCCCCCCCCAGGCTTTCACCCCACCCCCCCTAGAGGCGCCCCCTCCTGACCACTTTTTGCTTCCCTCCCTTCAACCCCACCCCACGGTTTGACATTCATTATGGTGGCTTTCCTTTACTCCAGTGGGAATGGTGCTACTAAGAGATGCTTTTTTTCCCTGCGTGGTGGTGCCTGTTTGTTTCCTTTAATTTTCTTGAATGTGTGGCCCCCCAGTTAGCCTTGACTTATGACGCTGGCTTTGGTTTTCCCCTCTTCTCCACTCCCCAGGATATGGGTAATTGTTTGCTCCATTAATTGTCTCCCACCGATGTACCAATCCTTCACTTCTGACAGCGGAGCGGCCCTAGGTTTTTTTTTTTCCCTTCCCCTTCACCTTTATCTCCGAGGGCTTTCATTTTGGGAGCCAAGCTCCCCGCTGCCGTTGTCGCCTTGTTTCGTATCTTTTTCAAACGGTTTCCTAATTTTGACCTGGGTACTAGAGGCAGGAGCCTCTCCCCATTGCTTTTGTGTTCCCTTCCTGCCCCAGACCCCTCCGGTGTTTGGCAAGGTGGTGTTTCCTTCCGTGAATCCGTTCTCCCCTTGGACACCCCCTCTTCCCTTCCGTTCCCTTTCTTGATTTCCCCTTGTTTCCTTTTTATTTTTTAGCGAGGTCACCAAGAAGCTTTCCGAGCTGACTCAGTCTTTTCCTCACTGTACGCTTTTCTGATCGTTCCAAAGTTCGGCTTGCTCCTCTCTTGGTTTATGGTTCTCTTCAGGATGTCTCCGCTTCGGACTTCCGCCTTCTGTTGTACTGGTTGTAACTCTTGAAGGTCTGCGTCTTAACTCCGTATTGTTGTCGGTGCATCACAACTGATCCTCTCCTTCCTTATGATGCTCCGCCACCCCCCCCATGTTTCTTGTATTCCCATTCCGTTCTAGAGCAGTTGGGTTCACCCCGTACTTTACGGCCCCTCGACTGTAATGAACGTTTCCCCTCTTTCCCCCCTAAAGAATGATCTCCCCCCTTCATTTGAGTTCCCTTTTCAGTCAGAATATTCCGGTTGTTTTTTAGGTTGATTCTTGATGGCAACTTTTTATATCAGAGTCCAACTCTTGACTCAGAGTTCATGTTCCCTCTCTTGTTCCTTGTGTCTCGCCGTCATTCTGCTCTTTTTCCTCAGAGTTTTTTCACTTCTGTTTTCGCCTTTTTCCCCCCGATTTGAGGCCCCCCCTCTTCGCTGCGACCCTCTTCTCTAAATGGGATGAGTAAGTTTCCAAGAGCGAAACAACGAGAGCTGCTATCCCCATTTCTCAGTTTCGACGTCGTGCCCGGAGATGCCCCTATTGATAAGTTTCTGATCGCTTTTTTCCCCAACTTTCATCGGACGTATTTCCGTTTCGCCAAGCCTCCATACAGACTTTCCCCCTCGTCTGTGCCGTCACTACTCCCCCTAAGCACCTGTTTGGCGCTGTCCCACCCCCGCTCCCCCCGGTGCTTTTTCGCCTCTTCAACTTCATTTTGCCTCTTTCACCCCCCCCAACTGGCCCCTTTGCCTGGCGGTGTAATGCAACTCTTTGCGTGTTTCCCTCGATCTCCTTCGATCTTCGTCAGCGATTCCGGTCGTTCCCATTGGTCTGGTGAATTCCTGGTCTTTTTACTGCGAGGTGTTGTTTGCGCTTCAGCTGGGCTTGCAATACTCCATGTCCTCACTCCTCTGGTGGAGCAGCATGCGGTAAATTCCGCCTTTGTTTCTCAGTCCCTTTTGTGCCCTTTACGTTCTAAGTTAGAATTTTTCGAGCTTTTAGTTTTAGGATCCTCCCCTCGTTTGCACCAGAATACGACAACAACAGTTCGCCCGTCTGAGGTAGGTCTCTGTACTTTTATTCATAAGCGTCTCCTCCTGGTGGTTCCCCTTATTCCCTCACACCCCTCCCAGGCGTAACCCAGTCCCATTCCCCCCGCTGCGTATACTCTTTTAGAGACCTCGACAATCTTTCATGCGTACCCGAAGAAGACCGTATCTGGTGGGCATGCCCTTTTTTGCCTAGGAACGGGACCAAGATTGCCGATTTTTTAACCAAGTCATATCTCCTGAGACCTGCCCCGCCTTCGCATTCTAAGAATAACTTTTTCCCTCCTTCCCCTCCTCACACGCCGATGGCCCCCCTTGTCCCAACACGGTCTCGTCTCTCGGACCCCTGCAGTTTTTCCTAGTATCCCCCCCAGTTTAATCTTTTTCTGCCAAGACGCAATTTTTGCAGTTTAACCCTTTACGTAAATGACCTGGCCGATTTCGCTTCCCCCACATATAGAAACTTCGTTTTCCTTTTTCCCACGACCCCCGCTTTCTTGAACCGGCCTCAGACCCCCGACCTCTTGCGGCGTTTTTCCAATTCCCGTTTATGCTTTCCCCCCTATACCTTGCTTACGATCCCTCCCAATTAGTGACTCCCGGCTCACCCTTTTTGAACCATCCTCGACGGTTGAATTTTTGATGAATCTTCACTCAAACCACATTTGTCCCTGGGGTCTACCCGCTGCAGTGAAAAAAGCTCCCCCCTTAAGAGGCCTGACCCCCTTTCTTGCGTGGAACATTTAGCGGCCAACTTCCGCTTAAGATACTTACACGATCTGCCGAAGCCTGTCGGTTTGGTTATTGTACACCCCCCGCCTGGCAAATTGCCGTTACCCCCCTTTTAATAGTGGCCCCCTTCGATTTGGGAGCTTTGGGCCAGATAATACAAGAATGATTTTTCCTTCTGTCGCGAGCTCCCATCTGTCTTTCCCCTCTTTCCCCCATATAGTTTTATGCGTATCTTTTCTAGATTCGCCTTTATTTATCCAGTCTCGTCCCTTCTCGATTGTCTGGGCGCTTCACTGATCTGCCTTCCCGATCTTTCCCGAGACAGGCCCATACCGTTTCCTTTTAGGACGTTCTTTTTTCCTCCCATTGGACCCCTGCCGATTTCCTCACCCCCGGACCTGACTCGCTGTAGCTAGATTTTGTAGGATTGTTCGCACAAAATTTTGAAGTTGGAAACACTGAACCCTGGTCCGTTTTTTTTCTCTTCCTGCAACCTCCTTTGTGGCTGGTGTTATCCTTCTTTTGGCGATCCCACCCCCTCCTTTATGGTTTACGCCGGTGGTGTTTTTTTTCAAAACAGGGCCCCCTAGGCTTTTTTGCTTTGGAATATCTCTCCTGACCTCTCATTTTTTTTGTATTTGTGTCGGTGTTGTTTTGCAGTTTCCCTTTGGAGTCTCTGGACCGCTCCCTCTTCTTTCCTTGTCGGTAGATTTGGTGGTTTTTTTTCTTGCTTAGTCATTTTGGTTCTCCTTTCCCAAAGACTCTTTACCGGTGGAAGGGTGGCCCTGCTTGGGCGGTGTTGCAGGTACTTCTACGGATTTTTCTAGATAGTTCCGTCGGGGGAGTAGTGCATTTATCCCTCCTGCCCCGCTGCTCAAGGAAATTCTTAGCCTTTACCCCTCCCAGTCTTTATATAACCCCTCACAATCACAGGCCTTTTATGCCCCTCCGCCTTTCCCTTTGTTCGAAATATTCCGACCTTGCCTCTTATGGTTCCCCCATTCTGCAACTTCTCTTTTTGACTCAACATTTTCACGGTTCCCACGAGTCAAACTTAGCTGAGCTTCAGTGTAAGGATAACTGTCTCTTTTTCGAATCGGGACTCCCCCCTTTATGATCATTTCTATTCTTTCTCCCCTCCCGCCTACCCCCCATGTCGCTGATTGGTGGAAAGGAAGTGTGCTGTTTTTTGCGTAACCTTCGGGTTCATTTTCCCCCCCTTTTTCCTTAAGGCTTCTTTCGACACTCGTTTCGCCCACCATAACGATCTTAGGCCCTTTACAAGGACGTTGGTCCCTTTTGCTCCTTTTCCATTTTTCACCTGATCCCCCAGGTTTCGTCTCACCCCCGATATCTGAGTTTCTGCGTTGGCCTTCCCTTTTGACGGTCTTTCAAGGAAATTTTTGAGACTCTCCTATGCCTTATTCGGGCCCTTGACGCCCCATCCGTTTTGAAGTTGTCCGCCATCCTCCGTTTCACATACCCTCCTGCCACCCGGTGGTTTCGAGGGACGCAAGACTTGCCTTCTTTTCCCTTTAGTGTGATTCACTTGTTCTTTAATTGTCTTAAAGCTGCTCCCAGGTTCCCCCCCCCCCTCGAGGACTGACCCGTGCTTCCTCCCCTTTTGAAATGTGCACTCTTCAGCTGTCCCCCGAGTCGTGCTTAATTGCTAACAGTGATCCCCGGGCGATTTCCCTCGACTGCAATTTTTCCCCCTTCGAAGGCGCCTCTTAAAAGTACTCACCTCCCCTTTGTCCCCCCCTTTTGTTGTTGTTGCTCCTAGATGATGTCTCTTTGCAGTTAGACTATGAGTTTCAGTTGATTTCCTCATGGAAACGCTTCCTTTTCCCTCATAACCGTTTCTCCCCTCATTTGATTCCCCTCCCCCCCATGGCATACCCGTACATTTAAAAGGGAATTGTCTGAACCCTCCGTATGAACCCCTGTCCTGCATGTGTCATCAGCGGACCCATTTTGCGCAAAGAATGCCCCCCCCGAAATTCTAATCCAATCGGCACCTTGGACTTCCACACATCGCATGGAGGGTATGTGTCACCCGGCTATGCTGCGCCCCCCATGTGATTCGTTCCCGGTGAAACATCACCACCAAGGGGAAAACTTAATTCGTGCTTGCGCCCTCTCCGCGCTCGGACCTGCCTTTCCCCCGCGACGATCGTGGTTTAGCCGCCTTTTTTCTCTCCAGATTTAACCTCCTCTTCTGGAAGAAATAAGGATAGCGAGGATGTTGGTGGCCCCAAGGGTCTGTGCTCTCCCTAGGCAGCCTCGGGTCCCCCCCCTTTCCCTCCACTGCAACATATACGGCTGGTCCCCCCCCTCATAGCGGAAATAAGGCCCCCCCCGTCTTGCGATGAGAATTATAGTCCCTTCTGTCTCCTAGACTGGCCCCTCGCTCCTTTTCTATCATCTGCTGACTTTTTCGGTTCCCTTTCTCCTTTGTCACTTTTTCTGTTGAGAACGGCGAATTTTTCATTTAGAAGGTTTGCGCCGGCTCTTTGTTCCCCTTCTCCTCCATTTACCATTAAGGAATTTCCAAGTAATTTTTTCTGATGAGATTAGATATACTGTTTTACTGTGTCGCAACAGCATTCTCAGCGGCCAGGAGTAGCCTCCTCAATATATAGCCCGTCTCCCTTCCCTTAGCCCTCTCCTGCAACCCCCAAGCCACCTGGCTTCCTTTGACCTCGCTTTCCCTCCTTGAACCCCCCTATGATCGATTCACCTTGTCCACCACAAGCTACCTTTCCCTCTCTCAGGTACGTTTCCGCATCCCCACCCGCCCCCTGAGGTACACCACGCCTCCCTGTCCTTGCCGGATGACCAGGGCCCCGAGCCGCGGGGTGCCCGGTTTCCCCGTCAATCAGAAATCGTAAACAACGTGTTTTCCCTGGCAATCGGCCCCCCCCCGACACAAGGGACGTTGGACTTCCATTAAAAAAACCTTAGTCTTCTCCCCCCCTGCCCCATGGTTTTGACTCCCCTCTGACGCTCCTACAGCGACTTTCCATTAAAGTGGAGGCAGTTTTTCCTATGGTAGACATGGCGTTCCCCCCCAATGTCCAAATGACGCACCTTTGTGATTCTTTCTTCCTTTTACGAGCGGGCCGGTGTAAGTCGCGTGATCTAAACCCCGATTTTCCCCCCTCTGCTCAAGTGATCTTTGTCTCGATCCCGTTGACACACTGCCCCATATAACATTCCTACTTTTTTGCGAGATGCATCGTCGAGGCCTCAGGCTGACCGTCCTTTCTTATTATCTTCAAACGCGCCCCTTACTCCTTGATCGATTTGTTATCAAGGCTTTTCCGGTGCCAAATCCCCCCCCCGCCTTCCCGGGTAATTATTTCTGACTAGGAATTCCCCTCCTTTCGTGCTTTTTCTTTTTCTTTCTAGTTTCCTTGGCAGAGAGAGAGGATGTCTATTCCAGTGTTGTTTTTCACGTCCTCGTTCGAGTTTCTCCACCACCCGAACCTGTATTTTTGGATATTAATAACATCCCTGGGAACCTGTTAATCGTCTCAGGCTTATTCCTTTGTTCGGTCCTCGTATTTCCCCCCAATTATTATTTGACCGTAAGTTTGATGCATTGTCCGAACATCGTTCATGTTCCCCTTCGTGGCCCTAATGAATCCGAAGTCCCGGGTTGCCTACACACTGCTCTGGATAAGCTCGTTGTACCACAGCCTAGTTCCCCTTCATGTCCTTTAGTTGAACACGGCCACCCCGTTTATGCTGAAGGTTCCCCTCAAGTCTCTCTCCACCCGTAGATTATAAGGAAGTCCTGCTTCAACCGTTTTTCTGTACATTTCGTCTTATTCGGAGCGTTGTTCACTTCTTGAAATTTGCTTCCCCTATAACGCCCCCCCCCCTTTTTCCCTATCGAGCCTTTTCCTGCGTCTTTCGGCGAGGTTCCCTTCTGAGCTCTGTTCCCTGTTACAGAGAGACTTTCTAGTGGGCGGTTTTGACCCCGGCTTTTGCTGTCTGCTATCTCAACTTAGATCCGCCTGTTGGAGGACCATTCCCTTGTGGGCGCGTTTACAAAACCCTTAGCTCTTTTGTATCGAACTGCCCGGCCCCCAGCGAGACCTCTCCTTTTCTCAACGTCTTTGGCTTATGAAGAGCGGAGACTAAGCCTCTGGCTTGCCCCAGAAATTCGCTGTCCCCCTGGCTTTCCCTATTACCCTGCGGCTCTGAAATACACGTCAGAGAGTTCCCTGTCCTTGACTTCCGTTCGCCCCCTGACCGAGCAGTCTCCCCCGACCCAATCGAAGGCACGCCACCGGACAGCTGATGGAAGGTGTCCGGGCACGTCCACTCTGCCTCCCTACTACAGTAGTGTGATCCAGAAGCCCTCTGATGCTTTCTGTACCGACGGGAAGGTCTCCTCCGGGGTGCCAAAAACCCTCGCTTTATAGAGTTGCTTCCTAAACGATGTCCTGCGAATTCTTTCCTAAGAAGTGTGATTAAATTTTCAAGGAGGAATACCTTCTTCTTATAGCTCTCCCTGTTTTGTCCTCAAGGCCAGCGTCGTGAGCCGTTTCGACTATCCTTAAGTTCTTATCCTCTGGAGCTTTCTAGAGCATTAGCGTTTCCTAGCTGCGCTGGATCCAGAGATACTTTTTTTCTTCTTCCTTGCCAACAACCCAGCTCATTCCTTTCCCATTACAGAGAGTCCGCCACGCGATAAGATGGACTTCTGAGAAACTGGATTCCTCGTAATTCCCCCTTACTTTTCCCTCCGTATGGTACAGATGTCATTCCTCGCGCCCCTCCCCGGGAATTTGCAGGCGGCCGAGAAGAGGCGTCCTAGACGTTATGAGAGTTTGCACCTCGCAGTGATACTCTCCCCTTCTCAAACGCCGGCCCATTTTCCTTTGACTGACCAGGTGCATTCCTCATTTTATCGATGCTTTCTAGCCAATCGTTTTTAGAAAGTAAATAAAGACCCCACGTAGTACTGGAGTCCACATATCTTTTCTTCTTGCATAGAATGTAGCTATCTCCCCAGGTTTGTTTCCTTTTTATCCTTTTAAGGTCCTGTCTCCCAGGAAATCCATTTTTATTCTGAGGTACGCCCCTGTTCTCTTAGTATTTCATTCACCAATTGCTTGATAAGGACAGTCACCCTGTTTTTAACTAATCCCCGCAAATAAATGTCACTCAATTCAGCTGACCCTAACTCCGAGTCACGCGCGCGTTTATCGTCCAGACTGTAACATTTTCTAAAAACCTTCCTGTCCTCACCCGATAACGTTTCCGGGTACAACGGCACCCTCCCTCCGTGCACATGCTCCCCAAAATCCCCGGCACCCCCCCTAAAGGAATTCCTTTTCCCCCCTTCATTACGCCTTTCCCCCCCCCCTCCCCTGCGAATGCTTTTCCCTCCATGCCAGCCCAACCTCCTCTGATCATACTGCCATTCTTCTCCCCCATTTTCAGAGGCCCCCCCCACCGGTTGTCACAAGATGTAACAATGCTGCCAAGGACTCCTCTTTTCCCCACATGAGTCCAGCCTATTCAGCAGCTTTCCCACCCAGTATTGGTTCCTCGCCCCTGGCCTCCAGGTTCTCTCCTTGACCAAATCTTTTTTTCCAGGCATTTGAGAAAGCATTTACCTCTGCTGGTAGTCTCTCTTTGCAGAGCTTCATTTCCACCGACTTTTCCAACACTTTCCCCCTTTCCTCCATTATCCTTCAACTTCCCAGAACCCCCTCGTGAGAGACGGAAGATGCACATGCCCCCCCACTGTATTCATCCCTCCCCCCCGACTAGTCCCGCTTTGGAAGATCACTTTCCCGGCAGTTCAAGTTCCCCTCCTTCTGCGGTCCTATTTTATATCCCTTTTATCCAATGAGAGCTATGGGTTGAGTATGTAGAGGGTTCCTTCCCCTTTTATAACTTCTTTTCCCTCCCTACATATTTTTTGGTTTTCTGAGTTCTTTTTACAAAATCTCCTGGACAAATGTCGCCTACCACCAACCAATAGCTCCCTCCCTTACAGGTTTCTGGATCCAAACCTTTCCGCCAAGTAATGGAATTCCCTGTTTTGTCCCGAATGCATCTACCCCCAAAGGGAAGTCCGGCTGTTCGGACTTGTGGCATGTGAGACACCTCCCTGGTTGCCCTTCCTTTTTTTTCTTCCCTCTTTTGGGTCGTCGTCAGGTGATGCGTATGGAATGTGTGTGCAGTTCCGCCCGTTTTAAGCACGCGGCGGACATAGCTAACGCTTAAGGAATGATCTTGGCTTGCTCTAAAAGTCCCTGGGACTAACCCCCTATTTCCTATTCTATCACCTCGTCCTCAAGAGGACGTCGTCCACCTCGGGGGTCAGAGGAAACCACCCCTCTGAAAGTTCCTACCGCTGTCTTTTAATTATTTTGTTCCCCCACATCTGCTCTCTTTGCGATCAGTGTTTAGACTCCTGCTCCAACTGCCTCTTAGCTTCCCCCAGTTTTAACTGGGTAGAGCTGCCTTCTCGATACGCTTCTTGGGCTCTTATAGGATTCACCCCTCCGTTTGAAGTTTTTGCGGCATGTTCGGGTCCGCACCTTTGTTGAAATGCACGAACTTATGGCTTTCCCCTTTAGATGTGCCTCTGCTTTAAGATTTTTTCCCCCGACTAGGTCAGCTGCTGACCGTCTTTTTTCGCCAACCCAATCAAAGTCTTTCTTATCGAGAAAAGAAGGCCGTTGCTGGGAAGTCGTTCGGCTTCCTGGATGGACCTCCTCGTGCTATTTCTGATATCGTGAACATCCCGTCTTGGTGTACCGTGAACTGCTTACTTGCGCATACGCCGAATTCCTCCTAGATGGTTCTACCTCTCCCCAAATTCCTTTTTTTCCCTGACGCAACTTTGCTGACTTCTCCCGCACAACCCCCCACCGCCCCCCTTCCCATGCTACTATTTCTTCCGTCAGGACCAAACTAGCAACAGCCCTCTCATTAGTGACTGCCGAGGGCGCATATCCCCTTTACTTCTTATCTTTACCTTGATAGTGAGGACTTTCTCTTTCCTCCTACCCCCTCTTTGCGTTTGACCATTTATCCAGGGACTTTATTCCTTCCATTAAGGTCCCTTCCTGTCCTCCCTCCCTTTTTCCTACTATTTACACCGGCGACTGTTCTTGTTCTCTCTTAAGTTGGTTCCCTGCTATGTATTCTTCCCTGGCAATCGTAGAATGAGAACCCTTCGTCGTCTCTAGTCAATACGTATACCCATCGTTCACCTGTCGTCTCATTCTCCCAGTCTGTCTGCCCTCTTCCCCCTCCTTAGGTAGCTTTTCCCCCTTTTTCCTACCCGAGTGCCCTTCCTTCTTCTGGAGACAGACGGCTGCCCTCTCACAGGTTTCCCCCCTTGACCCCGTCTGTCAGCTCTCTTTCGATTCTCTTCCTTATTCCGTATTCGCACTCCGCTGTGCATTCCTTCCCCTTTTTTTCCTCTGTTTACGTGCTTTTTCCTTCTGTCCCCTCACAGCCCTTCCGTTTTTTTTTGTTGTTTTTGATTTTCTTTCTTAGAGGAGAGTTTATGACCACCCCTTCCTATTTTCCACTCCCCCGTTCGAAGCACTGCAGCCGAAAACCTATATCCCCTAGACTCCTGGTTGTACGATCTCTCCCTCCTTTTTCGCAGCTCCCTTAAAATACCTCGTATTTTTTAACGTACCTTCGATCCCCTCCTTCCCTGAATTTCCTCACATGCGGGTGATCGCCCTTACTTTGGCCTCGGCCCTCCCCCACGTTGTTATCGATAACGAGGATTGCTCCCCGCTCAATTCCCGAATCCACCTCCCTCCGTCTCCTTAGATGTATCTTGTCCGCCTGTCCCCTAGTTTCTTGTCCCTCTCTACCCCCAGAGCGGTTGATGCAAATTTCCGAGTGCCCTTCTGTTTTTTCTGAGAGATCTTTTCTTTCCCCCCCCTTCGTTCTTTCGTCCCCCCTTTTTTTTTGTACCCTCTTTTGTCCTGTTTTTGTGCTTTCGATTCAGATCTTGACTCGTTGCAGCCCAATTTCCTGCGAGTTACTTCCTCCTCCTGTAGCTTTTTTTTCGGTTAAGATTTGTGCCTGGTCCCCCTTCTTTGTCACTCGCTCTATCCTTTAGTACCCGCTAACCTCTGAGATGAGAACCCCTGTCGCCTGTCTCAGTCCTCCCTTATAAGTCCCTTCTCTACATTTCGCCAAGCCTTATAATTTCCTCTCTGGCCGCCTTTTCACCCTCCCCCTCTGTTCCCTAGCTTCAGACTCCTTTTCCGTTGTTCACGCGGCTTTTATCCTTAGTGTAACCCTGCGGACCTGTATTGGGGTTTATTCATGCTATACACATTTCACTGTCCACGACCTAAGACTTTCTCACGCATAGATAGCAGCCCTCCCATCTTACTTAGCACCCTACTATCCTCGCTTTTTTCCATGCCATGAACCTCTCCTATTGGGTCAAACGGCGTCCTAATGCCGCTTTCCCCCGTTCTCTCTATAGTCCTTGAACTCCTTCTAACTCCCAACTTTCTCTGGAAAAGAATAGATTCTCAATTCCTTAACAAAGTCTCTTTCTCTCTTATTATTTCTCATTTCTCCCTTCTTTTTCTCTCGGTGCGAAAGAACTGAACCTTTTTCCCTTTTTTTCACGAGTACTTTTGACTATTCATGACGGTAACCCTCTTTTTCCCCTCTCAAGTACAGGTCTTCCCCCCTCTGTATGTCATTTCTTCCGAGTACAGCTCACTCTTTTCTTCTTTTTTCTTTCCTTATGCGGTAAGACTTCCATGACTTCCCCGATCCCCTGCCCCCCTTCTTGAAACTCCCCGTCAGTATCGTCTTTTCCAATTCAGCCATCCCCCTGTATGACTCTCCAAAACCCATCTTTTCTTTTAGCCTAAGAGAGATCTTACAACGCTCCCAGTAACGATCTACCTCCTTTCTTAGAGGTCCTCTCCCACTAGATACAGATAGATCTCCTTCGTACACGAGTATTACTTTTTTCGTGTCAACCTTCCTTCCAGGCGGAAAACCTCTCGGTTTACCTTCTCTTCTAGCGGTTCTTGTCTCATACAATATACTCTTTCTCTTATCGAGCAAGAGATTACACGTCCTCTTCTCGAATGTTATATTTTCTCTTCTTAGCTTAACTCTTTTTTATCCTAGAGAACTGCTAGCTTTACTTTTCTTTTTCGATCACTCTCCTCCCCTTCCCTTCTCTTCCTCTTACGAATCATCCCCCGGGCGGGATGGTTTTGTAAGGTTGGCCGATGCGTTCCCCCTCTACCGGAGTTCCTTCCTGAAAATTCACCAATTACCTTCTCTGTCATATCTGCCCGGATTTTCTGTCCACCACCCTTGGCAGTTGGAATAATCCTTCAATTTTTTGCTCTTTCCTTCCTCCCTGGGTCTTTTTCTTTTCGAAAGTGCGGAGCTCCCATCCGCCGGCTTGGTTCGTCCCTGTTGTCCTTTTTTCCACCTTTCCCGAGGATTGATTATCTTCATCTCAGGGTTATTGCTTGGTTCCCCCCGTGTTCTTTCGCGGGCGTTGTGGTCTTTGCCCCCCTCCCTTTTGTGGATTTGATTTCGATTTTCTTCCTTGATTCTCTTCGTTCCTTTTTGTGTTTCCTAACCGTCCTCCGTTCCCCTTTGGGGTTGTGGCGGTTTTTGCCTGTTCCTCCCCTCCTTCCCGTGACCTTACTCGTCTCAGCTTGTGATTCGCATTTTTTGACTACACTCCTTTTTTTCGCCCCTAGTATATAGAAACTTCTCACCTTATGTTATTAAGCCCTTTACATTGAAATAGCAGGTGAAAATGGCCTCTTTTCCTCCCGAAACCCTCTCCGCAAACGGCTCTGTTTTCTACTCTTCAACATCACCTTTATTGCCTTCCCCTCCCCTGCTAACTTAAGAAGATCCTTTAAAGTAGATCTGGATTAGCTTCTTGCATTATGGTACTATTTCCTTCTAGAAGCTCTTCGCATTCTACCCTTTTCCTTAAATTATGTTTCCTCATGATGTAGGTTTTCCCAAGTCTTGCCTTTTCCTCTTTAACTCTGCGTTATAAGTGCCCTAAGTGGACTAATCCCCTCAAGGTCATACCCCCCCCTCCCTTTTACTACTTCCATTCTTTGAACGACGAGGGAGAAAGTGTCTTCCACTCGTCAGCTAAACCCCCGTCCCCTCCTCCCTCCCCCCGACCTTGCGGCTTTTTTTTGCAGAGCCGCGCGCGCGCAATGGCATGCGAGTCTCGGGGGTCCTATGGCGTGTTGCACGACTACGACTGTCCTGCCATAGGGGAACTTTTTTCCCCGACCCCAGGAAATATCCCTGTTTCGAGTCCGCCAGAAATGATTGATTATCGCTGGACGGAGATGCATTAATCTTGGCTGCCGCCCGGGTCGAATCCGCGTGATGGTCAAAGCATGAACCGTTCGACTTGCTTTAGTCCTTTCCGTTTAAATCGGGACTTAGACCACCCGTGCGAGAGTGACATCTGCTACCACCGGAGGCTGCCCGCTGCTGGGTTAACAGTCGCTTGACTTTCCCACGGACTGTTCTGCAAGGGCAAATGATCTCTCTTTTCTTTTCCTCTAAGGGTGTGTTGTTTGAGAGTCGGAGGGAACGTTGCACATCTGTCAATTTTCCTTTTACTTTTACGGTCCCGCCGCTGACCATCCACCGGGCACGCTATCTGTAAATTCAGATGGATTTCCTCCCCCGCATGGCAAAGTCTTCAACACATTTCAATAGGCCTTTCTCCCTCCCCCCCCCGCCCTCCCGAACCATGTCATCCCTCGATGCACCTGACTCCCCTCCTCTTCTTCCTTGTAAAAGAGTAATATAATCCCTTTGCTGACCCCAATCGACCTCCGCCTGTATGGTGCTTTGTTTTATCTTCCCCTTCTTTATTTGTTCCTGCCCTTACGGACTTCTTTGAACCGAACCCATTAGAGTTTCCATCCTTTGGGCCTTCTCTAGCCGCGATGCGTTCCCCGCAGTCGCCCACGCCGCCGACCCCTGGTGCTTTTTATGCTAGAGAAGTTTTTTTCTGACACTCATTTCCAGTTCTCCTCGTCCGTCCTCCGACTTTTACGCGATGAGGCAAGTTCTTTGGTGCTGCAACTCCGATTCTCCTCTTCCGGACAGAGAGGGGAAGAACCGAAGTCCCTGCACAAACCCTCCCCCACGGTTCCCCCCCTCCAGTCCTTTTACCTCAGGGAGCAAAGTTTGAAGACCTCGTCTCGATGTCAATTTTGATATAATTATGAACTCTTCGTGTCGCACCTTTCTAATTGCTGCCCTTTCTTTCGTGTTCGTCTCCGGGGCCAGCTTGTTTGCTGTTGTAGCAGATATACCCTCCCTTTTTCAGAGGATTGCTCAGGGCTGCTCCCCTTCCCCAGTGCATTTAACCGCATGTCCCCTTTATATTCCCCCCCTCAAAGTATTCGTCGAGTCAGATTTTTAATACTGTAAGTTCTTACCAGCATTTAGCGGAGATAGGAAACATTTTCTGACTGATCTCTTTTCACTTGGATTTACCTGCACCCACCCCGCCACGCCAAAAATACACGGGTCCCCTTCGTCTTTAGGAAACCAAAAGGAACCCTCCTCCTCACTCCTACTTCCCCCCTATTCAGACACCCTCCTCCCGGGATTGTCAGATCAATTACCGCCCCCTCGCCTCCCCACCGACCAGTTCTTCTCGTATAAGCACCAGCAAAGCCGCGGTTGTCGGGTTTCCATTGACCAGTACCCAAGCCGGACTCGTAACTCCCCAGGCTCTTCTTCCGTGATCTTCCATAAATCCACGGCAAACGCAAACCTGACTTCTCCGCAGCAAACCCCTTACCTCAGCGTCTTATTCCCACAGGCACGGGTTTCCTGTAACCCTTATTTTTTTTCCCGTCCTATAGAAGACCCCCCGTTAAGGGGCTTTTTCCTGCTAAGCCTGCCTTGTCGCACTAGCAACACATGACCAACCCCTCCCTAAACGTTCTTGCCTTTTTCTCAGGGGAAGCTTTCTTGTTCATCTCGTTTGAGAAATGATTCCGATAAGGCTCTTCGGACTACGATAAGTTTAGATTTTCACTACCAAGAATTAGAGTACCTGTTGTGCCAGATCCTCTCCTCGTGTGCTCAGGTGACAGCTTTAATCCCTTCCAGTATCTGCCGCACCCCCTCTTCAACCTAGCCTATGAAGGTGCTTTCGTATTTTTTTCTCCCTGCACGCGGCCATAGGTGGTTGGTCCCAATCTTCCGGTCCGTCGGCTCCCTTGGAAGTACTTGAGCGTCTTGTTTCCCCTAGGATTGGCGCGTATGTGCCCTTTCGATCATGCCCCAGTGTTTTTGAGGTGCCTCTCGTGAGACACCGAACACGGCTTTCTTGTTTATCCCTCCTTTTTGACTTGTTGAGAAGACGGTTGTGCTCTGGGCGGCATTTTTTTCCTCCCCCCTTCCCGTGCCCCTCCCTGTGCATGCAGCCCGCCCCTCGATTGAATATGCATTCGTCGGCCTAATTTCAGCGATACTTTTTGTTTCCGAATACGATTTTCTTGTCGAGTCCGAGTTTTTCCCCCCATTGCATACTCCAACTTCCTCCTTTTTTTTTGCCCACCGTTCTCGGCTGTGACCCTTAGGGGGATCATGTTTGCAATGAGCTCAGCCGTCTGTCTCCCTAGAAGAGACCCCAACTATTTTTTTTTCACCGCCCATCTCATATTGAGAGGCTCTATGGTTCAAGTGCGCCCCCAGCTCGGATTTCAAGGATCACGGGGTTCAGTTTTTATTCTCCTCTTTCTTGGTAAGGCCGTAGGATTTTTTTTCGGAGTTGATATTCCCAGCCAGATTTCCTGTAGAGTGGATTGAGCCCCTCCCCCCCTCTGGGCTTTGGTTTGATATGAGAGCGTTTCTTTTTGAGGGGTTTTGCCCGTGAATTTTGCCTAGCTATCCCTTTTCGTTTTGGCTTACCCCACTTTTTTTATACAGCGCCTACCTCGCCTTGACGACCGGTTTTCCGGCCGAGGCGGCCCGATATGGCCAAGCGATCACCTAGCTTCCTCTCCTCTGACGACCCGTCGTCGTTCACGGCTCGAGCGCTTGTTCGCCTGACCCGGGAGTTCCACAGATTGCTGTTTCCCGCCGGCACTTTTTTTTTTTTTTTTTTTCTTTGAATTCTACCTATTTCTTGCACCATTCCCGTCTTTCTCGCTTTCCCAACAGCACTTCCCTAGGCGCGTTCCTCATGGCAAATTTGTCGCTTATTTTCCTTCCACCCCCAGCGATCCTTATTTGGGTCTTTTTCCGTAGCGCCGCTTGGTACTTGCTACGCGCTTTGCTACATTTCACGTTGTCGGCAGGAGTCGTTCCGATCGCGTGGCTTCCATCCGTCGGCGTCCGGTCAGCGACTACCTTACCTTCTTTTTTGTGTGTTTTTCCTGCGTCGCGCGCTTTTATTCTTCAGAGAAGTTTATGCATTCAGATAGTCGTGTTCTCTTCCCCCTCCACAAGATGGCTCCTTCTTTCTTCTTCAGTTCCGCCACTTCGTCTTTTCTCTTTTCAATTTCTCCAATCTTTGACGGCTCTGTCTTTTAACCTTTAGGTCCGCTCAGCGTCCCATGAGGTCGACAGACCCTTGCGTTCTTAGTTTCGACGCGTGTCGTCTAGTTTTTTTTTTTTGATGCTGTTTTGTCCAGTTTTCCCCTTCTCCCCTCTTCTTCTGCCCCCCTTTTTTCTGGGACTACGGGCTCATGACTTAATTTGTTGTGTTTCTTCGTCCTCCCGGTCCAGCTCGATGCCCCCACCTGCTCATTGCGGGGACCCCACTGCTCATATGGCCTTTTATTCTTCTTTTCTTCCTAGACCCTTGTTTTTTCCGTTCGACCCCGGTACTTTTCTAGGAAATCATTGTCTTGATGTTCTGATTTTCTCCCATCGCCCTCGGTACTCTCTTTTTTCATCGCCATCACATCCCCCCTAGCATTGTTGACGATATCATTCTCCGCTATTCCCTTGGAACAGCATCCGCCATGTACGCAGAAAGCTGTCCTTCTTCCTTTCCGGTTCCTCCTCGAGTTCAGCTCTTTTCCCGGCCTACGACGACAAAATCCTAAGTGTAAGTTCTTCCGAGAAATCTTTGGTACACCCTGACTAGTTGCACGGTCCCCTGACCCCAACTTTCGTGTCCATCAGAAACTTCTTTATTCATTTTGTATCCTCCCCTTGGACATTCCTCACTGCATGAAAAAATGATTGGGGCAGATGCCCCTCCACACCGCTACTCCCCAGTGACCCATTTTTCCATTACGTTCCCATTCTTTTGCCACAGCTACGTGATTCCCCTATCCGGCCCTCCACAACATTTATGTAAAGCCTCGAAAGAGTTTCCGCGTCCCCACTTCTCCTGGTTTTCTCGCCTTTTTCTAGCACAACCCTTTTACTCTCCGTGTAAATAGTTTTTTCTCTTCCT